>Ga0316622_100000896_pt1 | contig 18490 bp, 16 predicted proteins | sample OWC_Aug_OW2_C1_D_FD_207646 | JGI IMG/M metagenome (GOLD analysis project Ga0316622, IMG submission 207646) | Wetland soil microbial communities from Old Woman Creek delta, Ohio, United States - OWC_Aug_OW2_C1_D5_C | ecosystem: Environmental > Terrestrial > Soil > Wetlands | place: USA: Ohio... | reverse complement strand
AGGGGCATCATCCTGCCTGATCCGGACTACCACGAGGCTTTGAGGGACCTCACAAGGAAGTATGGGACCCTGCTCATCATTGATGAGACGCACACGATATGCTGTGGCATCGGCGGATACACGGCCGCCCACGGTCTTGAACCGGACATGATCACGATGGGGAAGCCACTAGCCAGCGGTGTTCCGGTCGCGGCGTTCGGCATCAGTCAGTATGTCGCTGACAAGGTCATGGAGAGGATTCTGTCGGATGGTACTGATGAGAGCGGCCTCGGCGGCACCCTGACAGGGAACGCGCTAGCTGTCGCGGCCATGCGCGCTACGCTTGAGAAGGTCATAACCCAGAAGAACTTCGACAAGATGCTCCCGCTCTCCAAGCGCTTCGAGAAAGGCGTGCAGAAGGTCATCAACGATACTGGGGTACCGTGGCATGTCGTCAGGTTAGGCGTGAGGATCGAGTACCATAACACTCCCAAGCCTCCAAGGAACGGAGGAGAGTACGAGGCGAGCAAGGACTATGAGCTCGAGAAACTGATGCATCTCATGGCACTCAACAGAGGGATACTGTTGACGCCTTTCCACAATATGGCGCTGATTTCGCCGTCGACAACCGCCAAGGATGTGGATTTCCATACGAGGGTGTTCAGAGAGAGCGTGAAGCGGATTCTATCGTGACGCGGAACAAGGTGAACCAATGGTGCGGAACATGCAGCCGGCAACAGCGAAGTTGGATGCCTTCATCAGGAAGAAGATCAAGAACGAGGGAATCCCAGGCATGACTGTGGCCGTGACGGACCGGGACAGGATCCTCTGGCGTCGCGAATACGGATATGCTAATGCGGACCGGCGGCGACCGGTCGACGCGAACACACTCTTCCAGATTGGCTCGATCAGCAAATCCTTTGCGAGCATCGCCCTACTGCAGCTTGTCGAGAGGGGGAAGGTCGACCTGCACAGGCCGGTGAGACACTACCTGCCTTGGCTGGAGGTCAAGTCGAAGCACCGTCCCATAACCCTGCACCATCTTCTCTCGCACACAGCCGGCATGGTAACAGGAACTGAGCGGACGACCGAAGGTCGATCTGAGATATGGAACCTGAAAGAAACGGAAGCCTCCAGGCCAGGGGAGATGTTCCATTACTCGAACGTCGGATACAAGATTGTCGGAGAAGTGATTAGCAGCATTGAGGGCAAGAGCTGCGCCAGAGTCCTTCAGGAGAGACTGGTCCGGCCCCTCCGCATGAGGTCGACTTCGACGGAGATAACTCACGACATCAGGACGAGGTCAGCGGTGGGTTACTGGCCGTTGTACGATGACAGGCCGATGAGGAATGTACCTGAATGGATTCCCTGCACTTGGATCGAATCAGACACTTCTGATGGGTCGATATCATCCACATCGGAGGACATGTGCGCCTACGTTCGAATGCTTCTTAACAGGGGAAAAAGCCCAGAAGGTCGGATTCTGTCCCAGAGGAGCTACCGGCAACTCACTCAGAGAGTCATAAGATGCGACGACTCGCACGGGGAAGAGTACTATGGCTACGGTCTTTCGGTCGCCCCCTATCGCGGACATGTGCTTGTGGGGCACACCGGGGGCATGCCCGGATTCATCTCATCCATGAGACTTGATATCGATGAGGGAATAGGAGCGTTCGCCTCGACCAACTGTCGCAGGACGGTCGATGATGTCACTCGCATGGCGATCGAATTGCTCAGACGCTCCCGACACGGGGAATCGCTTTCTGAAGCCTCGAGGTACGCACTTCCCGTGCCTCCTAATATGGACGACTTCACCGGCACCTACTCAAGCTCGCGGAATTTCCTTGAGATTCGGAAGGTTGGAGGACACTTGATTCTGCGCTTGGGCAACGAGCAGATACCGCTTGAATGGCGAGAAGGAGATTCATTCTTCGCAGACAGCCCCGCGATGGAGAAGCATCTCCTATCATTTGGCCGGGACAGAGGCAAGGTCGTGGAGGCCTTCCATGGTGATGACTGGTACACAAATGCCAAGTACAGGGGCAGGAAGACCTTCTCATGCCCGAAGGAGTGGGAGCGATTGAAGGGTCACTATAGGAGTCACAATCCGTGGCTCACGAACTTCAGGGTAGTCCTCAGGAAGGGTTCCTTGGCTCTGGTCCAGCCCGACAGCCCGACAGAGCCCTTGACGCCTATCGGCAACAACCTCTTCCGGGTAGGGGCAGACAAGCGCTCCCCCGAGCGGATCTGCTTCAGCGCATTCGTTGATGGCGAGCCACAGATCGCCCACTTCTCCGGTTGCGAATTTGCACGTTCCTTCATTCCGTGAAATGACTTGTGCTCAGAAGGGCGGGCAATCAGCGCGGCGCAGGTCCATCAGGTCTTGTTGTTGGCGGCTAGGCGTCCGTTGCCATTCCCGTTCCCGTCCTCGGACAGAAGTTGATTTACTAGGTCCTCCAAGGTGGCGATGGTCCATTCGTCTATGAACGTGAGCCTGTCCTTGTCGACGGAATCGCTTTCGGAGTACTCCTCCTTCGATTTGCACTTGTCCCCGTTGATCGTGAGGATGACGCCGTCGAACCCCAGCTGTCCGTGGATGACCTCGAGGGCATAGCTGACCGCATACTCGCAAGCCACGCCGATCGTGTGCTTGTACCCCTCGCTCTGCTTCTGGGCGAGCCACTTGAACAGCCCTGCGTCTGATTCGATGACGTGATACTCCTTGATTCCGAGCTTCTTAGCCACCGCGATGAATCTCCCTATCGAACAGAACATGTGGTCGCAGTGGCCTTCGACGGCCTGGCACTTGTTGCTCTTCCTGCCTCCTTCGGCGTTCGATGGGCAGTCGAAGGGCTTGCAGCAGTACGGTACGAACGCGACGGACTTCTCATCGGTGAACTTGTGCAGGTCGAAGTCATGTGGGACGGGTATAACACCTACCGAGCTCAGCCTTTTGTCGACCTTGTCGAGCTCGAGTCTCTCATTCAGGCTCTCGAGGATGAACGCGTAGGGCCGTTCTGAGACTGTCCTCTTCAGGTAGTCCGAGACCATGACTAGCTTCGCTGGGTCATGACAGCCGCACTCCCTGCGAGTGTTCTTCTTGGAATCATGCCTGGGGGAATCTGATGACAAATCTGTCGCCTCTTCCGTTCTCCTGCGTTCTCGCCGTGATTGCGCCGCCCTGAGTCTCAACGATGGCTCTGACGACCAGCAGCTGCAGGTCTGGCCTGTCGATGGTCAGGCAGCCCGAGTAATCCTGAGACATCACGCACTGCACGACTGGCTTGGACAGTTTCAGGCTGTTGCCCGAGATGTCGATGGTCCAGTACTTCGTGCCCTCGATTATCTCCGAGCTCAGAAGCACCTTGAGGTGCACCAAGTCAGAGATCGCGTACCTCGTCACAGACGTGATGAGCATCTCGAGGAGGTCATTGATGTCGTTCCCCGCCAGTATGGGGCACTTCTCCTCCGAGCAGTCGAATGCGATGATCGTATTGCTCTTGTCCAGCCGGCTCTGCATCTTCGTGATGCTGGTCTGGACGATCTCTCTCAGATCCATAAGCTCCTTGGGCTTGGTCGCAAACGTGCGTATCTGAGCCACCCTCTTCAGGTGCGCGATGAGCGTAGCCGTCTGCATGACCTGTCTGAGCGCGCCCTTAGCATACCTTTCCAGCTTGGGGTCCAGCTCCTCGGTGGAGAGTATCATCTCCAGGTAGCCCAGAATGGCTTGATTGAAGTTCTGAAGATCGTGAGACATGAGGTCGAGGTAGAAATCCTTCTCGTTGATGACTCGCTTCAGGTTCTCCTCAAGACGCTTGCGCTCCTCAACGTTTCTCCCGATGCCAAGGATCCCTACGACCTGGTTCTCATGCCTGATGGGGCGCACTATCATCTCTGCGGGGATGACGTGGCCTGTCCTCGCCTGAACACCGACCTCGACGGCCGGCGGGTCCGCCTCACCCGAAAGAAGCATCGATATGTGGGATGCGACAAGTTCCAGAGAATCCGAGGAAACGACGTCCATTGCACTCATCCCGATGAGTTCGTCCCGCGTATACCCCGTGAGCTTCTCAATGGCTTTACTGATGAGGGTGATCTTCCCGTAAGGATCGAGTTCATAGACGACGTCGCTTGAGTTCTCAAGTATCTCATCGAGTTTGTGAGCTCTTGATGCGAGGTCCTTCAAGGCGAATTCATACGAGTATCGCGTGATCTTCATCAGGCGAACGTCATCGTATTCGCATGTGGGGCAGGATGAGGCGTCCGCCGCAGTAGCCCAGCTCTTGACCTCTCCGATGACCCCGTTGTTCTCCGGAGGGGTGATGACGAGATCCATTCCAATCTTCTTGAGGTAAGTCCGGTCAGCTTCTGGGAGAGGGTAGGGCGTGAACAGCGCGACCTTGACTTTGTTCTTCGAATTGCTCTTCTCAGCAAGGCAGAAGTTGACCGCTTCTCCGAGGACGGCCAACGAAGAGGCAATGATGGCGCTGAACCCGTTCTGCCTGCATTTCTCTCTGGCGTCAGAAGCGTCCCAAGTCCTAACGCACTCGATGCCGGACTCGGTGAGCTTGTCCTCCAACAGTGACAGACTGTTTATCGGGTCATCAATCAGCAGCAGCTTCACTTGTCCACCCTTGTGCCTGCTAGGCCCTTCTTGGAGTGAATAGTCGGGTCAATGGGCTATATAGTGGTTGCCTAGGGTATCAGGAATGATAACAAGTTGGTGGGCGTCAGGTTTATCTATGTCTTGTGTGCCCCAGCCGTATTTGTCGAGCATGGGACATTGGCGCGCGGCCAGCGCTCTGCGAGAACGCTCGGGCGACGCCACCCGGCAGCCCGCGGCGACCCAGTTCCCGCCCTCTCGTCGGTGTCTTCCTAGGCCTGATTCCATGAGTCAACGAATCCTCCACTAGAGCTGAGATGCGATGGCGCGTTATCCCCAAACGCTATCTTGCGAGATTGCATTCACGCGCCCGTGCCAAACCTCAGCTACATCCATCTCACCGAGGACGAGATCGACGAGATGATCGACGTGATGGCGTGCTCCCGCGGTTCGCTCCCTCTCGAAAGGCGAATGACGCGGGAGGAAGCGATGATATACACATTCCGTGACCCCGACTTTGATCCTAAGGCCACATGGCTCGTGAGTTCGGACGGCAAGCCGGTCGGGTTCGGAGCCGGGGCGGTCGACAGCAACCGCCTCAGCGCGGGCAAGAATGACGGCCGTTTCGAGATGGACGTGATTCCCGACTTCAGGGGACTTGGTATCGAGAACGAGCTGTTGACGAGAAGCCTCGGGTACTTTCGGTCAAAAGGGCTGGATGCCGCCTTGTCCAGGGTTCCCATCGAGGACAAGTGGAAGATATCCTTCCTCGAGTCCAACGATTTCACCGAGTACTACAGGATCTTCGACCTAGTCAGATCAGGCACCGAAGACATAGGTTCGCCAACCCTTCCCGAAGGATTCGTGCTGCAGCACGGGTTGTTCGCCGAGCATTCGGATGCCGAGATAGAGTCATGGGTTGAAGCGTTCAATGATTCATTCATGGACCATGTGAACTTCGCTCCTGAGATGCCTCAGAGGTTCATCAATTGGCGGAACTGGGCGGGGGACCCGATGCTGCTTTCCACAATAAGAAAGGACAGCTCTATCGTCGGTGTCTGCCTATGCGAAGAGAGTTCCCTATACAACAAAGAGAGGGGACGGAAGGTCGGCTGGATCAATATAGTTGGGGTCGTCCCGCAATTCCGGCGCTTAGGGTTAGCCCGCGCGATGCTTGCAGATGGGATTTCTTGGCTCGTGGGCAGAGGCATGGACACACTGTACATCGGAGTGGTCTCGGAGAACGAGAAGGCTCTTGATCTCTACCTGTCCCTTGGTTTCAAGAAGGAGCACGAGAGCATGTGGATGAAGCGTCCCGTAGTTCTGGAAAGCGCTGTCAAGGACAGCTAGAGCTGCGTGTCCATGACGCCGCGGGATTGCCTACTTTGTGACCTGAATCGCCCAGTTGACGGCGCGCTCCACCTCTCCGTCCTGGAGAGGCCCCTTCTTTCCCTTGACAATGAATGCTCCGAGGGGTTCAGCTACCTTCCCTCCCTTTGCCTGAAGAGCCGCTGCGATCTTCTCGGATGCGAAGCCGAATATCTTCACGAATTTGCCGGAGTACCTTGTGTCGAAGGCGGCGATCCTGACATCCTTGACGGCCGATTCCGGGAGCTTGTCAAGGAATTGCTGTAAAGGTTCTGAAGGTCTTCCACCGAGAGTGGGGGACCCGATCAAGAGCACGTCAACCCGCTCGAGCTGGGCTGCATCGATTTCTCCGACGCGGGCCACTCGTACCTCACCGGCAAGTGCCCCGCCGATAGCTTTTGCGATAGTCTCCGTATTTCCGTAGACAGAGTCATAGACGACAAGGGCTTTCACTTTGGACCCCCCATCTGTGATATGACAGCGTAACGAACATCCCCATACATGAATTGTTTGCGTTCGCCGTCAGTCTGCACGATTTCAGAGGATTCTAATAGAGAGAGGGTTATTCGGGCGACAGCCGAAAGCGTTCGCGCGGCAAAAGGTGGTCTGCGCCTGGGGCGAGGAATAAACATGAACAAACGTCTTATAGTCTTGTGCACCAGTTTTGTGATGACCGCTATACTGTTCTTGTCTGGCACTTGTCCAGCCACTCCTGGAGGACAAAAGCCGGGCAAAGCTGAGTCGTGGACATTCGCCATCTTCGTGAGCGGGGACAATAGCCTCGAGAAGTACTGGGACGAAGTCAGTCTGCCATCGCTTCTCAAGTTGCCCGCGAACAGCAACCTGAAGATTGTGGCGGCGATTGACAGACTCAGTGTCGAAGGCACTGAACTTGTGGAGATCTCCGGGGGTGGTTGGGAACTCGTGGCCTCCTATCCCGAAATGGACTTCGGGAGCGGCGATACCTTCAGCTGGTTCCTGCAGCTGATGAGTGACAACTACAAGTCCGACAAGCTAGCCGTGACGGCCTGGGACCACGGTTACGCCTGGAGGTACATCAGTGACGATGTCACTTCGGGTAGCAGGATATCCATGCCTGAACTCCAAGCTGCCATCCAGAGCGCCGGGGTCTATGTGGACCTGCTCGCCTTCGACGCGTGCAACATGGCCGCGCTAGAGGTCGTCTATCAGGTGTCCTTGACCGGATTGGTGGGGATAGTCGTGGCCTCGGAGGAGTCGGTCCCCACTACGGGATATCCGTATGATTTGATGCTCAGCCCGATGGCATTGGACACTTCGAGGTCCCCGCTCGAAGTGGCAACCGACATGGTGGAAGGTTTCAGGATCTACTACGAGCCTCAGACCTGGGCGAGCACCGTCTCGCTGTCCGCCGTCAGCGTTTCGGCGGTAGCTGCTTCCTCCAGCACCCTCATGTCCTGGGTCAGTGCGATGAATTCAGGACTTGCGCTCTACGCCGACAACTACAAGTCGGCTCTCATGGGGACATACTCCGCCTGGGCCACGCACTATCACGTTGATATCGCCTGTTTGGGGGACACAATTCTTGGCGATCAGTCGATCATGGATGAGAACCTGAGGGCCGCTACGGCAGCAATGGTATCGACCATCGATGATTCGGTCATATCCAAATGGGGCGGGCGGTCCGCTGCGGATGCCAGAGGACTGACGCTGTGGTGGGGCTGTGGTGGAGACTGGAAGACGTATTCCACGGCATATCTTGAAGTCGCCTTCTCCACCGACTTTGGCTGGTGGGACTTCCTGGAGGATTATCAGCTGAGCAAGTAGGATCGAGTGCCGTTCGCGGTTTGTGGGCCTCTCGATGGAATCCGAGGCAGTGAGGCCCCCGACTAGAGGGTTCCGAGAATCAGTTAGGGCTATGGTCGAGCCGCTGTGGTCGCCGCTCAGCGCCCTCGAAACCGCTATAACCTGCAAGGGTATCCGGGAAACGTAGGACAACATGAGGCCCGCACTTTTCGTTCAGGACATCCAGAACGTTTGGCTGTACGAAGCTGACAGCAATCAAGACTTGAGGAGGTCGGTCGAGAAACGTCTGGGAGTCATCAACGATGCAATCGCATGGTTCAGAGAGAACAAGCTCCCGATAATCGTAGGATACACGGTCGATGAAGACCACGGTCTTGTTCCGGGCGTCAAGTCATTCGAAGTCCCCGAAACCGTCAGTGTTAACGAGGGTGACCCGAAGGTCACGAAGCGCTTTGCGAGCGCATTCGGCAACCCCGACCTAGGCGCTTTGCTGAAGCGCGAACGATGCGATAGTATTGTGATTGTTGGGCTCAGCGCCAGCGGGTGTGTGCTAGCCACTTACTTTGGCGCGTTGGACTGGGAGATACGCCCGTATCTGTTGAAGGGAGGCGTGGCCTCTCACAACGAGGAGCATGTCCGTTTCGCCGAGGAAATCTGCGACACCATCAACCTGCAGACCATCGCGAACTCCGTTCGTTGAGAGCGGCGCTCCGTCTAGGTCTGGGGAGCGCCTCGAAATGCCTGCAATGATGGTGTGTTCGCGAGGACCTTGAGAGACGGACATCTTGCGTCAAGCCCTTTCCACGGATAAGCTTGAGAGGTGTGGTCGTCGACACAAATCCGAGTTATTGTCCAGCCCATCCAGCCTCCCCAACCTGGCGGGTGATTCGTTCGCGCGGGATTCCCCTTATGTCAATAAGGGTTGGGCCGCAAGGTCAGGCTTGAGTTTCAGAGTGACTCGGTCGTTATTGCGCGGCGTGACGCGCTTATTTGCCTATCACGCACACTACCAAAATCTAGGCCCCGGGTGGAGGGCATGAATCGAGTGCCTCTATGGTGGTTCGAGGAGGAGGGGGTGAGACTAGGAGAAAGGTTGCGTTAGCGTTTGCGCTTTCCATTGCTATTGCACTTTTGTTGTTGGCTCAGTCTATCCCGGCCCTGACGACGTCTAGGGCCTCGAACAACGCTCAGAATAATCCTGATACGGTCATCGATGGGGACGATAGGTCGTGCGGGTCGTGCCCATGTTGCGGCTGCTCGATGAGGATGTGTCTGCCGCCTTCAGAGTACCTGTGGATATGTCACGGCTGCGGCTATCACGTCATGAGATAGGGGGGTCACGCGGATTGAAGGGAGCAAAGGTTCCATCACCACCGCAGTTGGAATGTCTGACTTCGAGGTAGATCCTCAATCCACATTCCCTTTCGATGTCACAGATATCACGATGATAGGCATGAACGGATTCTGCATCGTCTTTCTCTACCTGCGGACCCCGGGTGAGTTCGCAGGCAGAGGCGCGTGTCCGCGCGTGGCGGGAACAGAAGGTTTGATGCGTTGTCTCAATGCCAGTAAGAGAACTCTGTGCCAGGTGAAGGACATAAGCCCCTTTCTGTTCCCGTCTTGCGACGGTGATGGCATTCGACTATCGCACTCTACCCGCCGACGATGAGAGATCGATACGGCCGTTTGAGCTTGCTCCAGTGGGGAGTCGCCGTTTCACCAAATCCTCGGGAGACTTCATCCCCTGGGGAATCATGACATTGTCCCGAGGCTGTGTCGTTTCTGCGCCCTTGCCAGGACTCTCGCCCTGCTGCTCTGGCAGCCCACTTTCTCATGGAGAGGGGACTTTCCTCAGCCGGTCCCTGATGAACAAGGACCTACCGTCGGCCATCCGCCTTCTCCTGGCGAGTATATCAAGAGGTCGGGGACCTACTAAAGCATTTCTCCGCGAACAGGGTCAGGGTCCCACTCATATGATCCTTTCGCCGCCGAAGGCGGTCTGGACAACCACCTTGCCGGTCTCCAGGTCGAAGTACACCGATCGCCCCTTCTTGCCAGCTGTCTCCTCTGCCACAATCCTGATTGCGTTGCTGTGAAGTGCCTTTCGAGCCTCGAATATATTGTCTCGGCCTATTTTGGACATCGCAATGTTCACTGCTGTGAACATCTCGGCACCCCCGACAAGCCTGGCGATGACCCTCGCTTTGTTAGCTCCTTGCCTGACCATCTCATTCAGTAGCTTCATCGTCCCTGTATCGGAGTACTTCTCGTCCTGGTCGTGATGGTTCGGCGCCCTGGGCAGGAGCACGTGTACGATCCCACCCAGCTTCGTTATCGGGTCGTACAGGATGACTGCAACGCATGAGCCGAGCCCAAGGCAAGCTAGCCTCGCGGGCGGGCGGGAAACAGCCATCTGCGCTATGCCAACGACCGTCAGGTCACTCATTTGCAGTGTTCACCCATTCTCTCCAGGATTATCTTCAGAGTCGATTCGTCGGGAAGCATGAGGAAGTACCCGTCGAACTGCCTGTCGAGCGCCTTGAACGATGTGTGTACGGCTATGACCGTGTCGACCTTCGCTCCCACGGTCGCAAGTGGCACATTCAGAACCGCGCCCAGATAGTCGACCGTAGCGTCCGGAGGAGCGGGTATCATGTCTATGTCGACCATCTTCGAGACGGCGATGAGGTACCAGCAGAGGCATATGTTCCCGACCTCTCGGAGTGCGGATTTCTGGAGCTCCGTCAGAGATGAAAGGCTGACATCAGCCTTCGTCAGATGTCCGAGGAGCGAAACCGCTGAATCTTGGGGCAGGACCACGAGAATGCCGCTCTTGAGCTCACCGCAGAGGTAAGTGTACGTTCCGGCCACGACCTGGTTTCCCCCTCCGAGCCAATCCGCCACTTTCGCCAGCGGCAATATGTCGCAGGTGGTGACGTCGTTCATCAGGTCTACGTCGAGTAGATGGGACAGCGCAGTCGCTGCGCTGCCAGCGCCAATGTTGGCGAATTCGCTTATTATTCCGAGCACCTTGCGATCTTCTTCTTCTGTCAGGAAACTCACCCGCCAAGGACTGAGTCGACATCTAGGATGAGAGCGATCCGTCCGCTCCCGAGGATTGTGCCTCCGGAAATGCCTTTGACCTTCCTCAACCGTCTGTCAAGCGACTTGACGACGATCTGGTGGTGACCGACCAGCTCGTCCACCTCGAGGGCAGCTCTCCGGTCTCTGCTCTGGACGACTAGCGTGTTGATCCCTCCGGACCTGTCCAGCTCGACTATTCCGAAGAAGCCCCGCATGCTAATGAGCGGCAGTATTTCGCCCCTTAGCTGGACCACGTCCCTGCCCCTGATAGTCTTAATCTCTTCGGTTGTGAACCTGTGAGATTCCACGATGGTTCCCATGGGGACAGCGTAGGTCTGGTTCTCGATTACGATGAGCATTGCATCTATGATCGCAAGCGTGAACGGAAGCCAGAGCGAGAATGTGGTGCCCGCGCCCTTGGCAGTATTGACCATCACCGATCCGCCCAGCTCCTCCACGTTTCTCCTGACGACGTCGAGTCCAACTCCTCGTCCGGATACTTCTGTGACTTTCTCCGATGTGGAGAATCCAGGCAGGAACAGCAGCTCTACGAGGTCTCTCCCCAGGGCTTCCTTGGCCAGTTCCGAGCTCATCAGGCCCTTGGCCACGGCGGCTCGACGGATTGAGTCCAGGTCTATCCCCTTCCCGTCGTCCGAGACCTCGATCAGAACATGGTCTTGCTGCTTGGATGCGACAATCCTTATCAGGCCTTTGGCGCGCTTTCCAGATCTCAGCCTGTCGTCAGCAGGTTCGATTCCGTGGTCAACGCAGTTCCTGAGCAGGTGCATCATCGGCTCCGTTATCTTGTCCACGACCGTTCTGTCCAGTTCTATTGTGCCGCCTTCGACGACCAGCTCGACTTCCTTTCCCTCACTCTTCGCGATGTCCCGGACCATACGTGGAAACCTGCTCATGACCACGTCGAGAGGTATCATCCTTATGCCGAGCACTCTCGACTGAATATCGACCGTCAGTTTGTCTATGAGGGATGATATCTCCTGCAACTCGAAATCCTCGCGCGTAGACGCCTTCTCCAGCAGCCTGCTCCTACCGATGACCAATTCTCCGACGTTGTCCAGCAGGTCGTCCAGCTTGTCCATGCCAACGCGGACCGTCTGCGGAGCAGTTGCCTCCGCCGCGACAGTCCCGGAAGCCTTCTCCTGTTTGACCAACCGCTGCCATTTCTCCCTGGGCTCGTCAGACGCGCCGAGGTAGATCTCCTCGACGTCGGTCATGCCCAGGATTCTGGCGATGGTCTCCTGGAGCTTCTCTCCTGGTTCGATCACGATCAGTAGTTCCTCGAACATGTGCTCCTTCTCGATCTCGTCTTCGTTCGGGTTGGTGCTGAGCACTGAGGAGTTCTTCGAAAGCTCCTTGAGTATGACGACAGCCCTGGCCGAGGGAAGCGCGCATCTCTTCGCGAACTTGACGCACATGGATGTGGTGTCCGCCTTGGATACGGGAGCCTTCTCCTTCTTCGCCTTTGTCGGCTTCTGAACCTTCTCAGGTGCGCGCTTTGACATTATCGCCTTGAGCTCCTCGATCAGCTGAGGATTGTCCTGCACCTGCGCAGACGATTCAAATGCTCCGACCATCGACTCGAGTGAGTCCATGGCCTTGAAGATGCATTCAGCCACATCGTCCGTGGGCGTGAGAGTCTGCTCACGGATTGAGCTGAGAACGTCCTCAAGCGCATGCGCCATGTTTGTGATGACCGTCTGGTTCATCATCCCGGCCATGCCTTTGATGGAATGACATGAACGGAAGATCTGGTCCACGAGCTCTCTGTTGTCCGGGTTCTTCTCCAATTCGAGCATGGTCTCGTTCATCACGCGGAGTGCCTCTCGGGCTTCCGCGACGAACATCTTCTGATACTTCGCCATGTCGAATTCCTTAGCCAACCCGACTCACTCCTCCAGGAACCTGATGATCTCTTCCGGTATCCTCTCAAGAGGAACTGCCTTGTCTGCGGCGCCAGCACTGACCACTGAGTTCGGCATACCGGGTGCGACTGAGGTCGCCACATCCTGAACTATGACCCGTCCTCCATTGTGCTTGACTGCGACAGCTCCTTCGGCCCCGTCCTCTCCCATGCCAGTGAGGACTATTGCGAGCACAGAGTCTCCGAGGCTGGTTGCGGCGCTCTTGAAGAGGACGTCGACTGAAGGTTTCACGAAGTTCACAGGGTTGCCGTCGTCCAGTTTCATCAGGAGCGACGAAGCGCCTTTCCACGAGAGTACCAGATGCTTGCCACCGGGGGCGACGTATGCGAACCCCTTCTCAGCCCTCCGCCCGTCCCAGGCTAGCTCCACCTGAGGCCCCTTTGCGGCGTTCAGGCGTCTCGCGAAGGACTGCGAGAACTCGGACGGCAAGTGCTGCACGATGAAGATCGGAGCGGGGAGCCCATGTGGGAGAGACGCGAGAATGAATTCCAGCGCCCGAGGTCCCCCGAGTGATGCACCGATTACGATGGCCTTGCGGTGCGCTCTGTCCGCTCTTGACGTCTTCATCTTGAGGGCGACGGGGGTCATGGTTTGTCTGAGCGCATCCACCCTCGTCGATGCGGCATCGATGACTACCTGAGCGATCCTTTCGGCGAAATTGACAATGTCGATTGAGACTGGTCCGCTTGGTTTGGAGATGAAGTCGACGGCCCCGAATTCGAGCGCGCGCAGGGGTAGCTGGTCATCCATCTTGTCCATCGCGCTCAACATGACGACCCTCGTCGGCGCCTCTTTCATTATCCTCCGGAGGGTGGCGATGCCGTCTATTTTGGGCATCTGGATATCGAGCAGTATGACATCTGGTGAATCGGTCTTTGCCTTGTCGACGGCCTCGATCCCGTCCTTCGCCGTCCCGATCACGACTATGCGGCCGCTCGACTCAAGCATGTCCTTGAGCACAACGCGCATGTAGGCGCTGTCATCGACTACCAGGACCCTGACCTTCCCACCCATCGGGCAACCCTCATATCTCCATCTGTAGGACTGCACTCACAGATTCGAGCACATCATCCGCGGTGAACGGTTTGATTATGAAATCGACAGCACCGGCCTCAAGGGAACGCATGACCGTCTTCTGATGCCCGAGGGCGGAGATCATGATGATCCGGGCCTTCGTGTTCGCTTCCTTGAGTCGTTTCACGGCTTCTATGCCGTCCTTGTCGGGCATGACTATGTCCATGGTGACGATGTCCGGGGAATCCTTGATGAAGCGTTCCAGGGCTTCGTCAGCGCTCCTGGCCTCGATCACCTTGTGCCCTCCGGCTTCGAGTATATTCCTGAGCACCTTCCTCATGAATTCCGAGTCGTCCACGACTAGTACCTTGGCCAAGACTTCTACCTCCTGGGCTGGGCCGAACTCTCATCGGGGAGCTCGAGCACTTTGATCGGATCGATTACAGTGATGAGCCTGTCGTCCAGCTTCACAATGCCGACGACATACTGCGCCTCAATGCCGGTTGCTACGTATGCCGGAGCCTTCTCTATGGCCTCGAGGGGCACTCTTGCGACCTCTACAACCTCGTCAACCATGAATCCCACGGGTGCGTCTGGAGCGTCTACCACGACGATCTTGGGATTCGTGGCCCCTTCGGGGTTCATGGCGAATCGCTTCCTCAGGTTGACGACGGTCAGAAGCTTGCCTCTGAGATTCACGACTCCCTCGATGTGCGATGCCGCTCGGTGCACCTTCGCGACGTCTTCCATGTTGTGGATTTCGCGCACAGACGAGACCTCGAAGCCGTATTCCTCTTTGTCCAGCCTGAACACAACCAGTTGCCTGAGGGTATCTTCCTTCATTTTGCGTTCTCCCTCCATGGTCATATCTCGGAGTCAGCGGGCTGTTGTTCAGGAGTCTTGGGCGCCTCGGTAGTCGCCTGCTTGGTCAGGTCGGCCAGCTTGCCTGCGAGGCTTGCCAGTTCGTTTGCGGAGGCGGTTATCTCTTCCATGCCAGCTGCGAGGTTCTCGGATGATATTGAGATTCCCTCGGCGGAGGCGGAGTTGTCCTTGGCGATTGCCGCCACCTCGTCCAGGCTCTTCGCGAGGCTCTCGGTGAGAGCCTTCTGTTCCTCGGTAGACGCACTGATCTCCTCGACCATGGCCGCGGTCTCCTCTACTGTTGCTGCGATGTCCTCGAGTGACTTCAGGGATTCGGATATGGTTCTCGAGCTCTCCGCGGCGTCTTTCATGGTGTTCTCCATTCTCTGGGTGGTCTCATTGATGTCGCTTTCGACCAGTTCGATGAGTTGCTGTATCTGATTGGCGGCCTTTCTGGAACCCTCGGCAAGCTTCCGCACTTCGTCTGCGACGACAGCGAACCCACGGCCCTGTTCTCCCGCCCTCGCAGCCTCGATTGCAGCGTTGAGGGACAGTAGGTTAGTCTGGGCAGCTATGTTCGTGATGATCGAGACAATCTGCGAGATCTCCTTCGATTTCTTGGCCAGCTGCTTCATCGAATCAGCCGTGGATTCGACGTTCTTGACGAGCGAGTTCATCTTCTCGAGTGAGACATGAGCGGATTTGCTGCCGTTCTGCGCAACCTCGCTCGCGTTCGAGGACGCTCCAGCAGCGTTCTGGGAGCTCTGCACAACATCGTATATGGCCTTGGTCTGCTCTGCGAGCATCCTGACCATCTCGTCGATCCTCATGGATTCGGTCTGAGTGCTCTTGGACGCGCCCGCGACGGCTGTCGAGACACGTTGTGTGTTCTCAGTCATCTGGCTGATAGTCTCGGCCAATGAACTTGAAGACTCCTTCAGGGACTCTGAAGCGACGTGTATCTCGTTCGTGAGCTTCGAGAGGTTTGCCTTCATCTGCCTGAAAGCATCGACGAGCTTTGCCAGGTCACCCTTCGCCTCGACGTTGACCTCCCTAGACATGTCCCCAGCGGCTATTGCCTGGGCGCTCTCGGTCAGTTCGATGAGCGGTTTGGAGGTGTTCTCGATGAGCATGTTCATGGACCTCACGAGATCGCCCACCTCGTCGTTGCTCACTTTCAGGTCGAGCCTCGTTCTGAAGTTTCCCTCTGCGATTGTCTTCGCAGTCCTGGCGACCGCCACTATGGGCTTGGTCTCCTTCGTCGAGACGATGAATGTGGACACTGTAACTGCCGCACCGATCGCAGCCGCACCTACCATTGTGAAGAGCATCGAGTCGAGGATTGCCTCTCTGATAAGCGAGTTGAGGACGTCCGAGGCCTGGCTGTACACGCTGATAAGCGTAGCCATGTTGTCGTTCATGGTCTCCATCTGGGTCGACGCCGCCTTTGATGCGTTCGTGGCGTCGGAAGTCTGGCCTGCCTGGGCAGCGCTGTAGGCGATGGCAGTGTTCGTCTGGTAGGAGCTGAAGACGCCCGCTATGTTGCTGAATGCGGTCTCTTCAGTGTTGATCAGGGTAGACTGTCCTTCCCTTTCGAGTATCGCGAGTAATTCGGGGGAATTCTCGAAGGCGTAGTCAAGCCGGTAATCCGTCAGGAACTGGCTGAACTGTCCTTGGTAGCTGTACATCTCATTGTATCTGGTGCTTGAGTATGGATCGTCTGGATCAAGGACGATGATCATGATCAGCTCGTGAGCCGATGAGAGGTCGTTCCCTGCCCCGGCTATCGCCTGGACCACCAGTGTCGATTCGCTTTGTATGGTTTCGGCGTTGCCTTTGATCTCGTACATGCCCTGAATCGAGATCACGCTCACTACCGCTACTGGCGCTAGCGACAGACCCAAGATCACGGCAATCAGCTTTGCCGTCAAGCTAAGCCTCAATGCACCACCTTCTCGCGCTATGCAAAAGCTTCCTAGCTGGGAGCAGCTTCCAGCAGGGGGGAGCCTTGCTGTGCTTCAACATCCGTCTGGGGTTTATTAAATGATGTCGTATTCGTTTTCAAGTTCGATAATACGCTGCCAGCATGCGCGAAAAACGGCGATTATCCGCCGGGCAAGGAATATCTACTGACAGAACCATAAGAGCGCCAGATGGACATCTCCGAGGAGGACTTCGTCACTTTCGTCATGAGACACCTTTTCAGGGCCAGGGGTGTCGACCTGTCGGGATACGCACAGTCCTTCGTCATGCGAAGTATCCGGAAGCGGATAGGGAGGTCTGGTGTCACCGATTATTCGGGCTATCTCCGACTCCTCACGCACAGCGATCAGGAGACCAATGAACTCCTCGGAGTACTCTCAATCAACGTAACGGAGTTCTTCAGAGACAAGGGGGCGTTCGAGGGGTTTTCATCTTGCGTAATTCGTCCCCTGCTTGACCAGAAGGCGAGGGAAGGAGGCGTTCTAAGGATATGGAGCGCCGGCTGCGCCACGGGTCAGGAAACCTACACTATAGCGATCTGCGTGGCTGAGGAGATCAAGAAGATGCAGAGCCTCTCCTCTCCCGTTGTCGGGATACAGGGCACGGATCTGTCGGCCAAGGCCGTCGCGAGGGCGAAATCGGGTGTCTATTCCAGAGCCGAGATGAAGGGGCTCAACGAAAGATTCGTGAATCAGTACTTTGAGAAGGTGGGCGAGAACTACGAGGTTTGCCAGCCTCTCAGGAAGGGCGTGAGGTTCGCTGTCGAGAACCTTCTGGAGCCCCCTAGCGGCAGGTTCTATGACGCCATCGTCTGCAGGAATGTCATGATCTACTTCTCACGCAAGATGCACGATACAGTGACGATGCATCTCTTCGAAGCGCTCAGGAGCGGCGGCTATCTCATGTTGGGCAGGACAGAGACGCTCATGGGAGCTCCAAGGTCGAGTTTCGAAGTGATAGACCTGGAGAACAGGATCCTGAAGAAGAAGTGAACGGTTCAGTTGAGGACCTTGGCCAGGTTGATGTCGTTCGCGCCCTCGGATTCCATCATCTCTTCCAGCGTTGGAACGTCCACATCGCTCATGAAGTCGCAGATGGACTCGTACCCTTCGTTCAGTTCCTCCGCGAGTTCCTTCTGAACAACTTCTAGCTCGGATGCGGTGAGAGTTCTCGTTATGATTTCCGCGAGCGTGACCCCTTCGGTCTCCGACTGGCGCACTAGTTTCTGCAGCAGAGCATGAGACATGGCTAACCCATCCCTTCGTATGACAATCGTCAGACGATTAATGCGCTTCCTCAATATATAATACTTGTCTGGACGGGGCTAAACGGGTGTCAGCCACGCACTGTGCTTCTTGTCTTTCCCCCTCACGATGTCGAGGAACCTGCTCTGAATCGCACCGCTGATAGGGCCCGGCTTGCCAGTTCCTACCAATCTCCGATCGATCTCCCTGACCGGGGTGACCTCCGCGGCAGTTCCGGTGAGGAATATCTCATCGGCGAGATACAGCTCGCTTCGTGCGATGTCCTGCTCGACCATCTCGTATCCCATCTCTCTCGCGAGAATCATGATGGACTCCCGCGTTATGCCGGGCAGTATGCCAGCGCTCACTGGCGGGGTTGATATCCGTCCCTTCCGGACCATGAAGAGATTCTCTCCGGAACCCTCTGCGACCATGTGTGCGTCGTTGAGCATGATCGTCTCGTCGAAGCCGTTCATCTTCGCCTCCATCACCGCGAGTGCGCTGTTCAGGTAGTCCCCGCAGACCTTCGCTGTCGCTGGGACCGAGCCTGTCGTGACCCTGTGCCATGAGGATGTGTGCGCACGGATGCCGTTCTTCATGCCCTCCTCGCCGAGGTAGGCTCCTAT
>Ga0316622_100000894_pt1 | contig 18499 bp, 12 predicted proteins | sample OWC_Aug_OW2_C1_D_FD_207646 | JGI IMG/M metagenome (GOLD analysis project Ga0316622, IMG submission 207646) | Wetland soil microbial communities from Old Woman Creek delta, Ohio, United States - OWC_Aug_OW2_C1_D5_C | ecosystem: Environmental > Terrestrial > Soil > Wetlands | place: USA: Ohio... | reverse complement strand
CCCTGCTCGTCGCCCTCGACGGTCCAGCAGCGGAAGGCGACCTCCGCCGCAGGCACACGCGCGAGCGCGTGCAGCTGCGCCAGGTTCGCGTGCTGCGTGGTCGAGAGGAGTTCAGCCGTCGCGAGACCGAAACGCAGGATCGCGCCGCGCAGCGGGCTGCCGGCGGGCGTACAGCTCGAGTCCGCGACGAGGATCTCATCGGGCGCGCTGCGCAGGAGGCGGCTCGGCGTGCGGAAGGTGGTCGTCGCCTTGAAGAGCGTCACCCGGCGCGTGTCCGGGTCGTAGACGCGGATACCCTGGCCAATGCCCACGTTCCAGCGCGGATCGGTGAAGAAGAGGCCGCGGCCCGCGACCCACAGCAGGCCCTGGGGATCGTGGATGTCCGCGTTGGAGAGCGTGTCGACCACCGCACCGGTCGCCAGGTCGACGCCGAAGATCGCCCCAACGTTGAGCTGCGAGAGGTTGCGGGGATTCGCCCGCACATCGGCCACCCACGCGCGCCCCCGGTCGTCGAGCACCATGTCGACGGGCTGGCGGAAGGCGGGTGAGCAGAGGACCACTTCGGGCCGGCCCCCCGCGGCCGGGACGCGGAAGATCGTTCCCTGGGCCGGCAGGGCGCAGGAGGCCCCGCTGTCGAGAACCAGGAAGTCCCCGCCCGGCAGGAACTGTACGCGCTGCGGCGAAACGAAGGGTGCTCCCGCCGACAAGAGATGCAGGATGTCGCGGTCGAGGTCCCACCGCCACAAGGCGCCCGTTCCGAGACCGAACACGGCGGGGTCGGCCATGCTCTCGAGCAAGAGGGCGCTGTGCGCGTCCTGCATGAGCAGATCGGACGGACGATGCAGCTGATCGTCCGACCGGAAGGGGGTGAGCGCACGCGGCTCGCCGCCGTAGAGGTAGAGGCCCCCCCGGTTGCCGGTCTGCAGGGGATCCCCGCGAATGTCGAGGGCCAGCACCTGGTAGGCGGGCAGCGGGCCCCGGACGGTATCGGCAAACGCGCCGGTGGGCGGATTCAGCCCACCGATCCCCTGGAGGAGGATCTCGAATGGCTCGTCGTGGCCGGCGAGCGGGTCGATGCGGAAGGAGACGCGCAGCGTCTCCGGCCGCTGGAAGGCGAGGTTGGCCGCCCAGCGCAGGCGGCCCTCCCCCGCGCGGGTGACGACGCCCTCGCTCGCGCCTTGCAGCACGGGTTCGAGCAACGGCGGGTAGGACAGCCACGCGCCCGCCGCGATCCCGGGCATCGGCGCGCGGTTCTCGAGGATCGCGATCACGCGCAGGATGTCGCCCGGCAGCAGGGGATCGGGGGTGCCCGGGGCGTTCGTGAAGCTGACCAGGGAAAGCTCGGGCAGGCGGTAGACGGCGGCGCGCCGCGGTCGCCCGAGATTGTAGTGAAGGCTCTGGAAGGTGAGGTCCCACTCCTCCCCGAGGCCGCGATCCAAGCGCAGCAACGTGCCGCGCCCCGGATAGAACGGATTGCCCGCCCAGTCGCAGATCATGACCGACGCGGAGGAGATCCGCTCGATCCCGGTCGGGGCGACCAGCAACGAATCGTTGGGCGGCGCGGCGAGCCGGTTGAACGAGAACTGCCCGTTCGGCTGCCGGACGAGCCGGATGATCGACGGGCGGATCGCGACCGTGTCGCTGATGAAGATCGACCCGTCGTCGTCGGCGTAGACGCTGAAGGGATCGTCCATCAGGCCCGAAGTCTGGTACTTGCGCACGTAACGGCCGTTCCCGTCCAGCTCGACGATCCGTCCCCAGCGCGCATCGCCCATGGCGGCGACGAAATCAGCGACCAGGTAGTGTCCGTACCGGTCGGGGCAGATGTCGGCGGGATTGCTCATCATCGTGCGGTCGGTCGTCGTGAAGAACTCGGTCAGCTCCCCGGTCTTCGGATCGAGCCGGTAGATGACGGGCGGAATGAACGTCTCGTCCAGGCTCTTCGAATCGGTGATCAGCAGGCTTCCGTCGTGCGCGAGGCAGATCGCGGTCGGATTGGTGAACGGCTCGCCTTCGTGGATCAGCCACCGCGACTGGTCGCCCGGGTCGGCGGCGACCACCCTGGGGCGCCCGGGCCGGTTGTCGAGCAGGTAGACCGTGCCGTCGTGCCCGAAGGTGAGGTCGATCAAGCGCGGGAGGAGCGTGCGGTCGGAGAGCCACTCCTGCGGCTCGTAACCCGTCGCCCCCAGGCGGAAGACGCGCGGGGAGGGAAGCGTCGTGTGCGCGTCGACGAAGAGCATCTGCCCGGGTGAGACGCCCGGGGTGATCTCGAGCTCCAGGCTGTCGACGAAGAACGGCTCGGCGCCGGCGATCACGATGGGGACCACGATCCCGCCCGGAACGACGTCCCCGGGAACGCGGACGTCGACGGAGAGCGAGACGGTGTCGCCCGCCGCTAGTTCCCCCTGCCATTCGAGGGTGCCGTCCGCCGCCTGGAAGGTGAGCGTTCCGCTTTCGACCACGGCCGTCCCGAGCAGGCAATCGAGAGGGCCGAGACCGGCCGTGAGGGTGAGCGGTCCCGTCGGCGATGGAACGCGATTGACGATCCGCCCCCGGAACGAGACGCACGCGTTCGGATGGAACCCGCTCGTCCGGCCGTCCTGCGCGACCATCGTGAAGCTGCTGCCGTCGAGGTCGGGACCGTCGTAGAGGCTCATCGAGCCGAGGTCGCTGAAGAGCGGATGCGTGAGGGTCTCGAGCACCCCCTGCGACTCCAGGTCGAGCACGAAGACCGCCCCGCTGTTCTCGGGATACCCGGCCGGATTCGCCGCGCGGTCGAGGACCGCGAGGCGTCCGGGACCGGTCAGCGCGAAGTCGATCGGCTCGCGGAAGAGATCGGAGGCCAGCGTATCGAGGATCGCGAAGCCGTCGAGCGACAGCGCGAAGATCGCTCCCCTGCCGGCCGGATGATCCGGCAGGCTGGCCCGCGAGTCGAGGAGCAGAAGGCGGGTCGTGTCGGGCACGAGGATCGCCGTCGGCGCGACGGCGAAGCGCAACGAGACGACCGGCTCGACCGTGTGCCGCGCCGGGTCGACGCGGAAGATGGCTCCGGCCGGCAGGCTGTCGGGAGCCATGCGACCCTGGGGATCGAGCACGAAGACGCTGCCGTCGGCAGCCAGCGCAACGCCGCTGGGCGCCGAGAACAGCGGATCGGTGGCCACCACCGAGACGGTTCGGTCCGCGGGCCGCAGCCGTAGAATGGCCCCGTCGCGGCCTTCGGCCAGCGGGTCGGACTCGGAATCGGCCAGGTAGAGGTCGCCGTCCGGCATGCGGACGAAATCCTCGAGCCGTTTGAAGTACGTGTGGCGGATGAGGGCAGGCCGCTCGGACGCGGGCCGGTAGGGATCGATCACCCAGATGCGCGTCGCATCGCCCGCGTAGATCGTCTTGCGGCTGCCCCAGGCGATGCCCGCCAAGCGGCCGATCGTGGGCGGGTGGGTCACGAGGGTGACGGTCCCGGCGTCGATGTCGCCCACGACGACCGCGCCCGACAGCGTGTCGACGGGCCAGCCGTGGTCGATGAGCAGCAGATTGCCCCATTGCGGGGGATCGGCCTGCCCGGGACCTGCGAGAAGGGCGGGGCACGCGAGCAGCGCGACCAGCAGCAGCCGCAGCCGGCCGCCCGCGGGCCTTGCTGGAAGGCGACCGAGCCGGACGTCCGTCATGCCGGAAATACTCCTCAATATCAGAAGCCGCGCCTCATTGTACGACGGCATGGGTGCGGCCGGGAGACGCCAAAATCATGGAGCGCGGCCGGCCCCGCGTCAAGACGCCCGGCACGGGCCACCAGGGAATGAATCGGCACGGAGGCTCACTGCGGTGAGGGCTCTTCTCCGAATCCCCGCCGGCCGGGCCGCGGGTGCTCCCGCGCCTCGGGAAGCGCCGTTTCCACCGCTGCGGGGTCGAATTCCGGAAGGGCGAGCAGCGTGAGCACGCGGCGCACGAAGGGCAGCGCCCAGGAGAGCAGCTGCGTCGACTCCTGCCGGGTGCTGCGGCCGCTCGCATAGACCGCGTCCTTGACGGCTTTGGCATCGCGCAGACGATCGATGTCCTCCGCGGTGATGTCGTCCGGGTAGAGCTGGCGCAGCCCGATGCCCAGGCCGTAGAGATTCGTGTCGTGATAGCCCTTGAAGAGCAGGGCGGCGTGCGCCGCCCGGTAGAGGGCGAAGTAGGCCTGGGTGGTCGCTTCGTCCCATATCCCGCCCCGGTAGCGGCCGCGGGCCCGCTCCAACTCGCCCAGCGCCGAGCGCACCTCGGCGGCGATCCGCTGAGCATCCGCATCGATCTGCTTCAGACGGCCCTTGGCGATGCAGTCTGCGAAGCGATCCACGGCTGACCTCGATGTAAAAATGTAATGTGTGCATTCTATCGCGAGCGCCAGCGGGACACCAAACTGATTCTCTTCACGCGGTCGAATCCAGCGCAGCAGCATGGCGGTCGCGCTCGAAGAGATCATGAGCCCAAAGATGTCGTTCGACGTCGTGACGAACGGGCCCGTGGCGAGGGCGGGGTCGATTCCCGGGCGCTTCGAGACGATCGGCACGGCCGCGCACCTAATGGCACGACTCGGTCTGGGCGGGACTGCCCACGGGCCGGCCCTCCAGCTGCGCGGTCAATTCCTCCACCCGGGCGGCCAGGTCGGCGTCTTCCGGGTAGGTGAGCTGCAAGGCGATGTTGCGGCCGCCCCAATCCAGAATGCGATTGTCCGGCGAGAGGATGAGCCGGGTGATTCCCATGTACTGGCCCCTCGATCCCGAGCGATTGACGATCGTCGTCGGGCCGCAGAGATAGGGACGGGCGCTCGACAGCGACTCGAAGCCGCTCAGAACCACGTGCAGCTCCGGAATCTCGCGCGCCAGCGTCTCGGCCTCCTGGTCGCCGACGCAGGCGAGGGCGACGACGAGATCGGCGCGCGCGCGCAGCCCCGGCAGCTGCTCCTCGATGGCCTGGCGGGCATCGCGCCGCGTGAATCGCGCGCGCTCCGCCGGCGCGATCTCCCCGAACGCCTCCTCCCCGATCACGCCCAGCAGCCCGACGCGCACTCCCTCCACATCGACGACGAGACTAGGCGCGACGGGCGCCCGCGGGTCACGGTCCGCAGGCTGGGCCGCTGCGCCGGTCTCCTCGGCGACGTTCGTGCTGACGATGCCGATCTCCCGGCCGGCCATCCATCCCCGGAAGGAGTCCCACTGCGAGAACTCCGCCGGGCCCGGCGTCACCGCCGCGACCCCGTCGCGCACGAGCGTTTCGACGAGGAAGGGATTCACGAGCGGCGCCTTGCGCGCGTTCGTCTCGAGGAAATCGCCCAGCTCGAGGACGAGCAGCGGGAAATGTCCGCCGCGCAGGGAGTCGATCATGCCGGCCCGCCGGGCCAGCCCGCCCTTGCGTTGGGCGTATCACCCAACGGGTTTGAGAGCGCCCTGGAGCGAGCTGCGCGAGACCAGCAGCACGCCCGCGTTCGCCGGCCGCCGTCCACCCGCCTCGGACGCCCGGCCGCAGCCGAGCGACCAGACGAGCGCGCCGGGGATCGTGATCCCGAGCGCCAAGAGCATGACCGTGGGCCGCATTCTGCCGCTCATTCCCGCGTTCTCCTGATGCCGGACTCCGCGCGCCGCCGCATCGGCCGCTTCTACCATGCCGGTGGCCCGGCCGCAATCGCTCGCCCGCCGGGAGGGTCCGCCAGGGTCCGCCCTCCCCACCTGAACCATCCCGCTCAGAACCTGCGCCGCTCGTACTTGACGTCCGGCAGGTCCTTGATGCTGATGCGGAAGTAGTACGACGAACGCCCCCCGCTCTCGCGCCGCTCGAACATCGCCTGCCAGCAATGGAGATCGCGGTAGAGGCTGTAGCCTTGCGACGTGACCTCCTTCTCGGTCAGATCGTAGTAGAGGCTGTACTGCAGCCGCCACGACGTGGTCGCGGAGAGGCCGAGCGACAGGTTGACGGAGCTCCGTTCGGCGCGATCCGCGGACTTCGTCAGCACGTGGCTCACCGTCATGTTCCACGGCCCGGAGAGGCTCGCGAGACCCGTTCCGCCACCCGGCCCCGGCTGGATCGAGGCCGACGGGTCGCCGAATCCGCCGTAGCCCTCGCTCACGGAAGAGGGTGCGCTCTCGCTGCCCACCGCCGCCGAGGTCCGCCCCGCTCCCCCTTCGCCGCCCTTCAAGCGCAGCGTGTTGCGCAGCGACAGCTGGTAGTCGTCGCGCCAGAGCTCCGGGTCGTGGCTGATGGAGACGTCGGTGCTGAGGAAACGTCCGGGCTCCAGGCGGATGTTATGGGAGATGTCGCTCCACGGACGCGCCTTCTCGGTGCCGGTCGCGCGTTCCTCCGCCAGGAAGTCGTAGTTGACCGAAGAACTCCAGACGAGGAGGTTCTCGTCCTTGACGACCTGCTCGCCGGAGCGCCACTTGAAATGGAACCGCTGGGTCATGCGCAGCCCGAGCGTGCTCGACTTCGCGCTGCTCAGCCCGATGCCGCCCACCGAGGGGAAGCCCTCCAGGTTGCGCAGCTCGGGCCGGTAGCTGTAGGAGGCGTTCCACTCGACCACGTGGCGCAGGCCCTCCCACGGCCCGAGGCGCGGGAAGAAGGTGCCGTACAGCACGCTGCCCGCCGAGACCCCGGCCGACCAGGAAAGGCCCGTGCGGTTCTTGCCACCCTGCTCGTCCTTCGCCGCCCAGGCGGCCGAGAGCGCGGCCGAGGGTGTGAGGGTGAAGGCGCCGAGCAGCCTGCGATTGTCCGAGAGGCTGAGGTTGAGACCGGTCGCCTGATTGGTCTCGACCTCGTCGCACCAGTTCTTCGAGTAGATGCTGCGGAAGCGGACGTCGCCACGCAGATAGCTGCTCGCCAACCAGGGCAGCCGGCCGCCGTGGCCGCGCGCGTCGGGCTTCACCCCGAGCGGCAGCGAGTTCAACGAGAGGTTGATGCTCGGCACCGCCTGGCTGATGCGTTGGGCCGAGCAGGCCTTCCCGGATGCATCCGGATTCTCGAGGCTCTCCGTCCGGTCGGCAAAGATCGAGAGCGAGGCGGACGACCAGCTCTTGTTGAAGCTCACCTGCGAGCGCAGCACCTGGTTGATCCGGTCGTCGACGTCGGCGCCGAAATCGCGATCGCTCGCGTAGTCCTTGTCGCTCTGGAAATTCCCGGAAATCTTCAGGCTCGCGCGCTCACCGATCGTCTGATCGTGGCCGATGCGCAGCAGCCAGCGGTCGCGGCGCACCGTTTCGTCGCCCCCCTGGCGGCCGAAGGACGCCTCCACCTGGCCGGAGAGCAGGTAGCGGACGCGGTACTGGCCCTTCAGATTGAAGATCGTGCGTGGCTCTTCCTCGTAGTAGTCGACCCAGCCGAGAGCGTCCAGGTAGTCGTTCGGCGCCCAGTAGTAGCCGATGTTGCGGAGAAAGCGACCGCGCGAGGAGTCGAAGCCCACTTCCGCATCCGGGATGAGGACCCCGCTCTGGCGCCCGCGGTTGATCGGAAACACCGCAAAGGGAATGGCGAGCACCGGGATGTGGCCGATGTAGAGCACGACCGGGCGCGCGACGACGCGCTCGCCGGGGATCACCTTCATCCTGCGCGCCTGGAAATGGAAATGCGTGCTCTCCTCGGAGCACGTCGAGAAACTGCCCTCTTGCACGAAGAGCGACTGCGGATCGGCGCGCTTCACGCGCTCGCCCACGTAGTAGCCCGTCCCGAGCTGGCTGCGTCCCTGGCGGATGAGACCCTGTCTGCGGTCGATGCGATAGGTCATCTCCTCGCCGACGACCTCGGAGTCCTTGTCGCTCAGCACCGGCTCGCCCGCGGCGACGACCAGGTCGCGGCCCGCGTAGAACGTGATCTCCTTCGACCTGAGACCCATCGTCTGGTAGTGGACGACGCCGTTGCCCTCGATCTTCATCGTCTCGTCGGCCACCTCGAAGTCGATGCGGTCGCCCTCGTACAGCACGGTTTCGCGCGGGTCGAAGGGGAGCCGCGCGAGGAGCTCGTCGGAGGGGCGCAGGCGGCCTTCGCGCGCGCCCGCGCGGATGGCGGAGAGGATCTCCGGGGCGTAGCCGCCTTCCGCTCCCCGGCCAAACGCCTCCAAAGGGTCCTCGTCCGCGGCCGGCTGAGCCCGGGAACCTCCCGGCTCTTGGGCCTGCGCGTGCGCCGGCGCGTCGGCTTCCCGCGCGGGCGACGGCGACTCGCCGGAAGATCCGCTCGCGGCCGCGCTCGGGTCGGCCGGCGGGGCGAGCGCGCGCGGCTCGCCGACCTCGCCGCTCGCCGGCGTGGAACCCTTGTAGGGCGAGATGTAGAGGCCCTCGGTCTCACCCTCGAACTGGACGCGCTCGACGCCGCCCTCCGCGAGAGCCAGGCGGAGCCTCCGGGCCTTGGTCCAGTTGAGTCCCGTGCCTTCCTCGCGCGCCTCCCCGTCGGGCAGGTAGAGCGCCTCCGCTGCTCCGGCGAGGAGCACGCTGCGCACGCGCCCCCCGTCGAGGTAGGCGGTCAGACTGTCTCCGGTCGCGAAGGTGCGCTCCTCCGGACGCGAGCGCGGACGGTACTCGCTGCGCGCATGGCCCCACACGACCAGGCGGTCGGCGCGGCCCTGCACGAGTTGGATGGCCATGCTGTCGCCCGTGATCGCGCCCTCTTCATCCCACACGATGGGGCGCCCGCCCATCACGACCCGGTCGGAGGGCATCTGGAAGAGCGCCCGGCCGCAAGTCGCCTGCGCGCCTTCGTACACCATGACCACGTTTCCGAAGGCCTCGCCTTCGCGCGTCCCCGTGCCCATCTCGAGCGTGTCGGCCGTCACCGTGAGTGGGGCGGTGCTGTCGCCGAAGGTGCGTTCGAGATAGGGCCGCTCCCCCTCGCCGCCGAGGATGGTCATCCGTCCGGCCGGTCGGTCGTAGAACAGCAACCGCCCGTGGATGTCCACGCTGTCCGCATCGGTGTGGATCAGGACCGGCTCGCCCGCCCGCGCGCTCGAATCGGCCAGATCGTAATGGAGCCAGGAGCACTGCAGGCGGCGCCCTTCCTCGATCAGGCGCACCGCGCCGCTCAGCGTGAGCGTGCTCTCCGCGCGGTCGTAGCGGAGGCGGTCGGCGTAGAGATCGCCCTCCGGGCCCTTGCCGCGGACGTTCTCCTCGAGCTCGAGCCTGCGAAGATCGCGATGGTAGAAGCCGTGCTCCGCCCAGAGGGTGCGCACCGAGTCGCGGATCGTGACCGATCCGTGGAGTTCGACGATGCGGCTGTCGGGGAACCACATTCCCTTGGCCGCATGGATCTCGGCGTCGCCGTGGCGGACGACGATCGAATCGACCGAGAGGGGCCCGTCCATTCCTCCGCTGAGCCGCGCGCCGGTCAGACGCCACGACCCTTCCGCGGTCGTTCCGCTGAGCGCGATTCCCGGGCCGCCCGGGGGCGGCTGGTCGGCGGTCTGCGCGAGGAGCCCCGCGCCCCGGCAAACGGTCGCCCCGAGCAGCACGCAAGCGCACGCGCGCCCGAATGCCGACCATCGCCAGGCCCGCCGCCCGCTCACGCCTGCCCTCCCGCTGCCGCGCGCGGCCCCGCGGACAGGGCGCCGGCGATACGATCGTGGGCGTGCAGTCCCGCGCCGATCGCCCCCGCGCGCACGCCGAGCGCGGCCTCGAGCACGGGCGCGACCCCCGCCGCCCCGATCATCGCCCGCGCGGCCAGGGTCCGGCGCGCGGGCTCGAGAAGCAGATCGCCCGCCTGCGCGACCCCTCCGCCGATCACGAAGACCGCCGGGTCCACCAGGTTCGAGACATTGGCGAGCGCGGTCCCCAACATCTCGCCCGCCCTCGCGAACGCCTGGCGCGCCGCGGGGTCGCCCCCCCGGGCGGCTTCGGCAAGCAGGCGCGGATCGAGCGCGTCGCGGATCCCGCCCGCGAGATCGTGCGCGACGGCGCCGGGAGCCCAGGCGGCCTGCTGGAGATAGGCCGCCACGAGCCCGCGGCGCCCGACGAACAATTCGAGACAGCCGCGATTTCCGCACGGGCAGGGAGGGCCGTCCCAGTCGATGGACATGTGGCCGATCTCTCCTCCGAAGCCGTGCAGCCCTCCGGCCAGACGTCCGTCGACGACGACGGCGCCGCCCACCCCCGTCCCGAGGGTGAGCGCGACGACCGGCGAGAGCCCGACGCCCGCTCCCGCCCGCGCCTCGGCCAGGGCGAAGGCGTTGGCATCGTTGAGAACGAACACCGGCGCGGCGAGTTCCTGGCTGAGAAGCGGGCCGAGAGAGACTTCCTTCCAGGTGGGAAGGTTCGGGGAGAGATGGACGACGCCCGAGTCGCTGCCGACGAGGCCCGCGCACCCGACGCCGACCGCCGGGAGACGGACCGGCCCGGCCTGCGTGCGGATCGCGCGCGCGAGGAGCGCGATCGCCTCGGCCGGCGGGCGATCGAGCGGAGTCGGGATCTCCCACGCGTCGGAGAGCCGGCCCTGCAGATCCACGCGGCCCGCCTTGATGAGCGTGCCTCCGATGTCGAGACCGAGCACGCGATCGTCCCTGAGGTTCATGGCCGGCCCCCTCGCGGCGAAGCCGAGGCCGCCCGGCGCCCGGCCGCCGGCGCGTTGCGGGCGCGCGGCCGCGTCCGGGCGCGCGCGGGAGCGGGGAAGATCCGCGCTTCGGAACGCATGCCGAGATGGCGCATTCCCGCCTCCACCGTGTGGAAGGAGCCGGTGACGAGGACCGGCGCCCCGCGCGCGAGGGCGAACGCCGAGCCGATGTCCGCACAGGCGCGCGGCCGGAAACCGGCCTCGCGCGCCGCCGCGATGAGCGCCTCCATGCGGCCGGCGCGCGGGGAATCGAGCGGGATCAGGCAGAGCCGGCCGGAGAGAGGGCGCAGCCGCTCGAGGAAGCGCCGCCGGTCCTTGTCGCCGAGCATGCCGACGACGAGCAGCGGAGTTCCCGCGGCCGGGAGCCACCTCTTCCACGCCTCGACGAGCGTCCCGCCGCCCTGCGGGTTGTGCGCGACGTCGAGCACCGTGAGCGGGACACCGGCGCGCTTCACGACCTGGAAGCGCCCGGGCCAGCAGGCGCGCGAAAGGCCGAGCGCGCGCGCCTCCGGCGGAATGGCGAAGCCCCTCCCGGCGAGGATCACGGCCGCCTCCTCGGCGAGGAGCGCGTTCGCGACCTGGTGGTCGCCGCGCAGGCGAATGAAGCGCGGCTCGCCGGCGGCCTTCTCCTTCCCGCCCGGCCTCGCGCGCTGGCGCTCGTCCGAGCGCCGTTCGAGACCCTCCCCCGCGCCCTGCCCCTCGTCCATGGAGATCCGGCGGTAGCGGGTCCCGCGCGCCGCCGGGACGATCTCGCCCGCGGCCGCCCGGCGTTCGCGGCGAACGAGCTCGGAGCCGGCCTCGGCCGTGCGGGCCGCGAAAACTGCGCGCACGGGTGCCGGGCAGGGCCCGATCAACAAGGGCACCCCCGCCTTGACGATGCCCGCCTTCTCGCCGGCGATCGCCGAGCGGCTGCGCCCCAGCGCCTGGGTGTGATCGAAGTCGATGCCCGTCACGATGGTGAGCGCCGGGCGGACGACGTTCGTCGCGTCCAGGCGGCCACCCATCCCCACCTCGATCACGGCCGCCTCCACTCCCCGGTGCGCGAAGATCTCGAAGGCGAGCAGCGTCGTCGCCTCGAAAAACGAGAGCCGCAGACGTTCGATGAGCGGGCGCAGGCGCGCGACCCCGGAAGCGATCTCGTCCCGGCCGGCGAGCGCGCCCGAGATCCGGATGCGCTCGCGGAAGTCGAGCAGGTGCGGAGAGGTGAGCAGCCCCGTGCGGTAGCCGGCGGCGGAGAGGATCGCGTCCAGCAAGGCGCACGTCGACCCCTTGCCGTTCGTTCCGGCGACGTGCACGCAGGCATAGCGGCGCTCCGGATGCCCCCGCGCCGAAACCGCCGCCTCGATGCGCTCGAGCCCGAGCTTCACCGCGCCGTGTTCCAGGCCGTAGAGGAAGCGGATCGCCTCAAGATACGTCATGAACGGACGCGTCCCCCTCCGGCGCGGCCGAACGCACGGGCCCCCGCTCGCGCGCCATGCTATCGGCGAAGTGGCGCAGCAGCCTGCCGAGCACGCCGCGCATCTCGCCGCGCGGCACGATCAGATCGACGAAGCCGTGATCGCGCATGAATTCGGCGCGCTGGAACCCCGCGGGCAGCTCCTGGCCGATCGTCTCGCGGATCACCCGCGGCCCGGCGAAGCCGATCAGCGCGCCCGGCTCGGCGAGGATGACGTCGCCGAGCATGGCGTAACTCGCGCTCACGCCGCCGGTGGTCGGATCGGCGAGCACGGCGAGATAGGGCAGGCCCGCGTCCCGCAGGCGGGCGAGCTCGGCGCAGGTCTTGGCCATCTGCATCAGCGAGAGGATGCCCTCCTGCATGCGCGCCCCGCCGGAACTTGAAACGATCACGAGCGGGAGGCGCTGCTCGCGCGCGAGCGCGGTCACCCGCGCGATCCGCTCGCCCACGACGGAGCCCATGCTGCCGCCGAGAAAGTGGAAGTCCATGACGGCGAGCGCGACCGGGAGCGTCTCGATTCGCGCCGTCCCGACGATCACCGCCTCGCGCCCCGCGTCGCCGCCCTGCGCCGCGGCGATCTTCTCGTCGTACCGGCCGCGCGCGTCCTTGAAGTGCAGCGGATCGGTCGGGCGGATGTCGCGGAACCGCTCCTGGAAGCTGCCCTCGTCGGCCAGCACCTGGATGTATTGCGCCGCCGCCATGCGGAAGTGGCCGCCGCAGCGCGCGCAGATCCAGAGATTCCGCTCGAGTTCCTTGCGATAGAGGATCTCCCCGCAACCGGCGCACTTCACCCAGACGCCGTCGGGGGTCTCGCGCCGGCGCGGGACGCTGGGAAGCGCGATCGTCTTCTTCCGCAGCCAGGACACACGACCTCCTCTCGGCAGCCGCCCCGCTCGACCGGCGGCCGGAAGCTCTCGGCCCTCCCGCTCGGAGCCAATCGTCGCGGGGCCCGGCGCTTCCGCCCGGCCCGCTCAGGACCGATCGTCCGCCTGCCGCGGGCTCAGGTCCAGCCGCATGACGAGGGCGTCCTCGCCGGTGTCCGCGTAGTAGTGGCGCCGCCGGCCGACCTCGCGAAAGCCGGTGCTCTCGTAGAGCGCGCGGGCGATCGCGTTCGACGGCCGCACTTCCAGGTGGACCGACCGGCAGTCCCGCTCGTGCGCTTCCGCGAGGACCGCGCGCAACAGCAGCCGCCCGAGGCCGCGGCCGCGCAATCCGGGAGAGACAGCCAGATTGGCGACCTGCGCCTCGTCCGCGACGAACCAGGCGATCACGTAGCCGGCGAGCCCGTCCGGCCCGATCGCGACCAGCGGCCAGCGGACGCGCGGGGCGCCGCGGATCTCGGCCAGGAAGCTCTCGCGCCGCCACGGATCGCCGAAGGACTCCCGCTCGAGCGCCACGACGCCGTCGAGGTCGCCGGTTTGCATCAGCCGCAGCGACCACTCCTGCCGCTCGGGAACGGCCACGCGCCGATTCTCCTTCCCGTCCTTTCACCAGCCCCGGCGTCGTGGGGGTCGAGCACCGCCCCGCCGGCACCCGCGATTCGAGCGAAACGGGCTCGCGCCCGGTTCCCCGAAGCGACGCCTAATCCACTCCCGCGCGCCGGTCCCCGCTCGCGCCGGGGCCCTTCTCCCCGCCCGCGGCCGGACGGCGCGCCTCCGCGCCCCGCAAGTAGACCGGTTGAAGATCGTCGAGTCCGGTCCCGAAGGCAAGGCGCCGCGCATCCGCTCGGGCGGCGGCGATCGCGGCGGCGCCGGGCACCGAGGCCGTCACGGCGGCCGGCAGGAGGAGCACCGCGCTCCCCGCGCGCCCCGCCGCTCCGCTCTCTTCGAGCGAGCGCGCCCCGTCCCCCGCGCAGAGCAGCGGCAGCCGGCCGAGATCGGCGCAGGCTCGAACGGTCTCGCCGATCCACTCGCCGGCGCGATCGAGCGGGCGCGAGGCGGCGGGCAGGAGCCAGTGGAAGGTGTCTCCCTCGTGCCACCCGGCACCGCAGAAGACCTCGCCGCGCCGGGGCGCGGTCAGGATCAACGCGGGATGCCCGCCCGCTCCGAGCGCTCCGGCGCGCGCCTCGATCGTCGAGAGGCCGAGGACGCCGCGCTCGCGGGCCAGGGCGAGGCCTTTGGCCGTCGCGAGCGCGACCCGCACGCCGGTGAACGAGCCGGGACCGAGGACGACGCCGATCCGCTGGATGGCCGCGAGGCCGAGCCCGAGGTCGCCGAGCAGCCGCTCGATCTGCGGCAGGATGCGCTCGCTTGCCGCGGCACGCGCATCGACGCGCGTCTCGGCGAGCAACGCTTCCGGGCCGGCGAGCGCGACGCCGCCGAGGATGCCCGAAGTGTCGATGCCGAGTGCGATCACCCGCCCCCCTCCGGCCCGCCGCGCCCCGGCCGAAGGCCGCCCGCTCCGCCGCCGCTGCGACCGCCCGCTGCCCGCCACCCGGCGAGCCGGCCGGCCGGAGCCGCGATCTCGATCCGCCGCCGGGAGCCCCCCGCGTGGAAAAGCGAAACGCGGATCGCGCGCGCAGGAAGCTCGCCGCCGAGGTGCTCGGCCCACTCGATGAAGCTCACGCCTTCGCCATCCAGGAACTCCCGCCACTCGGCCGCTTCCGCCTCACGCCCGCCCAACTCCCAGCGATAGAGGTCAAGGTGATGGAGCGGGAGACGCCCGCGGTAGATGTTGAGCAGCGTGAAGCTCGGCGAACGCACGCGGCCCGCGTAGCCGAGCGCGCGGCAGGCGCCCTCGACGAAGCGGGTCTTGCCCGTGCCCAGCTCCCCGGTCAAGGCGACGACGTCGCCCGCGCCCAGTTCCGCCGCGAGGCGCGCGGCCAGCTCCCGCGTCTCCTCTTCCCCCTCGCTCCAGAATACCAGAGCGGCCGCCATCTCTTCCTCCCCCTCCCGCCCGCGCTCTAGGAGGGCTGGAGGACCGCGAGCGGCACGACCATCTCCTCGAGCGAGATGCCGCCGTGCTGGAAGCTGTCGCGCAACATCCGTTCGTAGGAGTGCTGATGGGTGGGATAGACCAGGAAGTAGTCCTCCCGGGCGAACAGGTAGGTCTTCATCAACGCGCCCGCCGGCAGGCCGTGGCTCTGCGGCTCCTTGACCAGCATGACCTGCTCGCTATCGGCGCGGAGCGCTTTGCCGACCTTGAAGCGGATGCCGGTCGAGGCGTGGCGGTCGGCGCGGACCTGGGCCGGCCGGCGCACCTGGATGTTCCCGTGATCGGTCGCGACGACGACCGTCCGCCCCTGGCGTCCCATTTCGCGGATCGCCGCACGCAAGGCCGAGTGCTCGAACCAGGTGCGCAGGTGCGCCCGCAGCGCGTTCACGTCGTGCGCGAACTCGGCCACGATCGCATCCCGGCCGCGCCCGTGGGTGAAGGTGTCGACGAACGTGAAGACGAGCGCGACGAGATCGCAGTCGTGGAGCGTCGCCGCGCGCCGCCCCAGATCCTCGGCATCCTGGCGGGTGACGATCTTCATGTACTGGATGCGCTGCTCCGCAATGCCGTGGCGCGCGAGCAGGCGCGCGAGCAGTTCGCGCTCGAAGCGGTTCTTGCTCGTCTCGCCTTCCTCGCCCTGCGCCTCGCGCCAGAAGTCGGGATATTGCCGGGCGAGATCGCGGGGCAGGATGCCGCTGAAGATCGCGTTGCGCGAGTAGGGCGTCGCGGTCGGAAGGATCGAGCAGGCCGCCTCGGTCGCGACGCGGAACTCCTCGGCAAGCACCGGCTCGAAGACCAGCCACTGGTCCATGCGCAGGCAGTCGATCACGATCAGCGCCGCGCGCCGGCCCGCGCCCAGGAGCGGGACGATGCGCTCGGGCACGATCTCGTGCGACAGCAGCGGCCGCCCGGCGCGCGCGGCGAGCCACTCCGCGTAGCCGGCGGTGACGAAGCGGCCGAAGTGGCGGTTCAACTCCTCCACCTGCGCGCGGTGGGCGTCGCGCAGCCCGGTCTCCTCGATCGCCTCGAGCTCGAGGTCCCAGCGCGCCGCGCGGCGCCAGGCCTCGGTCCAGCCGGTCCAGTCGAAGCGGTCGAGGGGGGCGCCGCGCCCGCGACCCAGCTCGCGGACGTACTGGCGCACGGAGGTCCCGCGTTCGAGGCTGCGCGCCTCGAAGAGCTTCTTGCAGGCGAGGAAGATCTGGCTCGCGTTCACGGGCTTGATCAGGTAGTCGTCGATCTTGCGCCCGAGCGCCTCGTTCATCAGGTGCTCTTCCTCGCTCTTCGTGATCATGATCACGGGGAGCCCGGGGTGACGCTCCTTGAGTGTCTCGAGCACCGACAGGCCGCCGAGGCCCGGCATCATCTCGTCGAGGAGGACGAGGTCGAACTCCTCGCGCTCGGCCAGCTCCAGCGCGTCGAAGCCGTTCGAGAGCGCGGTCACCTGGTAGCCCTTGCCTTCGAGGTAGAGAATGTGCGGGCGCAGGAGATCGATCTCGTCGTCCACCCAGAGGATGCGCTGGCGCTGTACTGCCATGGTCGTCCTTCGCTCGCGTGGGGAAGACGCGGGCCGTCAGGCGGGGAAGGACATGACGAAGGTCGATCCCTTGCCGACCTCCGTCTGCTCCACCCAGATGCGGCCGCCGTGGTAGTCCTCGATGATCCGCTTGGCCAGGGTGAGGCCCAGGCCCCAGCCGCGGCTCTTGGTCGTGTAGCCCGGGGCGAAGATCTGGCGCGCCTGCGCGGCCGTCATGCCCTGCCCCTGGTCGGTGATGCGCACTTCCACGCATTCGGTCTCGTGCCGGTGGAGCACTTCGACTTTGATCATCCCGCGCGAGCGGGTGGCGTCGACCGCGTTCTTGAGCACGTTCTCGACGACCCACTCGACCAGTTCCTCGTTCAGGCTGACCTGCGGGACCATCTCGTACAGCTCGCGGATCTCGATCTCCTTCTTCAGGTGCGGCAGGCGGCGCCGGAAGTAGCGCACCGCGGAGCTGACGATCGGCACCACGTCGGCCATCTCCAGATTCGGCGCGGAACCGACCTGGCTGAAACGCTTGGCCACCTTGTTCAACCGGTCCGCGTCGTCCTCCATCTCGTTCAGGACTTCGTGGAGGAACCCGGCGGGCAGGGCGACCGCCCGCTCCGCCTCGGGGACGAGCGCGCGGCCCGGGCCGCCTCGCTCCCCTTCCGCGGCCGGCGCGGATCCCGGCCGGCCGTCCTCCCCCGTCACAGGACCTGCGGGCGACGCGCCCTGCTTCCCGCCTGGCGCGCCCGCGCCCGGCGCGCCGGGCAGCCCTTCCTCTTCGGCCTGGGCCAGCCGCTCGCGGGCGATCTCCACCCAGCCGAGAAGCGAGGAGATCGGCGAGCCGAGCTGGTGCGCGGTTTCCTTCGCGAGTCCGATCCAGATCGCCCGCTGCTCGCTCGTCTTCATCGAGCGGTAGCCCGTGTAGCCGAGGGCGAGGAAGACGAAGAGGATCCCGAGCTGCACGAGCGGGATGTAGCGCAACTCGCTCGCCAGGCGCCGCTCGCCGTAGTGCACGTACCCGAACGGCCGCTGGCGGTCGCTGGTGTAGATCGGGATCGCGTCGTGGGCGCGGTCGAACTCCGCGACCTTCGCCAGCACGCGGGCGAGCGCCGGGGGCGGCTCGTCGCCCGGGCTCCAGCGCGAGATCGTGTCAATGTCGAGCGCGTCCGGATCGACGCCGATGTTGTTCCAGACGAAGGGACGGCCTGCGCGGTCGGTCAGGATCAGCGGCAGATCGCTCGGCTTGATCACCTCGGAGAACATCGTGCGCAGCTCGGGATTCGCCGCGGCCTGGAGCGCGCTCACGGCGACGAAGCGCGCGAGGAGCTGCGAGACGGCCTGCGACTCCTGGTTCACCTTGCGCACCCACGTGTACGAGTAGGCGAAGGCCGCGGCGACCAGGAAGAAGCTGCCGAGGAACAGATAGGCACGCAGCAGCATCGGTAGGCTGGAGCGTGAGATCGGCATCGGCCTATCTCCCCCCTCAGGCGCCCGCGACGGGCGCCAGGGCCTCCATGCCGCCAAGGTAGGGTCGCAGCGCCGCCGGCACGGCGACCGTCCCGTCCTCGCGCTGGCCGTGTTCGAGAATCGCGACGGTCAGGCGGGGCAAGGCCACTCCCGAGCCGTTGAGCGTGTGGACGAAGCGCAGTTTGCCGCGCCCGTCGCGATAGCGCAGCCCGATGCGTCGCGCCTGGAAGTCCTCGAAATTGCTGCACGAGGAGACTTCCAGCCAGCGTCCCTCGCCCGGCGCCCACAGCTCGAGATCGTAGCACTTCGCCGAGGCGAAGCTGAGGTCGCCGCTAGCCAGCAACACGACGCGGTAGGGCAGCTCGAGCGCCTGGAGGATCGCCTCGGCGTCGGCGGTCAGTCCCTCGAGCTCGTCGTACGAGGTCTCGGGCGGCACGAGCTTCACCAGCTCCACCTTGTCGAACTGGTGCAGGCGGATGAGACCATGCGTCTGCTTGCCGTGGGCGCCCGCCTCGCGGCGGAAACAGGGCGTGTAGGCGACGAGCCGGACCGGCAGATCCGCCTCC
>Ga0316622_100000893_pt1 | contig 18505 bp, 16 predicted proteins | sample OWC_Aug_OW2_C1_D_FD_207646 | JGI IMG/M metagenome (GOLD analysis project Ga0316622, IMG submission 207646) | Wetland soil microbial communities from Old Woman Creek delta, Ohio, United States - OWC_Aug_OW2_C1_D5_C | ecosystem: Environmental > Terrestrial > Soil > Wetlands | place: USA: Ohio... | reverse complement strand
CTAGCCGCGGCCGATGAAGGCCAGGGCCCTGGCGACCTGATCGGACCCCACGAGGCCGGCACTCTGCAGGTGGGCCAGGAGCGCCGTGACCGTCAGCACACGGTGCAGCCGTACCCCGCCGGCGGCCAGGGTTGCCGCGGACGCTTGCTCCCGGTCGACCACGACGAGGATGTCCTCCACCAGCAGCCCGGCGGCCCGCAACGGTCCGATGGCGTCGAGCTTCGCTCCCCCCGTCGTGATCACGTCGTCGACAACGAGCGCCCGGGCGCCGGGCCGGACCAGGCCCTCGACCTGACGCTGGGTTCCATACCCCTTCGCTTCCTTGCGCGCGTAGACCAGGGGCCGGTTGCCCTCGAGCGACATCGCGACCGCCAGCGGGAGGCCCGCGTAGGGAATGCCCGCCACGCAGTCGTACGCGAGATCCGCAGCCTGCTCCAGCATGGCCCGGGCCACACGCCGCAGCAAACCCGGGGCGGCGATGATGATGCGCAGATCGATGTAGAACGGGGAGTGTCGACCGTCCTTCAGCACGAAATCCCCGAACCGCACGGCGCCGATGCGGTGCAGGTCCACGGCCAGTTCCACCAGGTCAACCATCGGCGCCTCCGGCGAGCGGCGCGCGGGGCCGTCGCACCCCGCGCCCCCGTCACTTGATCAGTCGGTGTATCGCCTTGAACTCCGGCGCGTCCGCCGTGCGGACCCACTCCAGGCACGCCATCTCCACGCTCGAGGCGATCGCACCGGAACTCAACATTTTCTCCCAGCCGAGCCGGTAGTCGTGATCGAAGCGGGACGAAATGGCATCCCACGGCAGATGCACCTGGTAGCCCCGATGAAGCAGATCGTGCACCGTCTGGTTGACGCAGGCGTGGGCTTCGATGCCGCACACGACTACCTGACGGCGCCCGAGTTCCAACAGCCGCTCCGCGAAGCGGGGCTGCCCGCAGCAGCTCAGCGACCGCTTCTCAATGACCTCCAGGCCGGCCGGGAAGGTTTCCGCCACCTCCGGGATGAAGTGCCCGAGTCCCTTTGGATATTGCTCGGTGGCCAGTATCGGGATGGACAGGAGCGACGCCGCCCGTACCAGCGTGCGCACCCCCCGCACCATCCGCTCGTGCTCGACAGTGATGCCCCGATAGGCTTCCTGCACGTCGATCACCACTAGGAGGCTGTCGTCCCGGGCGAGAACGCGCGGGTGACTCATGCGCTAACCCTCGTCATCAAACGGCCGCTTACCGAACCAGCACGCGACCGTAGCGGCCGGGGCCGTAGGGAAGCCCACGCGGGAGGAAGGGGTGCAGGTTGACACCCAGTGGCGGTATCCGCCCCACGTACGCGTAAGGCCCGTCCCGGTCGATGGCGAACTGCTCCTGCAGCAGGAGCCGCAACGTGAGGTGACGCGACCGGCCGCGATCGAAGGAACTCGTCACCAGCGGCGCGTAGGGTGGCCAGGGCGCGTAGACGGCCGGCGCATCGGTCGGCGCCGCGACCGCAACCGCCAGCGGGCCGTTGAAGACCACCGGCGCCGGGTCCTGCTCGCGACCCACCGCCGCCATGCCCCGCTCCACGCCTTCCATGTATGCCCGGGTCACGGCCTCGCGTTCCGCGACGGCCGCCGCCCGCGTTCGCTCGTCGGGCAACGGCATGTCGTCCGCAAGGGGTCCCTCGGCTGCTGTCGCCACGGTGGCTGTTCGGGCCGCCTCATCGACAATGACCTGCGCCGTGCCCCGGTACGCTTCGGGCACCAATTCCCGCAGATTCGTATAGTGGCGGACCCCTGCCGCATCGTCCCACGCGACAATGTCGGCAGACACCGGGCTGCTCAGCAAGAGCACGACAAGAAGCACCGGCCCCCACACCATGGCACTGTCACTCTACGCCGTCACGGCAACGCCGGCAACCGACGCCGCCGCGGCCGCCCCACCCTCCAAGGATGGCCCGAGTCAGTCGGCGGGTGGCGACGAGCCGCCGCCCGCGCGCACCAGCGCCGCACCGATTCCCAGCAGAGCGAGGCTCACCCACTGCGCCTCGGTCAGGCCGAGCGGGCCCACCGGGTTGCGCCGCACGAACTCGACGGCGAAGCGCATCACGGCAGCGCACACCAGATACCGTCCGAAGAGGTCGCCCGCCGGCGGTGCCTGCGCGCGGCGGCGCTGCAGGTAGACGAACAGGGCCACCAACCCGATCGCCTCGTAGATCGGCGTCGGATGCACACGCTCCGTGGTCGGTACCAGGCCGTTCGGATAGCTCATGCCCCACGGGAGCGTTGTGGCCACGCCGTAGTCTCCATCACCGGACAACTGGCAGCCGAGGCGGCCGATGGCCTGGCCGATGGCCAGCGCCGGCGCCACGATGTCTCCCAGCTCCTGCACGGAGAGCCCGCGCCGCCATCCCCACCAGCCGACACCTGCTGCGCCGCCGAGCAGCCCTCCGTACCACATCCAGCCGCTGCCCGAGAGGAGGAAGCCGATCGGGTCGTCGACGAAAGCGCCCCACGCCGTCGGGATCAGGGCGAGGCGCGCGCCAACCCACCCGCCGACGTAGGCGTAGAGCAGCATGTCGTACGCAAGCTCTGTGCCGTACCCGCGCCGGCGGAGCCCACTGCGGGTGACCAGAAAGGCGGCCAGGAAGCCGAGGAACGCGGTCACCCAGAAGCTGGAGATCGGGATGCTACCGATGTGGAACAGGACCGGACGCATGGAACTCAGTCGCGCCCCTCGTCAGCCGGCACGCCCCGACCAGACATGCCCTCGCCCCGGGAACCAATCCGCGCGGTCGTACGGGTGAGGCGGCATCTACATGCCGACCACATTGTAGCCTGCGTCCACGTGCAAGACCTCGCCGGTCACCCCGCTGCCAAGAGGGCTGCACAGGTAGAGCGCCGCTTGCGCGACCTCGTCGGGGTGCACGTTGCGCCGCAACGGGGCGCGTTCCGCGTGGTGGTGCAGCATCTCCTTGAACCCGGTAATGCCTGCCGACGAGAGCGTGCGGATCGGCCCCGCCGACACCGCGTTGACGCGAATGCCCTGTGGCCCAAGATCGAACGCCAGGTAGCGGACGCATGCCTCCAACGCGGCTTTCGCCACGCCCATGACGTTGTAGTGCGGAACGACCTTCTCGGCCCCGAAGTAGCTGAGTGTGAGGACGGCGCTCCCCGCGGCCATGAGCGGTGCCGCGTGCCGCGCGACGCTTACCAGGGAATACGCACTGACATCGAGGGCGAGCTGAAAGCCCGCGCGCGAGGTGTCGACGAAGCGCCCCTTCAGCTCGTCGCGCAAGGCGAACGCCACCGCGTGTACCACGATGTCCACGCGCCCCCAGCGCTCGCGCAGCGTCTCGAACGTGCCCGCCACATCCTCGTCGCGGCTCACGTCGCAGGGCAACACGGTGGCCACGCCGAGCCCCTCCGCCAGCGGCCGCACCCGCCGCTCGATGTTCTCGCCAACGTACGTGAGCGCGAGTTCCGCGCCTTCGCGATGGAAGGCCTGGGTGATGGCCCAGGCAATACTGTGGTCGTTGGCGACACCGAACACTACCGCGTGCTTGCCGCTTAGCAGACTCATCTGTGCTCCTCAGCCAGGAACGTCCGTCCGATGGCGCACCGGCACGGTCCGCGCCGAGGCTACCGGGTCAGTGAACGCCTCCGCCCAGCTGCAGCGAATACGGATCGATGCCGAGGGTGCGGATCGCCGTCTCCCACATCTGCTCCGGGGCGGTGTCGAACACGAGCGCGTACGACACGTCGACCGTGAGCCACGCCGACGCCGCCAGCTCGGACTCGAGCTGACCGCCGCCCCAGCCCGCGTACCCGAGCATGAAGCGGCTGACGTGCGCGGCACCGGGATCGCCCTCGACGGCGTGGCGCAACACGTCGAGCGACCCGGACACGTAGATCTGATCGGTGACGCGGAGCGCTTCCTCACTCCGGGGGTCGTACCCGATCAGTAGCCACCCGCGGCGCTTGTCGACGGGCCCGCCCTCCCAGATGTGCAGGCCATTGTCGTGCCGCGGCGGCGTCCCGAATTCGACGACCTCCGACACCCGCGTTTCAGTCGGCCGGTTCACGATCAGGCCCATCGCCCCATCGCGCTCGTGCCGGCAGAGCAGCACGACGGAGCGGGCGAAATGGGGATCCTGCATCTGCGGCATTGCGAGCAGTAGTGTCGGTGCAAGCGAACCTTCGGTCATCGGCAGTTCCGACTCACTCTCCGGGTCGTGACACGCCCGGACCGATCTTCGCGACCAGCCCGCGTGCTGTCAACGTGTGGACCGAAACTGCCGGCTATCCGATCTGCGCCAGTTCGAGGCGCCCGGCCCAGCGATGCACGAGCACCAGGCGCAGGCGCGCGGATTCCGGCTGCGACAGCGCGGGGTCGGCGGCCAGCCAGTCCAGCGCCGCACGGCGCGCGTCCTCGAGAATGCGCTGGTCGCGAATCAGGTTGGCGACGCGGAAATCCGGTAGCCCGGATTGGCGCGTCCCGAGCAACTCCCCGGGCCCGCGGAACTCGAGGTCGGCTTCGGCGATCTCGAAGCCGTCGCTGCTGTGCACGAGGGCCTCGAGGCGCCGGTAGGCGTCCTCGCTGCGCCGAAAGGCCGTCAACAGGACGCACGTGGCGGCATCCACGCCCCGGCCCACACGGCCGCGCAGCTGGTGCAGCTGCGCCAGGCCGAACCGTTCCGCGTGCTCGACCACGATCACCGTCGCGCTCGGAACGTCGATGCCCACCTCGATCACGGTCGTGCTCACGAGCAACTGGATGTCGCCGGCCTTGAAGCGGCGCATGACGGCGTCCTTTTCGGCCGGCTTCATCTTGCCGTGGAGCAAGCCGACGCGGTAGCCGTGAAACACCTGGCGCGCGAGTTCCTGCGCCATGCTTGTCGCGTCGCGCAACGCCACCGCATCCGAACTCTCCACCAGCGGGTATACGACATAGCCCTGCCGGCCGCGGTCGAGCTCGTGTTTGACGAGATCGTACACCTTCGCCCGCTCGCTCTCGTGCCGCAGCAGCGTGCGCACCGGCTGCCGCCCCGGGGGCAGCTCGTCGAGCACGGAGATATCGAGGTCGCCGTACACGGTCATGGCTAAGGTGCGCGGGATCGGCGTCGCCGTCATCAAGAGCATGTCCGGCATTGCACCGAGTCGCCGCAGGGCGGCCCGCTGCATGACCCCGAAGCGGTGCTGCTCGTCGATCACCCCGAGCCCGATGCGGTGGAAGGTGACCGGGTCCTGGATGAGGGCGTGGGTGCCGACCGCGATCTGCGTCGCACCGGTGGCCAGGCCGTCGTAGAGCGCCCGCCGTTGCGCGCGCGGCAAGCTCCCGGTGAGCAGCTCGGTGGTGACGCCCAGGGGTCGTGTAAAGCGGGTCACGGTGGCGAAGTGCTGCTCAGCGAGCAGTTCGGTCGGCGCCATGAACGCGGCCTGATAGCCGTTTTCGACCGCCACCAGCGCCGCAAACAGCGCCACGATCGTCTTGCCGCTGCCCACGTCGCCCTGCACGAGCCGGTGCATCGGATGGGGCTGCGCCATGTCGGCGCGAATTTCCCGCAGCACGCGCTGTTGCGCGCCGGTCAGCGCGAACGGCAGCAACCCCGTGAGGGCTCGCGTCAGGTGTCCGCGCTCGGGAAGTGCCACCCCCGCCTCCCGTTCCACGCTGCAGCGCCGCAGGGCCATCCCCAGCTGGAGGAAGAACAACTCGTCGAAGACCACCGATCGATGGGCGGGCGAGCGCGCGCTGTTCAGCGCCTCGACGTCGGCGTCCCGGTCCGGCGTGTGCAGCTGCTGCATGGCGCGGGGGAGGTCCGTCACGCGGGCCCGCCGGGCCACGGCCGTCGGGAGCACGCTCGGCAGCCGCGCGGCCCACTCGCCCGCGGCGCGCCGCGCGATCTGCCGAATGACACCCACGCTCATGGTAGTCGGCTTCGCGTACACGGGCAGGATGCCCTGCGCATCGAGGTCCGCGCCCGTCTCGATCTCCGGGTGCACCATGCGTTTCTGACCGGTGGGCCCGCTCTCGACCTTGCCGTGCACCAGGCACCGCTGGCCGATCTCGAAGCGGCGCTGGAAGTACGACACCTGATGGAACCACGTCAGGGCGAGCAGGCCGGTGTCGTCGCGCAGCACGCCCTCGAGGATGCGTCGCTGATTGCGACCGACATGGCGGTCGGCCAGGTGAATCAACTCCCCTGCCACGCTCGCCACCTCGCCGACGCGCAGGGCCCGCACCGTGCTGAGCGTCCGCCGATCCTCGTAGCGAAACGGCAGGTGGTACAGCAGATCCTCGACGGTGTTGATCCCGAACTTGCGCAACTGCTCGGCGCGCCGGGGCCCGACGCCGGCGAGGAACTGGACCGGCTGCGCGAGGGCCTCCAGGTGGCTGCGGACGTCCCCCTCGTCCTCCCGATAGGGAGGCACCTGGTCGCCGGTCTCGGGTCGCAAACGGCGGGCGAGCGCGACGGCGCGCACGGCGTGGTGCCGACGCTCCGCCGGCTGCGCCGCGTCGATGGCCGCCAGTACGGCGGCCAGCAGTTCGAGGTCCCGACGGATGCCCGTATCCGGGGCGGTGGCGGCCAGCGCACGGGCCCGCCCGGCAGCCTCGCCCGCCGGCCAGCGCGCGCGCGCCGCCGCTTCCGGCCGCGCCGTCGCCAGGTAGTTCAACGGCGGCAGCAGCGCCGCGAGGAACGTTTCCAGCGCCGGGGCTGGCCCGCCACGGACAGCGTCAGCCGGCGTGGGGGTCTTCGACAGGGGCAACCGTGTGTTCCCGGTCACGGCGGTGGTGTTCTTGCAGAGACCGCACGTTCAGCGCCTCGCGCAGGAGCAGCTCGACACCCGCGGCAGCCGCCTCGGCACCGGCCACCGTCGTGAAATACGGGATGCGGCACTCCAATGCACTGCGGCGGATCGTGAGCGAGTCGAGGTTGGGCCCGAACCCCTTGGGCGTGTTGATAACCATGGCGATCCGGCCGCTCTCGATGGCGTCGACGCAGTGCGGGCTGCCCTCGATGACTTTGTTCACCGCCTCCACGGTCAGGCCGCGCTCGCGCAGGTATGCCGCCGTGCCGTGGGTCGCAACCAGATCGAACCCGGCCGTCGCGAGGCGCCCGGCGATGGGGCCGGCCGCCAGCTTGTCCTCGTCGCACACGCTGATGAAGACGGCGCCGGACCGGGGCAGGATCGTCCCAGCCGCGATCTGGGCCTTGGCGAACGCCGCGCCAAACGTGTCGTCGATACCCATCACTTCGCCGGTCGACTTCATCTCGGGTCCGAGCAGCGTGTCCACGCCCGGGAACTTGGCGAAGGGAAACACGGCCTCCTTGACCGAGACGTGTCGCGGGACGATCTCGCGCGTGAAGCCGAGGTCGTCGAGGGTGCGTCCGACCATCACACGCGCCGCGAGCTTGGCCAGCGGAACCCCGATCGACTTGCTGACGAAGGGCACCGTGCGCGATGCGCGCGGGTTGACCTCCAGGATGTACACGTCCTGGCCCTTCACCGCGAACTGCACGTTCATCAAACCCACGACGCCGAGTTCGAGCGCCAGGGCGGTGGTCTGGCGTCGGATCTCGTCAAGCACCGGCCCGGGCACGGACTTCGTGGGCAGCGAGCAGGCGCTATCCCCAGAGTGCACGCCCGCGCGTTCGATGTGCTCCATGATGCCGCCGACCACCACCCGGCTGCCGTCACAGATGGCATCGACGTCCAGTTCGATGGCGTCGTCCAGGAACTTGTCGATGAGGAGCATGCGTTCGGGGGCCGCGTCGAGCGCCCGTTCCATGTAGCGGCGCAGGCTCGGCTCGTCGTAGACGATTTCCATCGCCCGGCCTCCGAGGACGTAGGACGGCCGCACCAGCACGGGATAGGTCAGTCGATCCGCGATGGTGACCGCCTCGGCGACGCTGCGCGTCACACCATTCGGCGGTTGGCGCAAGCCCAGTTTGGAGAGCAGGGTCGCGAACCGTTCGCGATCCTCAGCCCGATCGATCGCGTCCGGCGACGTACCCAGGATGGGCACGCCGGCATCCCGCAGGGGCACGGCGAGCTTCAGGGGCGTCTGCCCGCCGAACTGCACGATCACGCCCTCCGGCCGTTCGCGGTCGACGATGGCCAGCACGTCCTCCAGCGTGAGCGGCTCGAAGTACAGCTTGTCCGAGGTGTCGTAGTCCGTGCTGACGGTCTCCGGGTTGCAGTTGACCATGATGGTTTCGAAGCCGTCCTCGCGCAGCGCGAACGCGGCGTGCACGCAGCAGTAGTCGAACTCGATTCCCTGCCCGATGCGGTTCGGCCCGCCGCCCAGGATCATGATCTTGCGGCGTGCGGAGACGCCGGATTCGTCCTCGGCCTCGTAGGTCGAGTACAGGTACGGCGTGTAGGCAGGGAACTCGGCACCGCAGGTGTCGACCATCTTGTACACCGGCCGCAGGGACAGGTTGGCGCGAGCGGCACGGATGTCGCCCTCGCCGTGGCCAGTGAGCTGGGCCAGGCGCACGTCCGCGAAGCCCATGCGCTTCGCGGCGTGCAGCACGTCTGCCGGCAGGAGCAGCGCGTGCTCCGCCTCGGCGACCGGGGCATCTTCGCGCCGGCGCATGGCGTGCTGGACAGCGACGTCGCGCACGACGTCTTCGTAGTCGATGATCTGCTTGATGTTGTCGAGAAACCACGGGTCGATCCCTGTCAGCCGGTACAGTTCCTCGGTCGTGTAGTTGTCGCGGTACGCCTCGGCGAGCAGCCAGAGCCGGCGCGCGTTCGGCACGCGCAGCCGCGCCTCGAGCGCCGCGCGGTCGGGCGGGCGGGGACCACGCCCCTTGTCGTCGAAGCCGTAGGAGTCGATTTCGAGCGACCGAATCGCTTTGTGCAGCGATTCCTTGAACGTGCGGCCGATGGCCATCACTTCGCCGACCGACTTCATCTGCGGGCCGAGGAGATCCTGTGCGCCGGCAAACTTCTCGAAGGTGAACCGCGGAATCTTGGTCACCACGTAGTCGATGGTGGGCTCGAAGGACGCAGGGGTCTCGCGGGTGATGTCGTTGCGGATCTCGTCCAGCGTGTAGCCGACGGCCAGCTTGGCCGCGATCTTCGCGATCGGGAACCCCGTCGCTTTGCTCGCCAGTGCCGAGCTGCGCGAGACGCGGGGATTCATCTCGATGACCACGAGGCGGCCATTGTCCGGGTGCACGGCGAACTGGATGTTCGAGCCACCGGTGTCGACGCCGATCTCGCGGATGATCGCGATCGCGGCGTCGCGCATGATCTGGTACTCCTTGTCCGTCAGCGTCTGCGCCGGTGCCACGGTGATGCTGTCCCCGGTGTGCACCCCCATGGGATCGAAGTTCTCGATCGAGCACACGATGACGACGTTGTCCTTGCCGTCGCGCATGACCTCGAGTTCGAACTCCTTCCAACCCGCGATCGACTCCTCGATGAGCACCTCGTTCGTGGGCGAGGCGTGCAGGCCGAAGGCCACCTGGCGCTCGAAGTCGTCGGCCGTCGTGGCGATGCTGCCGCCGGTGCCACCGAGCGTGCGCGACGGACGGATGATGACGGGCAGACCCAGTTCCTCGCGGACCGCGCGCGCGTCGGCCATGCTGCGCGCATAGCCACTGCGCGGCAGGTCGATGCCGATGCGTTGCATGGCCGCCTTGAAGAGGTCGCGGTCCTCGGCTTTCTTGATGGCGGGCAGCCTGGCGCCAATCAGTTCCACGTTGTAGCGGTCGAGCACGCCGCGCTCCGCCAGATCGATGGCCGCGTTCAGGCCGGTCTGGCCGCCGATGGTGGGCAGCAGCGCGTCCGGGCGTTCGACACTGATGATGCGCTCCAGCATCTCGCCCGTGATGGGCTCGATGTAGGTGCGGTCGGCGAATCCGGGGTCCGTCATGATGGTGGCCGGGTTGGAGTTGATCAGGATGACGCGAAAGCCCTCTTCCTTCAGCGCCTTGCAGGCCTGCGTGCCGGAGTAGTCGAACTCACACGCCTGCCCGATGACGATCGGCCCGGAGCCGATCAACAGGATGCTGTGAATGTCGGTGCGTTTCGGCATCGTCCGCGCTTGCGTCTGTGTAACCGGCGCCTGCCTGCCGGCCGCCTCAGCACCCCTCCCCGAGCATGCGCATGAAGCGTTGAAAGAGATAGCTGGCGTCGTGGGGTCCCGGCGATGCCTCGGGGTGGTACTGGACGGAAAACAGCGGCAACTCGGCGTGCGCGAGTCCTTCGACGGTCTGGTCGTTGAGGTTGACGTGTGTCAGCGTGGCGACGCCTCGCAGCGAGTCGACGTCGACCGCGAAGCCGTGGTTCTGTGCCGTGATCTCCACCTTGCCTGTGGTGAGATCCATCACCGGCTGGTTGCCGCCGTGGTGGCCGAACTTGAGCTTGTACGTCCGACCCCCGAGCGCGAGTCCGAGAATCTGGTGGCCGAGGCAGATGCCGAAGATCGGAGTCCTGCCGATCAGGTCCCGTACGATCGCTGCGTACGGCCCGACGTCCGGGTCGCCCGGACCGTTGGAGAGGAAGACCCCATGCGGCGCCATCGCCAGCACGTCAGCCGCCGGCGTGGCGGCGGGCACGACGCGCACGCGGGCGCCCGCCACGACCAACTTGCGCAAGATGTTGCGCTTGATGCCGAAATCGTACGCGACGACCAAGGGCCGCGCGTCGCCCCCAGGCGGCGGCTGATAGCCGCCGGTGAGGGACCAGGTGCCTTCGTCCCAGTCGTAAGGCGCGTCGCAGGTGACCTCCTGGACGAGGTCTCGCCCGAGCAGGCTCGGCCACGCGCGCGCCTTCGCCACCAGGCTGTCCGGGTCGAGGTCGACCGTGGACATAAGGGCCTCCTGGGCGCCGTGCGTGCGAATGTGGCGGACCAGGGCCCGGGTGTCGATCCCCTGAATGCCGGGGATACCGTGCGTTTGCAGGTACTGCGCCAGCGTCCGTCTCGCGCGCCAGTTGCTGGGGCGCTCCCAGTATTCGCGAACGATGAATCCCTGGACGAAGATCCGGCGCGATTCGACATCCTCTCCGTTCACCCCGACGTTGCCGATCTCCGGATAGGTCATCGCAACGAGTTGGCCGCAGTACGAGGGGTCGGTGAGGATTTCCTGGTAGCCGGTCATCGAGGTGTTGAAGACCACCTCGCCACCAGCCTCTCCGGGGGCGCCGAAACTCCTGCCTTCGAACACGGTGCCGTCGGCGAGTGCGAGGAGCGCCTTCATGCGTCCTCCAGCGGCCGCGGGGTCACGCTGCCGGTGGCGGCACGCCACACGACATGCCCGCCCACCATGGTCACGACGGCCTGGCCCGTCATGGTGCGCCCGGCGAAGGGGGTGTTCCGCGACTTCGACCGCATCCGCTCCGGCTGCACCACCCAGGTGCGTTGCGGATCGAGCACGGTGACATCCGCGACCGCGCCGACGCCGAGCGTGCCGCCGGTCACCCGCAGAACCCGGGCCGGATTCGTGCTCAGTGCGGCGATCAGGACGTCGGCGGAGAGGCCGGCCTCCCTGGCCATCTCCAGTGCGAGCGGGAGCGCCGTTTCGAGCCCGACGATGCCGTTCGCCGCCGCGTCGAATTCGACGTTCTTCTCGTCCGCGTGGTGGGGCGCGTGGTCGGTGGCGATCACGTCGATGGTGCCGTCCGCCAGGCCCTGTCGCACGGCCTCGACATCGCGCGCGGAACGCAGCGGCGGATTCATTTTCGCGTCCGTGTCGTAGCCGGCCACGGCCTGGTCGGTGAGCGTGAAGTGGTGCGGGGTCACCTCGGCGGTCACGGGCAGTCCGCGCGCTTTGGCGGCGCGCACCAGTGCGACGGCCCCAGCGGTGCTGAGGTGGGCAATGTGCAACCGGCCCCCGGTGCGTTCGAGCAGCGCGATGTCGCGGGCGATCATGGATTCCTCGGCGGCGGCCGGAATGCCCCGCAGGCCGAGGCGGGCGGCCACGGCTCCGTCGTGCATGACGCCGTCGGCGGCGATCTCCTCGTCCTGCTCGTGGACGATCACGGGGATGCCGAACATCGACGTGTACTCGAGGGCCCGCCGCATGAGGCCGCCGCTCACGATCGGCCGCCCGTCGTCGGACACGGCAACGATGCCGGCCTCGTGCATCTCCCCGATCTCCGCCAGGGCGACGCCCTGGAGGCCTTTGGACAACGCGCCGATGGGATACACGCGGGCCAGGCCGGCGCGGCGGGCGCGGTCCCGGATGAGGGCGGTGACCGCGGCGTTGTCGTTCACGGGGTTGGTGTTGGCCATGCAGGCCACGGCGGTGAACCCACCGGCCACCGCAGCGCGTGTCCCGGTCTCGACCGTTTCCTTGTACTCGTAGCCGGGCTCGCGCAGGTGCACGTGCATGTCGATGAGGCCCGGCACGACCCAACAGCCGCTGGCGTCGACGTCGTCCAGCCCAGGCGGAACCCCTTGCGGCTCGGTGACGGCCGCGATCCTGCCGGAGCGCACCACGACGTCCCGCGCCGTGTGCACGCCGGAGGCCGGGTCGATGACGAGCCCGCCCAGAATGCGACAGTCGGGCATCAGCCGCTCCTCCGCGCACCGCGGATCGGCGCGGTTTCACCCGCCCCTGGCGCACTGCCGGCCGGCGTGCTCGGCTCCGGCTCTCGTCCGCCGCTGGCCAGCAGATACAACACTGCCATGCGTACCGCGATTCCGTTCGTCACCTGCTCCATGATCACCGAGTACGGGCCGTCAGCGACTTCACTAGCGATTTCGATCCCCCGATTCATGGGACCCGGATGCATGATGATGACATCGGGTTTCGCCGCGGCCAGCGCGCGCTCGTTGAGCCCGAAGTAGCGGGCGTATTCGTCCGTGCTGGGGAAGAAATTCTTTCCCTGCCGCTCGAGCTGGATGCGCAGCATCATGACGACGTCGGCATCGCGGACACCCTCGCGCAGGTCGTGCGTGACCTCCGCCCATGCGCGGAATTCCGGGGGCACGAGGGTCGGCGGACCGACCAGGCGGACTGTTGCACCGAGGGTGCGCAGGGAGAACAGGTTCGAGCGTGCCACGCGGCTGTGCAGGATGTCGCCGACGATGGCGACCGTGAGCCCTTCGACGCGGCCCTTGTGCTCGCGGATGGTGAGGGCGTCCAGGAGGGCCTGGGTGGGATGCTCGTGGGAGCCGTCCCCGGCGTTGATGATCGGGCAGTCCAGGCGCGCGGCCAGGAAGTGCGGCGCCCCGGAGGCATTGTGGCGCAGGATGATGGCGTCCGGTCTCATCGCGGCCAGGTTGCGCGCGGTGTCCAGCAGGGTTTCGCCTTTTGTGGCGCTGCTCGCCGACGCCGTGAGGCTGACAAAGTCCGCGCTCATGCGCTTGGCGGCGATCTCGAAGGAGGTGCGCGTGCGCGTGCTGGCCTCGTAAAACACGCTCACCACGGTCTTGCCGCGCAGGGTGGGCACTTTCTTGATGTCCCGCTCCGAGATCTCCTTGAACGAGGCGGCCGTGTCGAGCAGGAATGTCAGATCCTCGCGCTCGAGTCCCTCCAGACCCAGCAGGTGCGCGTGGGCGAACGCCATCTTACGGCTCGTCGGCGGCAGCGATCACCACCTCGTCGCAGCCGTCGCTCTCGGTGAGGCGGACGTGCACGGCCTCGGTGATTGCCGTCGGCAGGTTCTTGCCCACGTAGTCGGCGCGGATCGGCAGCTCGCGGTGACCGCGGTCGACGAGGACCATGAGCTGGACGTTGCGCGGGCGCCCGAAGTCGATCAGCGCATCCAGCGCCGCGCGCACGCTGCGACCCGTGAACAGCACGTCGTCGATCAAGACCACCCGTTTCTCATCGATCCCGAAGTCGATTTGCGTGGCGCGCACCGCCGGCTGCTGGCGACCGCTGCTGAGGTCGTCGCGGTACAGCGTGATGTCGATGATGCCCATCGGCACGTCGACGCCCTCGATGCTCCGGATCTTCCCCTGCAGGCGTCGCGCCAGGTGCACGCCGCGCGACCGGATGCCGACCAGCACGAGCTCGGCGGTGCCCTTGTTGCGCTCGAGGATTTCGTGGGTGACGCGGGTGAGCGCTCGCTCAATGGCCGCGGCATCCATCACCTGACGTGCCGGAGTGACCATGCAAAAAAGCCCCCTCGCGACCGAGGAGGGCTCACCGATTCCGCCTGTTGTGCGACACTGCCATGGGTGCCCTTTCTGGCCTCGCGGGACCAGCTTAAAGGTTCGCGTCGCCCGACCGTCTATCCCGTGGCGGCGGACAAGTCAACGTACCGCGCCCGCAGACGTCGCGCGGCGCTTGAATGAATTGCGCGGTCGCACGTCGATAGGCACGGTAGCGACAGCGGATCCCCCCTCCGCCGCTGCTGGCGTGGGTCGGCACGGTGCTGGCCCACGCCCCCTCCCTCTCCCACCTCGGCCCCTCGCAGACCGCACGCCTCGGCTGCCCGCGCCCGCGCTGCGTTGACCGGCACCCGCCGCTGCATCGTGCGTCGCCCCGGCGACCGACTTGACGTTCGGGGTGGAGCCGTCAACAGTGGGCCTGCGGCCCGGCGGACCCGGCTAGCGGAAGGTGGAGAACAGCGGGATGATGAACGACCAGAAGCTCGGTATTCTCGTGGGCGGCGGCCCGGCCCCAGGTATCAACAGCGTGATTGCGGCCGCGACGATCCGCAGCATCCTGGAGGGGGTGCCGGTGTGCGGCATCCGCGATGGTTTTGAATGGCTCATGGCCGGTGACACCTCGCACGTCATGCCGCTCACCATCGACGTCGTCAGTCGCATGCACTTTCGCGGCGGATCCTTGATCGGCATCTCGCGCGCCAACCCGACCAAAGACCCCGCACATCTGGAACAGTGCGTGAGCGCGCTGCAGGCGCTCGGCATCACCATGCTCATCACCATCGGCGGCGACGACACGGCCTACTCCGCGCTGCGCCTGGCGGAGCAGTCCGCGGGACGACTGCGCGTGGTCCACGTGCCGAAGACCATCGACAACGACCTCGATCTGCCCGCACACATCGACACCTTCGGCTTTCAAACGTCGCGACACGTCGGCGTGGACATCGTGAAGAACCTGATGGTCGACGCGCACGCGACGTCGCGCTGGTACTTCGTCATTGCCATGGGGCGCAAGGCCGGCCATCTGGCATTGGGCATCGGCAAGGCGGCCGGCGCGACGCTGACCTTGATCCCGGAGGAGTTCGACGGCCAGCCGATCCGCCTGGCGGCGGTGACGGACATCCTGTCGGCCGCCATCATCAAGCGCCGCAGCGAGGGCCGGCGGGACGGCGTTGCGGTCATCGCCGAAGGGGTAGTGCTGGACATCCCCGCCGAGGACCTCAAGGACCTCGAAAACGTCGAGCGCGACGCGCACGGCAACGTGCGCATCGCGGAAGTCGATTTCGGCGAGATCCTGAAACGGGAGGTCGTCGCCCGGCTCAAGGGGCTGGGAATCAAGGCAACCATCGCGGCCAAGAACGTCGGCTACGAGTTGCGCTGTGCCGACCCCATCCCGTACGACATGGAGTACACGCGCGACCTGGGGTATTGCGCGGCAAAATACCTCCTCGACGGGGGCGACGCCGTCATGGTGTCGATGCAAGGCGGGCACTTCGTCCCGGTTCCCTTCCAGTCGCTGCTCGACCCCAAGACCGGCCGGGCGAAGGTGCGCATGGTCGACATCCACTCCACCCGCTACGCGATCGCCCGCCGCTACATGATTCGCTTGCGCCGGGACGACTTCGACGACCCGGCGGCAATCGCGCGCTTCGCGACGGTGGCCGGCTTGTCGCCGCAGGAGTTCCGCCGGGAATTCGGCTACCTCGTGGAAACGGAACCGCCTCCGTTGGTCCTGGTCTGTTGACAGCCGTGCCCCTGGCAGCGCCCGAGCGCATCCGACAGAAAGGAGAACGCACCGTGATCTTCGCAGACAACTCACTGAGCATCGGACGGACCCCCCTCGTGAAACTCAACCGCGTCACCGCGGGCACACAGGCTACCGTGCTGGCCAAGATCGAGGGTCGAAACCCGGCGTACTCGGTCAAGTGTCGCATCGGCGCCTCCATGGTGTGGGACGCCGAGGAACGCGGGGCGCTGAAGCCGGGCACCGAGATCATCGAACCGACCAGCGGCAACACGGGCATCGCGCTGGCCTTCGTCGCAGCCGCGCGTGGCTACCCGCTCACGTTGACCATGCCGGACACCATGTCCCTCGAGCGCCGCAAGGTGCTGCGGGCGTTCGGCGCGACGCTCGTGCTCACGGAGGGCGCGCGGGGCATGCGCGGCGCGATCGCAAAGGCCGAGGAGATGCGGGCCTCCGCGCCGGACCGCTACGTGCTGCTGCAGCAGTTCACCAACCCCGCGAACCCGGCGATCCACTTCAAGACCACGGGCCCCGAGATCTGGCAAGACACCAACGGGGCCATCGACGTGTTCGTCGGCGGCGTCGGTACCGGGGGCACCATCACCGGCGTGTCGCGATACATCAAACAGGCGTGCGGCAAGCCGATTCTCAGCGTCGGCGTGGAACCGGCGGCGAGCCCGGTGATCACGCAGACCCTGCGCAAAGAAGAGCTCAGACCGGGGCCGCACAGGATCCAGGGCATCGGCGCGGGCTTCATTCCCGACAACCTCGATCTGAGCGTGGTCGACCGCATCGAGGCCGTGAGCGACGACGAGTCGATGGAGATGGCGCGCCGCCTGGCGCGCGAGGAAGGCATCCTGTGCGGCATCTCCTGCGGGGCGGCGGCCGTAGCCGCGCTCCGTATCGCCCACGAGCCGGAGATGAAAGGCAAGACGATCGTCGTGGTGCTGCCGGACTCCGGCGAGCGCTACCTCAGCACCGCACTGTTCGCCGACCTCGCCGTGGACTGAGCGAAGACACCAACTGCGGCCGCGCCGGACTCAGGCGTGACCGTGCCTCGGGTTGATCGACTGGCCGTGGGAGAACTCGACCAGGTTGCCGTCGGGATCCTGGAGCAAGCAATAGTAGCCAACGACGGGTCCGCCGTCGGCGGCAGCCTGCGCGAGGACCCCCACCGCCGCCGCGCGGGCAGCGATCTCGTCGACTGCCGCGCGCGATGGAAGGTCGAATCCGAAGTGCGCCATGTGCGGGGGGGCCGTCGGCGACCCCGGCGGCACACCGATCGCCACGATCACGAACGTCGGGTCGTCCGGCGTTTCACTCAACCACACGACGCGCACCCCGGCGTCCGTGCGGTCGTGCACGAGGTGGAGTCCGGCGAAGGTGCGGTAGAACTCGACCGTCCGTTGCGCCTCGGCAACGAACAGGGCCACGTGCGTCAGGCGTGCTGCCATGTGCGGTTGGCGGCGTGGTTCGCGGGACGCCAGCCGTCAGCGCCCGAATCCGCTCACATACGGGAGGCGCGCCGCCGTCGTGCGCACCTGGTCGATGGCCTGAACGAGGATGCGCGTGGCGTCCCAGGTGCCTTCCAGCAGCTGCGTCCGCACGCCAGCCGGTAGCTGGACCGAGTAGGTCGTCCCACGGTACCTCACCGTGAGGGCATCGATGTCGACAGTCAGGTCGCGGGCGGGATCCTCCTCGACGGCGGCCATGAGGGCCAGCACGTCGGCTTCCGCGGCGGTCACGCACGGTATCCCGAGCGCCACGCAGTTGCCGAAGAAGATGTCCGCGAACGACTCGCCGACAAGGGCCTTGACGCCCCAGCGGAGCAGGGCTTGCGGCGCATGTTCACGCGACGACCCGCAGCCGAAGTTCTTGTTGACGAGCGCAATCCGTGGCCCCTTCGCCTGGAAGCGTGGGTCGTCCATGATGTGCGACTTCGAGGCGCCGGCGGCGTCCACGCGTTCGTCGTAGAACGCGTAACGTCCCAGGCCGTCGAACGTGATGGCCTTCATGAAGCGGGCCGGGATGATCCGGTCCGTGTCGATGTCGTTACCCCGCAGGGGGATCGGGCGGCCGACGACCTGGGGGATGCGGATCAAGTGACTCATTGCGCAAACACCTCCTGGGCTGGAACGTGCGGGCCGTCCCTAGTCGAGCACCGCGCGCACGTCGACGACTTCGCCCGCCAGCGCGGCCGCCGCGACCATCGCGGGACTCATGAGGAGAGTGCGGCCGGCAGGGCTCCCCTGACGGCCCTTGAAATTGCGGTTGCTGGACGAGGCGCAGACCTGGCGCCCAACCAGCTTGTCGGGGTTCATCGCCAGGCACATCGAGCAGCCCGGCAGCCGCCATTCGAAACCGGCGGCCCGGAAGACGTCGTCGAGACCCTCCCCTTCCGCCGCCTCCGCGACCGCCTGCGAGCCGGGCACCACCAGGGCCTTCACATGCGCAGCCACGTGGCCGCGGCGCGCCACGTTCGCCGCTTCACGCAGGTCGGACAGCCGTCCGTTGGTGCACGACCCGATGAACGCCACGTCGATGCGCGTGCCGCGAATCGGCGTGCCGGGTGCGAGGCCCATGTACGCATACGCGTCCTCCGCCACCGCACGCTCGTCCGCTGCAAACGCCGTCGGCGGCGGCACCAGCTCGTCGACGCCGATGGCCTGCCCGGGATTGATGCCCCAGGTGACCGTGGGCGGGA
>Ga0316622_100000892_pt1 | contig 18508 bp, 11 predicted proteins | sample OWC_Aug_OW2_C1_D_FD_207646 | JGI IMG/M metagenome (GOLD analysis project Ga0316622, IMG submission 207646) | Wetland soil microbial communities from Old Woman Creek delta, Ohio, United States - OWC_Aug_OW2_C1_D5_C | ecosystem: Environmental > Terrestrial > Soil > Wetlands | place: USA: Ohio... | reverse complement strand
CGGCACGCCGGAGAGCAGGTCGACGTTGGGGCGCGCCATCACCTTGACGAACTGGCGCGCGTACGTCGACAGACTGTCGAGATAGCGGCGTTGCCCTTCACTGTAGAGGATGTCGAAGGCCAGCGTCGACTTGCCCGAGCCGCTCAGGCCGGTCAGCACGATGAAGCAGTCGCGCGGGATGTCGAGGGTCAGGTTGCGCAGGTTGTGCTCTTTGGCGCCGACGACCCGCATGACGCCGCGGTGGTTGTCGGCGTCTGCGTGCACGCGGGGCACATATGTGGCGGCGGACTCCGCCACCGCGACCGGTGGCTCGAGGGCGGCGCGCAGGTAGCGTGCGGTGTGCGAGGTCGGGTGCGCCGCCACCTCTTCGGGCGGGCCGGCGGCGACCAGGTGCCCGCCGCCCGTACCGCCCTCGGGCCCGAGGTCGATGACGTAGTCGGCTGCCTTGACGACCTCCATGTTGTGCTCGATGACGAGCAGCGAGTGGCCGCGGTCGACGAGCCGCTGCAGCGCCCCCAGCAGCGTCTCGATGTCGGAGAAGTGCAGCCCGATGGTTGGTTCGTCGAACAGGAACAGCGCGTGGCCCTTGGTCTCGCGCGCCAATGCGGCGGCAAGTTTCAGGCGTTGCGCTTCGCCGCCCGACAGCGTCGTCAGTGGCTGGCCCAACCGCACATAGTCGAGGCCCACGTCAGCGAGCGGACGCAGGCGGCGGACGATCTCGGCGGTGGCCTCGAAGGCGCGTAGCGCCTCGCGCACCGTCAGGCCGAGCACGTCGTGGATCGTGCGCTGTTGGTACTGGACCTCGAGGATCTCGGGGCGGAAGCGCGTGCCGTTGCAGTCGGCGCAGGTGACGTAGACGTCGGACAGGAACTGCATTTCGACCTTCTCGAAGCCCTCGCCCGTGCAGGTCTCGCAGCGGCCGCCCGTGACGTTGAACGAGAAGGTTGCCGGCGTGTAGCCGCGTAGGCGCGCCAGCGGCGTCTGGGCAAACAGGTCGCGGATGAGATCGAATGCCTTGACGTAGGACACCGGGTTCGCACGCGGTGTGGTGCCGAGTGGCGACTGGTCGACGAGGATCACGTCGGCGATCTGGTCGGCATCGTCAATGCGCTCGCAGTCCCCGGGATGTCCGACGGGCTGGCCGAGGCGCTTCTTCAGCGTGCGGTAAAGCACGTCCTCGACCAGCGTCGATTTGCCGGAGCCCGAGACGCCGGTGATGCAGACGAAGCGCGACAGCGGAATGCGCACGCTCACCTGCTGCAGGTTGTTCGCGGCGGCGCCGTGGATCGTGAGGGCGTGGTCGTCGAGCACGGGGCGTCGGTGGCGCGGCACCGGGATGCGGCGGCGCCCGGCGAGGTACTGGCCGGTGGCCGACTCGGCGGCGAGCAAGGCGGAGTAGCTGCCGGCAAAGACCACCTCGCCACCGCGTTCGCCCGCCGCCGGGCCGAGGTCGATGATGTGGTCGGCCTCGCGGATGATCTCGGCGTCGTGCTCGACGACGACCACCGTGTTTTCTTTCGCACGCAGCGCCTGGAGGATGCGCACCAGGCGCTGGCTGTCGCGCGGATGCAGGCCGACCGACGGCTCGTCGAGAATGTAGAGCGTGTTGACGAGTGACGAGCCGACCGCCGTCGTCAGGTCGACCCGCGCCAGCTCCCCGCCGGACAACGTGCGCGATTGCCGGTCGAGGGTCAGGTAGTCGAGGCCGACTTCGAGCAGGTACTGCAGTCGGTTGCGAATCTCGGCAAGGACCAGATGGGCGACCTCTTCCTGGAGGGTGCCGAGGTGCAGCCCGTCGAAGAAGGCGGCGGCCTCGGCGACGCTCATGCGCTGCACGTCGGCGATGCTGCGGGCGTCGATGCGGTAGAGCAGGGCGTCGGGCTTCAGCCGGCCGCCGTCGCAGGCCGGGCACAGACGATAGCTGCGGTAGCGCGACAGGAAGACGCGCACGTGCATCCGGTAGGTTCGACCCTCCAGCCAGCGAAACCATCCGCGGATGCCGTGATACTTGCCGGCCCCGTCGATGATGGCGTCCCGCTGCGTCGCGGTGAGATCGGCGAACGGGACGTCGGTCGGGATCTTCTTCTGACGGCAGAACGACAGCAGCTCGCCGCGTTCCCACTCCGTCGCCTTCGTGCTCCACGGTTTGATCGCCCCGTCGTCGAGGGACTTGTGCGGGTCGGGGATCACCAGATCGAGATCGAGGTCGATGATGCGGCCAAAGCCCCGGCAGCCGTCGCAGGCGCCGAGGGGGCTGTTGAAGGAAAACAGATTGGCGGTCGCCGCGCGGTACATGATGTGGCAGCGCGGACATTCCAGTCGCGCCACGTACGGTTCGATCCGGTTGTCGGCGTCGGGGAAGATGAGGAGGGCGCGGCCCTTGCCGAAGCGGAAGGCCTGTTCGAGTGAGTCGACGGTGCGTCCGCGGGCGTCGTGGCGGACCACGAGCCGATCGACCACGACGGTGACAGGCGACGGCGGGCGCTCGCTCAGTTCGTCGACGGTTCGGGTGGCGCCGTCGAGCCACAGGCGCCGAAAGCCCGACCGCTCGAACCCGATCCGTACTTCATCCCACGGCAGGTCGTCGGGGACGGGCACCTCGAAGCCGACGAGCACGCGGGAGCCGTCGGGCTCGCGCGATAGGCGGATCCACACGGTGTCGGCGGTGTCGGGCCGCACCACCTCGCCGCACTGGCGGCAGTGCAGAACGCCGATCTTGGCGAACAGGAGCTTCAGGTGATCGTGCAACTCGGTCATCGTGGCCACCGTCGAGCGCGAGGTCTTGACGGTGTTGCCCTGGCTGATGGCGATCGCCGGCAGGATGCCGTCGATGTGCTCGACCTGCGGCTTGTCCATGCGGTCGAGGAACTGCCGCGTGTAGGCCGAGAAGCTTTCGACGTAGCGGCGTTGGCCTTCGGCGTAGAGGACGTCGAAGGCGAGGCTCGACTTGCCGGAGCCGGACGGGCCGGTGATCACGGTGAGCGCGTTCAGCGGGACACGGACGTCGATGTTCTTGAGGTTGTTCTGCCGTGCACCGGTGATGGTGATCCAGGATTCGGCCATTTGCATGCACTCCGGAACCGCAATCTATAGCGGAAACCGGGCGCCGGAGTACACGCGGGGGCACAAAGAGACCTCTCCCCTAGTCCCTCTCCGACGCGGAGAGGGGAACTGCCGGCACTCCAGCACGCGCTTGCTTGTGTTCCCCCTTCCCTCGCAGGGAAGGGGGTCAGGGGGTTAGGTCACTGTGTGGCTTGAGAGCCGACAGATGTGTCGTGCTTCGGCGATCGGGCTACGTGTTCGCCCGATCCACGGCGCGCCACAGGTACCAGCTCGCCACGGTGCGGTAGGGCGCCCAGCGCGCGCCGCGCTTTTCGAGGTCCTGGCGGGTTGGCAGCGCGCGTGTCTTGAAGGCGAGCGCGAAGCCTTTCCGGATGCCGTAGTCGTCCACCGGCAGCACGTCGGGGCGGCCAAGCCGGAAGATGAGCAGCATCTCGACGGTCCACCGGCCGATGCCGCGTACCTGGGTGAGGCGCTCGACGATGGCTGAGTCTTCCATCCCGTGGACCTCGGCGAGTGTCGGGATCGCGCCGTCGATGCTGCGCTGCGCCAGGTCGCGCAGGGCCCGCAGCTTCGGGCCCGACAGGCCGGCGGAGCGGAGTGTGTCGTCGGGGGCGCGCGCGATCTGCGCCGCCGAGGGGCCGTCGTGGGCGTTCGGGAAAAGGGCGCAGAGGCGCGCGAAGATGGTTGCGGCGGCCTTGCCGGTGAGCTGCTGGTAGACGATCGCCTCGGCGAGCGCCACGAAGAGGCTCGGCGTGGTCTTGAGTTCCAGGCGACAGGGGCCGACGGCGTCGATGAGGCGGGCGAGCGCCGCGTCGGACGCGCGCAAGTGGGAGACCGCGAGGCTCGGATCAAAGCCGAGGCTGACTTCGGACGCACCGAATTGGAACGGGGACAGGCTACTTTTCGCACTCGGTGTCCGCTCGTTGCCGTCGCGGGGCCGACGAAAGTGCCGACTTGCGACGCGAAAAGCAGCCTGTCCCCGTTTCGGTTCGACCGGGTGGCGCATTCGTTACTCTCTTACTTCGTGAGTACCCCCTGCTTCAAGGCGACCCGATCATCCAGCCGACGCTAGCGTCAGGATCAGCGATTGCGCCGCGTCGAGCTCGACCGGGACGATGTCGCCGGGCTGCACATGGTCGCGTAGCGTCGTGTGGGAGCCCGTACGCGGATCCCAGAGCGTCAGGGGCCCCCCGGCCCGCGTGAAACGGAGCCGCGCAGTCGTCGGTGCCCAGGACTCGTTGAAGACCAGGAGTGTGTCACCGGCCCGGCTGTGCCGACGCTCGAGGGAGACCGCCAGGTTGCCACCGGGCGGCGGCTCGACCAGCGTGGCCGTCACGTGCTGTCCGAGAAGCGCTTCCAGGCGATCGGGGTTGCGGACCTGAACGACGAGAGAGGCGAGTCGCTTCGTGGCCGCCTGGACCCTCCGGTCGCGTGCCTCGGCATCGCGCAGCCCAGGGGCGCGGCGCGGCAGCGCGCCCAACGCGAGGACGGGAATGCCCGCCTCTGCGATGTCGGCAAGACGCTCGACGAGCGCTGGCTCCGCAATCTCGAGGGGATCCAGCAGCACGGCGCGGTACGTCCGCGCGCCAATCTGCACCGCGCCGCGCGCGGGAACGGCGCCGGCCAGCATGCGGCGACTGACCCGGTCGTGGACGAGGCCGCGGCCGCGCAGCGCCCGGGTCGTGGCAGACTCCCCCGCGTGAGGATCGCTGCGTCCGATGTGAAGACTAGCGACGTCGGGGTAGAGCGGATCGGAGCGCAACCAGGCCAGATCTGGAGCGGGCTCGCCTTGGCTCATCGCCACGGACAGCCGCGCCAGGAAGCGATTGAAATCCGGCAGCTCGGCCAGGAACGCCGCATCGACATGCGACGATATGGGCAGGGGGCCGGCGAGGATTCGTCCGAAGCCGCCGCCGAACGGGTACCAGACCCCACCGTCGGCGCGGGTGTAGGGGTAGGGCACGCCGTGGACGACCAGCCGGTTGATCCCCGCTGAATAGGCGCGCCCCGCGAGGAGTCGCATATCGTCCTCGGATAGGCGCGTTCCGAACAACCGCAGGGTTACGAACGACTCGGATGACGCCCAACGGTGGTCGGCGACGTGGGCGGCGGAGGCCGCAAGCTTGAGGAAGTCGAAACTGCCGTCTCCGAACAGCCCCTCCGATTCGGGCACGTCGGCCCGGGCGTAGGTGTCCAGGTAGTCGCCATAGCCGCCGTGCGCTTGCAGTCGCAGTCCGAGGTGGCGCCGGTGCGCCCAACTGACGAACCGTTCAACGAAGCGCTCCTCGAAGAGCCACCGGCGGACGTCTTCGTAGTCTTCGCGAATGCGCTCCGCTCGTGCCGGCTGTGGTGTGACGTACAACGGCCCACCATTGCGACCGAGGAAGTCGAGCATGTCGCCGTACTTCGATTCACCGCCCTTGCGAAAAAGCAGCGGGAGGTGCGGGGTGAGGTCATAGCCTGCATGTGCTCTGAACGCCTCGAGAAATTCGGCCGTGAAGGGCAGCTCCCCCATCAGCTCGAAGCTGTCCACGAAGACGGCGCGCACCTGGCCGGGTTCCAGTGCATCGAGAACCGGGGCGGCATAGCCCTCGAGGAGCGCGTCCGCTCCGGACGCCGACAGATGATCTACGACCCGTGCATCCGCCGCCGTGCCGGGGAAGGCGCCGCCCATGACGAAGTGTTCGGTCGAGTTCTCGTAGAGGGCGAAGATGCGCCAGTTGCCCTCCGGCGCGATCCAATCGAGGCGGCCAGCGGCGACGTTGTCGGTGATGACGCGCACGTCGTCGAGCGTGGGGATGCCGGCGCGTTCCGCACCGAGGCGTGCCGCGAGCACGGCAACGAGGCTTGCGTCGGTGTCCGGTGGCCCGAGTACATCGAGCACCCACTCTGTTGCGCGCCGGTAGCTCTGATCGGGGGGGGGCGGCAGCGCGCCCTGGAAATGGAGCGGCCCCGCGATGTCCATGGTCCCCATGAGCAGTTGGTGTTCGGCGTGCTGTTTCCCGATCGGCAGGCCGCCCGGCCAGCCGCTGCCGAGGGTGAAGTCGAAGGCGAGTCCGAGCTTGGCGGCAGAGGCCGCGGCGTTGGCGACAGCGCTGCAAAACGCGGGCTGCCCGACGCTGCGTATCTTCGCGTCCGCAACGAGATCGTCGGCGCCGAGCCCCAGGAGCAGCGGTTGCAGTTCGACCGCGCCGAAGCCGGCGTCCTTGATCTCGCGGAGCTGGCGCTCCAGCGCTGCCGGCTCGACGCTGCCGCCAGGCCACCACCAGCGCGCGATGGGCCGCGCGTCCCGAGGCGGGTCCTGCCAGGTCGCGAGGGGGATGATCTCATGCCGCTGCGGCGCCTCGGCGGCGGATCGGGCGACCGGAACCGGGCCGCCCGCCGCCGGCATCCCTGTCAGGATGGCCGATACGAGCACGACGGCCGCGGCCCGGGACCGCCCGCGGGCCGCTGTTCGTGCGGAATCGCGCATCATCTACGGATGGCCTCGTCGCGCGGTGTCGCTTCGTCGGGAAAAGGGGAGAAGTCCAATTTGCCCGCCCGCGTCGCGCAATGATGGGAATGCCAACAAAATTGGACTTCTCCCCTTTTCGGTTTATCGTTCGGAAACACTCGCGTGAGGCAGCGCCGGACGTCCTCGTTGAGTACACGCCATCGTGCCGGCGAATCCAGAATTCGGTCGATCGCATCCTCAACGGCCGCGACGAAGCGTTGTCCCACCCGCGGATCGCGTTCAGCGTAGTAGAGAGCCGCTGCCTCGTACTCTGCGAGCGCTTCCGGGTGAAACTCATGCCTCATTGCCGGACGGCGTTGCGCACCCTACGGCGAGCCTGGTCGCCTGGAATCGTCTTCACACGTCCCGCGCGGACCTCGTCCCGCCTGCGCTTCGCTTCTGCCGTCCACAGCCGGTCGATACGCCCAAGCTCGTCGGCACCAAGGCTCTCGACCAAGAGACCCGCGAGCCGCGCGCGCGATGCGCTCGGCAGTTTCAGGGCCTGCTCAGCCAGCCGTTCCACGGTTGTCGCCATGCATGCACGATACGCAATGCGGTCGCTTCCCTCAAGCAATTCGTGGGGCCCGCCCGACAACCCTAAGCTCTTGCCGCTGAGCGGCCGCGGGCGCACGAAAACGCCGTCATCTTAGCAGCCCGCGTCATGCCCGCGGTGCGATCGAGCGGTGTGTTAGCGATGCCTCCACGGTCACACCCGATCTTTCCAGTAATCGGGGCGCCGACGGTGGTGGGCCACAGCGACGACCTGAACGTGTTCCTGCCGGACCCGGTAGATGAGGCTGAACGGAAAGCGGGGGAACACAATGCGGCGCGTTGCGTGCAGATGGATGGGCCAGCGCTCCGGGCCTGCAAGCGCGCGCTCGACCACAAGGGTTACCTCCTGGACAAACGCCCGCGCGGCGATGAGGCTGCGCTCCGCGTACCACTGCTCCGCATCGAGAAGCTCCTGCTCTGCGGCTGGGTGAAGCTCGACTTCAGGATTCACGGAGGCGACCGAGCAACCGTGCCTTGACCGTTTCCCAAGGCACGGTCTTCACCGTGCCAACGTCAAGCTCAGTCACGCGTCGTTCGATCTCCTTCGCCCACGCCTGCTCTACTGCTGGGTCGGGCTCGGTCTCCAGGCTTTCGAGCAAAAGGCCAGCGAGCTCAGCCCGATCCTTCTCCGGCAGCCGACACGCCTGCTTGAACAGCTCCACAACCTCTGTCTCCATGGAATCCAAGCTACCACATGCGATGGGTGAACCGAAGTCCGGCCATCCCGTGCAACATGCCACCGTGATCGCTAACGTCTTGGCGCTCAGGCGCGGCGGGCTTTTCGCCGTCGCCTGGAGCGCCGTGTTAGGTGCGGTGACCACCCCACCGTGAACTACTATCTCGGCCGGAACCGCACATCTTGGATGTTCGGTGCCGTCTCAGGAACGAGACCGATTCTCTCCCGGCTCCTCTCCTCTCGAACAAGGTTGGGGACTTCTCCAATCAGATTCCAACAATACCACGGGTCGTCATGCTTATCGACAACGGTCATGAGTGAGTCAGGTTGAAAGGACAGAGTGGCGGCACCGGATCCTTCCTCGCGAAAGAGTTCGTTTGCTTGGGCAATCAATGCTCTAGGGTCAAGCGTCTCTCCGGGCTGCCCGGGTCTTTTGAAGTCACCTACGAGAAATTGGCTAGGTTTGGCGGCGGTGATGAGACGGGCGGCGCCATTGGTGGCAGCGCCCACGGCGTTAGAGGCAACAGCGTTGGGAGTAACGGGAGCAGCCTCATCGTACAGCATGAACGCAGAGTCAATTACGTAACTTGCACGGAGTCGCATCGGGAACCCTTCTCTTCGCATGGCCTCTGCCTGCACCATGACACACAGGAGCACCATGAAGACCGCAGCGTCGGCGTTCCCACCTACTAGGTCGTGCCACAAGTAAAATCCGTCGCCGGTGGAGGCTCGCCCGAAGTTTGGGCACACCCCCTCTCTCGGCGTGCTACGCTGCGCCACCGCGCGGGCTAGCGCCCCGCTTGCGGACCGGCCAGCAGCCGGTCGGCGGGGCTCTCGACGCCACGCCCACCGCGGTTCAACACGTGCGTGTAGATCATCGTCGTCTTCACGTCCCGATGTCCGAGCAACTCCTGCACAGTACGGGGGTGGTGCCCTCTCAATCCCCCTCTCGTTTGCGGTGAAATGGAGTAGGCTGCGCGGTGCGATGAGCGGAACCGTTGTAGACAACCTGCGACTCCTAGGATCGGCTGGCACCAACGCGGTGATGGCCGGGGAACTTTCGCGCCTGGCGCGGCGCGCCTCGCTCGCCGCACGGCTGGCGGAACCGAAGAAGGAGGGGCTCGGCGCGCTGGTGTACCCGTTCGACGCGGACCTCGCCGCACTCGCCGTGCGCTACCATCGCACCTCGTCGCGCGTGCTCTGGGATCTGTTCCAGAGCGACGCCGCACGGCTCGAGCCGCTGTACGCCGACGTCCGCTCAGCCATGGAGTCCGACTCGCGCCGCTGGCTCGAGGCCGGGATGGGCATCAGCGTCGACGCCTACGCCGTGAGCGACTTTGCCGCGGGCGAGCGCCAGATCGTCGGTACGGTCAAGAACGCCGTCATCGACGGCGCCGTGACCCGCGGGTGTGCCCTGCACGTCGAGCCGCAGACGCCCGACGTGCACCTGGGTGTCCGACTGCGCGACGGCGTGGTCACCGTGTCGATCGATCTGGCTGGCCGGCCCATGAACCAGCGCGGCTACCGCGTTGGCGGTGGTGAGGCGCCGCTGCGGGAGGATGTGGCGGCGGTGCTGCTGATGCTGGCGCGGCACGACGCTCGCCACGAGCCGCTGTTCGACCCGATGGCCGGCTCGGGCACCATCGTCATCGAAGCGGCCTGCATGGCCCAGGGGCGGCCGCTGTGGATTCCGCCGCGTCGCCCGGCGTGCGCCACCTTACCGCCATTTCGCGACCGGCTCGCGGTGCCGGCCGCGCCGCTGTTCGCCGATACGACGCCCGTCGTGATCGCCAATGAAGTAGACCCGGCGGCGCAGGCGCTCTGCACGCGCAACGTCAAACGGGCCGGCGTCGCGGCGTTCGTCGAACGCCTCAACGGGGACTTCCGCAGTATGAGCCGCGACTCGATTATCGCCCGAGTTACCGCCCGTGGCGGCAGCGGCGAGCGCGGATTGCTGTTGAGCAACCCGCCGTACGGACACCACCTGGCCGACCCGCACCTCGTCCAGTTGTACCGCGACCTCGGGGACTACTGTCGCACCTTCCGTGGCTGGCGCGCCGGCTTCCTCGTGGCCAACCCCGAGTTCGAACAAGCCTTCGGCGGCCGGCCGCGGATCCGGAAGCCACTGAGCAACGGCCCGCTGCGCGGCTACTTTTTGCTGTATGACCTGTAGGGGGTAACAGATGACCACCATCACGCTGACACGGCGCAGCTTCCTGCTCGGCGCTGGGGTGGGCACGCTCAGTCTGTCTCTCGTGTGCCTGCGCCTCGACGTGAGCGCAGCGGCGGCCGCAGAAACTGCCGGCGCATCGCCCGCGGCCGCGCTGCCCGATTACCACGCGTGGGAAGACCTTTACCGCCAGCAATGGGTCTGGGACACCGTCGCCAAGGGCACGCACCACGTCAACTGCTGGTACCAACGCGGCTGCAACTGGCACGTGTACGTGAAGGACGGCATCGTCTGGCGCGAAGAGCAGGTGGCGCGCTACCCGCAAACCAATGCGTCGGTGCCCGACTTCAATCCGCGTGGCTGCCAGAAGGGTGCCTGCTACAGCCACCGCATGTATGACCCGACCCGGCTCACGTATCCGCTCAAGCGCGCCGGCGCGCGCGGCGAAGGGCGGTGGCAGCGGGTGACCTGGGACGAGGCGCTCACCGCCATCGCCGACCGTATGATCGACGTTCTGCGCGCCCAGGGGCCCGGCGCCATTTACTGGGACATGGGCGGCGGCAATACCAGCGGCGGGCACGGCGTGGGCCTCTTCCGCACCCGGCACCTGCTCGACACGATCGTACTCAATCTGAATTCCGAGGTCGGGGACCATCATCCCGGCGCGTCCGTGACGTGTGGGAAGATCGACTTTGCCAGTTCGGGGGACGATTGGTTCTACTCCGACCTCATTCTAATCTGGGGCGGTAATCCGCTGTACACGCAAATTCCCAACGCCCACTTCCTCCTCGAGGCGCGCTACCACGGGGCCGAAGTCGTGTGCATCGCGCCCGACTTGAACCCCTCGGCGATTCATACCGACCTGTGGGTGCCGGTGAACGTGGGTACCGATGCCGCACTCGGGCTCGCGTTCGCGCACGTCATCGTGTCCGAGAACCTTTACGACGCCACGTTCGTCCGCGAGCAGACGGACCTGCCGTTTCTCGTGCGTACCGACACCCAGCGGTTTCTGCGCGCCAGCGATCTCGAGAGCGACGGGGCGGAGGACGGGTTCTACGTGTACGACCTGACGACGCAACGGATTCACCCGGCGTCGCGGACGACGCTGGCGCTCGATGCGGTGACACCGGCGTTAGAGGGTGAATTCTCCGTGACGACCCGCAAGGGCCAGGTGGCCGTGACCCCGGTATTTGCGCGGTTGCGACGGCACCTGCAGCAGTACGCTCCGGAGGCGGTGGCGCCAATCACCGGGACGGCGCCGGAGGTGATCCGCCGTCTGGCCCGCCAGATCGCGTCGGCCCGGGCGGCGACCATCATGTCACAGTCGAACTTTTCCAAGTTCTACCACGGTGTCGAGATGGAACGCGTGCAGTTCCTGGTGCTCGCCCTGTGCGGCCACTTCGGTAAGAAGGGCAGTGGCCTGAATGCGTTCGCGTCGCTCACCACCGATGCCAACGAGGCGGCGGGTGTTGCCCCGGCGTTGCCGATGAAGCTGGCGCTGGCCGCCGTCGGCGTGGAGAAAGCCGGCGCCTGGATGCAGGCCAAGTGGCACGGCGACACGAACGAGATGTTTGTCTACGGTGAAACCCGCAAAGAATACGCGAAAGGTGGGTTCGTCTCCGCCACACTCTTCTTCCATCGCTACGGCGGCCTCGGGGCGCTCACGGGCAGCTCGCGCCGCTGGGATCCGCACCTCACGCGGGACCTCGACGCGTACCTCGACGAGGCTGTTGAAAAAGGCTGGCAGCAGACCCCGACGACGGAACCGAAGATCTTCTTCGAGGTTGGCGGCAACATCTTGCAGCGCGTGCGCGGGTACGATCGCCTGATCGGGGAATTGCTGCCCCGCCTCGATCTGCTGGTTACGGTCGATTCGCGTATGAGTGCCACGGCGCGATACAGCGACTACGTGCTCCCGGCCGCCGCGTGGTACGAGCGGGCGGACATTACGTGGGCCACGCCGCACGCGCCGTTCTCGCACGTCACCACCACGGCGGCCGCACCGCGGGCCGAGGCGAAAGCCGATTGGGTGTTCCACTGCCTGCTGCTGAAGAAGATCCAGGACCGGGCCGTGGTACGTGGACACACCGTCTACCGGGACCGCGGCGGGACGGAACGCCGCCTCGACCACGTGTACGACGACCTCACGTTCGGCCGGCGTTACACCGAGGAGGACCCGGAGGCGTTGCTGCGGGCGATATTCGAGGTGAACAGCAATACCGGTGGCGCCAGTTGGGACACCGTGAAGCGCGACGGCTGCGTGCGGTTCACGTCGGTGGGCATGAGCCCGGTCACCATCGGCAACGCGACTGACATCGTTTCCGACGAGACCATCACGGCGTGCACCTGGCACACGGCGAAAAAGATGCCGTGGCCGACAGTGACCCGCCGGATGCAGTTCTACATCGATCACGACTGGTACCTCGAGTTGGGCGAGGTGCTACCGGTACATAAGGACAACCCGCGCATCGGGGGCAACTACCCGCTGCAGATGACGGGCGGGCACACGCGGTGGTCGATTCACGCGTCGTGGCGCGACAGCGCCCCGATGCTGCGGCTGCAACGCGGCCGGCCGGTGATCTACCTCAGCCAGGCAGACGCCGCCGCGCGCGGCATCGCCGACGGTGCCGCGGTGCGTGTCCACAACGACATCGGCAGTTTCGACATTCACGCCAAGGTCTCGGCCGCTGTCCGGCCGGGACAGGTCATCGTGTACCATGCGTGGGAGCCGTCGCAGTTCCCCGGCGGGCGCACCCATCAGGTGCTGATTCCGGGGCCGATCAACCCGATCCAGCTGGCGGGCGGTTACTACCATCTGCAGCCGACGATGGTCGTCGGCGAGCCCGGCATGCCGGACCGCGGGACCCGTGTGGAAGTCGAAGCCATCCCCACCGAGCCGCGTTGAGAAGGAGCGCGGTGGGCATAGAGACGGCCGCTCGTGCAATTCCGCCAATTCCGCGCTAGGTTCGCTTGTCTGGGTGGAGGGCCCGACTATACGCTGCTGCAGCCCTTGGAAGCGATTCCCGGCGACTTACGCGACTTGATCCAAAATTAGAGGCCAGCCACCCGTGCTGGTCAGAGTTTCCAACGACTCAGCAAGGAGAACCGACGATGGCATCTTCCGACAAGACACCCCTTGGTCACGATCTCCCGGTGGAGCTGCTCGCCGACGAGCCGGCCTTGCCTCGAGGCGACGAAGGGATCGCCCTGTGTCTCTCCGGCGGTGGGTACCGCGCGATGGTCTTCCACCTCGGTGCGCTCTGGCGTCTCTATGAGGTGGGTATACTCGGACGTGTCGCGCGTGTATCGAGCGTCTCGGGGGGCTCCATCGCCGCCGGAGCCCTTGCCCTGGGGTGGTCCCGCTTGTCGTTCCAGGGCGATGCGGCGCAGGACTTCGTGCCGCACGTGGTGGAGCCGGTCCGGAATCTGGCGCGCCGCACCATCGACAGCAGTGCGGTCATTGGAGGATCCCTCCTCCCCGGTTCGATCGCCGACAAGGTCACGTCGGCGTATGACAAACACCTCTTCCATGGCGCCACGCTCCAGGATCTGCCGGACGAGCCCCGCTTCGTCATCAATGCGACCAACGTTCAGTCGGGCGTGCTCTGGCGTTTCTCCAAGCCGTACATGCGGGACTGGAGGGTCGGAGAGGTCAAGAATCCGAACGTGCCGCTCGCGCGCGCCGTCGCCGCCTCGTCGGCGTTTCCTCCCGTGCTCTCGCCGCTCACGTTGGAACTCGATTCGCGGGACTTCACCCCCGGGAGCGGTGCCGACCTGCAGCGCGAACCCTTCACCAGCAACGTTGTCCTCACTGACGGTGGGGTCTACGACAACCTGGGCCTCGAGACTGCCTTCAAACGCTACCAAACGGTTCTCGTGAGCGACGGGGGAGGACGATTGTCGGCCGAGGAAGAACCGAAAGACGACTGGGCTCGGCATACGTTCCGCGTCCTGAACCTGATCGACAATCAGGTGCGCAGCCTGCGCAAGCGCCAGCTCATGACCGCATTCCTCAGCAAGATCCGTCGGGGGGCTTACTGGTCGACCTGGACGGACATCGCCGAGTACGGGGTGGGCGTACCGCTTCCCTGTCCAGCGGAGCGGACGCGCGAGCTCGCCGAGACACCGACACGGCTGAAGAGCATGACTGACGAGCTCCAGGAACGACTCATCAACTGGGGCTACGCGGTGTGCGACGCCGCATTGCGCGCACACCTCGACAACCCGCCGCCTGCACCAAGGGCCTTTCCCTACCCCCAAGTCGGCGTGTGAACGCCGCCTCCACCGGCGCCAGCAGCATCGCTGTGCTGGCCGAGTTCGAAGGTCGCAGCCTCCTGCTCACGGGCGATGCCCACCCGAGCGTGCTCACCGCCGCTATCAAACGCATCGAACCGCAGCGCCTCGATACCCGCGGCAAGCTCGCGGTCGACGCGTGCAAGCTGCCGCATCATGCGAGCAAGGCCAACGTCAGCCGTGAGCTCCTCGGCGCTCTCGCTTGCCAGCAGTACCTCTTCTCGACGAACGGTGCCCACTTCAAGCATCCCGACCAGCAAGCCGTGGCCCGCGTGATCAAATGGGGCGGGAAGCCGCCGGAGCTGACGTTCAACTATCGCACCAAGTTCAACGAGGCCTGGGCCAGCACGCCGCTGCGCGAGCGGCACGGTTACACGGCGGTATATCCCCCGTCGGAATCGGAAGGCATCGCGCTGGAATGGGAATGACCCGAACCGCCACCGGTTGACGATCGCCCGCGTCCCTCGCGCCGGCGCGTCGTAATTGCTTCGCGGAGAAGAGACATGCGCTCCCTGCTGGTCGAGTTTCATCGCTTCAACGATCTCGATTCGGGGAGCTGGCGCGCCGGCGATCCGTACCTCGTCGCCGCCGCCGCACACCGCGTGCGCGAGTTCAGGATGCCTCTCGGCCAAGATGATTTTCTCGACTTGGTTCTAGACCTGCGCTACCAAGGGGCGGCCGAGGCGCGTGTCGCTGCGTTGAACAGGGTCGGCGAGATTGCCACCCAGTTCCTCGGAACTGCCAGCCCGGACGATATGACCGCTGGCACTGCACGAGACGCGCGTCGCGTTGCACAAGGGCGAACAGCACACGGGTCACGATTGGGCCAGCCTCGTGGGTTACGCGCGGCTGCCGGAAGGCTACGCGGAGCACTTGTTGGACGTCGGGCTCGATTCGGTGCTGGCTGCGCTCAAGACAATTCAGCGTCGTTCCGACAGACTCGTGGCCGCGAGGGACAGGGATCCGGGACGCTTCGGTCGCGTCGCGCAGCAGTTGCAGGCACGCATCTCGGGACTCGAGGGCTTTCTGAGCGAATCCGAGACGACCGGCCGGCGCCGCGTCCTCGAAGAGAACCTGGGCTTGCTGGGAAGCGCGGAGAAGCGCTTGGCCGAGCTCTACTTCGCGTACCGCGCACTGGGTGACACCGACACCGCGATGCGTGAGGCCCTGGGCCGCTCGCGCGACTGGTACTTGCAAGGCAGCGAGCGCAATCTTTCGCACCACTGGACGGCCGTCCAGTACCTCTCGCTCGAAGCGGCCCTCGTCGGTCGCATCGCGAATACCGGCCTCTGGCACGCTGCGGTCACCGCGGCGGGGATAGACCGGCGAAGGCCGAAGCCCGTGGATGCCATCTGGGCTCTGGGCTCGTTGCTCGAGCTGTACCTGCTCGCGCCAGTGGCCGGCCAGTGCTCGCACGCCAGCGAGGCCACCGAGGCGTGGGCAGGGATGAAGCGGGCGGTTGCCGCACTGGAACAACCCGACACGTTTCCGATCGAGTCGACGGAACGCCAGCTGCGTCGCTACGTCAACTGGTGGACGACGGCGAACGGCTTCTTCCCCGGCCGATCCGACCTCGCTCCCGACGCGGCGAGCCTGTTGGGCTAGCGCATGTTCCGAGTGCTGGTCGCGGTCTGCATGCTGGTGCGCGTGACGGGGTGTTCGAGACAGCCGACGGCGACATCCGCTTCCGCAGACGCTCGCTAGTTCGCGCGGCTCGGCTGGCCGCAGGACTGTGAGGACGCGTTCACGCAGACGCATCTCACCGACGATGGCGGCCTGGAAATCCACGCACTGCCGTCGGGCGCCTCGATTGCCGTGGTGTGCTGCGCACTCGGCGCGTACCAGCCGACCAGCGTGGTGCTGCTGTTCGATGGACGCCCGCCGACGTGGGCCGCGATCGTACTCGAATTCCCCACGTTCGAGTCGACAGACGGGAAGACGCTCACCCCGGCGCGCACGCGCGAGCTCGCGGGCGAGATCACGTGGCTGGAAAACGCGGCTGCGTTCGTGGTCCTGAGCCTCGCACGCCAGATCGGCGACTGTGGAACATGGGCGCGCTATGCGTTCGCCGATGGCGCGCCGAAACTGCCGGCTTTCGCCGCTCAGCCGTGGCACACGCGCTGGAGGAGCGTGCCGCGGTGGGTCGGATACGGGACGCTCCGTCAACAACTCCAGCTTGTCCGGGGTATCGTGCAGAGGAGGAGCGCGCGATGTTCAGGCGGACGCCACTGCGAGTCGTGACGGTCGTCGCAACGCTGGGGCTCTGCGGTCCGGTTCTGGCCGACACGTGGACGGAACTGGGGCCTCAGCTCGGCGGTCGTCTCGACGGCCTGGTCGCAGACCCGAGCGATCCGAACGTGCTCATGGTTGCGTCGCCGGGCGGCGGCGTGTGGCGCACTGAGAAAGGCGGGGGCGACTGGCACCCGACTCTGAACCATGGCCTCGCCGACTACAGCGTTTTCCATCTCGAGTGGGATCGCGTGCGGCCGCGGCAGCTGCTCGCCGTCACCTGGAGCGACCTGTACGCGAGTACGGATCGCGGCGATCACTGGACCAATCTGACCGGCTTCGGCGGTGCCCCGGCGGCGCTCATGCCGTTCGACCACGGCGCTCTTCGTCACCACAGACGGCCGTTCGTGGAACCCGACAGCGTCGCTACCGGGGTTGAGCTGGGATCCGCGCCCGCTCGTATGGGCCGGATTGAACCAGTTGTTCCTGGGGACCGTGGTCGCCTACCAGACGACCAACCTGGGCGGCAGCTGGACGGACGTGCATCTGGCCAACGAGCACCCCGACACGCGCACCATCTACGCCAAGACGTGCGGCGGCGGCGCGACCGGCCATCTATGGACGGCGACCGACGGCACCATCAGCGGCACGTACGCCAACCTCACCCGGTGGAACTGGACGCCGGGGACCGCTCCCTCCGGGGGCGTTGAGGTGAGCTATGCGGGGCTGCGCGTGTGGCAGCCGGACGACGTGGCGGTGGCCCCGCGAGCTCCCCAACAGACGGTCCGGCTCTTCGTGGGCTCGCAGGACAATGCGGGGCTGTGCTCCGATGATGACGGCGCCACGTGGACGGACGCCGGGGCCCCCCCTGGCTTGGGGTGCGACGACTACAACTCCCTGGTGTTCGCGCCATCGAACCGTAACCGTGCGTATGCGCGTAGCTGCAGTGCCGGCGTGGTCCGGACGGACAATGCGGTGAGTGCCGCGTCGTGCGCCGATGTCGTCTGGACCGCCCTCACCCCCACCGCTGGGCCCTTCCCGCCGGCCCTGTGGACGCGCGCGATGACTGCCGTGCATCCGACCAATCCGGACCGCGTGTATTTCACGCGGCCGCGCGATGTGGCGATCAGTCCGGACGGGGGGAGCTCGCTCACGGTCTCCGCGCCGGTCCCGGGGGACGGGGCGGAGCCCATCAGCCTCTATGTTGACGCGGCGGGCGCCATTTACGCCGGCACCATTGAGCAGGGCGCGTTTGTCTCGCACGACAACGGCGCATCGTGGACGGCGTGGGGGCTCAATACACCGGCGCCACGCGCGGTGATGAAGATTGCGTATTCGCCGGCCGCCGGCGGCACGTTCTTCATGGCAACCACGAGCGGGCTGTATCGAAAGCTTCAGTCGCGTCTTCGAGCGCGCGGTCCGCTATCGGAATCCAATCTTCTGAAATCCCCCTTGCCCGCCCCGGGGAGAGGGGGCAGAGGGTGAGGGCGCCGACAGGCGCCGACGCCATCCTTGACTCCCGCCCGCCGTTCTCCGAGAACAGCCCGCTATGAGCAAACCGATTTCGAGTGACCTGGTGGGGCTGACGTTCGAGCCCGTCGAGTTTTCGTGGGGAACGAAGGACGTCATCCTGTACGCCCTCGGCGTTGGAGCCAAGCCGAAGGGCGAGTTGGAGTTCGTGTTCGAGGGCAAGGGGCCCAAGGTTCTGCCGACCTACGCCGTGATTCCCGGCATGTTCTCGATGGGCGGCCTGGTGTCCAACGTCGAGATCAACCTCGCCATGCTCTTGCACGGTGAACAGTCGATCACGCTGCACCGGGAGATTCCGCCGGAGGCAAAGGTGCGCATCACGGGGCGGGTGGCCGAGGTGTGGGACAAGGGCAAGGCCGCGGTCATCGGATCCGAAGGCCTCGTCGAGGACGCCGACGGACCACTGTTTACGACCAAGGCGACCCTGTTCATCCGCGGCGCCGGGGGATTCGGCGGCCCGCGTGGCCCCTCGACGGTGGGATTGAACGAGCCGCCCGATCGG
>Ga0316622_100000891_pt1 | contig 18512 bp, 16 predicted proteins | sample OWC_Aug_OW2_C1_D_FD_207646 | JGI IMG/M metagenome (GOLD analysis project Ga0316622, IMG submission 207646) | Wetland soil microbial communities from Old Woman Creek delta, Ohio, United States - OWC_Aug_OW2_C1_D5_C | ecosystem: Environmental > Terrestrial > Soil > Wetlands | place: USA: Ohio... | reverse complement strand
GAGCAAGAATAGTTAACGAACCGGGTTTTGAACAGCGTACTCATGCACTTCCGGAAAGTTTGGCTATCAATGATGCTCCTTGTGTTCGGCGCAACGGATGCAGTGGTTTGCGTAAGGCAGGGCGCTGAGGCGTTCCTTCTTGATCGGTTCGCCGCAGATCAGGCAGATGCCGTAGGTGCCGGCGTCTATCCTGGAAATGGCCTGCTTGATTTTTTCGACTTCGTCGCGAGCGGCGTTGCCCAAGGCGTCCAGCACTTCATCGTTTTCGGCTTCGATCGCCTGCTCGGAAAAATCCTGTTCCGGTGGATGGTCGACATGTTTGACGTCATCGGTGATTTTGCCCAGCCTGTCGTCCAGTTCTTCCAGCATTTCGATTAAATGATTGCGAACTTCTTGGTACTCTTTCATGATTATCTCCGCAGCAAAGCTGCCGTTGGGGCGTTTACAACCATCGGAAACGAATGTCGAGGTCTTATACAATGATACGCCTGCACACGCAACACGGCTGAACTATACTTGCTGGCCCTATCTAATCTTCCTTATTTTGCCATGGACAACGTACTGAGTGGCTTACTGGCAGCCGCCAATAGCATTATTCTCGGCAAACAGCCGCAAATTCGCCTGGCTGTCTGCTGTCTGCTGGCCAAGGGGCATTTGCTGATCGAGGACATTCCCGGCGTCGGCAAGACCACCTTGGCGCACACGCTGGCCCAACTGTTCGGCCTGGAATATCAGCGGATTCAGTTTACCAGCGACATCCTGCCTGCCGACATGATAGGTTCCTCGGTGTTCGACAACCGGAATCAGAGTTTTACCTTTCATCCCGGGCCGATTTTCAAGCAGATGATACTGGCCGATGAAATCAATCGCGCCACGCCCAAGGCCCAAAGCGCGCTGCTGGAGGCCATGGAAGAACGGCAGGTGACCGTGGAAGGTAAGACCTACGCCTTGCCGGAACCTTTCTTCGTGATTGCCACCCAAAATCCATCGTATCAAATCGGCACCTTTCCGTTGCCGGAATCTCAGCTGGATCGATTTTTGATGAGGATAGAGTTGGGTTATCCCAGCCATCAGGCCGAACGCGAACTGTTGACCGGCAAGCCGCGTTATGGCTTGATCAAGGAACTGCCGGTGGAATTGCCGCCCGAACAATTGGCCGCGTTGCAGCAGGGCGTCAGCGAGGTGTATGCCTCGCCGGCCTTGCTGGATTATCTACAGGCCATCATCGCCTTCAGCCGCCAGTCGGGCGAGTACCCCTGCGGGCTTTCGCCGCGCGCCGGTCTGGCGCTGTTGACCGCCGCCAAGGCTTGGGCGTTCATGGATGGTCGCAAGGCGGTTTTGCCGGAAGATGTGCAGGCGGTGCTGCCGGCGGTTGCCGGCCATCGCTTGCGACCGGGTAGCAATGACTCGGAGTCTATCGTCGCGCCCATTCTTACTCAGGTGCCGGTGCATTGAGCGAATGGCCAAGGGCATCGGTAACAGCTTCCCGATTTTGGTGGGTATGCCGTTAAATAACGTAGGTGCGAATTTATTCGCACTGTTGGCTTTGAAGGTCGAATGAATTCGACCTTACGTGGGTAGTAGCCGCGACCGAAAGCCGTTGAGACCTGTCAATTCAATCGATAACCTTCTTCCATCAATACTCGCCTCACCACCGGACGCCCCAGCATCAAGCGATAGTGTTTCAGGCAATTTTCCGGCAGCGTGATCCCGGTTTTGTCGGCCCAGAATTCGACATAAAACAAGGCGGCATCGGCGATGCTGAACGCGCCCACCGCATAATCTTGAGCCGGTAAAACATTATCGATCACGGTAAAGGCTAGCTTGACGATGCTCAGGCCTTGGGCCTTCACGGCTTCGTGGTCGGCCAGATTGGGCGTGAAGCGGTCGGTGGTGAAAATTCGGGCGAAACCTTGGCCATGCACGGTGCCGACCACGTAATCCATCAGTTCCATGGCGCGCGCATCGCCATCCGGATCTCCGGGTAACAATTTGGCTTTGGGATGGCGGCGCGCCAACCAATAGGCGATGGCCTGAAATTCCGTCAGTACACTGCCATCGTCGCGTACCAGCGTCGGAATGGTGGCCTTGGGGTTGATGGCAAGGTATTCCGGCGTGTTCTGATCGCCGGCCATTAAATTGACCAGATGCGCTTCGAAAACCAGTTCCAGTTCTTCCAGTAAAATATGGATGCCCGTGGTGCAGGAGCCGGGCGTTAAATAAAATTTCATCGGTTTTCCTTACTTAGGCTTTGAATGCGCCGATTCAGCCTAAAAAACGCAGTTGAGCTTATCAAAATTCCGTTCGCCCTGAGCCTGTCGAAGGGTGGGCGGGGTTTTGATAGGCTCACCCAATGGCGAGGGAATGTGGAAACCGCTCATGGTTCGACAGGCTCACCACGAACGGTTTCCACGCGCATCAACTGGTTTTTTAGGTTCAGCGGCATTCCAGAAAATGGGCATTTACATCCAGGGCGAAGTTCTGCCACAGCCCTGCGATTTCACGCATCACCTCGTTGACGTAAGACTTGTCCGGTTTATGTTCGTCCGGAAAATTGGATAGCGCGCAGGAGGTGCGATGTCTGTCGACCACAAACAGCAAAAAGTCGTCGACGAATCCATTGAAGGCCGCCAATGTTTTCCGGGTCAGATCGGATAAGCCACTGTTGACTGGAGAGGCTGCGGTATCGAACGGCAGGGTTCTTAATCGCGTCAAGGCTTCGTTATAAGCTTGTTCCAAAACAAGCAACACATTGCGTTGAAAACAACCGTCCCATTGTTGCCGGGACAGATCGTGAGCGAGTAAGGTTTCGTATTGTTTTTTCAGCAGTGGTTTTTGTTCCTCGATATAGCGGTGGAATTGCGTTATACCGTCGGAGTTACCGGATTGGTTGGTCATTGCGAATGTCCTGAACGTAGAGAGTCAAATCAGCAAAGCGCGGCGGCAGTTTAGCGTGTTGCTTTGCCAGCGCGGCAAAGCCGGCGCTTCGGTCGAGGGCGCCGGCATGATCAGCTTCTTCCGGAAAATATCCCAGACGCCGTCGAAACGTTGCTGAACGCGAATGCTCCACCCCCAGACGATCGGTAAATGCACAGGCACCCAAATATGCCGTTCCATGTCGTCGGGATCGGCGTTTTGCATCAGATACCAGGTGTATTTCTCCAAGACACTGACGGAGGCGACGGCTTTGCCCTTGATTTCGGCAGGTACGCTCTGCGTAACTTCGCTGTATACGCTCAAACGCCGCATATCGCCCTGCTGTTGAAAAGCGCAAAGGGGTTTGACCGCGACGGCTCCGGTTGCATCGCTGAGGTAAAGGACAGGGCCGACGCCTTCCGCTTCGGTATCGAGCAAGGCCAGGGATTCGCCGTCTTCAAACTGTAGCGTTCGCGAAGATTCCACTAACTGCACCAGACCGAGTTGGCTGGAGAATGAGTCGGTGGCCCATTCCAGTTCCAAGCGTGGAGAGATGGTCAGAACGGGGTGGCTATCGCATACTCGAACTTCCGGTGCATTGAGGCTGGCTTCTATCAGCGTGAGATGATTATGTAGCGGCGACCGTGGTTGTTCCGGAGCGATTTGTATCCGGCTACGCAACTCGGGGCTGAGCAAGCCGGGTTCCCAAACGAAACCTTGGGGCGGTTGCGCCATCACATCAATCGGGTCCAGCCGTGCCGAATTAACTCCAAGGCGATATGCCCCAATCAAGCCGGTTTGCAACGCCTGATCGACATCGCTAATGGCTTTGGCATGCTCGGCTTGAGTCGACTCCGTCATCGTCATCGGGTAGCGGTACCCAGGTAGTATCGGCGATTGATCGAAGATGGCGGCGGGTCGGGCAGGTAACGGTAGGAGGTGGATGTTATTCATGGTTTGAAGGCCTATATCTTTATGGGGTGTGATATTTCATTAATTAACAAAAGGACATTCAAAAACGGGGCCAACCCGCCGCCGGGAAATTGCGGGCAGGTTTAAGCCGGGCGGTAATGGCGGGCGCGGTGATTTCCGCCACGGGGCCGAAGGGTCGAGCGATGTCGTATATCCGACAAACATGCTGATTTTTGTAAGCCGAACCTTGTCTTTTTATTCAGGCTGTTTAGTGGTGCAGTGATGATGAAACATCGGGCCAAAATGATGAGATATTGGCTAGATAGCGCGTGCCAAATCTTGCCATCCCCGCATAAACGCTGTAGCCTCCTAGACTGCCATCAGGGCGTCTAACTTTTCTTCCGACTCTATGCCGTTACCGATCGATAGTTCGCTCAGCAAACACAGCCTGATTTTTCTGTTGACGGCCATAGGGCTGATAACCCTGCCGCATAGCCAGCACATTCCCGTGCCATTGGTTGCATTTTTCGCCTTGTTGCTGACGTGGCGTTTCGTCGGCATCTGGCGCGGAGCCTGGTTGCCGAGCCGTCTGTTACTTTTCGTGCTGATGGTTCTTGGCATCGCCCTACTTTACAGTCAGCACCAGGGCGTATTCGGCAGGGACGCGGGGACTTCGCTAATTGTGGTGGCCTTGGGATTGAAGCTGCTGGAAATCCACGGCAAACGCGAAATATATCTGGTGGTTTTTCTGGCGTTTATCGTGGCCGCCTCGCAATTTCTTTACGAGCAGAGCATTCTGATGGCGGCCTATATACTGCTGGTCTGCACCGTGTTGTTGGCAACGTTGGTGATTCAGAATAGCCGGCAACCGCAAACGCTGGCCGCCTTGAAAGCAGCGTTGACCATTATTTTCCAGGCGCTGCCCATCGCGACGGTTATTTTTGTGTCGTTCCCGCGTATCGAGGCGCCTCGCTGGATGTGGCTGGAGGACAATACGCAGGCCAAGTCCGGGCTAGGCAATACCCTGGAGCCAGGTTCCATCAGTGATTTGAGTTTATCGGGCGAACTGGTGTTCAGGGTCAGATTCAACGGCGAGCCGCCGCCGCCCCGGCAGCGTTACTGGCGCGGGCCTGTCTATTCCTTTACCGATGGTGTGCGTTGGATGGCGGCGGCGCCCGGTAGGCCGGATAAAGAACCGACTTTCAGAGGCCAGTCCTACAGCTACACTTTGTTGATGGAGCCGCAAAAAGAACACTGGGTGTTCGCACTGGAGATGCCCGAACAATTCGATCAGAGCTTGAGGCGCAATGGCTTATTCCAACTGTTAACCAAGAAGAAACCGAGTGACCGGAATGAATACAGCATCACGTCGAATACGGAGTATATAACCGACCATATCGAGGAAGACCTGCGGCGCGAGAATCTGCAGCTGCCGCGCCGTCCATCGGACAGAATCAAGGCGCTGGTCGAAACGCTGCACGGTTTCGACGCCGAACCGGAAATCTACATCCGCAATCTGCTTGGCCATTTTCGCCAGGAAAATTTTCATTACACGCTGACGCCGCCGTTAATGCCAGACAAGCCGATAGAAACCTTTCTGTTTGAGCAGCGTACCGGTTTTTGCAGCCACTATGCGACGGCCTTCGTTTATCTGATGCGGGTGGCGCAGATACCGGCGCGGGTGGTGGCCGGTTATCAGGGGGGGGAATTGAACAAGGTCGGCAATTTTCTGGAAGTCAGGCAAGCGGATGCGCATGCCTGGGCGGAAGTCTGGCTCGATGGCAAGGGCTGGGTCAGGTTCGACCCGACGGCGGCTATTGCTCCGGAACGGATCGACCGTGGCGTCAATGTCGATCTACAGATCGCCAGTGGCGCGGTTAATTTTGCGCCGGTGCTGGTCGGTAACAAGACCTTTTCTTGGTTAAAACGTGGTCGGCAGCTGTGGCAGAGCATTGATTACAACTGGCAACGCTGGGTGATCAACTACGATACCGAAAACCAGGCACAATTTCTGGCGGGGCTGGGAATTAATGACTGGGCGGCGCTGGCGCGCTGGCTGATCGGTAGTATCACCGTTATCACGATATTGCTGGCAGGGTGGCTGTTGAAAAGTAGGAAAAAGGGAGTCGATAAGGCGCTGTTACAATATCGGCGCTTCTGCGACAAGCTGATGAAAGCCGGTATTGAAATCAGGCCGGGCGAAGGTCCGAAAGATTTTGCGGCACGCGCCAAGGTTCTGCGGCCCGAATTGTCCAGCCAGATTGCACGGATCACAGAGCTATATATTCGCCTGCGGTACGAAGCAAACGCCAATATTAACGATCTTCGGCAACTGAAAATACAGATAGCCCATTTGAAAATATAGAAGTCCGCCGCCACGAATGATAATGCCTTTCGGGCATCCAATTTTGGTGATCGGTTAAATTGCTCTTAGGAGGGGGCAATTAGGGTCGAATTGATTCGACCTTCAAGGCTCTAATTTCGGCGCGGAATGCCGAAATCCAGACTGCATGGATAGCTCGAAGCTTGCCATCCATGGCGCTGGATGCTCGTTTCCCCGCGAGCATGACGAACTTTTTTAGTGTAGCTTAAGCATCCCCTTAATCAGCTAAATTTTCAGTTTCCAGCCAATAACATCCGGAACACATCATGTCTTTATCAAAACAATTGCTAATACTGATTTCGGCCTTGTTTTTAATCCTGTTCAGCGTCAATTTTGCGCTGAGCGTCGGCAATATCAAGACCTATCTGGAAGGCGAATCGCAAACTCACGCGCAAGATACCGCCACCTCGCTAGGCTTGTCGTTAAGCCCTTACATGACCAATACCAGCGATCCCATCATCAAGACCATGGCCAGTGCCATTTTTGATATGGGCTATTACAAGGAGATTCGGTTGGAGGATGCGAACGGCAAGGAATTGATCGCTTTAAACAATGAAATAAAAGTTGAAGGCGTTCCCGGCTGGTTTGTCGGCTTACTGCCCATGTCGCCCGCCGTTGCTCAAAGCGAGATCAATTCCGGTTGGAGGATGAGCGGCAAGGTCTTCGTCACCGTGAATTCGTCCTTTGCCTATGCCAAGCTTTATCAACAGGCCAAAACCTCGTTTTACTACTCGCTGACTACTTTTATGATTTCGCTCGCGTTGCTGGTGTTGGTGTTGCGGATAACGCTGGCGTCTTTGAAGCGTATCGACCAAATGGCCCTGGAGATTGCCGACGGTCATTTTGAAACGATAGAAAGCCTGCCCTGGACTAGCGAAGTTAGGAACGTGGCGGCATCGATGAATACCATGTCCCGAAAAATCGCCATGACCATCGCCACGCTCAACAACAAACTGGAGGAGATGGGCGCTAACTTGTTGCGCGACGACCTGACCGGACTCTATAAAAAAACGGTATTTGAAACCGATATGATGCGTTTGCTGATGGAGCATGGCGCGGCCTATATGATGCTGATCAGGGTGGATAGCTTACCGGAGCTGGTTAAGGAACAGGGGAGCGAGGCGATCGATAGTCTTCTGCGGGGATTGGCCGAAAAATTGCGGCAAGTAGTGGAACAACAGCCGGAAACAAGCACCAAGGCCTATCGCTTTTACGGTGGCGAATTCGCCGTGTTGGTCAACACCGACAGCCATAAGCAGGTCGAAGCGATCGCCAATGCCTTGAGCGCTGGCTTTGCCGAGCTCGGGGAAAAATTCGCCAAAACCGATCTGACCCATATCGGCGTGGCGCGTCTCAACCCGGTCGGAACCACGGAAAGCATGCTGGAGGCCGCTCAAGAAGCCTATGAACAGGCGCGACTGATAGGCGCCAACGGTTATTATCTGCGTACCCACGACAATTTTGTTCGGGATATTTCCGCCTGGAAGGCATTGGTCTTCGATTGCATCGACAGGGCCTCTTATTCTTTGGAGTATGTCGGGCAAATCAGCAGTTTCCAAACCGGCGAGCTGATCATGGAAGAAGTGTTCACCCATGTCTGCGACAAGCAGGGCCAAGCGGTTGACATTGGTCCCTTCATATCGATCGCCGAGAAATTCGGCAAGATCGTCGATCTCGATAAAGGCGTGATCCAAAAGGCGCTGAGCCATATTCACGCTGCCAGGGTTCAACACGCCATTGCGGTCAATCTGTCGACTAGCGCCATCAAAAATGCCGAGTTTCGTCTCTGGCTGGACAGGCTGATCATCAACAATCAGGCCGCCGCCAAACAACTGGTGTTCAGCTTCTCGGCCTATGCGGTGGCTAAGGATGTGCGCGCCCATGTCGATTTTATCCGCACCCTGCATCAATGGGGTGGGCGGGTCATGATCAAGCGCTTCGAAACCCAATCGCTGTCGCCCGAAGTGATCAAAAAACTCAAGCCGGACTTTGTCAGGCTTGCCCGTGAAATCGGCGAAGGCGTCAGTCAGTCTCGGCAAAAATACGAATTCGTGCAGGCCATGCAGCAAATGGGGGGCTTGCTGGATCTCGCGGTGCTGGCCGAAAACGTTCAGGCCGATAACGACTATCAGGCCTTGATAGCGGCGGGAATTGCCGGTGCCAGTCGTTAGAGGGGGATTCTTGAGTCCGATAGGCATGGGATGAATGGCAAATTGTTCATTCTTTTTGCGAGACGGCGAACGTGTCCGAATGGAAGGCGGAAGGCTTTCCTTGATTGGGCCGGTTTTTGTAGGTCATTTCTTATATCATGTAAGTATTTATGCGTATTGCTGTCGGGATTTTTTACATGGAATTTGGCGTAGGCGCGGGCGTTTTTTGTTGTCCCCTGCGCGAACAGTGGCCTGAGACGCCCATGTTTCGCGGGATTTGGCGGTGAGGCCTGATTATTTGCGTAAGTCATGGCTTACAATGGCTGTCGGATTTATTTACACAGCCATTCTGGTCGGTGTCGTGACTTCTCTGTTTTCCGGCACCGCGCCGCGCGAGGGATTTCGGCTCGACCGGGCCCAGCTGGACAGGATAGAGGGCAAGTATGGCCCGGATGCCAGGCGGCGCTTCGCCGATTGGCAAGGAATAATGGCGTCAGGAAAAACCGCCCCGGAACCTGAAAAACTGCGGCAGGTTAACGACTTTTTCAACCAAAACATTCGGTTCGTCGACGACCTGACGCTGTGGCTGAAGGACGATTATTGGGCGACGCCGTTCGAATTGTTGGCCAAGGGCGCCGGCGATTGCGAGGATTTTTCCATAGCCAAATACTTTACGCTGCTGGAAATGGGTGTAGCCGAAAACAAGCTGCGCATCACCTATGTCAAGGCTTTGGAGCTGAATCAGGCCCACATGGTGCTGACCTATTTCGAGTCTCCCCTGGCCGTGCCGCTGGTGCTGGATAACCTCAAACCGGCCATCAGTCTGGCCACGGATCGGGGCGACTTACAGCCGGTCTACAGCTTCAACGGTAGCGGTTTATGGCTGGCCAAGGCCAAGGGCAGCGGCCGGCAGGTCGGCGCCGCCGAGCGCCTTAATCCCTGGGCCGATCTCAAGCGCAGGATGATCGAGAAGGCGTTTTGATCGAGTAAAGCAACCCTTGCTCGACATCCTAGGTCATTACGATGTCGATTTTTTTTACACACCCTTATGGTGAATCCAAAATAGGGCTGTAATTATTAATTAAATTATTGAAATATAATAAAAAATAATGTTTTGGCAAGCTTGGTGCTGTTCCAGGATATGGAAAGATTGAACCTATTTAAGAGTTCTTCTTGAATCGATTACAAAGCTTTCTATAACCTGACTTTCTGAGGTAACGACCATGAAAACAATTTTACACGTATCCTGCTTGGCGATCTTGCTAGGCATGGGAATATCCGGTAGCGCAAATGCCGCAACCATAACCGATCCATCGGCTGGTCTATATAATGGTGTGGATGTTGGGGGCGCCGATACCCTTCTCGCTCAATTAGCAGACCCTGCCGGTGGTGTGGGTAAGCCGCAGTTAACGGCATGGATAAATAATTATTTCGGCAATCCAGACCCTGCGATCACATATATAACTAAAACTGAAGACTTTAAAGGATACTCCACAGACGAAACTAAGCTTGCGGCATATAAACTTGTTGATCAACCCGATTATTTCATCCTGCATAATGCCAATAATATCGCACTGTTTGGTAATGTTTCAGCGCTAGACTGGGCGGTCTTTGATTGGACAGCGCTATCGGCGGACTTCAATATAAATGGAGCAGGCGCAGAAATTAGCTTCATTGCCGAATTTAATGGAAACGCCGACTTTTGCACCATTCACCCCACCGACCCAAGTTGCGGAGATATCCCTCCTCCTCTCCCAGAACCTAGTATATTGGCTTTGATAGGACTCGGCATGATGAGTATGGCCGCCTCTTATAGGCGCAGAGTGACAATTTAATCATCTGTCCGATGTGGGGACTTTTAAAAACGCCGGGTGTACCGGCGTTTTTTGACTGAGGTTTCGAGAAGAGCCATCCCATAGAGATTGGTTTTTCCGTTCAATCCCGGCTTCGTAAGATCACGGACTGCTTTGTGGAAAATATGGAATAATTTTCACGGAAAATATTTGCATTACCGCCTAGATTGTCAAACGGGTAATCGCTAGTATGTTAAGGAGGCTATCATGAATAGCAACATCAAAACACCCGGCTGGCGCGCCGGCTCGTTCTTTTTGGCTGGTTTAGGTTTTCTGCCATGGCAGACGGCTTTTGCGAGCGACGACGAAGGCGCCATGAACTGGAGCCTCTGGCTCCAGAATTTGCCGGATTGGGTTCCGGTGCTTTTTTTCGTTATCGTATTCGCAGGCCTTTCGCTACTGGCGCTGAGCATATACCGACGCTCGCATCAGTTAAAGGAGCATAATCTTCTCGCCATTGCTTCCGCCACGTTCGGTGGTGCGATTCTGGGCATAGTCATGGCGTTTCTGGGCGCGGATTTGTGGAAGGCTTATCTGTACCCGGAAATCCCTCAATTGCCCCCGCCCGCCGCGGGTCTTCCTCCTCAGGCTCGTGCACCGATGGATCTCCTCGAAGAACCTGATCTTGAAGGTGCCGCGATGAAACCGAGTGTGCCGCTAAAGGTTAAGCCGGCCAAAGTCCGTCACGCCCGGGTTAATTTCGATGCCATTAATGCCGACACATTGATCCTGAATTTGTTCGACGATACTACCGTCACCGCAGTTCGCGACCGCGTGGTCAATAACATGCAGGGCGGTTCGGTGTGGGTAGGGCATATCGACGGCGAACCCAACAGCGAAGTGACATTGGCGGTCAAGGGGAAAGTCCTGATGGGAACGGTGGAATGGAACGGCCGATTCTTTGAAATCGTTTACGTCGGCGGTACGACCCACGCGGTCCGAGAAACCGACCCCAACAAGATTCCCGCTCAATTTGAACCAGAATCGATGTCGACGGGTAAGGGAGTAACAAACGGAGCTGGTGACGCTGCGACTCCCTCTACATCGTCAACCACGGCATCCGCGGGCGATATAACTAGTACTGGGCAAGTGATCGACGTGCTGGTGGTCTATACGCCCAAGGCTAGAACCAATGCTGGAGGCGTCGGAGGCGTCGAAACCAAGATCATGAACGCCGTTACCCGCGCCAACCAGGCTTATCTGAATAGTCAGATCAACATGCAGCTGAATCTGGTGAAAATGGCGGAAACCGCTTACACCGAGACCGGCGATATGACCGTTGCCAAGACTCGGTTGCAAAGCACCACTGACGGCTATATGGACGAGATTCACACCTTGCGTAACCAAGTGGGGGCCGACCAAGTCGTTTTGGTTGACGCAGATAGTAACTTTTGTGGGTATTCCAGCATCATGACTTCGGTGAGCACGAGCTTCGCGCCATACGCCTTTGCCGTGGTGCATGACGATTCGGTTTATAACTGCATAGGCAGCTATGACTCGATGGCACATGAAATGGGACACAATCAGGGCAATGTGCACAACCCCGAGAACACCACCATTGCCGGTGCTTATCCCGACTCTTATGGCTACCGGGTTTGTGGGGCTTACCGGGACATCATGTCATATAATTGCTCGGGCGAGCCCCGGATACCCTATTTTTCCAATCCGAATGTGCTCTACAATGGTGCTCCAACTGGGCTTGTGGGCTTTAACGATACGGCGCGGTCCATGAATGCTACGGCGTCTACGGTTGCCAGTTTCCGTTCGGTACCCTCTACCACGGTACCAAACGCACCAAGCAATCTTTTAGCGGCGGCTGCATCGGCAAGTGCTATCAATTTGACTTGGGGGGACAATGCCAACGACGAAACGGGATACTACGTCCAACGTTCCTTGGACGGTGTTAATTGGAACTTGGTCGCTACCTTGGGCGGCAATGCGGTAAGCTTCTCGGACAGCGGCTTGAACGCCGATACGTCTTACACTTATCGAGTATATGCTTTCAACAGTAACGGTAATTCCGCATTTTCTAACTTGGCTTCGGCTAAGACCAGTGTCGCAGTCGTTCAGCCGGCCGATACTGTCGCTCCGGTGGTGAGTATTTCAAAACCTACCTTGAATGCCAAGGTTTCTACACCGACCCAAAGCATTAGTGTCAGCGCCACTGATAACGTGGGAGTGCAAAGCTTAAAACTATACATCGACGGCAAATTGGTCAGTTCCGGCAATACCGGCGCCCTGAGTTATAACTGGAACACCAAGAAAGTCGCGGCGGGTAGCCATACCATCAACGCACAAGCTGCCGATTCTTCTGGTAACGCTGGCAGTAACTCCATCACGGTGACAAAATAATGTCATCCAGGCCGCCCGGAGCTGCCAGCGCGTAGTTTTCCGGGTGGCCTGTTTCAGTTTGCTTCTTCAGGATTTGGCTAAGAATAACTTTCCTTTTTGGGTAGTGGTCAGTAGGGAGTGGTTTTGACTTCCTACTTTCTGCTTCCATCGCCAGGACAAAACTAATTTGCTTACCTGTATGTTAGGCATACCGAACACTACCGAAATTTATAGCCGCTATTTTGCCGGAGTCGCAAAGCCATGTTCCAAAATCAGAACATCCATAAACCAGCCCGACGATTGTTTAGAGTCTGTATGGCTTTGCTGGCGTTGTCGCTATGTGCCTGCTCTTTTTTTCGGCCTTCGTTACCCGGCCGGGAAGAGCAGTCTGAAAAGCTGGCGGAGGCGATGGCTAAGGGCGGATATGCGCCGGCTCGCGGATTTGAGATAGGCAGCAAACACGACATCTGGATGCATGATGGTACGGAGCTGGACGTGTTGATGACTGCGCCGACCGCACCAGGCAGTTATCCGTTGATTGTCTATTTGCCGAGTCTGGGCGAAGATGCCAGGGCAGGACAATTGTGGCGGGAAACCTGGGCCAAGGCTGGTTACGCGGTGTTCAGTATGCAGCCTCTGGCTATTAGCCGGGCACTTAAGGAGCTTGGGTCGACTATGGGCGTAGAGCCCGGCGAATCGGATGAAGGTGAAAGCTTCGGCTCGTCCGACGAAGACAGTGCGAGGCCGTCGGAAGAAGAGAGCGGTGGCTGGTTCGGCGAGAAACGGCGCCGTCCGTCGCGCGCGGCGCGAAATAGCGAGCTTCGCTATCTGGGGCACGAATTTTTCGCGACCGATCGGCTAAAAAATCGCATGGAACAGCTATTCTGGGCTTATCGTCAGGCGAAGATTTGGAGCGAATTGCGGCAGCCTTTGTTTGCCTCGGCCGATTTTTCCAAGGTGATTCTGGCCGGTTACGATCTGGGCGCGCAAACGGTGACGGCGGTCATGGGAGAGAATTTCGAAACTCCGATGCCGGTCAATAGTGAGCTTAAGCCCTTGGCGGCGATGGTCTTGAGTCCATCGGTCAATTTGGCGACCGGCAATGTTCGCAGCCGGTTTCAGAAATTGAGTCTGCCGATACTGGTGATTACCGGAACCGAAGATAATGATCCTTATGCAATCAGCTCAAGCTCTGTCAGAACGGCGGTTTGGGGGTACGCGCCAGGCGGCGGTAAATATTTGTTGTTGTTGAAGGGGGGAGGTCACAGGCTGTTGTCCGGTTCAGAAATGGGTGGCCGTTTTGCTCGCAACGACCGCGGCGAGTTTGGCGGAATGCTGTCGGGCGGAATGGGTTCGGGGCGAGCTGGCGGAGGGCGAGGTATGGAAGGCATGAGCGGCGGTTTTCCGGACGGTATGAGGGAAGGCTTTCCGATCGAGGGGGGGCGGAAGGATCCTAATCTCGGTTACAAACATGTCGCGGCAATCTACAGCGCCTCTACGGCTTTTTTGGACTCGGTGGTAAAAAACGATCGGTTTGCTCGCTTTTGGTTAGAGGACAAGGTCAATCCGTGGTTGGGTGGGGCTGGCGCGTTGAATGTTAGATGAAGAGCGGTATTTTTTAAAGATTAGCGAATCAGCAATCGGCCTAAAACCGACTGTGTTTTTAAGCACTTGAATGATCCGAGTGTCGGTCTAAAACCGACAAGGCGGGTCATCTGCGGTTATAATGTCCGCCTTTTTAAAATCATCGGGTCGTGTGTGTGGACATTAAACAGTACATGCAGGAATTAGGGCGGCAGGCCAGGCAGGCCGGCCGCGAAATCAGCAAAGCCGACAGCGGCCGGAAAAATAGCGCGCTGTTGAAAGTTGCCGAGGTCATTGCCGCTGGCAGCGCCGAGATCGCTAGCGAAAACCGCAAGGATTTGCAGGCCGGCAAGGATAACGGCATGGATTCGGCATCGCTGGATAGGCTGGAGCTGACGCCGGCCCGTATCGAAGCGATGATAGAAGGTCTGAAACAGGTCGCGGCCTTGCCCGACCCGGTCGGCGAAATCACCAATCTTTCTTATCGGCCCAGCGGCATTCAGGTCGGGCAGATGCGCGTGCCTTTGGGTGTGATCGGCATCATTTACGAGTCTCGGCCCAACGTCACCGTCGACGCAGCGGCGCTTTGCCTGAAAGCCGGCAACGCCTGCATACTTCGCGGCGGCTCCGAGTCGATTCACTCCAACCGGGCGATAGCGGCTTGTATAGCCAAAGGCCTGGAAGCGGCCGGTTTGCCGCAGCAAGCGGTACAAGTCGTGGAAACCACTGACCGGGCGGCGGTCGGCGAGTTGATTACGATGAGAGAGTTTGTCGACGTGATCGTGCCCCGTGGCGGCAAGAGTCTGATCGAGCGCATCAGCGCCGAGGCGACGATACCTGTCATCAAGCATCTGGACGGTATCTGTCATGTCTATATCGACGGCAAGGCGGACATCGACAAGGCGGTGGCGATTGCGATGAACGCCAAGACTCACCGTTACGGGGTCTGCAACGCGATGGAAACCTTGCTGGTTGCCGAATCGATTGCGGCGACAGTGTTGCCGGTTTTGGCCGAGAAATACGCGGAAAAAGGCGTGGAGTTGCGCGGCTGTTTGAAAACCTGTTCTCTGATCAAAAACGCCATTCGGGCGACGGAAGAAGACTGGCATACCGAGTACCTGGCGCCGATATTGTCCATCAAAATCGTCGCCGATATGGATGAAGCCATAGCTCACATCAATAAATATAGCTCGGCGCATACCGAAGCTATTGTCACCGAGGATTACACATTGGCGCGGCGCTTCCTGCGCGAAGTCGATTCCAGTTCGGTGATGGTCAATGCTTCAACCCGTTTCGCCGATGGCTTTGAATATGGATTGGGCGCGGAAATTGGCATCAGTACCGACAAGTTGCATGCCCGCGGTCCGGTCGGTTTGCACGGCCTAACGTCGCTGAAATACATTGTGCTGGGTGATGGTCATATTCGGCAATAATGATAGGGATTTACGGTGGTACTTTTAACCCGGTTCATTATGGACACTTGCGTACGGCACTGGAAGTCAGGGAGTTATTCGAGCTCGACGAGTTACGCCTGATTCCCTGCCGCTTGCCGCCACACCGCGATCAGCCGGATGTGTCGGGCGAAATGCGCTACGAGATGCTGCAAATAGCTGTCGCTAATACCACGGGGTTGCATGTCGACCGGCGGGAGCTGGATAGGGAAGGGCCATCCTATATGGTCGATACTTTGAAGTCGCTACGAGAAGAAAATTCTGGTGCGCCATTGCTGCTGTTTATCGGCGCCGATGCGTTTGCGGGTTTGGAGCGCTGGTATCAGTGGCGGCGGCTGTTCGATTATGCTCATATCGTAGTAATGACCCGGCCTGGATATGCCCGGCAGCCATTGCCTGATTTTCTGCAACGACGGCTGGCCGAAGATCGAGCCCGATTACGAGCCCAATCAGCCGGGTGTCTATTTTTTCAGGCCGTCACTCTGCTCGATATTTCCGCTACCCAAATCAGACATCTCATCGCCACGGGCGCCAATCCGCAGTTTTTATTGCCGGAAGCCGTGCTGGCTTTTATTCAACAACATCAGCTTTACCAAGCCCCTTATTAACGACAGGACATTGAATGCAAAGTAACGAATTAGTCAAATTGGTCGAAACCGAACTCGACCTGCGCAAGGCGCATAACCTCGCGACGCTGGATGTGCGCGATAAAACCAGTATTACCGATTACATGGTAATTGTCACGGCCACGTCCTCGCGTCATGCGAAATCGCTGTGCGATTATGTGGTCGAGAAAGTGAAAGAAAACGGCATTCAGCCCTTGGGTATGGAAGGTCAGCTTGGTTCCGATTGGATATTGCTGGATTTGGGCGATGTGATCTTGCATGTGATGACTGGGCAGGCTCGAGAGTTCTATCAGCTGGAAAAGTTGTGGTCGGTGGCCGGCGACAGCAACAAGGGATAAAACGGGACGATACGGCGGTTTACGTTGCACTCAAGAAATTCTTCAAGCAGTCGATGACTAGGGTGAGAATAGGAGGGGTTATGAAACGTACATCATCATGGCTTTTAATTGGGTTGGCAGCTTGCGTATTTGCGGGGTGTTCCAGTTTGGGCGGCAAGGCCGGAAGTGCTGTCGCTGAGCCTACGGCCGATAAAGTTCTGCATGCCACCGGTTTTAGCCGTTTCGAGGATAATGGCAATGTTCCGGTAAATCAGCGCTGGCTAATGGCTCAGCAGGCAGCCAAGTTGGATGCCTATCGGGGTTTGGCCGACCTGCTTTACAAGGAGCCGTTGGATGGACGAAAAACCGTGGGATCACAGGTGATGAGCGACGAGGCTTATCGGGTGTATTTAGACACGTATTTGCGTGGTGCGCGCGCCGTCGATTACCGGACCGTGAAAGACACACTTAAGGCTACGCTGGAATTGAATCTTACGCCGCGTTTTTATCGCTGTATGACCGGCGATGCCGATGTCGTTAACCAATGTTTGCAGGACGATAAGAGGCTGCAATTTACTCGAATTGGCTATAAGTCGGCAACCACGACTTCGGTAAACATGGCCTGCGGTAATCGCGATTGTAGCGACCAACTTTATGTGCAGGGTTTTTCCAAGGATCGTAATGCGGTGGACAATGCTTTGCTGAATGCAGGCCTTTACGATGTAGAGTGGACGGTCCACACCGCCGCCGATCTGGCTGGTCGCTTTATGGCAATTCAGGGGTTTATCTATAATGGCCTTTAGTCGATGGTTGACGATGTTATTTTTGCTTCCGGTTCTGCTGTCGGCGTGCAGTGATAACCAGCCGAAACTTACGCCGTCGGCAGTGGCGGCACGGCAAATTAGCACCGAAGGGAGTGCGTTTATCGGTGACGGTGGCAGGGATCAAGCGCGTCAGGCAGCGATGGATGCCGCGATTGCCGAAGCATCGGAGCAGCTAAAGCGTAAGAATGTTGCGCCTACGTTGATCAGCGATATTAAAGTGGTGGACGAGTGGCAGGAAGGAGGTGTCTACCATGTACAGATACTGGCTGTTGTGTCGGAAAAGCAGCTATGCACGTCTTCTTACCGCAAGAAAATTGTCGCTACCGCTTTTCCTATTGTGACTACCGACCAGATTAGCGGTACGGAGAGTCAGGATTTATACGGTGGTATTCCTCGTGAGATTAATAATCGGTTGATGGAAAGCGGTGATTTTATCGGGCGTAATTTCACCAATACCGTGTTATACAGCAGGCCGGACATGGCGCCGGACATCTTGCCTTCAAGCAATTATTCCGGTTCCAGCGTCATCGATATTGCTCGCCGGCAAGACGCTCAGTTTGTGCTGTCCGGTGTGATTCGAGATTTTAAGATCGAATCCGGCGAATATTTGCGCGGGTCGGGAGTTTGGGCGGAGATCAAGGCTGCGACCCGAGACTTGGTGGGGAGACGCAGTATAGGCATTGATGTCTACGTGCACGATGGATTTACCGGAGCGCTGTTGTTTCAGCATCGTTACAGCGATTCCATACTCGGCGACGTTTCTTTACCTGCTGGTTATACGGTGGGCAGCGAACGATTTAATGCTACGCCGGCAGGACATAAAATTGACCAGATTATTCACGAGGCCAGCGATGATATTCACCGTGTGTTCGGATGTTATCCTTTTGCTAGCCGAGTGACACAGGTTGTCGGTGATCGTATTGTCATTGCCGCCGGTGCGCAGGATAAGGTGAAGGCAGGCGACAGGTTTAAGGTTTATCCGGCAGTTAGCAATGCCGCCGGTAATGGTGCGGCGATCATGGAAAGTTTGGGTGTTTTGACGATAACCGAAGTAAGCACCAATTCCGCGCAGGGTACCTTGGATGTTGAGAGTCAGAAATTAAGAGTTCATCCTGGTGATTGGGTGAAAAGCTCATCTGCTCCGTAACGCTTGTAAACTGATCCG
>Ga0316622_100000890_pt1 | contig 18515 bp, 16 predicted proteins | sample OWC_Aug_OW2_C1_D_FD_207646 | JGI IMG/M metagenome (GOLD analysis project Ga0316622, IMG submission 207646) | Wetland soil microbial communities from Old Woman Creek delta, Ohio, United States - OWC_Aug_OW2_C1_D5_C | ecosystem: Environmental > Terrestrial > Soil > Wetlands | place: USA: Ohio... | reverse complement strand
ATCGCCCACATCCCCGACCTTCTGAAGGTAGGCCCTCCGCGCTTCCTCGTCGGCCTTCCTCACATTGGCGAGCGCTGCCGGATAGTCCTTGCTCGCCATTGCGGACTCGAAGCCTCGCAGTGTAGATTCTACCTCTCCGAGGTCGACGTCACTGTCTTTGCAGCTATCGAGGAACTTCTGCAGTTCATCGTGCTCTCGCTCGGCGAGCTCTTTGTTTCTGCCGGCCTCCTTCGCCCTCTCTTCTAGCTGCTTTGCTAGTTGAAGCTGCCTCAGGTAGTTTCCTGACAACCGTCACCAAGCTCCGGGATCGAGAACCCTCGGTCTGGGGGAATTACTGACGCGCTCGATTTCGAGTTATCATTTTACTGAGCCGTTATAAACGTATCGTTGCATCTATCAAGATTGATAGAGTCCAGCAGGACGTCTTTTATCTTATGGAATCGCGAAGCGGGAAAAACCGCCAGTCAACCCTTCGGCCCTAGCCAGTACGTGCGTGTTCTAGCCCATTTCCTGAGCATGAGCTATGCCGTCAGGCCAAGGGTCTCGCCAACTAGCTTCCTGGCGCTCCTTTCCATAGACCTTAGCCGGTCCTCCAGGGACTTGACGAACTCCGCATCCTGCAAGTCCTTGGCATTGATCCTGACATTGGCGGCCGCTCCCTTCAACCCGGCCCCCGCGAGAAACACCGCAACTTGGACGTCCGAGGACGCGCTTTTCTTCCCCAAGGCCGCGACCTTGGGCGCCAGGTCTAAGACCTGAACGCAGGCGTTGGCCGTCTTGAGGGGGACCTCGGCAGCATGTTTGAGGGCGGATTGGAACATCGTGGCTGCGTCGGACTCCGCCGATGCCGTCCTCTGTTTGGCCGCACTCACAACATCGTCATAAGCCATCGCATCCTCGCGCGCCATCGAGGTCAGCTCCTCGGAGAGCGATACCAGCTCCGCGCGCAGCCGCTGCAGCTCCGGCCTGTCGGCTTCGTGCTTCTTGCTCTTGGCCGTGATCCCACAGACCATTGCCAGCAGGCTTGCCGCCATAGCGCCGGCAGCCGCGGAGGCCGTACCGCCACCCGGAGACGGGGAGTCGCTCGCCAGCTCAGCGCAGAATCCTCTGAGGCCGTCGATGCTTCTCAGCCCCAGATTCTCCTCTCCAGGACCTGGTTGCTGGTGAAATTGGTCACCTTGAGATGCTTCGCGGCCACATCGCAGACGGCTTCGAGAGGTATCAGGCCGATTATCTCGCTCCCTGCCACATCCAAGCCTCTCGCGCTCGCCTCCTTGACGACTTCTTCGAAGACCTGCGACAGATGGGTGACGGTGTAGTCTGTAAGATTCATGGAGACCTGGACCAATCCTCTGGACTCCAGAGCGAACCCCAGTGCTTTCACCTTCGGCAGCCCGCCACCCGACGCTCTCACCTTCTTGGCAATCGCCTTGGCGGCCTCCAGATCGGTCGATCTCAGGTTCACGTTGAATGCGATGAGCGGCATCCTGGCACCGACTGCCGTGGCCCCTGCGGTAGGGTGCAGTTGCCTAGGGCCGAAGTCTGGATACCTCGAGTCGTCGGTGAGTATCGAATTCTTGAGGCCTTCGAACTCGCCCCTTCTGACATTCTCCAGATTCGCCCGTTCCGGACGCCTCGCCGCAGCCTCGTAGAGGTAGACTGGGATCTTGAGGTCCTTGCCGATCCGCGCGCCAACTCTCTGTGCGATCTCGACGCAGTCCTCCATCGAGACTCCAGAAAGAGGCACGAACGGTAGGACATCGAGGGCCCCCATCCGGGGATGATGTCCCGTATGCTTGTTCAGGTCGATCAGTTCCGAGGCAGCTCTCGCGCCTCTGAAAGCCGCCTCCTGAACGCCGTCCTTGGATCCCGCGAAAGTCACCACGGAACGGTTGTGATCGGGGTCCATTTCGACATCGAGGACTTTCACCCCGGGGACCGACTGGATTGAGTAGACAATCCTGTCAACGACTTCCTTCCTTCGCCCCTCACTGAAGTTCGGAACGCACTCCACAATTGCGGGCATTGGTGTTGGACCGGTGGAGTGAATTGCGTTGGTGTGTAAAATAACTCGCTCAGCGTCCCCTCGCCGTCATTTCTTCATCACGTCGACTGAAGCCACCCTTTCGAGCACTAGCTCTGCCTCTTTGCCAGGGGCTACAGTGCCAAGCTCGTTCTCGGAGATGCCGAAACTCTTCAGTCTTCCGACGGACGGCCCGGGGTCGTGGTCTGGCAGGGGGGCCCACCCCGGCGACGGCTCGAAGCCCTCTCCCCCGAGAAGTACGACGACGATTTCTTCGGTCCGCTGGTCAACGGACATCTTCTTGATGGCAGAACCGAGCTGCCTCTCCCCGGAGGCGTAGAGCAGCGTCTCCATTGTGATCGAGTCGGAAGCCCCACGGCCGTCGTCAATCGCCACCTTCGCGTGACAGTAAGCTGCCTTGATGTGGTCGAGCCCGAAGACCATGTCCGCCCTGAGGATCAGAACGTCCGCCCCGCGTTTCGAGGCGAGAGCGACCGTCTCGGACATGACGCGCTGGGCATCTCCTCTCTTGACTGGTGTGCGCCAGCCCCTTATGTGCCGGGACATCGCTGATGCTTTGTCTTCCATTGCGGTCCCTGGCCAATCCAGTTCTCTTGCTATAATATCATCTGTAGTCGGTCAGGGCCTTCTGAGCCTCCTCCCGATCCTCGGGCATCCCTCTTTCCGTCTGCCCGAGCTGGTTCTTCACCGATCTAGCCATCGCCTCGCCGATGGTCGGTATCTGCTTCAGTCTATCGTAGCTGGTGTTCCTCAGGTCCTCGATGGTCTTGAGACCCCTATCATACAGGGCGCGCGCCCTCACCCTCCCAATCCCCCGAAGCTTGACCAGTTCAAGCAACTCTGGCTTGATCCCGTACCTGACTCTGGTTCTAAGCTCGACGACGTCCTCGACGGCATCCTTGTTGAACAGATCAGCGAGCCTCGCGGTCGCATGAATCAGCCACTCCGCTAGCTCCATCTTGTTCCTGATATCGCCAGGGCCTATCCCGAACGAGTCCGCGATGGAGTCTTCGCTCTGCTCGGAGATCCAATCATTGATGAGTTTCGCGGTCTTGATCTCCGCGAGGAAGAACTCGTACTTGGTCAGGTCGTCTGGTGGATCGATGAGCAGCTGATCGCTGACCTCGCTCTCATAGTCCTCGATCCACTGGTAGTCGGACTGCCTGAGATAGAGCACCTGCATGTCAGGTGCGGAGGATATCGCATGAAGGATCCCGAAGGCCTTGCCTGCCTTGTATCCCTTGAGGGCGTCTCTGAGAACCGCCGCTGACTGGGGGTCGATATACAGGTCGCTGACCGCCCGGCCGAAGGCGGTCGCCCTCATTGGTTCCCCGTCGTGCAGCATCTGCTCCTTCTGAAGCCCCTCGATGACCTCAGCAATGGTATCGTTGAGGAATTGGGCGTCCGTCACATGCGCCAAGAAAGTCCTCTGGAAGAACGACTCGACCTCGGCCTGAGTCTTCGCGGCCTTCGTAGCAACGAGTGCGAGGACATGAGACCGAATGGCGGGGGCAGTCCCGAGTTTGGAGACGATGTCCTCGTTCTCTCCCAGCAGGTAGTTCTCGAGCAACAGGTCCTTCTCCTCATCGTCCTTGGCGATGAGGATGGCCTCACCGTACTTGTCGAACCTCGGCCGGCCAGCACGGCCGCACATCTGCTTGACCTCTAGCACAGGTATGGATGTGTACCCGAGGTTCGAGTCGAACCTGCGGACGTCCCGCACTACCACGGTCCTCGCGGGGAGGTTGATGCCAGCCGCAAGCGTCGGTGTCGCGACTATGCATTTCAGGATTCCTTTCTTGAATAACGACTCGACCATCTTCCTCTGCGCACTTGTCAGTCCTGCGTGATGGAACGCGCAACCGTGTTTCATGGCCTTGCTCAGTCTGCTCCCGAGGTGGGTCGGCTCGTCCTGCTCAGTGACCAGCCGTTTGGCCATTTTCGAGAGCTCGTCGGCTTTGAAGTCCTCGGAATCACGTACAACGTCCCCCAGCTTGGTCGCGAGGGCTTCGCTGGACTTGCGCGAGTTCACGAATACGAGACACTGCCCACCCGACCCCAGGGACTGCCTCACTATGCTGTTGACGGGTTCCTCGTCCGAAGTGAGCACTCTCTTGGTGTTGTCTGTGAAGAAGACCTTCCCGTCGAGGTACACCCCGGTCCTGAGGGGGACTGGTCTCCAATCGCTCTCGACGAGCACAGCATCCAGCCATTCGGCGAGATCTTTCGAGTTCGCGACAGTTGCCGAGAGCGCGATTATCTGAGCGTTGGGGTTGAAGGTCCTGAACTTGACAAGCGTGACTTCGAGGGTCGGCCCTCTGTCCGGATCGTTTATGAGATGCACCTCATCGGCGACGACAACCGAGAGCTGCTCGAGCCATTTCGAGCGGTGTCTAAGGAGGGAGTCCGCCTTCTCCGATGTGGATATCACAATATCGTACATGTGTAGCTTGGCGTCGGCCTCATCGAAGTCCCCCGTCGACTCTCCAACCTTGATCCCAAGATCCTCGAATTTCGAGAGGTCCTCGAACTTCTCGGACGCCAGGGCCTTGAGAGGGACGATGTAGAGTGCTTTCCCTCCCCTGAGGACTGCCTGCAGCATCGCAAGGTACGCGATCAAACTCTTCCCCGACGCCGTCGGGATAGCGAGCACGAGGTTCTTGCCTTCGAGCGCCGGCCTGACCGCCATTTCCTGTGGAGGATAGAGCTCCTCGATGCCATCTTCCTTGAGCTTCCGGACAATTCTGTGGTCAAGCCCCAGGTCCTCTATCCTCATCCAGTCGCCACCATGACATTCGTCGCCATAATACTTGTTCGCCGAGGCCTTGGAAAGTAGTCTCCGCATGAAGCCTCGTGAAAACATCATATTGTCGTACTGGCTCCAGCAACAATCTGTACGCTTCATGGCACAATCCTTATTTAGCTCCAGGCGTAATAGCTTGGACAGCCAGGTTTATGGCTCTTGTTGGTGCCACTGATGACCACTGGTGATACTTGGAGCTCAACCCTCGGCCTTCCAGATATCGAGGACTGGATAAAGGGCCAGAAGTTCGAGACCACGGCGGATGTGAAGATACCTCCTCAATTGGTAGACCAGGTCATCGGCCAGGATGAGGCAGTCATCGTCATAAAGAAGGCCGCCGAGCAGAAGCGGCATGTCATCCTGATCGGAGATCCAGGAACCGGCAAGTCCATGCTTGCCAGATCGATGGTGGATTTCCTCCCGAAGGGTGAACTCCAGGATGTCATCGCCTATCACAATCCAGACGACAACAACGAGCCGAAGGTCAGGATCGTCCCCGCGGGCAAAGGCAAGGAGATCGTCCAAGCCCAGAAGCTCGAGGCCGAGCAGAAGAAGGCGCAACGGAATTCGTCCTGGTTCATGCTGGTCATAATGCTGGTGGCCCTCGGGGTCGCCATATCCTGGGTCCAGAATGACTTCATGCCGCTCATCATCATGGTAGCGTTGGGAGTGATCCTCCTGCTGTTCGTCAGAGGATATTCCCAGAGACGGGAAGCGACCATCGTTCCAAAGTTGCTCATATCTCACAAGCTGGACGAACCGCCCCCGTTCATAGACGCGACTGGCGCGCACGCAGGTGCGCTGCTGGGCGATGTCAAGCACGACCCGTTCCAGAGCGGAGGCCTTGAGACGCCGGCTCACGAGAGGCTGGAACCCGGGGCGATACACAAGGCGAACAAGGGAGTCCTGTTCATAGACGAAATCAACATGCTCAGGATCGAGAGCCAGCAGAGCCTACTCACAGCCTTGCAGGAGGGCGAGTTCGGCATTCTCGGCCAGAGCGAGAGGAGCTCAGGCGCCATGGTCAAGAGCGAACCTGTTCCCTGCGATTTCATACTCGTAGCCGCTGGTAACCTCGACGCTGTCGGTGGGATGCACCCCGCCCTGAGATCAAGAATCAGGGGTTACGGTTACGAGATCTACATGCGGAGCACGATGCCGGACTCCGACGAGAACCGCCAGAAGCTGATCAGGTTCGTCGGCCAGGAGGTCTCCAAGGACAAGAAGATCCCACACTTCAACAGGGGCGCGGTCGCTGAGATCATACGCGAGGCCCAGAGAAGGTCCGGAAGGCGTGGGATGCTCACACTCAGGCTGCGCGAGCTCGGAGGGCTTGTCAGGGTCGCCGGCGATATAGCCGCGGAGAAGAGCGCTCCAGTCGTAGACGCGCAGCATGTGATGGACGCCAAGAAGATTGCCAGGTCGCTCGAGCAGCAGGTCACGGACCGCGCGGTCGAGCGAAGGAAGGACTACAGGCTCGCGATCACGGAAGGCGCCGTCATCGGTATAGTCAACGGGCTCGCGGTGCTCAACGCGGAGTCATCGATGGCAGAGTACTCGGGCATCGTCACGCCGATCGTTGCGGAGGTCACCCCCGCTCAGACGAAAGAGGGCGGGAAGATCATTGCGACGGGCAAGCTTGGCGAGATTGCCAGGGAGTCCGTCCAGAACGTGTCCGCGCTCATCAAGAAGTACACGGGGCAGGACATCACCAATCACGACATCCATGTTCAGTTCATAGGCACATACGAGGGCATCGAAGGGGATAGCGCTTCGATAGCCGTCGCGACCGCGGTCATATCGGCGTTCGAGGAGATCGAGGTCGACCAGTCCTGCGCGATGACGGGCAGCCTCAGCGTCCGCGGACAGGTGCTTCCGGTCGGAGGCGTCACCGCGAAGATAGAGGCTGCGGCCGAGATGGGCTTGAAGAAGGTCCTCATACCGGAGGAGAACATGAAGGACGTGCTCCTGGAGGACAAGTACATCGGCAAGATCGAGGTCGTGCCCGTCCGTACTCTGAACGATGTGATCTATCACGCGCTCGTAGGTGCTAGGAAGGAAGGGCTTCTCAAGAAGCTGGCCCAGCTTGTGGCATCCAAGCGCACAGTGACTCCGGCCCCGGGACCGGACAGGGCAGCAGCCCATTGACATGAGGTGTTCTTCTGCGCGGGCTTGTCGTCGGAAGGTTCCAACCTTTCCACAAAGGCCACCTGTCCGTCATCCGTGAGTGTCTCAAGAAAGTCGACGACCTGATAGTCGTCATAGGCAGCGCGGAGGATTCACACACCGACAGGAACCCATTCACGGCGGGCGAGAGGTTTCAGATGCTGCTATCGTCTCTCACTCCCGAGGAACGGAGCAGGATCCTCATAGTCCCGTTGCGGGACGTCAACCGCTTCTCTGTGTGGGTGAACCACATAGAGTCATACGTCCCGCCATTCGATGTCGTCTTCTCGAACAGCGACCTGACAAGATCGCTGTTCAAACAAGCTGGCTACAAGGTCTCTGCGACCAAGCCTTACAACCCGAAGGAGTATTCCGCCACAGAGATAAGGCGCAGGATCGTCGCAGGGGAGAAGTGGAAGCACCTCGTTCCCCAGCCGGTCGCGCGGATGCTGGAAGCTCTTGATGTGAAGCAGAGGCTGCTCGATGCGGGCATGGAGCCTCCGAAGTCGAGGAGCGGATGCCGTGCTCGCTGAAGAGGTAGGACAACTCCTGAGGGCGAAGAAGCTCACGCTCGCAACCGCAGAATCCTGCACCGGGGGCAAGCTGGGCGACTTGATAACCGAGATATCGGGAAGCAGCGACTACTTTCTGGGCGGGGTCGTATCCTACAGCAACGAGGCGAAGGTCAAACTGCTCGGAGTCGACAGGACGATTCTGGATTCCAAGGGCGCGGTGAGCGAGGAGGTGGCTCGACAGATGTCCGATTGTGCGCGCAGGAAGCTCGGGACGGACATCGGAGTCGGCATAACAGGCATCGCCGGACCGACGGGAGCCACTCCGGGAAAGCCCGTGGGGCTCGTGTTCATCGCGGTGAGCTCTTCGAAAGGGACCACGTGCGTCGAGAATCACTTTTCAGGAACGCGTCACGACGTCAAGAATCAGTCCGCGGTCAAGGCCCTGGTCATGTTGAGGGATTTCGTCCAGTCGACCTACAAGTGATCCGTCGAAGAAGCTTCTTATACTCACATTCCGTTTTTAATACGCGCGACGCACACGCGCGAAGGCTAAGGCTTTCTCATGTCAGAAGGGGATGTACAGAGGATGCCCACTGGAGTCGCTGACTTCGACTCCATCCTCCAAGGCGGGCTGCCGAAAGGCTCAGTAGTACTGCTGCTGGGCGACGTTGGAGGGGGCGGGCTGGAGTTCGCCCTCACCTCCGCGGCCAAGATAGGGATCGTCAAGGAGTTCCCAGACACGCGCAACTTCATGCTCGGGGACGCGGGCAAGGCTGGCGTGCTCCCGGACAAGATCAGCTATGTCACGTTTTCACGTTCCAAGGAGGACATCCTCCAGGAGGTCAAGCTGTCGTTCAACAAGGATTTCTTCGAGTCTCTCAAGGGTACGCTTCTCTTCAAGGATTTCTCCAAGGACTATTTCGTCCACACGGTGGTTCCGACCAATTGGCTGGACTCCGAGGAATCTGGTCTGTTCACGGACAAGAAGAACGACGGCCTTCTCGAGTCGATGGCGGACTTCTTCGACACCAACGCCCCCAACAGCCTCGTGATAATCGATTCCCTGACGGATCTGGTCGTCTCGGAATCCGTCAACTTCCAGGACGTGATTGCGCTATTGAAAGGGATTCAGAGGATGGCCAAGAAATGGGGCGCCGTCTTCTATGTCATGCTCACGGATGAGATACTCGATCGCAAGAGGCAGCAGATGGTGATTGACAGCGTGGATGGTGTTCTCAAGTTCGAGTGGGCGCGGTTCCACCACACGTCAAAGAGGCAACGCTATCTCTATGTGGAGAAGTTCATGAGCGTTCTGCCGCACCTGGACCAGGAAAGGATCGCCAGGTTCGCCACGCTCATCACCGCCCAGAGCGGTTTCGTCGTTATCAACACAGAGCGCGTGGGATGATCACATGCAGACAACTGGAAGGGTGAAGACTGGGATTGAAGGCCTGGATGAGATGCTCCAGGGAGGCCTGCCGGAGAACCACATAGTGGTCGTCATGGGCTCGTTCGGGACCGGGAAGACGACCATCGGGCTTCAGTACCTAGTGGAAGGCCTAAGAAAGGACGAACCCTGCATATTCATCTCCCTCGAGGAGGACAAGGATTCGGTGGCCAGGAACGCCGCGGCATTCGGGTGGGACCTTGCCTCGGCCATGGAGAAGAAGAGACTGGGGCTCTACAAGCTCGAACCATCGGACGCCAAGACCACAATAACCAGGATCAAGAGCGAACTCCCTAAGTTCGTGAAGGGGTTCGGAGCGAAGAGAGTGGTCGTCGACTCGGTTTCATTGTTGAACATGCTGTTCTCGGACGAGAATGAGAGACGCGCAAACCTGTTCAACCTGTGCCAGCTCCTGCGGTCGACGGGCGCGACGACGCTCCTGACGGCCGAGGTCAAGGATGAGAACCCGAGGTCTTCCAGGGACGGATTGGCCGAATACACGGCCGACGGTGTGATCCTGCTGCAGTCCGATGAGAGCAAGGAGGGGGGCGAGGTCCAGCTCACCATCCGCATACTCAAGATGCGCAGGACGGGACACTCCCGAAGGGTCAAGCCCTATTCGATAACCGACAAGGGCATAGTGGTGCACGCGGGCGCGGACGTCTTCTGAGCGCCTCATGACCTGCCGATCGATGACCCCTTGAGGACGTCTTCCATCTTCTTGTCGTCGCTCTCAGAGGCCTTGTCCCACTTCGAGACCAGCTCCTGGTTGATCACGGAACCGAGTCTTCTGAGACCCTCTACTATGAGGTCGTCCGAGGGGTGTGTGAAGTTGAGCCTCATCGTCGAGAGCCCGTCCCTGGGGTCCGCGAAGAATGCCCTCCCGGTCACGAAGGCCACACGCTTCTTCAGAGCCTTCTTGAGGAGGTCGGAAGAGTCCGTCCCCTCCGGGAGATTGACCCACAGGAACATGCCTCCTTCCGGCTTCATCCACTTGATGCCCTCGGGCATGAACTCGTCCATGCCGTTCAGCATGAGGGACATCTTGCGGCTGTAGATCTTCTTGATCCTCTCGATCTGCGGGTCGATGTGTCCCCTTATTATGTACTCGTGAGCGACCCTCTGGCCGATGACATTCGTGCAGACATCGGTGGACTGTTTCGAGATCACGAGCTTCTTCAGAATGTCCTCTGGTGCCACGACCCATCCGACCCTCAGGCCAGGCGATAGTATCTTCGAGAAGGTGCTCATGTAGACGACTCTGTCCTCGTCATCGTAGCTCTTGATGGGGCGGAGATGCTCCCCGAAGTACCTGAGCTCTCCGTAAGGGTCGTCCTCTAGCACGATGAAATCGTACTCAGACGCGAGGTCGACGAGTTTCTTCCGGTTCTTCTCCGGCATCGTGACTCCCGCAGGGTTCTGGAAGTTGGGGAGCGCGTAGACGATCTCGGGAGGGTTGGACCTCTTCGCGAGCTTCTTGATACGTTCCTCGAAGATGTCCATGCGCATGTTGTTCTGGTCGATCGGGATGGATTCGAAGCTGGCCTGGAGGGCTCCGAAGCCCGTGATGGCTGCCAGGTATGTGGGGGCCGTGACGACGACGATGTCGCGCGGGTCGATGAATATCTTCCCCATGAGGTCGATGGCCTGCTGCGATCCGCTCACTATGAGGATCTCCTCCTTGGTGCAGTCGAGGCCTTTCTTCTTCATGCGCGCGGCGACGGCTTCGCGCAGGGGCGCGTAGCCCTCCGTTATTCCGTATTGAAGCGCCTGACCGCCGTCCCTCTTCAGGACATCGTTGAGGATCTCCCTGACGATGTCCGCGGGGAAGGTCTCAGGGTTCGGGAAGCCGCCCGCGAACGATATCATGTCTGGCACGTCCAGGAGCTTGAGCAGTTCTCTTACCTCGGACGCCCTTAGTTCCTTCGTCCTGTCGGAAAAATGCCGGGTGAGATTGATGGCCATCCCGCTTTCCTCTGCGGGCCTCTTGAGGGGTTACTTGGGGCATAATGGTTTTTGGGATACCAATCAAACATGTGCGCGCGCGGCGTCGAACCACGCACTGAGTCAGTGCGTTCCATCAAACCACAACCATTAAGAGCAACTATCGCCTACAACGCAACTGGTCCGATGAAACTCATACGCCAGGGTAAAGTAAAAGACGTCTACGACGTGGACGCGCACGCTCTAGAGTTCGTCTTCTCGGACAAGATATCCGTCTTCGACAAGACCATCCCGTCCCTGATCCCCAGCAAGGGCGAGAGCCTCTGCAGATCGAGCGCATTCTGGTTCCAGGTCGCCCGGTCCGTGGGCATCAAGACTCACTTCAAGGAGCTCATCCCGCCGAACAGGATGAGAGTCGAGAAGGTCCAGATCCTGGAGTACTCCAAGATCAACAAGAAGACCGCCAACTACCTGATACCGCTCGAGATAATCTGCAGACACTATGTCGCGGGCTCTCTCTGGGACAGGATCATGGCCAAGGAGATCAAGCCCTCGAAGCTCGGCTTCAAAGAAGGCAAGGAGATCAAGTACGCCGACAAGCTCCCTGAGCCGTTCATCGAGGTCACCACGAAGCTGGAGAAGATCGACCGCCTCCTGACGAAGAAGGAGGCCCTGAAGATCTCGGGCCTTACGAACCAGGAATACGAGTCGATCGTTCAATCCGTGCTCGGCATCGACGAGAAGATAGCCGAGGAGGTCGAGAAGAGAGACCTCATACATGTCGACGGCAAGAAGGAGTACGCCTTCGACGACCAGCGCGAGCTCATGATCGTGGACACCTTCGGCACTGCCGACGAGGACCGCTGGTGGGACTGGGATAGCTACTCGAAGGGACAGCCGGTCGAGCTGAGCAAGGAAGCCGTGAGACAGTACTACCGGCAGCAGGGATACTACGACAGGCTGGTGGAGGCCAGGAAGATGGGCAAGGCGGAGCCCAGGATCCCGGCGCTTCCCGAGGTCAAGATAAAGGAGGTCTCGAACCTCTACATCGACATGTTCGAGCGCATCACGGGCGAATCCTTCAGGTGAGCCCGCACTTTTCACGCGCAGTCCGAAAGATTAATGGGGCAGGTCGGTTACTGGACTGACCGGATGGAATTCCACGGCATCGACGAGTTCATGTTCTACCTCAAGGGGCGCTACGACCTCAGCGAGCGCAAGCAGGATTGGCGCGCCCTCACCGGAAGGAACCATCTGAAGTCCGAGTATGATACGTTCATATTCACGGACGAGAAGGTCTTCCAGATAAAGGCGAAGGAGGTCGCGCCCAAGAAGATGGCCGCAGTGGCATCCGAGGTCGGAGGGCCGTCGCCCGACCTACTGGAGGTCATCCAGGGCGGGTCGCCGATCCCTCTCAACGTCATCGCACGCGCGCCTTCGGCGCACGCGGTCGTCATGTTCGGCATGCAGCAGTACTCCTCGGACATCTCGGACATGCTCAGAAGGGAATACTACTCGTCAAAACAGGACCAGCTAGAAAGGGACATGAGAAGGGGTTTGGATGTGCTCCTGCAGAGGCCTGAGTACAGGCGAGCCTACAGGAGCCTCAACGAGTCCCAGGAAGGTTACTTCTCCTGAATCATCTTCCCGTCCAGGTACTGCTGGTAGCCTCCTAGGTCCAGCAGCCCGTGCCCTGAGAAGTTCAGCGCGATGATCTTCTTCTCGTTCTTCTTCTTGGCCTCGAGCGCAAGGTCGACAGCGGCCTTGATCGCGTGGCTCGTCTCGGGCGCAGGTATGATCCCTTCGGACCTCGCGAACAGCACCGCGGCGTCGAAGACCTCCTTCTGCTTGTACGACACGGCCTTCACCACCTTCTTGTTGACCAGTTGGCTCACGGTCGGAGCCGCGCCGTGGTACCTCAGCCCTCCCGCGTGGATGGGCGACGGGACGAACTCGTGTCCGAGCGTGTACATGAGGAGCAGCGGGGTCATGCCCGCAGTGTCTCCGAAGTCGTATTCGTACTTCCCCGCGGTGAGGCTGGGGACGACCGTCGGCTCAACGGCGATGAACTCGGTCTTCATCTTCTTCTTGAGCTTCTGGCCGATCGCCGGGAATGTGAACCCGGCGAAGTTCGATCCGCCTCCGACGCACCCGATCATGTAGTCGGGCTCCTCGTCGAGCTTCTTGAACTGAAGCAGGGTCTCTTCCCCGATGATGGTCTGGTGCAGCATCACATGGTTCAGGACGCTTCCAAGGCTGTACTTCGTCTTCTCATCTCTGAGGGCTACCTCCATGGCCTCGCTGATCGCGATGCCGAGAGAGCCCGGGTGGTTGGGGTCCTTGGCCAGCATCTTCTTCCCGAACTCGGTGAGAGGGCTCGGGGACGGGTTGACGGTGGCGCCGTACACCCTCATCATCTCTCGCCTGTACGGCTTCTGGTCATACGAGGCACGGACCATGAATACCTGGCATCCGAGCCCGAAGTGGTTGCACGCCAGGCTGAGCGCGGTCCCCCACTGTCCGGCACCGGTCTCGGTCGTGAGCCTCTCGACTCCCTCCTTCATGTTGTAGTACGCCTGGGCGAAGGATGTGTTCGTCTTGTGGCTCCCCGCAGGGCTCTGGTCCTCTCTCTTGAAGTATATCTTGGCGGGCGTCTTGAGCGCCTTCTCCAGGCCGACTGCCCTCTGAAGCGGGCTTGGCCTCGAGATCATCATGTATGCTTGCAGGACCTCGTCCGGTATGTTGACGTAGTTATCACTTGACATCTCCTGCGCTATCAGTGCCTTCGGGAAAAGCGGCTCGAGATCCGACGCCGACACCGGCTTCTTCGTGGCGGGGTGCAGCGGCGGAGCTAGAGGCTCCGGAAGATCAGGCAGTATGTTGTACCATTTCCTTGGCATTTCCTCTGCGGTCAGCAGCGTTCTCACAGGCATCATTGGGATTCCTCTGGGTCACCGAAATGCTGTACACTATATATCTCTTTCGAGCAATGATGCACAAATGTGTGCTGAACACGGGGTCCGAATGCCCATTAATGTACGGCCAGGCGGTCACTTGAGGTAGATCAGCCGGCCGTGCCTGGGGTCCCAGATCCAGTCGTCCTCGGTGACGGCATCCTCCCGCTTGGTGATCATGTTGTCGAGCTTCGCGTCGAGGTCGTCCGCCTCGTGCACCGCGAGCGCCTCCGGGAAGAGCGGTTCCACAGGGGAGCCCCATTCCTTCTTCCCGTGGTGAGACAGCAGTATGTGCCGCAGCTTGGACGCGGTCAGCTCGGAGAACCCCTCAATCTCCCCGATGCGCCGCATGAGTTCCTGGTCTCCTAGGATTATGTGACCGAGCAAGTTGCCCTCCTCGGTCACCGTGATGCTGCTCGCGATCCTGAAGCTCTGCACCTTCCCGATGTCGTGGAGGAGAGCTCCGGTGACGACCAGGTCCCTGTCCAGCTCTGGGTGCAGCTCCGCGACCCGGTTGCACAGCTCCGCCACGTTGACCGTATGCCGCAGCAGTCCGCCGACGGCTGCCGAGTGCAGCGTGATCGATGCCGGGCTTGAAGCGAACTCCTCGAGGAACTTGTCGTCCTTGAAGAAGGATATGAGCAGCTTCCTGAGGCTCTCGTCCTTCACGCTGAATGTGATTTCCGCGAGCCGGCGCTTGAGGTCGCCGATGTTGTCGTAGGAGCGTATGAGTGCGGAGATATCGTATCCGCCCTCGGGGACCCTGGAGATCGAGCCCCCGTTCTTCTCGCTGACGGATATCTCGAGCGCTCCCTTGTACTCCGCAACCTCGCCCGTGACCCGGACGACCTGCTCCCTCTCGAAGGACAGGAACAAGCCCTGGACCGCCTGCTTGTCCTGGCCGCCCCAGTACTTGACGGTCATCTGCCCGGACCTGTCCGCGACCCTGAACTCGAACATCGAGCCGTATTTGTAGTCAGAAACCGGTTTCTTGTAGTTCACGGCGAAGTAGCTGTCGACCCTGTCTCCTGGCTTGAGTTCGCTGATCAGTTGCTTGGACGCCATCGGCCTTCTCTCCCTGGTTGCTCCTTCGATGGTCTTCGCAATGGGCAACGGTATGCATATCTTTGTAATTGTGGGTGCGCCGGAAGTACGCCCCCTGAGCTGCCTGACAGCGGTATGCTCAATCGCCATCCCCGCGTCGGTCTCGGGGGTGCTTGTGATGCAGGATATCCGGCCGCACACACGAGCGGATGCTCAGTCAGGATGACATCTCATGGGACTGCGTGTAATCTACATCAGGTCCTCGCGAACTTCCTCTTCAGATTCCTCTTGAGCATGATCTTCTTCTTGGGGTCCGCCAGCCAGGCCTTCATCTCCTTCGATATGGCAGGACAGCGCTCTCCCGACTTCCCAACGGTGCGCGCGATCTCCAGTTCCAACTCCTTGGCGTTCTCCCGGGTGACTTCGATCCCGAGGTCGCGGAAGTACCCCTTCTTGTCGTAATGCCAGATAAAGCAGGTCATCTCCCCACGATCCTCATCAGCTCTGCCATTCGCTCGCCCAGCTCCCGGGCGCTCTTCAGGCCTTCCTTGTCCTTCCTGATGTCCCCTCTGTCGTTCGCCGTGCCCATGGCCCCCAGCAGCCCTCCGCTGGGGTTCGCGATGATTATCCCTTGAAAGGCGAAGAAGGACACGAGCTGCTGGACCGCGTACTCCTGGCCGCCGTGCGCCCCCCCGCCAACGACCACCGCACCTCCCACCTTGTTCTTCAGGTACTGGTTGGTGTAGGTGATGACGCTCCGATCCAGGAGCGCCTTCAGCTGCGCCGTAACGTCCGCGCCGTACACGGGGGACCCTATGAGCAACCCATCCGCGTCCACCATCTTCTTGAGGAGGCTCACGGCATCGTCCTTGATGGGGCAGTGCCAGGCCTTCTTGTAGCAGAGCTCGCAAGCGTTGCACGGTCGGACTTCGCAATCCCTGAGAGAGACCGTCTCCACATCGATGCCGGCCTTCCGGAGCGCCTTGGAGACCTCTTCGATCATAACCTGGGTGTTGCCGTCCTTTCTCGGGCTTCCGTTTATCGTGAGGACCTTCATGTTCCCGCTCCTGCTTCAGCTGCGAACACGGACCGGCATACTGCGACAAAACCCTTGCCATGGCAAGAAAACAAAAAAAGCCGGCTCGACCCCGCATCCCACGGGGCCGAGCGCAGGCCAGTCTCCCTCTTCTTGCGCTTCACCAGCACTTCGAGAAGCCGCAGGTCCGGCAGACCACGCAACCCTCGACGTACTCCACCATGCTCCCGCATTCGGGGCACTCGGGACACACGTCCCCCTTGCTCACGTAGTTCTGCTTCTCCGCGGCCCCCTCCTTGGCCGGTGCCGCCTTCGTCTCCCCCTCTCCCGTCAGTTCTGGACGGTCCTTGACGAACCTCTCCAGGGCCTTCGCGACGGCGTCGCTGCAGGAGAGCACCATGCCTCCTGGCTGCCAGAGCGGGGACGGACATCGGATGCCCTTGAGCTGCTTCACGATCGCCTCAGGCTCTATCCCGGACCTGAGCGCGAGGGATATCAGCCTCCCCACGGCCTCCGCCTGAGAGGCCGTGCATCCACCCGATTTGCCCATCTGCGTGAAGACCTCGCAGAGTCCTCTCTCGTCCTCGTTGATAGTGACATACAGGTGCCCGCACCCGGTCTCGATCCTCTGTGTGGACCCGCGCGTGACGTACGGGCGCGCTCTCGGCAGGCGAGATTCGTCCTCGTCGGCCGCCTCTGCGCCCTCCGCCTTCGTCTCTTTCTGGGGCTCTCCGACGCTGAGCACCTGGTCCTCCCGGCTGCCGTACCGGTAGACGGTGACTCCCTTGCACCCCAGCTTGTAGGCCTGCATGTAGACATTCTCCACATCCTTGGGGGTGGCGTCCTTCGGGAAGTTCACGGTCTTGGAGACCGCGTTGTCCGTGTGCTCCTGGAACGCGGCCTGCATGCGTATGTGCCACTCGGGTGATATGTCCAGGGCGGTCACGAAGAGCCTGGTGACATCCTCTGGGACCATCTTCATGTCCTTCAGGGAGCCCTTGGCGGCGATCTCTTTCATCAGCTCGTCCGTGTAGAACCCGCGCTCGCGCGCGACCTCCTCGAAAATCGGGTTGACCTCCGGGAGTATGTCCTTGTCCATCACGTTGCGCACGTACGCTACCGCGAAGATCGGCTCGATGCCGCTGGACACGGCCGAGATTATGCTTATCGTTCCCGTAGGGGCGATGGTCGTGACCGTGGCGTTCCTCAGCTTCTCGTGCCGGGCGGCCAAAGTGCTCTGCTGGAAATTGGGGAAGCTCCCCCGCTCTCCGGCCAGCTCGACGGACATCGTGTGCCCTTCGTCATCGATGAACTTCATGATCTGCTTGCCCAGCTTCAGCGCTTCCTCGGTGTCGTAGGGTATGCCGAGCCTCAGGAGCATGTCGGCGAACCCCATCACGCCAAGCCCTATCTTCCGGTTCGCCTTCGTCATCTCCTCGATCTGCCTGAGGGGGTACCGGTTGACGTCGATGACATTGTCCAGGAACCTCACGGACCACCGGACCGTCTCCCTCAGCCTCTCCCAATCCACCGAGGGTCTGCCATCCCTGTGCGTCATCATCTTGGCGAGGTTGATGGAGCCCAGATTGCACGACTCGTACGGAAGCAGCGGCTGCTCTCCACACGGGTTTGTGCTCTCAATCTCCCCGATCTTCGGGGTCGGGTTGTCCCGATTTATCCTGTCCAGGAAGACGATGCCCGGCTCTCCGTTCCTCCAGGCCATGTTGACGATCAGGTCGAACACCTTGCGGGCCTTCATCTTGCGGACGGGCTGTCGCGAGCGAGGATTGAGCAGATCGTAGTCCCCGTCCTCCTCGACCGCCTTCATGAAGATGTCCGTGAGGGCCACTGAGATGTTGAAGTTGGTCAGCTTGGAGCTGTCGCGCTTGCATGTTATGAACTCGAGTATGTCCGGGTGGTCCACTCGCAGGATGCCCATGTTGGCGCCGCGCCTGGTACCTCCCTGCTTGATGGTCTCCGTGGCGGCGTTGAAGACCTCCATGAACGAGATCGGGCCGCTCGAGACCCCCGCGGTGCTCTTGACCATGTCGTTCGCCGGGCGCAGCCTCGAGAAGCTGAACCCCGTTCCTCCGCCGCTGTTGTGTGACACGAAGCCGTTCGCCAGATACGCGTGCTTGTGAGGTATGGTCAGATCGACGACTTCCCGTCTGCCGGCAGGGACGACTTCCCGCACCGTGACGCTGTAGTAGCCATCGTCATCCGGCTCTTCGTGCAGATGGCCGGTCGCTTCCAGCTCCTCTGCCATGACGTCGAGCTCTGATTCTGCTAGTCTCTTGGAGAGGACAAGCGAATCGAACCCCACCTTCTCCTTGAAAGTCATGAAGGACAACCTGGTGTTCAGCGTCAGCCTCATGGCCTCTCTTACCGTGGGGACGCCCAGGTAGAACAGTATCGACTGCAGGTCGGCAGCCAGTCTCTCCGATCCGAACTCGACGGACACGACTCCGGCGGGCGAGATCCAGCCGTTCTCGCTGAAGACCCTTCGCAGGAACGAGCTGAGGGACTTCTCGTCGACGCCGATCAGGCCTTCGTCGACTCCTG
>Ga0316622_100000889_pt1 | contig 18533 bp, 19 predicted proteins | sample OWC_Aug_OW2_C1_D_FD_207646 | JGI IMG/M metagenome (GOLD analysis project Ga0316622, IMG submission 207646) | Wetland soil microbial communities from Old Woman Creek delta, Ohio, United States - OWC_Aug_OW2_C1_D5_C | ecosystem: Environmental > Terrestrial > Soil > Wetlands | place: USA: Ohio... | reverse complement strand
GAAGATCCGGGTGTCCCACGCTGAGATCACGATGCTCCCCAAGACCTATGTTCCCCTGAACGGCCAGGCCGCCGATCAGATGGTGAGGCTCATGGACGCCCTTGAAGACCACGACGACGTCCAGAACGTATATGCAAACTTCGATATCCCTGATGAGGCCATGAGCCTTAAGGCCTGAATCAGGGAACGTTCTCGAGGTCCGGAGCCAGGCGTTTGAACACCTTCAGGATCGAATCGCTGCGGGTTACCTTCAAGAGGAAGTTCGTCGCAGGACTCTTCATCAGCATTCCCATTGTTATCACTCTCTTCGTTGTCTTCACGCTCTTCCGGTTTGTGGACGGCATCCTGGGGCCTTTCTTCGACATGATCCTGGGGAGACATTTCGCCGGTCTCGGTTTCGCGGCGGCGATTGTCGTTGTCTTCCTGCTCGGCGTCATATCCACAAACGTCTTCGGCAAGAAGATCATGGCCTACTTCGAGGCGCTCTTCCTGCACATACCTGTGTTCAAGGGCATTTACACGGGCCTGAAACAGCTGGTGGATGCCTTCACTCCCGAGAACAGGAGCGCCTTCAAGAAATTCGTCATCGTCGAATATCCGAGGCCGGGCGTCTACTCTTTCGGCTTTCTCACGAGGGAGTGCACCGTGCGCTCTGACGGACGGGAGAGGAAGCTGAAGGCCATCTACATACCCACGAACAACCTCTATCTTGGAGAGGTAGTCCTCTTCGAGGATCAGAGCATCATGTATACTGCCATACCGATCGAGGAGGGCATACGGATAATCCTTTCGGGAGGCATTGCCACCCCATCGACGATTACCGAGTCGGCAAAAGGCTGACCTGATGAGGCTCTCGGCAGTCATCCTTGCTGCGGGGCTGGGGACACGGATGAAGTCCTCCGTTCCCAAGGTCTTCCACCGCCTCTATGACAAGGCGATAATCCAGTGGGTCGTCGAGGCGGTCACGTCCCTCAGACCGGAGCGGACCGTTGTGGTAATAGGTTCTCACACGGCTGCGGTCAAAGGGCTCCTCGGGGACTTCCCGTGCAGCTTCGCCTTTCAGAAGGAGCCGCTGGGCACCGGACATGCGCTGAGGAGCGCCGCCTCTGCCCTCAAAGGTTTCGAAGGCACCGTCCTGGTCATAAGCGGCGACACCCCTCTTGTAAAGACCGCCAGCCTGAAGCGGTTTCTGGCGCTCCATCGCAGAAAGCGCGAAGACCTGTCACTCATATCCTTCGTCCCTGAGGGGTCCCATTGCTACGGCAGGATCGTGAGGGACGGCACGGGCCTCAGGATTGTGGAGCACAGGGATGCCTCTGAAAGCCAGAAGGCGATCCGGGAGGTGAACAGCGGTATCTATGCGGTCAGGTCGGACCTGCTGGGCCTGCTCAGGCATGTGGCCAGGAACGAAAGCAAGGGCGAGTATTACCTCACGGATCTGGTGGGTCTCGCGTCAGAGAAGGGTTACCGTGTGGGCGCTCACGTGTTTGACGATCCCATGCAGTTCATCGGTATCAACACGAGGGAAGACCTGGAGCAGTCCCATCAGTACGTGAGGGAATCCCTCGTGTCTCACTGGATGGCACAGGGCGTCACCTTCTTCGATGCGGCGCGGGTACTGCTGTATCCCGACACGCGGATAGGTGCGGACACCACCATATACCCCAATGTGTGCCTCGGCCCACGAACTGAGATCGGCAGCGGATGTGTGGTCTATCCCAACACGCGGGTCACGGACAGCCGTATCGGAAACGGTGTCACCATAATGGATTCCACGGTGATCGAGTCCTCGGAAGTGAGAGAGGGCGCTACGGTCGGTCCCTTCGCGCGCCTCAGGCCGGGCTCCGTCATCGGTCCCTCGGCAAAGATCGGCAATTTCGTCGAGGTGAAGAAGTCGGTCATCGGCGCGGGGACCAAGGCATCCCATCTCAGTTATCTGGGTGACGCGGAGATCGGGGAAAAGGTCAACATCGGTGCGGGTACGATAACCTGCAACTATGACGGACAGTCAAAACACAAGACCGTCATCGAGGACGGCGCTTTCATCGGCAGCGATACACAGTTCGTTGCGCCCGTCACTGTCGGTGCGGGGGCCTATGTCGGCGCAGGATCGACGATCACGAGAGATGTGCCCCCCCGGTCCCTGGGAGTAAGCCGGGCAACTCAGAGAAACATCGAGGGATGGGTTGCAGGGAGAAGTGCGCGTGAGGGGAAGAAGAGCGGGCATCCCCCAAGTGAACGCGGGAAGAGAAGGAGGTAAGGCGTCCGGGCCCTTGTCGACGGCCGCCCCAAGTAAACCATGTGCGGAATCATCGGTTACATCGGACACAACAATGCCCTGCCGGTCGTGATGGAGGGCCTCAGGCGCCTCGAGTACCGCGGTTATGACTCGGCGGGGGTGGCCTATTTCGATGATGGCAAAATCGAGGTCAGACGCTGCAAGGGCAAGATAAGCGCCCTCGAGGCGGTCATGAGTACGCAGAATGCCCAGAGCACTCTTGCGATCGGCCATACCCGCTGGGCGACTCACGGCAAACCCTCGGACGAGAACGCCCACCCGCACCGCTCCGGCGGCGTCGTACTCGTCCACAACGGAATAATCGAAAATTATGTGGAGCTCAAGAACCGCCTCCTGTCCCGGGGAGTCGTCTTTACCTCCGAAACGGATACGGAGGTACTCTGCCATCTGATTGGGCAGTTCGCTGCCGAGATGTCTCTCGAGGATGCAGTGAGGCAGGCCCTGAGAGAAGTGAAAGGCGCCTATGCCTTCGCGGCGATGAAGGAACAGGAGCCCGACAAGATCGTCGCCGTGAGGAAGGAGAGCCCCCTCGTCATCGGCCTGGGTGAGGGAGAGTATTTCCTGGCCTCTGACGTCCCGGCCTTTCTCTCCCACTCGAGGGAGGTCATCTTTCTTGAGAACAACGAGATGGCCATTCTTCACCGCGGTGGGGTGATCGTTTCCGACCTTGAGGGAAAACCCCTCAGTAAGAGCGTGGTAAACATCACCTGGAGCCCCTCCATGGCTGAGAAGGGCGGCTACCGGCACTTCATGCTCAAGGAGATCTACGAGCAGCCCCGGGCCATTGCAGACACGATTCGGGGTCGTGTCTCCCCGGAGAAGGGGGAGGTTGAACTCGAGGAGTTCGGACTGACGAGGGAGGCCATTGCAGGAATCGAGAGGGTCTCCATTGTTGCCTGCGGCACATCCTATCACTCGGCGCTTGTGGGCAAGTATCTGATCGAAGAACTCGCCCGTATTCCCGTGGACGTTGATATCGCCTCGGAGTTCAGGTACCGGAACCCGCTCATCACGGCGGAGACCCTCTTCGTCGGGATCTCCCAGTCAGGCGAGACCGCGGACACCCTTGCGGCTATCAGAGAAGCCCGCCGTCTTGGCGCGAAAGTGCTGGCTGTCTGTAACGTAATTGGAAGCACGGCTGCGCGGGAGTCGGACTTTGTCTTCTACACTCATTCGGGGCCCGAGATCGGCGTTGCGTCGACAAAGGCCTTCACCACGCAGATTGTCGCCCTCTACCTGCTTGCCGTTGCCCTGGGAAGAGAACGCGGGGTCCTGCCGGAGGCAACAGCGATCAGTCTCATTGAGGACCTCCGTCAGTTGCCGGCGCGGATCGAGTCCTGCCTTGAGCTTGACGATCAAATCGTGAGGGTCGCCAGGGAATTCTTCAAGGCCTCTGATTTCCTGTACCTCGGCCGTGGCGTCCTGTACCCGATTGCGCTTGAGGGGGCACTCAAACTGAAGGAGATTTCGTACATCCACGCCGAGGGCTATCCTGCAGGAGAGATGAAGCACGGTCCCATAGCCCTCATTGATGAGGAACTGCCCGTGGTAGTGCTTGCTCCCGCGGGAAGGCTGCTTGAAAAGGTGCTCTCGAACATGGAGGAGGTCAGGAGCAGAGGAGGAACTATTGTCGCAGTGACCTCGGGCGGCACGGACCACGGCGCACTCCGCGGCCTCGCACGGCACGTTCTGAAAGTGTCGGGAGGCAACGATTATCTGGACTCTGTGGCGATGGCGGTGCCTTTGCAGCTTCTCGCCTATCACATTGCCGTACTTCGCGGGTGCGATGTTGACCAGCCCCGCAATCTGGCCAAGAGCGTGACCGTCGAATAGCGTTGCCGGAGGGGGCCTGCGGGAATGACGCGTGTCGGCCCAGGACTGAGCGAAACCTTCTACGGGCGCGCCCTGAGAAGTGACGCGCCTTGTCTTTCCGGTAGTCCGTCAAGTATAATTTGAGGAGAGGCCCGATGGCAAAAGAAGTCCTACTGGAAGACCTCAACCCCGAGCAGCGCGAAGCGACCCTCCATTTCAAAGGCCCCCTTGTCGTTCTCGCCGGGGCCGGAAGCGGCAAGACGCGAGTCATTACCCACAAGTTCGCCTATTTGGTCAAGAAGAAGAAGTACCCGCCCTCGTCGATACTCACCGCCACCTTCACCAACAAGGCCGCTCAGGAGATGAAGGAACGCATCGCATCCTTTGTCGAGCAGGATCTGCGGAACTGCTGGATCGGCACCTTCCACTCCCTGTGTAACAGGATTCTCAGAAGAGAGATCAAGGTCTTGGGGTACCGTCATGACTTCACGATCTACGACGACAACGATCAGTGCAGTCTCATCAGGCACATCCTGAGGGAACTGAACATCTATGAGGCCCTTTACAAGGGGGTTGCCTCGAGGATCAGCATCCTCAAGTCGTCACTGATCTCTCCCGAGGAGTTTCTGTCCAACGGTGACGGCTTCAGTTTCGACGAGAAGCTGGGAAGGGTCTACCTCAGGTACCAGGATGAGCTGAAGCGGAGCAACGCCCTGGACTTCGACGACCTCATCATGCTTACGGCGAGGCTTTTCGAGGAGCAGCCGAAGATCAGGGAGAAATACTGCAAACTCTTCACCCAGGTCCTGATCGACGAGTTTCAGGATACCAACAGGGCGCAGTATCGTCTCCTGCAGCTCCTTGCCTCACCCCAGGGCAATGTTTGCGTGGTCGGGGACGACGATCAGAGCATCTATCGCTTCCGCGGCGCTGACGTGACGAACATCATGAACTTCGAGAGGGACTTCCCCCACACGAAGATCATCAAGCTGGAACAGAACTACCGCTCGACCCAGAACATCCTGGATGTCTCGGGCGCCGTGATTTCAAGGAATCCCTCGCGGAAGGAGAAGAGACTTTGGACCGAGCGGGGAGGCGGCGAGCGCGTTTTTTACTGTTGCCTCGACAGCGAGGAGGAAGAGGCGCGGTATGTGGCCCGTTCGATCAAGGATCTTTATCTCAAAGGTCACTATGAGTACGGTACCTTTGCGGTGCTCTACCGGATCAACCTCCAGGCCCGGGCCCTTGAGGACGCACTGCGTGCGGAGAGCATCCCCTATCACGTCGTGAGCGGGGTCAGCTTCTATCACCGCCGGGAGATCAAGGATATGATCTCCTATATGCGTCTCTGCCAGAACAATGATGACAACGTGAGTCTCCGGCGGATCATCAACAGCCCCTCAAGGGGGATCGGGGTCTCGACACTCACAAGAATCGAGCACGAGGCCAGAAAGCAGTCTTTCGGCCTCTTCAGCACCATGAAAAGCATGCTCAAGTCAAACGGTCTCTCGGCATCGCTCCATGAGAAACTCAGCGAGTTTGTGAAGACCATCGATGCCCTCTCGTACGGGACATACAGGACTGCGGCGGACATGCTGAAGGACATCGTCGAAAAGACGGGATATCTCGACGGGCTCGAGGATGAGCGTATCCAGAACGTTCTCGAACTCACCTCATCAGCAGACAACGTGTCGGTGAAGGACTTCCTCGACAGGACCGCGCTCGCCTCGGCCTATGACGAGGTCGGGCCCCATGAGTCGGTCTCGCTCATGACCCTGCACAGCGCGAAGGGGCTTGAATTCCCCGTCGTTTTCATCGTGGGGCTCGAGGAGGGCATACTCCCCTACTTCAAGGCGGTGGACGACGTCTCGGAGATTCAAGAGGAGCGGAGACTTCTCTATGTCGGCATGACGAGGGCCAAAGACATCCTCTGTCTTACCGGTGCGAAGCGGCGGAGACTCTATTCCAAGTTCCAGGAGCAGGAGCCCTCGCGCTTCCTCGCGGATATCCCGAAGCCCTGCTGCCACTGGATTGACCGGGTCCTTGAGAAACCCGAAGGCGCGCCGGGGACAGCTCCAACGCAGAGCCGTAAGGCAAAACCGCTTTTCATGGCCGGCTGCCGGGTCAAGCACCCCGCGTGGGGTGTGGGCGTCGTCAGGGACTGCAGCGGTGAGGGAGAAGACACGAAGGTAACCGTCAATTTCCCCAACGTCGGTCTGAAGCGGCTTGCGGCGCGACTGGCAAACCTCGAGAGAATATAGATGAAAGTCACCGCCGCTGACGTGCGACACATCGCTGATCTCTCCCGTCTCTCGGTTACTGCCGAGGAGGTCGAGAGGCTCAGCAGCGAGCTCAGCACGATCATTGAGTACGTGGAACAGCTCAGCACTGTCGAGACCCGACAGATCGAGCCGACCTCTCATGTGTTGCCCCTCAAGAATGTGATGAGGGATGACCGCCTCGGGGAGTCCCTTCCCCGTGACGCAGCCCTCCGGAACGCTCCTGACAGCACGGAGAAGTTCTACCGGGTCCCCCGCATCATCGACTGAGGAACCGCCCAATGCTGCGATGTTTTCTGAGAGCCAAGATTCACATGGCGAACGTCACCGAGTCAAACCTGGGTTACGAGGGGAGCATCACCATAGACAGTGATCTCATGGAAATGGTGGGCATGCTGCCCTTTGAGCAGGTGATGATCAGCAACATGAACAACGGCGAACGGTTTGAGACCTACGTCATACCGGGGAGACGCGGTTCCCGGGAGTTCTGCCTCAACGGTCCCACTGCGCGGAAGGGGATGGTGGGCGATAAGATCATTATCTTCGCCTATGCCTACCTCGATGACCGCGAGGTGGCGGGCATTCAGCAGTTCGCGCCCGTCATCATCAGGCTCGACCAGAGCAACAATCCCATCAAGTAGATTTTTCTGGCCTCTGTCCCTTCCCGCGGCGCCTGTCATGGCCGCGGCGGGATACGTACGCGGCAACCTCAGGGCGCCTCCCTCAGAGGGGTGCAACCCTCACTTCATTAAGTCAGGGCCTGCAAAAGTGACGCGGTGAGCCCTTCCCCCGCCGATTGCGCCACCTCCTTGATCGCCTCGACCGATATGCTCTTCATGAAAGGAATTATCGCAAGAAGAGGGCACCCGCTCAGTTCTTCGAGGACCGGGGCGTTCGTGAGCTCTGCAGGAGAGTCCCCGGGAGGCTCGGGGTGGTTGACGATAAGGCCGAGGACCTTGAGGCCCTCCTGGCGGGCCTCCCGGACGGTGAGAAGGGTGTGATTAATAGTGCCGAGAGCCGCCTTTGTAACAATGATCACCGGTAGTTTCATGTCTCTGACGAGACTGCTCATGAAATAGGGCCTGTCGTTTCCCGGTCGTGGGTGGCTTCCGGCCTCTACGGCAGAGGGGTCCCTGGTGATAGGAACGAGAAGGCCTCCCGCACCCTCGACAACGAGCACCTTATGCCTTTGGAGAAGCCTTGAGAAGGCTGACATCACGAGCGAGAGACTGGCGGGTTTCTTCTCGAGGTCCGCCGCAACCATCGGTGCCAGGGGCAGGGCGAAACGACAGGGGACGATGTCGTCAATCGGGTCGCCAACTCCGGCGATGCTCCTCAGGAACATGCCGTCTGCAGGAAGCAACCCCTCATCACCTCTGAGGCACCCTGTCTCGAAGGGTTTCATCACTCCGACGTCCAGGCCTGACCGTCTCAGGCATTCCGTGATTACAGCGGAAACCACGGTCTTGCCCACGCCTGTGTCTGTTCCTGTGACGAATAGACCCTTACCCATCCTCTTCAGCCCCCGGTTATTATTAGACGATTCTGCTGTCGAGACAGAAGATCTGACCCGTCACCGACCGGGTCGACACGAGGAACACGATGAAACGGGCTACGTCGACAGGATCGCACAGCAGAGAGAGGAGGCTCTCGTTGAGCGCGATCCTCATTGCCTCAGGTGCGCCCTTACCCATGCCTGCTGCCACGTAGCCGGGCGCTACGGCGTTTACCCTGACGCCCTGTGTGGACAGTTCACGGGCAGCGCAGGATGTGAGGCCCCTCAGGGCCGCCTTTGAGGCGCTGTAGGCAGCCTGGCCCCGCCTGCCCCTGAGGCCGGAGAGTGATATGACGTTCACGATGTGGCTTCCGCCACTCATGAGGGGCGCAAAGGCTCTTATGGCGTGAAAGACTCCCGTGAGGTTGACGGCGAGCACCGAGTCCCACTCCTCTTCGGTTTGTTTGACGAGGAGGGCATCCCGGGCTGTTCCCGCGCAGTTGACGAGAGCCTGCACTTCTCCCCACCGCAGTCTGACCTCCTCAGCGAAGGCTGCAATCTCTCCGGGCCGGGTGATGTCTGCCCTGACGGTGAAGGCAGCCGGTCCGAGTTCCTCCGCAAGCGCCATCGCGGCAGAGCGGGATGTGTGATGGCTGAAGGCGATCCTCCAGCCCTGGTCGTGGAAAGCTCGGACGACTGCGTGACCGAGACCTCCGGAACCACCGACGATGACCGTTCCTTTGTTCGTCACGTCGTACCCTTCATGGTATAATTTATGGACCTTTTCCCGCAATCGGAGGGACCATGGCACGATTTGAGGAAATACAGATGAGGATAGCCGAGTCGGCGAAGAACTACCTCGAGCTTTACAGCATGCAGGTCTTCGTCGAGCAGTTCACCCTTGACCGTGAATGCCGCTTCTTCGTGACTCTCTCCGATCTCGAATCGCCGTTCCCAGTCTCCGCTTCGGTGTCCTTTTCTTTCGACGCTTTCCAGACCGGCATGACACTTCTCGACGATGAGGTGGAGAAGGACTCTGATGTCGACTCTTCCATCGATCTGGAATTCACGGTCAACCTGCCGATCATGCGGGGCTCGCCGGATGTGCAGGCCCTCCTTGCCGAGGTCCATGAGGACTTCCCTGACGCAGAGGCCCTCCTCATATTCAAGGAGATCTTCTCCGGCGCCGAGCCTCTGCGCGAGTACGAGATATCCTACAGTTACTCGGTCGAGGCCGAAGATATCATGGATGCCGAGTTGATGGACGAACTCTTCGAGGAACTCCGCGGGATGCTCGACCTTGTCTATCGCAGGACCTTCCCGCACATCGACACGTCGTGGTACCGCGACCAGGATGATTCCTTTAAAGAAAATTAACTGCGTCCTCCTCGACATGGACGGCACCCTCCTTGACAAGTACTTCGACGACTACTTCTGGGAGCACTTGGTGCCTGAGCAGTATGCCGAGAGGCATGGGATAACCTTCGGGAGGGCGAAGGAGGAGCTGCTCTCCAAATACAAACAGCATGAGGGCACCTTGAACTGGACCGATATCGACTTCTGGTCCAGAGAGCTTTCACTCGACATACCTGCCCTGAAGGAGCAGATTAGGCACCTCATCGAGGTCCATCCTCACGTCGAGGATTTCCTCAGGGCCCTGAAACGCCACAAGAAGAAAGTGTATATGGTCACGAATGCCCACTATAAGGTGCTGGAGATGAAACTGCGGAAGACCGAGATCGGCAGGTTCTTCGACCGGTGCATCACCTCGAACGAAATAGGCTACCCGAAAGAACGGATCGAGTTCTGGCTGAACATGGAAAAGATCATAACCTTTGACAAGGAACGGACCCTCTTCATTGACGATACGGCGGAAATCTTATCGACCGCGCGGACTTACGGGATAGCGCACCTCCTCCTGAAGGCCAGGGCCAACTCGAAGAAGGAAGAGACTCCCGCGGGTGAGTTTCCGGAACTCCGGGACTTCGCGGAACTTCTCCCTCTTCTTGAAACTGCGGATGTCCGGGCCGAGTCAGGCTAGCGGAGGCATCAGCCGTTTTTCAGGAGACCTGCCTGCCTGCGAGCCCCAACTCCCTCTCGAGCCATGAGCGGATGGCTCCGTTGATGGGGTACATGCCGAAGTAAGCCTTGGCCTTGTTCTCTTCCAACGCAGCCCGCAGCATATCCCTCGGGATTTCTCGCACCTCGGCGACGGTTTCAGCGAAGTCGGCGGCGGTGTGGCGCATCAGAAAGAGGGCCGGCTCCTTGTCCATCGTGTCGATATAGAAGACGTATCCCTTGATCTCCTCACGGGGCTGCCGGTTCGACCCGACCGGGACGAACCGCGGCTCCATGAGCGTCCGCGGCTCCATGTCCCACAGGACATGCTCTATGATGTAGGGTTCCTTCTTGACTTCCTCAAATGTAAGTACCTCGTCAATCATGAAACGAATCATCCTCCTCGGTTGTGTTAGTCATGGGCGCCCGTAGGCCGCCTCTCAGGAACCATGCGGTGCGGGAGTGAACCCTCGTTCCATTCCCTGGACACGTAGAGGCTACAGTAGCAGCTGCCGTATTCTTTCACATCAAGGTCTTTGTAGACGCAGGGGCAGACGATGTCCTTGTCGCGCTCTTTGATGCCAGAGCCGAGGCGGCAGGGGCACGAGCGGTACCCGTACCGTTCTTCGTTCGTGAGAAGCCCCCGGAGCAAGTCGAGCACATAGGGCTTGTCTTGATTCAGTTCGTTGCCCACGGACGCGGCGTAGCGCGTCAGGACCTCGTAGAGTCTCTCCGGGGTCATGCTAGACCGAGTGCCCTCTTGAGGCCCTCCTCGTCATGGCCGGTGATCACCTCTTCGATCACCACTGTGGGATAGGAGCCGGCGGGGTTGTGTTTTCTGACTTCCTGGCTTGCCAGCCACTGTTCCCCGCCTTCGAGCCGGTCGACCTCCACGTAGGCGTAGGATACCGCGTGTCCGTCGAGGTAAAGCTTCACCTTCTTGCAGACCGGGCAGGTGCTCAGCGCGTAAAACCTGACAGTCTTCGTTCCACTGCCCATGGGACTCACGCGTTGCCGACCGGACCGGCAGAGCTGTTCCGGTATGCCTCTGCCGCGGCGATGCCCGCGTCCTGGAGCATCTCCGCAACGGCCTTGTAGAGCACACGAAGCGGGACGTTGAGAGTCTCGGCGACATCCTCGAGCGATCTCCCCTTGCCGAAGTGCATCTCACCGATGATCACCTTGAGGGCATCGTCGACGATGAAGGCCCGCAATTCTGAGTCCTTGACCTCAGCCAGGCCACAGGCGTCAGGAAAGCTTATGCCGTCCCCGACGGCCTTCCTGATTCGTGCCATCGCCTGTTCGTAGATCATACTCTCCTCAGGGGTGTATTCCTTGTATTTCACATTGTCCATGGTTTCGCGTACCTCTTTGCATTATCACTTATAAAGTTACCACAGCAGCCCGTCTTTTAGCTATCTTCCGGCAAGGGAGATGACGCGGTCTCTCAGGAGGTCCGCCACGGACTGGTAGAGGTCCGCACCGCTGCCAGGCAGCTCGGGACCGAGCTGAGACACCCTGAGAGGCGAACCAAAGGTCACGGTCACCCTGGTGGGATTGATGAATCTCTTTCCTCTCGGCAGGGCCTCGAAGGTGCCTCGGATCGAGACGGGGATGAGCGCGGCGTCTGTTTCCACTGCCAGCATGCCGACACCCTTTTTGAATTGCTGGACCGACCCGTCGGCGGAGCGTCCTCCCTCAGGGAAGATGCAGAGACCCCTGCCTTCCCGAAGCACGTATGAGGCAAGGCCCAGGGCGCGTGCGAAACTGAGTTCGGGATCTATTGGAATCACGTGGCTTGCCTTGGCGAAGCGCGATCTAAAATGGCCCCTAAAGAACCTCTCAAGCCCGAGGAAATAGAGCCTCTCAAAAACCCCGAAGGAGATCGACGCTGCCACGGCGAAGCCGTCGAGGTTGCTCGCGTGGTTCGGCGCGAGGATGAAGGGGCCTCCCGTTGGTATGTTTTCTCTGCCCTCGGTTTTCAGTCTGAACAGAACCGTGAATAGCACCCTGTGAAGTTTGAAGAGGAAGCCCACGAGAGGCCGCTCCACGGGGCCGCGCGAAAAGCCGATGGAGTCATGTTCGTCGGGCGTTGGCTCCCTGCTGAGGACGTCTGCCCAACTAAGGCCTGCCGATTCAGGAGCAGCACCGGCTGTTGACAGTTCCCTCAGCCGCGTCACGACATCAGCAACCGTCTGGGCCTCGACGAGGAGCGATTCGGGCAAGGATAGTGCAAAGGCCTGCTCGAGGGCCGACAGGAACTCGACTTTTCTGAGTGAATCAAGCCCGAGGTCAAGCTCGAGGTTGTCCGGGAGTCGGAGGACGGCTCCCTCAGGCAGCAGTGCCCTCAGGGAATCGAGAACCTTTCTCGCCACCGCGTCATCGATAACGGCTCCGGCGAGGTCCTCTTCGGGCCTCCCGGTGACGGAACGCCCCCTTGCCAGGTCCCTCACCATGAAGCGGCGGAGTTTGCCGAGAGGAGTGCGGGGCAGGGCTTCGGCGACGACCGTACATCCCCTGACCCGGAGGTGTTCGGGGAGTCCCATCGAGATCCCCTGAACTTGCCATTTCACCTCCTCCGAAACGTTGGATATCCCGGCACTCCTCGCATACTCAAGGTCAGGGACGATAACCGCGTGAAGCGAGTCGGCCATGTCTTTCTCACCGGAACCCAACACGCAGATCTCCCTTATGATGGGGGCCCCGAGGTAGAGTTTCTCCACGTCCTCGGGGTAGACGTTCTTCCCCGTACTCAGGACGATGACCTCCTTCTTGCGGCCGGTTATGAAGAGGTACCCTTCTTTGTCAAGATAGCCCAGGTCTCCCGTGGAGAACCAGCCGTCGCGAAGGACCTTTTCGGTTTCCGAGGGGTTCCTGTAGTAGCCCTTCATGACCATGGGACCCTTCACAAGGATCTCTCCGTCATGAGCGGTTTTCAACTCTACCGAGGGTAATGCCTTTCCGGCGGACCCCGGCTTTCTCTTCTCCGGCGGGTTGAAGGTGACGACAGGCGATGTCTCAGTCAGGCCGTAACCCTCAAGAACCGTGAAGCCCAGGGCCTCGAGGTCCTCCATGACCGAGGGATCGAGACGGGCGCCTCCGGAGGTGAAGAACCTCAGATGCGGGAAGTTCCTGTGGATGGCAGTGAAGACCCGTCTGCCGAGGTTGATGGCGAACTTTCTGCGAAGCCTTCCCGAAAGGTATCGAAGACCGCTGAGCAGCGGGGAGATAGCCGGTCTTCCTCTCATCCGGGAGAAAATACCGTCACGTATCATTTCGAGCAGCCGTGGGACGGCAACCACGACGGTGACAGCCTTTTCACGGATCGTTGCGGTCATCTCCGCGGCCTTCAGGCCGGGGCTGAAGGTCACGGTGGCGCCGGCAAGAAGAGGCACGAGGAAAGTGCACATGAACGGATAGGTGTGGTGGAAGGGGAGAAGGGCCAGGACATTGTCCGTCTCGCTCACAAGCTCGGCCCTGATGATGATCTCGGCGTCGGCACAGAGATTGCCGTGGGAGAGCATGACACCCTTTGGCTGCCCTGTCGTCCCCGAGGTGTAGATGAGCGAGGCCGTCTCATCAGGCGTGATGTGTGCCCCAGTTTGAGACAGGACAGGTGAAGGCGTTTGCGGTGCACCGGCGGGGACGTCGAAATTGAGTCCTTTTATGGCGGGGTTCCTGAGCGCCTCACGCACAAGGGGCTCGGTCTTGGTGCTGTAGAGGAGTATCCTTGCCCCTGAGTCGGACAGGAGCACGCCGACTTCCCGTGAAGTAAGCTGGGCATCGAGCGGGACCGCCACGCCGCCGAGAGAGACGCAGGCGAGATAGGCAATGCACCAGGCAGGCCTGTTCTCCGAAAGTATCGCGATCCTGTCGCCTCCCGAGACACCTTCAGTCGCAAGAAACTGCATGAACTGCTTCACCGCCACGGAGAGTTCGCGGTAGGTAAGGGCTTTCCAGGAGCCCTCGAAGTAATTGAGGGCGATCCGGTCGCCGAAGGTCCCGGCTGCGCGGAAGAAGAGCGAAGGAACGGTGTCTTTCTGTTTTGTCATTGCGGCAGGATCAGAAATGCAATTTCGACAGCCTGACCGGTTTCAGGTTTGCCGCCGGCGGCGATGACGGAGGCATCAGAGGCCCGGCATGTGGCGTTGTTTGAGTGCGAAGGCCCTGATGCATCGCCGGCTCCGGCGAACCGGGGAAGTGCCCGCCTGTGCGCTACGTCGTCCCGGCATTGAGGATACCGAGGGCCTTTTCATGGAGAAGGCTGTTGCCTGATGCGAGAAGCGGCGCACGGGTTCCCATTTCGATCAGCAGGCCGTCGAGGGGATTCCCGGCGGTGTCTGTGAAGATGCCGCCAGCCTCACGTACCAGGAGCCATCCGGCAGCGAAATCAAACCCCCTTGATGGGGCGGGGCTGACGAGCAGGCTGGCTGCGCCGTAGGCCACATAGGACAGATCCAGCGCGATCGCTCCGAGACAGCGGGTCTTGCGGGCCTCTGAGAGAAGGGGAGCTATCGGCGGAAGATCCCGGCCGGGAACCTGAGTCTCGTAGGCGATGAGGTAGAAGATGTCGTCTCTCTGGCAGGAAATCCTGTCGCTGTTGAAAAAGGCGCCCTTGCCGACCTCGGCCCAGAACTCATCTCCTGTCAGGAGATTGATGACGTAGGCAAGGGAGATGGTGCCGAAACTGTCTCCCTCAGCAACTGCGATTGAGGTGCAGTAGTAGGGGATTCCTGAGATGGCGTTTTTGCTGCCGTCGATCGGGTCGATGATGACCTTTCTGCCGCCGCCACGGAGGTCCTTGAGGCCGCACTCCTCGGAAACGATGCTCAGCGGTTCGCCGCCTTTCTCAAGGCAGGAGATGATCGTGTCTTCCGCCGTCTTGTCGATCGGAAAGGTCTTGTCTCCCGAGGCGCCCCTGCCGATCGAGGATGTGGAGAAGGGACGTAACCGCACCCCCCCGATCTCTTCGAAGAGTCGTCGTCCGATAGCCCTGAGCCGTTCGATCGTCACGCAATTCTCCCAGACCTGTCATAACAACCAGTGTCCGTGTATGAAGTGACCCAATCTGCTATTCCCTGACCTGATCGGGGAATCCGGAGTTCCCAAAGATCTCCGGATTGTCCGGTCGAGCCGGACAATGACATAAGCTTTTGTCGTACGAGTCTTAATTATACGCACTGCCCGGGAACATTGACAATGCCTCCTTCAGCCGATAATATAAACAGTTATGAAGAAGATCGACTTGACGGCCCTTGCGAAGAAGAGTGTCCGTACGCTGCAAGCCTATCAGGCAAAGGAGATTCCCTGCGCTGTCAAGCTCGACGCCAATGAGAGCCCTTACTCCCTCGGAGCCTTTGAGAACCTGCTGGTCAAGAACGCCCTGAAACAGCTGAACCGTTATCCTGACCCGGAGGCCCGGGCGCTGAGAGAGGCTATCGCGAATGCTTATGGCGTCACTCCCGAGAACATCCTGCTCGGCAACGGCTCCGACGAGATAATCTACTACCTCATCATCACCTTCGGGGGGCCCGTGATCTACCCGGTGCCGACCTTCTCGATGTACGGCATCATCTCCCAGGCCCTGGGGGAGAAGCACAGAGGGATCCCGCTCGACCCCCGGTTTGACATCGACCTCGCGGCGATGGACGGCGTAGTCAAGAAGCTTTCGCCGAAGCTCCTTTTCCTGAGTTCTCCGAACAACCCCACGGGCAACTGCTATTCAACGGACAGGATCAGGGCACTCATCAAGAGTTCCCCGGGAATTGTGGTGGTCGACGAGGCCTACCAGCCTTTCTCTGAAGAGGGGACATTTCTCGGAAGCCATCGAAAATGTAGAAACCTCGTCGTCCTGAGAACCTTCAGCAAGATAGGGTTTGCATCTCTGCGAGTAGGTTTTATGGTGGCCGATGCGGCTCTCGTGCAGGAGGTCAATAAGGTCAGGCTCCCCTATAACCTCAATGCCCTCTCCCAGGCGATCGCCCTGCAGGCGATGAAGAGCCGGGGGGCGGTGGAGAAGGCCATCGGGGCAGTTGTTTCAGAGCGCAAGCGCCTGATGGAGGAACTCGGCTCCCTTGAGGGAGTCACGCCCTGCCGGTCTGACGCGAATTTCATCCTCTTCAGAGTCGCCCGGGCCACGGACGTTTACGAGGGGCTCCTTCAGCGAGGCGTGCTGGTTCGCAACATGGACGGCGTCGTGAGGGGCGCCCTGAGAGTGACGGTCGGAACTCCCCGTGAGAACAGCCTGTTTCTCAGGGCGCTCCGGGGTGTCCTGAGGAAGGTCCGGAGGTGAAGAGAGTGCCATGAGAACGGCGAAGATTGAACGGAAGACAAGGGAGACGGACATCACCATCGAACTCAGCCTCGACGGGAAGGGCGAGACCGACATTTCGACCTCCATACCTTTTCTGGACCACATGCTGAACCTCATGAGCTTTCACGGACTCTTCGATCTCACCGTCAAGGCCACCGGCGACATAGAGATCGACTTTCACCACCTCATGGAGGACATCGGCATCACCATGGGCGAGGCGCTGAAGAAGGCCCTGGGCGACAAGAAGGGCATCAGGCGTTTCGGAGAGGCCACCATACCCATGGACGAGAGCCTAGCCCAGGTCGTCATCGACCTGAGCGGCAGACCCTACCTGGTCTATGGGGTCAAGCGCCGGCAGGGCACGCTGAGAAGAGGCCTGGAGGTCTCCCTCTTCGAGGATTTCTTCAGGGCCTTCTCGAACCACGCCATGATGAATCTCCACATCGATGTGAGATACGGCCGGGACCTTCACCACATCCTTGAGGCGGTCTTCAAGGCCTTCGGCAGGGCGCTGAGGGAAGCTGTCTCCGTTGACCAGAAAGTCAGGTCGGTCCCCACGACCAAGGGCAAGCTCTAAGGCTCAGTACTCGGGGCTCGACAGGCGGGTGCGGAGCTCGGCCAGCTCCTTCTGATAACGGTAGAGGTGGAGCCCTGAGCTGTAACAATAGAGAGGCCCCACTGGAATGCCGATTTCCCCCGAGACGAACTGCTGGAGAAGGGAAAGCCCCCCGAGGTTCTCCGGCATACCCCCGTAAAGGTCCCAGCTCCTGAAGTAGACCGTCATGGTGAGCAGGGACTTTCCCTTGGCCAAGGAGCCCTGCTCGTCATAGGACGGGATCACCTTGAAGTCAATCAGCCTGAGGCAGGGTGGGTCGTCCTTGCCGTCCTTGCCTTTGCAGTCCCGCCAGTCCTCGGGCCGGCCCACCTCGATGACTGCCTGGTTCGTGACGGGCGACTCTTTTAGCATTTCGACGACTCCCCACAGGGATATGTTGATTCGCTGACCGTAGGTGTAGGTCTCGTTCTCGCCGAGATCGTGGCCTACTATGTACTGCTCGAAGTACCGGTGGACCTTCTCGTCATCGGTCGGGGGCGGCACATTCGAGGCCTCGGGCATCCGCACGACGTAGTCGAGGTGGGGATGATCCACGGCGAGGGCGATGCCGGGGAACTGGAGCCTCGACTGCTCTCCCTCGAAGGAGCCCTTCTGGATGAAGCCGGTCTTGTAGGCGTGGACGAAGCGGCCCTCCGAGTCGGCCTCGAGCATGTGATAGAGGACCCTGAACCAGAGGTCGTTGATCGTGCTCGCCCTGAGGGTGAAGATCCTGCCCGGGTCGAAGCGGACCTCCTGCCGGGGGCGCTCGTACCTCCTGCGGACGACCTCGTACTCAGCTTTGCAGTGGGTGTCACAGACCCTGCAGAGAGTGCCCGAGGACACCGGAACACCGCAGTGAGGACACAGGGCAGTGGCCTTTTCGTGATTACCCCCGGTCATTGTTCCTTCCCGCTGCATAACACCTCCTGGTCATTCTCGATCTTGTGTCATTCTACCACGAGGCCGGGTGAACTGGTCGAGAACCGTTAGAGCTAAGGCGTTGACAGAGCTAAGGCCTCAAAGGAAGCAAATGGAATTCATCGGCATCTCCGAATGTCCCATCTGCCATAAGCCTGCTCCGGTACCCGAGGTTTATGGGAAACTCGGCCTTGAATACGGCCCACGGGCTAAGATACCCGAGTGCATGCCAGAGCCTTCTCAGGACGGAGGTCTTGGAATAGAAGTTTGTCAAGACCCAGTCGTGCCCCCTCTTGAGTGTTTCTGCGCTCATATTCCGTGGTTCGAAAACCACATTCCTGAAGTCATACCTGGACCAGTCCCTGTCCGTAATCCTGCCCTCTCGCTGCATCTCTTCAAAGAGAGGCGTGCCGGGGAAGGGCGTAAGAATGGTTGCCTGCAGCGCGTCAGCCTGTGCTTTGTAGAGGAACTCAAGGGTCTTACCGAAGACATCGGGCTTGTCCGAATCCATGCCGAAGACGATTCCTGCAAAGACCCCGATGCCCGCTGAGTGTATCTTCTGTATGGCCCTGACATAGTCGGATGCCCGGTTGAAGGTCTTGTTGCATCCGTTAAGGTTTTCCTGGGAGAGGGATTCAAGCCCTACAAACATTCCCCGGCAGCCACTCCCTGCGGCAAGGCGGAGAAGTTCGTCGTCATGTGCAATGCCGATGCTTGACTGGCTGAACCATGTCTTCTTAAGCGGGGCCATCCTTGAGAAGAGC
>Ga0316622_100000888_pt1 | contig 18536 bp, 17 predicted proteins | sample OWC_Aug_OW2_C1_D_FD_207646 | JGI IMG/M metagenome (GOLD analysis project Ga0316622, IMG submission 207646) | Wetland soil microbial communities from Old Woman Creek delta, Ohio, United States - OWC_Aug_OW2_C1_D5_C | ecosystem: Environmental > Terrestrial > Soil > Wetlands | place: USA: Ohio... | reverse complement strand
GTGGGGGCAGCGGCGCCACGCCTCCGAGATCGGCATGGCGCTGCCGACGCCGAACCGCCGGGCCTCGTAGGAGGCCGTGGACACGACGCCCCGCCCGCGGCCCCCCTTCGGGTCCGCCCCCACGATCACCGGCTTCCCCTTCAGCTCCGGGCGGTCGCGCTGCTCGACAGCGGCGAAGAACGCGTCCATGTCGACGTGCAGGATCGTGCGCGGGCGCTTGGGAAACCCTTCCGTCATGGCGGCGTCCGCCACAGGATACCCGCCCCGGGTGCGGGCGGAGGTCCGATCACCGGAGATCCCGCTCCGCCGCCCCTTCCGGACAGGCGGCGGGACGGTGACAAGGGCTGTTGCGTCCCGCGAACGGAAAGCCTATTGTCCTGGTCTCAAGCACCCCACAGAAGGCAGGGAGGTCCCAATGGCACGCAAGTACGCCATCCTACGCGGCACGCGGAGGTCCACCACCAGGGGCCTCGAGAGCGCCACGGGCGCAGGGCCGGCCGCCCCGGCGGTGGACCCCGACAAGGCCAGGGTCGACGTCGCCGACCTGAGCCCAAGGGAAGCGGGCACCCTCGCTCGCGACGCCGACGTGGCCGTCCTGGCTCCCGTGATGCCCACGACGCTGATCCGCCCGCTCGAGGCGCCGGCGCCGGTGGCCGCCGCCGGGCCGGCCTGGGGCATCACCGCCGTGGGCGCGGACGTGTCGCAGTTCGACGGGACCGACGTGATCGTCTCGATCCTCGACACGGGCATCGACGGCCAGCACGCCGCGTTCCAGGGCGTGACGCTCACCGAGCAGGACTTCTCGGGCAGCGGCAACGGCGACCGCCAGGGGCACGGCACCCACTGCGCGGGCACCGTGTTCGGCCGCGACGTCTCCGGCACGCGCATCGGCGTGGCGCGCGGCGTCCAGAAGGCGCTCATCGGGAAGGTCCTGGGCGACGACGGCAGCGGCAGCTCCGACGCCCTGTTCCAGGCCATGAGCTGGGCGCTGCAGGGCGGCGCCCGCGTCATCTCGATGTCGCTGGGCTTCGACTTCCCGGGCATGGTGGAGAACCTGGTCGGCCAGGGCTGGCCGGCCGACCTCGCCACGTCGGTGGCGCTCGAGGCCTACCGCGCGAACCTGCGGATGTTCGACGAGATCATGCGCATGGCGGAGGCGCGCGTCCCGTTCGACGGCGGCGCGGTGGTGGTGGCCGCCGCCGGGAACGAGAGCCGGCGCAACGTCAACGCCGACTACGAGATCGCGGTCTCCATTCCCGCCGCCGCGGCGGGCGTGGTGTCGGTGGCGGCGCTCGAGCAGGGCGCGAACGGCCTGGGCATCGCCGCCTTCTCGAACACGAACGCGGAGATCAGCGGTCCCGGGGTGGCGATCACGTCGGCGCGGGCGGGAGGCGGGCTGGTCGCGTTCAGCGGGACCAGCATGGCCACGCCGCACGTGGCGGGCGTCACTGCGCTCTGGTGGCAGGCCATCAAGTCGAGGGGCATCCCGGCCACCGCCCGCAACGTGGTCGCCCAGCTCCTCGCCAACGCGAAGACGAGCACGCTGGCGCCCGGCATCGACATCTCCGACCGGGGCGTGGGCATCGTCATGGCTCCGTAGCGGCGCGGGGACCCGCCCCCCCGCCGCGCGGCTCGCGGCCGCCCCGGGCGCGGGCGGAGGTCCGATCAGTGGAGGCCGGAGCCTCCCGCGAGCTGCTTCACGAGGTCGCCCACCACGGCCTTCGCGTCCCCGAACAGCATGTAGGTGCGGTCGGCGAAGTAGAGCTCGTTCTCGATCCCGGCGAAGCCGGGGTTCATCGACCGCTTGATGGCGAGGCACATCCGCGCCTTGTCCGCGTCGATGATGGGCATCCCGAAGATGGGGCTCGCCTTGTCGTGGCGCGCGGCGGGGTTCACCACGTCGTTCGCCCCGATCACCAGCACCACGTCCGTCTGCGGCATCTCGGGGTTGATGTCGTCCATCTCCACGAGCTTGTCGTAGGGGATGTCGGCCTCGGCGAGGAGCACGTTCATGTGGCCCGGCATGCGCCCGGCCACGGGGTGGATCGCGAACTTCACCTCGATCCGCCTCTTCGTGAGCTCGTCGTAGAGCTCCCGCACCCGCTGCTGGGCCTGGGCGACGGCCATGCCGTAGCCGGGCACGATCACCACCTGGCTCGCCATCTCGAGGATCTGCGCCGCGCCCTCCGGCGTCTCCCGCTTGGCCGTCCGGACCTCCGCCGCCCCCGCCTTCTGCTGGACCTGGCCGAACGCCCCGAACAGCACGTTCGTGAACGAGCGGTTCATGGCCCGGCACATGATGATGGACAGGATGAGGCCGGAGCTGCCGTCGAGGGCGCCGGCGATCACGAGCAGCTTGTTGTCGAGGACGAAGCCCATGGCGACGGCGGAGAGGCCGGCGTAGGAGTTGAGGAGGGAGATCACGGTCGGCATGTCCGCCCCTCCGATCGGGATGATGAGGAGGATCCCGAAGGCGAGGGCGAGGACGACGATGACCGGGAAGAGGGCGGCGAGCTCGACCGGCTTCCAGACGAGGGCGAAGCCGCAGGCGACGGCGACGAGAAGGAGGCCGATGTTCGCCTGGTTCTGGAAGGGGTAGGTCACCGGCCGCTGGGGGATCCACTTCACCTCCTGGAGCTTGCCCGCCGCCATGAGGCTGCCGGTGAAGGTCAGGAAGCCCAGGATGACCTCGGCCACGAGGGCGAAGGTCCGGAAGGCGGTGAAGCTCTCCGGCTCCCCCTGCCACAGGTAGAACTTGGCTACGCCCACGAGGCCGGCGGCGAGGCCGCCGAAGGCGTGGGAGACCGCGGTCCGCTGGGGCACCGCGGTGAGGGGCACCCAGGACAGGGGCACCCCGAGGAGGAAGCCGACCGCGACCGCCCCCGCGATCCAGCCCCAGTTGACGATCCCGGGGTTGAGGAGCGTCCCCGCGATGGCGAGGGTCATGGCGACGACACCCGCCCCCACCCCCCGGCGCGCGGTCCTCGGGTCGTTCATCCAGTAGAGCGACATCACGAAGAGCGCGGACGCGACGAGGTAGGCCCCCTCGATCAGCCAGAAGGTCACGGCCGCTTCTCCTCGCCGGGGCGCTTGAACATCTTGAGCATCCGGTCGGTGATCAGGAAGCCGCTCACGATGTTGGTCATGGAGGCGGCGAGGGCGATCGCGCCGAGCAGGGTGATCACGGGCGGGTGGTCCTGGCCCGCGATCACGATCGAGGCCACCACCGCGATCGCGGAGATCGCGTTGGTGAGCGACATGAGCGGGGTGTGGAGCAGGCGCGAGACGCGCGTGACGACCCCGAGGCCGATGAAGGTGGCGAGGAGGAAGACGAACAGCAGGGAAGCGAAGGCGGCGGGGCCGGCTTCCGTGGCCCCCGCGGAGAGGAGGAGCGGTCCTACCAGGGGCATCGTGGTTCTCCCGTTCGGCCCGCCGGGGCGGCGGGCTGCGGACGACGCCGCGATTCTGATACGGAGCCGGCGCCGAAGTCCAGGCGGGCCCTAGGACGCGCGGGCCACGGCGGCCCGGGCCCGGTCTCGGCAGGCCTCGGAGCAGAAGAGCTCCTCGCGGCCCTCGATGCGAGCGACGATCGCCCGCGAGCGGGGGACGTGGGTCCGGCACACCTGGTCGAGGACGAGGTCCTCGGGCGCCCGGACCTGGGGCGGGGGAGCCTGGGCCCGGGGCCGGGCCGGAGCGGCCGCGAAGGCGCGGGCCACCGCCCGGACGACGAGGCGCAGGAGGAGCAACCAGAAGAGGAACTGGAGGATCCTGAGGAGCACGCGGATCATCTCCCGGGAGCGGCGGTCGCCCGGAGCTGCTCGATCCGGCCGCGGAGACCCTGGAGCTGAGGGTCGTCCGGGCGGCGCCGCAGCAGCTCCTCCCAGGCCGCGACCGCGTCCTTGGCCCGGCCCATCTGGAGGAGCGCGATCCCGCGGTTGTAGAGGGCGTTGCGGTGCGCGGGGTCCGCGTGCAGGACCTTGTCGAACTCCGCGAGGGCCTCGGCCGGCCGGCCCGCGCTCACGAGGCAGGCGCCGAGGTCGGTCGTCACCTCGGCGAGCGACGGGTTGAGGGCGAGCGCCTCCCGGTACCAGCGGATGGCCTCGCTCCACCGCTCGGCCTCCATGTAGAGGTTGCCGAGCTCGACCCGGACGGAGACGTCGCCGGGCTGCCGCGCGGCGAGCGACTCCATGGCCTTCGCCTCGTCCGGGTTCAGGCGGGGCGGAGCGGCGCTGGCCGGCGCGGCCGGGGGAGCCTGCGACGCGGCGGACGCCGCGGCCGGCCGGGGCATGACGTCCCAGCTCGCCGCCATGTAGCCGACCACGAGGCCGAGCGCCGTGCCCGCGATCGTGAAGGCCAGGGTGTCGCGTCTCATCGAAAGATCAGGATAGCACCTTCACGCGGGCCTCGGTCCGGGTCTAGAATCGCGGGGGAACCTTCCCCGGAGGTGGGCGGTGATCAAGCTCAAGAAGGTCCTCGTTCCCACCGACTTCTCGGAGAGCGCGCACCACGCCCTCACCTACGGCATCTCCTTCGCGCGGGAGTACAAGGCCGAGCTCGTGCTCCTCCACGTGGTCGAGAACCTCACCGTGGGCTACGCGAGCGACCTCTTCCCCGTCCCGATGGCCGAGGTCTTCCAGGAGATCTCCGGCTATGCGAAGACCGAGCTCGCCAAGCTCGCCGCGGAGGCGAAGGAGAGGGGCGTCGCCGCCACCGAGGTCGTCGTCCAGGGCAAGCCGTCGGCGGAGATCATCCGCCACGCGGCCGAGAACGCGGTCGACATGATCGTGCTCGGGACCCACGGCAAGGGCATGCTCGACCAGGCGCTCTTCGGGTCGACCACCGAGAGGGTCGTGCGGCGCGCCCCCTGCCCGGTGCTCACCGTCCGCATGGCCGAGCACGAGTTCGTCGAGGGCGACGTCTGAGGCCGCCTCCCGGGGTCAGTCCCAGGCGACCCCGGACCAGCGCAGAAGCACCGCGCCGACGGTGAAGCCCGCCCCGACCGCGGCGAGGAGGACGAGGTGGCCCGCCTCGAGCCTCCCCTCGTCGAGGGCGGTCTTCATGGCGAGGGGGATCGTGGCCGCGGTCGTGTTCCCGTACTCGTGGATGTTCTTGATCACCTTCGAGTCGGGGAGCCCCATCCGGTGCTGGGCGGCCTCGATGATCCGGATGTTCGCCTGGTGGGCCACGAAGAGGTCCACGTCGGTGCCGGTGAAGTCGTTGCGGAGGAGGATCTGCTCGCTGGCGTCGGCGAACTTCCGGACCGCGTACTTGAAGACGTGCGGCCCCTGCTGCCGGATGTAGTGCATCCTCTTGTCGACCGTCTCGTGGCTCGGGGGGTGGAGGCTGCCCCCGCCGGGCATGTTCAGGTAGGGGGCGCCCGAGCCGTCCACCTCGTGAGCGAAGTCGAGGATCCCGGTGCCGTCCTCGCGGGCCTCGAGGATGACCGCCCCGGCCGCGTCGCCGAAGAGGACGCAGGTCGTCCGGTCCTTGTAGTCGAGGATCGACGTCATGACGTCCGCGCCGATCACCATGACCTTCCGGTGCCGCCCGGTCTCGACGAACTGCGCGCCCACGGTGAGGGCGTAGACGAAGCCCGAGCAGGCGGCCGAGATGTCGAAGCCCCACGCCCTCCTCGCCCCGATCCTGTCCTGCACGAGGCAGGCGGTGGCGGGGAAGAGCATGTCCGGGGTGACCGTGGCCACGATGATGAGGTCGAGCTCCTCGGCCCCGATGCCGCGTCGGCGGAGGGCCTCCCGGGCCGCGGCGGCGGCGATGACGCTCGTGGGCGTGCCGGGCTCGACCACGTGGCGCTTCTCGATGCCGGTGCGCGTGCGGATCCACTCGTCCGATGTGTCGACGATCTTCTCGAGGTCGGCGTTGGTCACCGCTCGCTCCGGGACGTGCGTCCCGAGGGCGGTTATCGCGGCCCGTCTCTGCTTCATGCGGCGCTCGTCCCTCCCGCCCGCGCGGCGTCGCGGCAAGTTCACGCTGTCAGGGCGATCCGCCTATTAGATCCAGCGCCGAAGAACCGGTCAAGCCGACCGGGGGTCAGCGGGTGGCGCTCGACGGCACCCCAGCGGCGGCGGCGAGGGCGGCCCTCCGGATGCCGTGCGCCATCCCGTCGAAAACGATTCCGTGGACGGGGAGGACGGCGTACCAGTAGGCGAGCCCCGCCAGTCCCCGGGGCAGGAAGCGGGCGGTCTGGGTGAGGCGCGTGCCCGAGGGCTCCGGCGAGACCTCGAACTCGAGGAGGGCCTCGCCGGGGAGCTTCATCTCCGCCCGCAGCGAGAGGCGACGGCCTCTCTCGATGCCGGTCACCCGCCAGAAGTCGAGCGCCTCGCCGTAGCCGACCTCGTCAGGGTCGCGGCGGCCCCGGCGCAGGCCCGGGCCGCCGGCCAGCCGGTCCATCGCGCCGCGCAGCCGCCAGAGCCAGTCGGCGGCGTACCAGCCGTGACCGCCCCCGATGCGCACGACCGCACGCCAGACCGCCTCGGGCGGGGCCTCGATGACGAGGGAGCGGCGGTCGGTGAAGACGGTGCCGCCCGCCCAGCCGGGGTCGCCCGGGATGGGCCCGGCCATCGACCACGAGGTCGGCACGTCCTCGTGGGCCACGCGGTCGAGCGCGGCGCGGATGGCCTCGCGCACGGTGAGGAGCTTCTGCGGCATGAGGCGCTGGGCCTCGTCGCTGCGGCACACGACCCGGTTGCGCAGGCCCTCGGCGAGAGGTCGGGCGATCCGGGCGGAGATCGGGGTCACGAGGTGGATCCAGAGCGAGCTCAGCCGGGGCGTCAGGACGGGCACGGGGAGCACGAGGCGCCGATGCAGGCCGCGCTCCTCGGCCATGATCCGCATGAGCTCGCGGTAGGAGAGAACGTCGGGGCCGCCGATGTCGAGGGTGCGGCCCGCCGTCTCGTTGACCGCCAGGCAGTCCACGAGGTACTGCACGACGTTCCGCACCGCGATCGGCTGCGACTCGGTCGAAACCCAGCGGGGGGTCACCATGACCGGCAGCCGCTCCACGAGGTAGCGCAGGATCTCGAAGGAGGCGGAGCCCGAGCCGATGATCATCGCCGCGCGCAGGACCGTGACCGGCGTCCGGCCGGAGGCGAGCACCTCCTCGACCTCCCGCCTGGAGGCGAGGTGCTCGGAGAGGCCCTCGCCGAGCTCGCCGAGGCCGCCCAGGTAGACGATGCGCTCGAGACCCGCCTCCCTGGCCGCCGCGGCGAAGGTCCGGGCCATGGCCCGGTCGCGCTCGGCGTACGCCCCGCCGGCGGCGATCATCGAGTGGACGAGGTAGAAGGCCGGCCCGCAGCCCTCCATCGCCCGGCGGAGCGAGGGCGCGTCGGCTGCGTCCCCGGCCAGGATCTCGACCCGGGGGTCGTGCGCCCACGGTCGGCCGTCGAGCTTGCGCGGCTCGCGGGCCAGGCACCGCACGCGGTGGCCGGCCTCGAGCAGACGCGGCACGAGCCGCCCGCCGATGTAGCCGGTCGCGCCGGTGACGAGGACGAGGGACCTCACACCGGTACACTATCCCACCGCTGCTCGTGACAATAGCCGGCCGCTGACCCGGGACACCGGCCGCTCGTGAGGGGGGGAACCCGCCGGCCGGGGGCCGCCGGGCGCGCCCGTTCTGCCGATCCCGGAGCCGCAGAAGGTCATCAGCGCGGTCCTCCGCGGTGAGCCCCGGGCTCGAGGCGGGAGTGCTCCCTCGCCAAATGCCGGTCACGGCGAGCCGGGGACGGGGTCGACCCGCGGGGCGAGCGACGCGCTCGGGGTGGCGCTCGTCGGCCCGCGCGGGCTGCTCGACGTCCGGTGGCCGAACGCGGACGGCGTCGCGGACCTGCAGGCCCCGGTCGGGGCGGGGAGCACCCTGACGGTGACGCTGAGCGGCCGGCTCGGCCGTCTGAACCCGCAGTTGACGCTCAATCGCCATCGGCATAGTCTGGCCGCTGACTCAGCCCAGCTAGGAGGTCGGATGAAGGCGCCCTCACTCGTGTGCCTCGGGATGGCTGCGCTCGCCCCGGCCTGTCGCGAAAGCGCACCGATGGCGAATCATCCCATCCGCCTCGTCGACCTCTATCGGCCCGAGCCGGGAACGGCCTCCAAGGAAGCGCCCGCAAGAGCCGCACCGGGGAGCGAGCTCCGGTTCGCCGCGGCGACACCCCCGACACCGCAAGCTGGCCCGCCCGGTCACAAGCCCGCGCCGCCGTGGGAGGCCGGTCCCGGCGTCGCGGACCTGAAGGTGAAGGACGGATACCTCTCCGGCCGCACGGTCGGCCCCGTCGCGATCGTCCACCTGCGCCGGCCCCGCTCGGACGACCGCGACGTCCTCCACGAGGTCCAGGTACGAATGCGCGCGTCGGCCGGCGCGAACCTGTCGTTGCTCTTCCGCAACACCGACGACGTAGACCTGAAGCTCGAGTCCGAGAACCAGGCGATCGTTCCCTGGCCGTTGAACACTCCCGTCGTGGCCGGACCCGAGATGCGGACGTACGTCCTGCACCCGCCGGCATCGATCCCGATGGCCTCGCGTCATCTCCTCGTCCGCCCCACGGACGCTGCGGGGGCGGCGTTCGAGATCGAGTCCATAAGGATGGTCTCCCGGCGGGAGAACCTGTCCGGAATCCGCGGGGGCTTGAGCTGGGAGGGGCTGAGCGAGGTCTATCGCGAGACGCTCGTCGCTCGGGCGCCGGATGCGCTGCGGTTCGACGTGGACTTGCCGCGCCGTCCGCGCCTGCAGCTTGCGATCGGCACGCTCGAGCCCGACCCCGTCACCTTCAAGGTCTCCGTCCACGATGGAGGCGGCTCGGCCGAGGAGGTAGTCGCGCAGCGCACCGTGACGACGCCGTACCGCTGGGACACCGTGAAGGTGGACCTGGACCGATTCGCCGGCCGCAGAGTGGGCCTGTCACTGTCACTCGCGGCGGAACGACCCGGGACGATCGGGTTCTGGGGCGCGCCGGTCATCAACGACGGGCCGCGCACGACCGCTCCCGACGGCGAGCGCCCCCAGGGCGTCATCTTCATCTGGGCGGACACGCTGCGTCGGGATCACCTGCCCTTCTACGGCTACTCGCGCCCGACGGCGCCCGTCCTCGCGCGCCTCGCTTCCGAAGGGACGCTCTTCGAGGACTCCATCGCCCAGGCCTCGTGGACGAAAGCATCGGGGCCCTCGATGATGACTTCGCTCTATCCCACGTCCACCGGAGTCCAGTCGTTCAACGACATCCTGCCCAGCTCGGCCAATACGCTGGCCGAGGCCTTCCGCAAGGAAGGCCGGGCCACTCTCGCGCTGACTTCAATCCCTTTCGTGGGCCAGTTCAGCCACATGCACCAGGGCTTCGAGGAGCTGCACGAGCCGGGCGCGCTCGATCGCGGCGGTCGCTTCCGCCTGAAGACCGCGCGCCCGGCGGTGGACCGGCTGCTTCCCTGGCTGGACGACCATCGCGATGTGCCCTTCTACGTGCTCCTGCACGTGGCCGACCCACATTCTCCGTTCAGGCCGGAGCCGCCGTACGACAGCCTCTTCTCCGACCCCGGCGGACACGCGGAGCACGAGCGCCAGATGGAGCGGGTCAAGCCCCTCATCCGCAACCCGAACATGCGCCCGCGCATCATGCCGACCCGGGAGGAGCTGGTCGCCGCGGGGATCGATCCGCAAGCGTACATCGCGCGCGAGAAGGACTGGTACGACGGCTCGATCCGCGCCATGGACACCGAGCTCGGCCGCGTCATCGAAAGGCTGCGCGAGCTGGGCCTCGACCGGCGCACCCTCGTCGTGTTCACGAGCGACCACGGCGAGGAGTTCCTCGAGCACGGCAAGACGTTCCACCAGCAGACCGCGTACGGCGAGCTGGCCAACGTCCCGCTGTTCTTCTGGTGGCCGGGCCGCGTGCCGGCGGGGAAGCGCGTCCCCGAGATGGTGCAGTCGATCGACATCATGCCGACCCTGCTCGAGCTCAGCGGAGTGCCGGTCCCCGGGGGTATCCAGGGGGCCAGCCTCGTTCCCTTCTTGAAGGGCGAACGCAACCCTGCCTGGCCGCGGCCCGCCGTCACCGAGGCGTCCGGCCGCATGGCCGCGACCCAGGAAGAGGTCGAGGAGTCCTTCGCGATCGCCCTGGAGAGCTGGAAGCTCATCCATCACCCCCGACGTCCCGCCGGGCGCCCGGAGTACGAGCTCTTCGATCGGCGTCGGGATCCGTTGGATCAGGTCGACCTCGCTCCGGAGCATCCCGACGTCGTGGAGCGGCTCGCGAAGGAGTTACAGGCCTGGCGGAAGCTTGCGGAGTCGATGCGGCTTCCGCCAGACTCCCAGCTGGCGGGATCGTTGAACGCCGAAGAGCTGGAACGCCTGCGGGCGCTCGGGTACATCCACTAGACTTGCCGGTCCCGGCCAGGGGGGTTCGCCGGCTCCGGGCCTACGCCGCCGGCCGGGGCGCGAGTGGCGCCATCTCGTGAGCGATCACCGCCCGTGGTGGCGGTGGAAGCGCCTCAGGCTCCACTCGGGCGGGACGTCCGGATCGGCGGGGCGGTGGCCTCGAACTGCGTGAAGACGAGCACCTTCTCCTGCCGGGCGGCGAGCACCCCGGGGATCTGGCGCAGCCGCGCAAGCCAACTCGGCCCCGGTCCCGCCATCGGCGGCTTCTGCTAGAGTGGCGGTCGCCTTGCGCCTGCTCGTCGTTCTCGCCCTGCGCAACCTGCTGCGCCACAAGCGGCGCACCTTTCTGACCGCCGCCGCCCTCGTCTTCGGCATCGCGATCATGATCCTCGGCAAGGCCTGGCAGAGGGCCACCGAGAAGGCCGTCGTCGAGCCGGCCAGGCTCTCGACCCTCGGCGACGTGCAGGTCTTCGCCGAGGACGCGGCGGTCGACGAGGGGGGCGAGGTCTCGTTCATCGCCCCCCAGAACAACTACCGGCTGATCCCGGAGCCGCAGAAGGTCATCGACGCGGTGCTGCGCGCGGAGCCGCGGCTCGGGGCCGGGATGGCGCGGCTCATGGTCGGAGCCCTCCTCTCGTCGGGGGACGTCTCGATGGAGGGCCTCCTCATCGGCATCGACCCCGCCGCCCGGGCGGCGGTCTATCCCGGCCTCGAGCTGCGCGAGGGGCGCTTCTTCGAGCCGGGCGAGAAGGGGATCCTGCTCAACCGCGGCGTCGCGCGGAAGCTCGGGGTGGGCGTGGGGGGCACCGTCGTGGCCCTCGGCACCACCGCCGACGGGCGGCTCAGCGGCGTGAAGCTCACCGTGACCGGCATCTGGATGGTGCGGGGCCTAGAGGCCTACGAGTGGGGCTCCTGCTTCGCGAGTCTCGCCGCGGTGCAGGAGCTCCTCGACGCCGGTGACGCGGCGGGGGTCCTCGTCTTCCGCCAGAGGGACGCCGGGCTCCCCCCCGCCGCCGTGGCGGCGTCGGTCAACGAGGTCCTGCGACGGAGCGGGACCCGGGCCCGGGCCTGGACCTGGGAGGAGATGGGCGGTCCCTTCCTCGGCGGCATGATCGTCACCCGCTTCGTGGGCGGGATCCTCCACGCCGTGCTCGGGATCATCGCCGCCTTCGGCGTCCTCAACACCGCCCTGATGTCGGTCTTCGAGAGGACGCGCGAGATCGGGACGATCCGGGCGATAGGCTCCCGCCGCTCGCGGGTCGTCCTCCTCTTCCTCCTCGAGGGGCTCCTCCTCGGTATGGCGGGCGCCGTCGGCGGTGGGCTCTTCGGTGCCGCCCTCGTCCACTGGTTCTCCCGCCACGGCATCCCCGCCTTCAGCGAGGCCCAGCGCTACTCGTACGGCGGGGACCACCTCTACCCCGCCCTCGCGTGGGGCGACCTCGTGTCGGTGTCGGCGATGATGGTCGGCGTGGCCGTCCTCGCCGCCCTCGGCCCCGCCATGATGGCCGCCCGCATGCGGCCGGCCGACGCGCTGCGGCACGTCTAGCCATGACGCTCCGCCTCCTCGCGATCGCCTTCCGGAACCTCCTCCGAGCGAAGCGGAGGAACGCGCTCGCCGGCGGCTCGATGGCCCTCGGCACCGCCGCGCTCGTGATCGCGTCGGGCCTCGCCGACGGCATCACCCGCCAGCTCTCCGACAACCTCGTCGCCGTCCAGACCGGCCACCTGCAGGTCGTGGTACGGCCGGACGACTTCCAGCCCCAGAACAACCCCTTCGACGCCTACGGCCAGGACCCCCTGCCCGACGCCGAGGCGCTCGCCCGGCGGATCGAGGAGGAGGGCCGCGCCCACGGCGTCGTCCGCGCCGTGCCGTACCTCTTCGTGCGGGGGAACGCCGTGGCGGGCAGTCGGTCGAGCGTCGCCTGGATCGTGGCGATCGATCCCGCCCGGGAGGCGGAGCTGCGCGCCGCCCATCCGGCCGTCGCGGGGACCTTCCTCCCCGAGGACGACGACATGGCCGTCTACGTGGCCGAGGTGGCGGCGCGGAAGCTGCGTGTCGGGGTGGGCGACGCCGTCTCCTTCGTCGTCCAGACGCCGCAGGGAGCGGTCAACAGCCTCGACGCCGTCGTGTGCGGCACGTTCCGGAAGGGGGCCCCCTGGTACGACAACGCGTTCTACGTGACGCTCGCCGCCGGGCAGCGGCTCGTCGACTGGCCGGGCGGGGCCACGAACGTGAAGGTGCTTCTCACCCGCGGCTCGCCGCGGGCGATCGCGCGCGGCCGGCGCGCCGTGGAGGCGGCGGTGGCCGCCGCCTCGCCCCGCCCGCTGCCGAAGGCGACGCGCGTCCGGGTCGAGAGCTACACCGAGGCCGGGCGCTTCTCCTGGGCGATCATCCAGGCCAACGAGGCCGCCCTCGTGATGCTCTCGGGCTTCCTCTTCGCCGCGGCCGGGGTGGGGGTGGTGAACGCCATGCTCATGAGCGTGCGCGAGAGGACCCGCGAGATCGGGACGATGCGGGCCCTCGGCATGCGCCGCTCGCGGGTGGTCACCCTCTTCGTCCTCGAAGGGATGGCCCTCGGGATCGTGTCCGCCGTGGTGGGCGCCCTGGTCGGCGGCTCGGTGGTCCTGTACCTCGCTGCGATCGGGATCCCGATGAAGGTGGCTTCGCTGGCCTGGATGGCCGGCGGCGACGTGCTCTACCCGGCCCTCGAGCCGGCGAGCCTGCTGCGCGCCACGGCGTCGATCGTCCTCCTCTCCACCCTGGCCGCCGTCTACCCGGCGTTCTCCGCCAGCCGCCTCGAGCCTCGGGAGGCCCTCCACCATGTCTAGGCGCGTCGCCACCCCCCTCCTCGTCCTCCTCCTTCTCCCCGCGGTTCTCCGCGGCCAGGTGCCCGACGCCGCCACCCTCCTCCGGCGGGCCGACCGGGCCGTCCTCGGTGAGACGGCCGCCTACACCCTGCGCATGACGGTCGTCCGACCGGGGAAGCCCGCGCGGGTCGTCGAGATGAAGGGGTGGAAGAAGGGAGACGACCAGGGCCTCGTGCGCTACACCGCGCCGGCCAAGGAGCGGGGCACGGCGTATCTCCGGAGCGGCGAGAGCACGTGGCTCTTCCTGCCCTCGGCGGAGAAGGTCGTCCGGGTGGGGGCGAAGCAGAACTTCGGGGGCGGGGACTTCTCGAACGCCGACATCTTCCGTCTCTCCCTCATCAAGGACTACGACCCGACGCTCGCCGGCGAGGAGACGGTGGAGGGCCAGGCCTGCCACAGGCTGGAGCTCAAGGCGAAGGACCGGTCCGTCGCTTACGACCGGGTGGTCTACTGGGTGCGGACCGACGGCACCTTCTACCCGGTGAAGGCCGACTACTACACGCTCTCCGGCAAGAACCTGAAGTCGCTCGTCCTGTCGCAGGTCAAGCGCGTCGGGGGCCGCACCCGCCCCTCCCTTCTGACCATGGAGAGCCGGGTCGACGAGGGCTCGCGCACGCTCCTCGAGTTCCTCACCATCGAGGACGACGTGAAGCTCGACGACCGGCTCTTCTCGCCGGGGTCGCTGGAGCGAGGGGAGTGACGTCATCCCGAGGGGCCCCGAGGCGCCGGGTCCCGAGGGATCTGCCGGGGTTGCGGATCCCTCGTCACCCCGCCCGGACGGTACTCCTGGGGATGACGGTCCTGGCCTTCCACGGGGCTCTTCCCGCTCACGCCCAATCGTCCCGGCAGCTCGAGCTCGGCCTCGAGGCCTTCGCCTACCGCAGCGCGACGACGGCCTTGAATCGCGAGAACGTCCTCGGCCTCGACGACTACCCGGGCCTCGGGCGCCTCGCCCTCGGCTGGCGAGAGACGCACGGCGGCTTCCGGGCCGTCTTCCGCGGCTATGTCGAGCAGACGTGGGGCACGCCGGGCGACGAGGCCGACTGGGTGGTGCGCCAGGGCTACGCCCAGTACTGGTGGGGCGAGAAGGCGGGCCTGCGCGTCGGCAAGCAGCGCATCGCCTGGGGTTCCGGCTTCGCCTGGAACCCGACGAACCGCCTCGAGCCGCCGAAGAACGCCCTCAACACGACACTCGAGCAGGAGGGTGTCCTCGCCGCCCGTCTCGACTGGAACCCGGCCTCGTGGGCGAGCGTCGTCCTCGTGGGATCGACCACTGACGCGACGTCACGCGACCAGCCGCTCGCCGCGGCGGAGGCCGAGCGCCGCGACGTGGCCTCGTTCCGCGCGCGCTTCCTCGTGAAGGACACCGACGTCGCCTTCGTCGCCTCGGGGGGGAAGAACCAGCGGACGCTCTTCGGCCTCGACCTCGGCCGGGACGTGGGTTTCGCCGCCCTTCACGCGGAGGCCGCCCTCTACGAGGGGGCCGAGATGCTCCCTCCCCGCGACGATACCCTCTTCTTCCGCGTCGTGGCGGGGGCGCTGCGAACGAGCGGGGAGAACGCCTTCGCCCTCGAGTACTTCTACAACGGCGAGGGCTACTCGGACCGGGGCGCCTCTCGGTGGCTCGAGGGCCTCGACCGCTCGTGGTCGGCCGCCACGAACCCCGCCCTCCCGCCCGAGCTCCAGCAGCAGGCGCTCGCCGCCTACGCGGCCGGTGCGTCGATCCCGTACGCCGGCGGCCTCGGCCTCCGCCGCCACTACCTCCACGCCTCCTGGACTCGGGGCGGGGCGACATCCGTGTGGACGGGCGCCGTGCGCACCGTCGTCGGCCTCGACGACGGTGCGGTGGCCCTGACGCCCGGCGTCGGATGGGCCCCGCGCGGGAACGTCACCCTGAACGTCGACGCGATCGTCCTCGTCGGGCCGGAGGAGAGCGAGTACCGCCTCGCCCCCCTCCGGGGCGCCCTGCAGGCCCGGCTCAGGGTCCTGTTCTGAGCCCCGGCCAGAAGACTCCCCGGGGGCGAGCCCTTGACGGCCGGGCCCCTCATGACCATGATGGTCACATGAAGGCGGGTGTCGCCGAGCTGAAGGCCGGGTTGAGCCGCTTCCTGGACCGGGTGAAGGCGGGCCACGAAGTCGTGGTCACCGACCGGGGGCAGCCGGTGGCGAAGATCGTGCCCATCGGCGGCTCGGCGCGCCGCGGAACGCGGCGCGAGCGGCTCGTCCGCGAGGGAATGCTCCTCCCCGGCCGCGGCCGCGCGCGCGCGTCGCTGCTCCGGCCTCCCGCGGGGAGCGCGACGAAGGGTCGGGCGGTGCTCGACGCCCTCCTCGAGGAGCGGCGCGAGGGGCGCTGATGTTCTGGGACAGCTCGGCCGTCATCCCCGTGCTGATCGCCGAGGCCCGGTCGGCGGAGATGGTCACGCTCCTCTCCTCGGATCGCGCTCCGGCAATGTGGTGGGGTGGCCCCGTCGAGTGCCAGTCCGCGTTGCATCGCCGCCGGCGAGAGGAGGTTCTGACGCTGGCCGCTCTCGCCGAGGCGCTCACCCGCCTGAACCGGCTCGCCGAGGACGTCGACGTCGTCGCTCCCACGGCCCGGCTCCGGGAGCGGGCCGGCCGTGCGCTCGCCGCACACCCCCTGCGGGCGGCCGACGCGCTGCAGCTCGCCGCGGCCCTCGTGTGGGCAGACGACTCGCCGGCGGGGGAGGCCTTTGTCTGCCTTGACGACCGCCTCCGGGAGGCCGCGGGCCGCGAGGGCTTCCTGGTGCGGCCCGAGGCTCTCTAGCCGGCCGCGCCGGCCGGGACTATCCCCCGGGCCCGGCGTGAGAGAAGATCGGTATCTGGCCGCACCATCTCGAAGGGAGCACCGATGAAGACCCGCCTGGCCGTCCTCGCCGCGATCCTCTGCCCCACCGTCGCGCTCGCCGCCCCGGGCGACAAGCCCGGCTGTGCCGACCACCCGCTCTTCCCGACGCGCCTGCCCGACTACAAGATCACCGACTGCAAGGTCAGCGAGTACGACTCGGTTCGATTCCTGAAGATGAAGCAGCCGGAGCGCACCGAGGAGGGAAAGGTCACCTACCTCTTCTACCAGAGGCCGCCGAACCAGGGTGCTTCGGCCCTCGAGATCGTGCGCAACTACCAGAACGCGCTCACCAAGATCGGGGCCACGATCGTCGACGTCGACGAGCGCCACTTCGTCTACGGGAAGGTCGTGCAGGCCGACCGCGAGATCTGGGCGCAGGCGGAGGCGCGACCGGGCGGCATGATCCGGCTGTATGTCGTCGAGAAGAAGGAGATGGCGCAGCACATCGTGGCCGACGCCGCCGCGTTCTCGAACGACCTGAAGGCGACCGGCCACGTCGCGGTCTACGGCCTCTACTTCGACACCGCCAAGCCCGAGCTCAAGCCCGAGTCGACCCCGGCGCTCCAGGAGGTGGCGAAGCTCCTCGCCTCCGACCCGAGCCTCAAGCTCTGGGTCGTCGGGCACACGGACAGCGTCGGCGCGATCGACGCGAACATGAAGCTGTCGCAGGCGCGCGCCGAGGCCGTCGTCGCCGCCCTCACCACGACGCACAAGATCGCGCCCGCCCGCCTCAGGGGCTACGGGGTGGGCCCGCTCGCCCCGGTCGCCTCGAACGCGGCCGAGGACGGCCGCGCGAAGAACCGCCGGGTCGAGCTCGTGAAGCAGTAGCGCGTCGGGGGCGGGTGCCCGAGGCACCCGCCTCCTACTTCAGCTCCAGCACGTCCCGGTGCGGCAGGGCCGGGAAGGGCGCGTGGGGCTCCGCCTGGTACCAGTACGCGACCGACGCGATGTCGTCCCGCAGCGGCAGGTAGCGCCCGTCGGAGCGCCAGCCGAGGGCCTGGATCGTCACCCGCAGGTCGGACTCGAAGCGGACCGGGTCCATGATGTGCCAGCGGTAGAGCGAGAACCGCTGCTGCGAGGCGTAGAGCCCGTCCGGGCGGATCACCTGGGAGAGGCCCGTGTACGGGGTCGTGAACTCCTGGTAGCGCTTCTCGGCCTTGTTCTCGAAGTTGTAGGAGCCTCCGAAGTAGTCCTCCGTGCCGGTCCCCGCGATCGTCGGGAAGTCGCCGTCCCCGTCCATGTAGAACTTGATCTCCCCCTCGCCCCACCACCCGTTGCTGTTCACGCCCCACGCGAGGTAGGTCCCCACGTAGTGGCCCGTTCCGCGCACCCCGTCGAGGATCGTGTAGACCTCCTTCTCGGGAAGCGGGTTCACGCGGCGGAACTGCGCGTGGAAGTAGGCGGCGTCTTTCGGCACCTCGGTGAGCGCGTAGTCGATCTGGTAGTAGAGGGTCATCTCCTCGTCGCCGAGGTTCTCCGCGGTGACGCGGAAGCCCTTCCGGAACGGCATCTCCCAGTAGCTGTTGAAGGCGCTGCCGGGGTTGACGCAGACGGCGAGCGAGGAGATCTGGGCGTAGCCCCCCCAGCCGGAGGCGAAGAAGTCGCCGGCCGGAACCTCGACCGAAGGCGCCGCTTCGCCGTCCCAGTAGAAGCGCAGGATCAGGTAGCGCCACGGGCCGGTCGGCGTCATCCAGATGTGCTGGATGGCGCCCTGGCCGGCCACGTCCGCCAGGGTGAACGTGGTCTTCGGCTTGATGCGCACGGAGGGGGAGACCTTCCAGCCCTGGCCGAGGTCCCTCGCGGCCCGGGCGCCTGTCCCCTCGGTGGCCATGCCGGCCTTGCCCTTCTCGCCCGTGAAGCTCTCCGGGCTGATCGAGCGGCTCTTCGCCCGGGAGAGGCGGGAGAGCGTGCCGAGGGAGAGGCCCAGGCCGTCGTAGGCGGGCTGGGCGGCGAGAGGGGCCGCGGCGAAGGCGAGGGCTACGGCGAGGAGCGCCGGGCGGGACGTGGGCTTCATGCGGACTCCTTGGGGCCGCCATCTCGGCCGTCGCGACCCGCCCAAGCTTACTCGCATCCCGCCTTTTGCTATCCTCACGGACTCGAGGCCATGAGCACCGTCCGGGTCGAGAACGCCACGAAGGACTACCAGCTCGGTCGGACGACCGTGCCCGCTCTTCGCGGCGTCTCCCTCGCCGTCGAGCGCGGCGAGTTCATCACCGTGGCCGGCCCGTCGGGCTCCGGGAAGTCCACCCTCCTCAACCTCATGGGCTGCCTCGACCACCCGACCTCGGGCCGGGTCCTGATCGGGGACGAGGACGTGGCGACGCTCGGCGACGACTCCCTCTCCGACCTGCGGGCGGAGAAGATCGGCTTCATCTTCCAGACCTTCAACCTCATCCCCGTCCTCTCCGCCCTCGAGAACGTGGAGTT
>Ga0316622_100000887_pt1 | contig 18540 bp, 15 predicted proteins | sample OWC_Aug_OW2_C1_D_FD_207646 | JGI IMG/M metagenome (GOLD analysis project Ga0316622, IMG submission 207646) | Wetland soil microbial communities from Old Woman Creek delta, Ohio, United States - OWC_Aug_OW2_C1_D5_C | ecosystem: Environmental > Terrestrial > Soil > Wetlands | place: USA: Ohio... | reverse complement strand
GCCGGGCCGCGTCCGAGATGAGGGGGCCGACGGCGGCCGACGGGTCCGTCACGGGGCCGATCGGGAGGGCCTCGGCCTGCGAGGCCAGAAGAGGAAGGAACTCTTCCCAGATCCGCCGGTCGACGAGAACGCGGCTCGTCGCCGTGCACTTCTGTCCCGCGAAGCGCATCGCTCCGGAGGCGGTGAGCGCCCCCGCCCGCGGGAGGTCCGCGTCGGCGAGAACGATGGCGGCGTTCTTCCCCCCCATCTCGGTCTGGTAGCGGACGTTTCGCCTCGCGCAGATCTCCGCCACCCGGGCGCCGACCTTCGCCGAGCCGGTGAAGCTGACCCCCCTTACCTCCGGATGGGCGACGAGCGCCTCGCCGGCGACGGGCCCGAGGCCCAAGACGACGTTGAAGACGCCGGCGGGAAGCCCGGCTGCCTCCGCCGTCGACGCGAGAAGCGACGCGACCCCCGAGGAGGCCTCGGCCGGCTTCAGGACGACCGTATTGCCGAAGGCGAGGGCAGGGGCCGCCTTCCAGAGCGGGATGGCGACCGGGAAATTCCAGGGCGTGACGAGGCCGACGACGCCCAGCGGCTCGCGGAGCGTCAGCTGGAGGGTTTCCGGAAGCTGGGACGGAATGACGAAGCCGGTCTCGCGGACCGCCTCGCCGGCGTAGTAGCGAAGGATCGCCACGCCCCGCGCGGCCTCGCCGCGCGCCTCGCCGATCGGCTTCCCCACCTCCCGGGTCATCGCCTGAGCCAGTTCCTCGCCGCGCGCGGAGAGCGCCTCGGCCCAGCGGAAGAGATGGTCGGCGCGCGCCGGACCGGTCAGAAGCCTCCAGGCCGGGAGCGCCTCCCGGGCGGCCGCGACGGCTGCCTCGACGTCGGAGGCCGTCCCTTCGGGAACCTCCGCGACGACGTCCGAGGGGTCCGACGGGTTGACGCTCGTCAGCGTCCGCGTCGCGGCGCTCGGGCGCCGGGCCCCGGCGATGAACGGCTGGAGGAGCGGAATCGGCGGCATCTCTGGGAGCGCGAACGCCGGAGCCGACTATAGCGGAAGCCGGCGCTCAGGCGCGCGGATGCGTCCGGTCGTAGACACGCCGCACGCGCGCCCGCGAGACGTGCGTGTAGATCTCCGTCGTCGCGATGTCGGCGTGCCCCAGCATCATCTGGACGGCGCGCAGGTCGGCGTCGTTGTCGACGAGGTGGGTGGCGAACGCGTGCCGGAGAACGTGCGGCGAGACGGCCGACGCCGGAAGGCCGGCTTTCCGCGCCGCCCGCTTGAGCGCGTGGAAGACGGTCTGGCGCGTCACCGGGCGCCCCTTCGAGCCCGGGAAGAGCCAGCGGCTGGACGCCGCGCCCCGCTTCTTCCCCCGGACCGTCTTCACGTACCGGGTCACCCAGCGCGCGGACGCGTCGGCGACCGGGACGACCCGTTCCTTCGATCCCTTCCCGCGGACGACGACGAAGCCGTCGGCGAGCCGGAGGTTCTCGAGAGGCAGGGACGCCAGCTCCGAGACGCGGAGCCCGCAGGCGTACAGAAGCTCGATCATCGCCCGGTCCCGGAGGCCTTTCGGCGTCTCCACGTCCGGGGCCTCGAGGAGCTTCCGCACGTCGTCGGCCGAGAGGAACCTGGGCAGGACCGCCCAGCGGCGGGGGTTGGCCAGCTCGGCCGTCGGGTCGGCCGGGAGGATTCCCTCCCCCGCGAGGAACCGGAAGAAGCCGCGGAGAGCCGAGGTGGCGCGGGCGAGGCTCCGGGGCGAGGCGCCTCCGGCGCGGCGCGCGCCGAGGTACGAGACGATCTCCCCGCGCGTCACCCCCTTCGTCGCGAGCCCCATCCCGACCAGCCAGAGGCCGAAGGACGAGAGGTCCCTCCGGTACCCTTCGAGGGAGTTCCCCGCAAGACCCTTCTCGACGGCGAGGTAGTCGAGATAGAGCGGAAGATGGCGGACGAAGAAGTCACCGGCCGGCGTTCGGGCGGGAGGTGTCCTGGCCAACGGCTTCATTCTACGGAACGGGAGAGGCACCCTGCGGGCGCGGATCGGGTCTAGCCGGTTCCCTGAGACGCGGTCTAGACTCAGGCATGGCCGACGGACTCGGACTCATCGGATACGACTCGTTCCACTTCATCGTCGCGGACCTCGAGCGGAGCCGCCGCTTCTACACGGAGGCCCTCGGCTTCACCGAGGTCGCCCGCGCCTCCGAATCGAAGGTGAAGAAGGGGGGCGAGAGCGCCTCCGTCTTCGGCGCCGGCCAGATCCGGGTCCTCGTCTCCTCCCCTGCGCGGAAGGACTCCCGCGCCGCCCGCTGGCTCCGGATCCACCCGGACGGCATCTCGTCTCTCGCCTTCCGCGTCCGGGACGCGGAGGCGGCCTGGGCGTTCCTCGAGAGGCGCGGAGGGACCTTCCTCTCCGACATCCAGGCGGACGAGGCGGAGGGGGGGCGCTTCCGGACCTTCTCGATCGCGACGCCGCTCGACGACGTCACCTTCCGCTTCATCGAGCGGGCGGGGCCGTATCCGCACTTCGCCCCCGACTTCGAGTCCCGGGGCGACGGAAAGCCCGGGCCGGGTCCGCACGGCTTCTCCACGATCGACCACGTCACCTCGAACGCCTACACGATGCTCCCCGTCGTCAACTGGTACCGTGACGTCCTCGGCTTCACGCACTACTGGGACGTCGAGTTCCACACGGCCGATGTGGACGGCGGAAGGCGGATGACCGGTTCGGGCCTCCGGTCCGTGGTCATGGCGGACCCGGAGAGCGGGATCAAGTTCGCGACGAACGAGCCGATGCGCCCCTTCTTCCGTGAGAGCCAGATCAACCGTTTCTGCGAGGACCACCACGGCGCCGGGGTCCAGCACGTCGCCTTCCACGTGAAGGAAATCCTCCCGGCCGTCGAGGCGCTCCGGGAGAAGGGGGTCCGCTTCCTCCCCGCGCCCGGCGCCTACTACGACCGGCTTGTGAAGCGGCTCGAGGAGGTCCGGGTGACGAACGTAAGGGAGCCGATGGACGCGCTGCGAAGAAACCACGTCCTCGTGGACGGCGCCGACGGGAAGTACATGCTCCAGATCTTCATGCAGGACGCGCAGGCGATGTACGGAGACCAGAAGGCGGGCCCCTTCTTCTACGAGCTGATCCAGCGCGAGGGGGACAAGGGGTTCGGGTACGGGAACTTCCGCGCCCTCTTCGAGTCGATCGAGGAGACCCAGCGGGGCGGGGCGGCCCTCGAGGTGGTGGGGTGATCGACCGGATGGTGGCGGGAGAGCTCCCCGCCAAGCCGCACGTCGCCTTCCGCTCCCCCGGCGGCGCCCTCCGGTTCGAGGAGTGCCTGACGCGGAGGGGCTTCGACGGCGAGTTCTCGATCCTGTACCACGAAGGGCCGCCGATGACCGACGAGAGGATCGGCCCCTGCGAGCCCGGCCGCTTCGACCTCAAGCCCGCCCGCGAGGCGCCCCGGCAGCCGCTCCGGCGGCGGCTCCTCATGGGCGGAAGGGCTTCCGAGGGATTCACGCCCGTCCTCTTCAACGACGACGCGGCAATCTCGCTGTTTCGGCTCCCAGGGGCAGCGGCGTCGGACGACGGCTTCTGCAATGGAGACGGAGACGAGCTTTTCTTTCTCTTCGAAGGAGCGGGGACCCTCGAGACCCCGTTCGGCGACCTCCCGGTCACGGCAGGGGATTACGTCTGCGTCCCTCGCGGTGTCGTCCGCCGATTCCGGATCTCATCCCCCTTCGAAGGAATCCTCTTCGAGCTTCGCGGCGGTCTGCACGTCCCGAAGGAATTCCGCAACCCGGTCGGCCAGCTCCGGATGGACGCGCCCTACACCCACCGTGACTTCGTCAGGCCGGAGTTCCGCGGGCCGCGCCCCGGTCCGAAACGGATCGTCGTCAAAAAGGGCGACGCCTACGTCGAGCGCTTCCCCGCCGCCTCCCCCTTCGACGTCGTCGGCTGGGACGGGACGGTCTGGCCCTTCGCCTTCCCGATCCTCTCCTACCAGCCGCGGACGGGGCTCGTCCACCTCCCGCCGACGATCCACTCGACCTTCGCCGGAAGAGGCGCCCTGATCTGCTCCTTCGTCCCGCGCGTCACCGACACGCATCCGGACGCGATCCCCTGCCCCTATCCGCACACCTCGGTCGACTGCGACGAGGTCCTCTACTACGTCCGCGGGAACTTCACGAGCCGGCGGGGCGTGGGGCCGAGGGCCGTCTCCCTCCACCCGGCGGGAGTCCCGCACGGCCCGCACCCGGGCGCCTACGAAGGGTCGATCGGGAGCCGGTCGACCGACGAGCTGGCGGTCATGGTCGACACCTTCCGGCCGCTCAGTCTCACTCCGGAAGCCCTCGCCCTCGAGGACCCTTCGTACCACGACTCCTGGCGCGGCTGACTCAGGCCGGTTCCTGGAATCCCATCTTCTCGAGGGCGTGAGCGAGCATCTTCCGCCACCAGACCGGCTCGTGGCTCACGTCGGTCCCCCAGATGTCGAGCGTGTGCGGGATCCCCTTCGAGCTGAGGATCGAGGAGAGCCCGAAGGAGGCGTCGGGCATCTCGTAGGGTCCGCGCCCCGTGACGAGGTAGATCCCCGCCGAGTCGCGCAGGAGGTCGAGGTACCGTCCCTCGAGCCGCGGCAGGTACCAGGCCGGGTTGTTGTAGTAGCAGTTGTCGTCGCTGTAGCCGCGCAGGTAGTTCGGGGCGAGGTCGAAGAACCCGCTCATCGAGACGAGGGCGTCGAAGAGGTCGGGGCGCCGGAAAAAGGCGTTCGCCGCGTGGAAGGCGCCGAAGCTGGCTCCCGCCGCGGTGATGCGGACCGTGTCGTCGCCGCACGCCGTCCGGACGCGGGGGACGACCTCCTCCTCGAGGAATCTCGCGAAGAGCGCCTGCTGTCGCGCCTGCTCCTCGATGGCCACGTCGGAGTTCGACCAGGCCCGCCGGTTGATCGTGTCGACACCGATCGCCCGGACGCGCCCCGAGAGGAGCAGCGGCTCGATCGCCTTCACGAACCCCGACTGCTCGGCGTCGAGGTGGTCGCCCGTCGCGAACGGAAAGAGGAGGATCGGACGGCCGGCTGTGCCGTAGATCGCGAGAGAGGACGTCTCGCCCAGCGCCTCGCTCTCGAAGCTCTCGATCCGGCGCGGGAGCGCCGGGTCGAGGGGCCTCGGGATCAGCGCGCCGTGGGCGTCGGTCAGCGTCTTCCGGGGAATTCGGTCACCTCCTCCGGAGTCATCCGAACGGGTTCTCGTCGGCGCTCGGGCCGTAGATGGACGGCACGGGGACGTCCAGAAGCCGGAGATAGACGGAGAGCTGCCCCCGGTGGTGGAAGGAGTGATTGAGGAGGATCGTCCGGAGAAGGGCGATCCGCGGCATCGAAAGGAGCGTCGCGCCGGCGCGCGAAAACGTCCAGATCCCCATCGCCTTCGCGTCGTCGAGCTGCGCCATCGCCCCCTTCGCGGCGGCACAGCTCGCCTCGAACTCCTTCACGATCCCGGCGACCGTCTCCGGGACCGGAGGCATGGGGGGCGCGGTCGCGAGGTCCAGCCCGTCCGCGAGGAGGGACGACCCGATCCAGGCCGGGATCGTCGCGACGTGATGGGCCAGCTTCCCGAGAGTCATCGACTTCGGATGCGGCTGCCAGGAGAGCTTCGCGTCGGGACAGCGCTCGAGCACCTTGCGCGTCGTCGACGCCTCGCGGTCGAACTCCATCAGGAGCGGATCGATCAGTCGCATCGGTTCCTCCTTCCGGTCTCCACCCTGTATCGTAGCCTCGCGGATGGTCCTTTACGCGGTCACCGTCTTCCTCTCGGCCTTTCTTCTGTTCCAGGTCCAGCCCCTGATCGGACGGTACGCCCTTCCCTGGTTCGGCGGCTCGCCGGCCGTCTGGACGACCTGCCTCCTCTTCTTCCAGGCTCTCCTCTTCGCCGGCTACCTCTACGCCCACGCCCTCTCCCGGCTGCCGCGCGCCGGACAGCGGCGTCTCCACACGGCGCTCCTCCTGCTGGCCGCGGCCGGTCTCGCCCTCTTCGCCGTCCTCTTCGGCACGCCGGTCGCCCCCCCGCCCCTCCTCAGGCCCGAGGGGAGCGGTACGCCGGCCCTCCGGATCGTCGGCCTCCTCTCGGCCACTGTCGGACTCCCCTACTTCCTCCTCGCGGCCACCGGCCCGCTGCTCCAGGCGTGGGCCGCCCGTCTTCCCGAGCCCGAGCGGGTCTGGCGGCTCTATGCCCTCTCGAACTTCGGCTCGCTCCTCGCGCTCCTCGCCTATCCGTTCCTCGTCGAGCCCGCGCTCGCGCTCCGGACGCAGTCCTGGCTCTGGTCCCTTCTCTTCCTTCTCTTCGCCGCGGCCGCGTCCGTCGCCGCGGCCCGGCAGGTGCCGGCGGCTTCCTCCGACCCGCCGCCCGGGGCCCCCGGCGCTCTTCAGCCGCCCGGCGCGGTCGACCGCTTTCTCTGGCTCGTCCTCCCGGCCGCCGGCACGATCCTCCTCATGGCCACGACGAACCAGATGTGCCAGGAAGTGGCCGTCGTCCCGTTCCTCTGGGTTCTCCCCCTCTCGCTCTATCTCCTCTCGTTCGTCCTCACGTTCGAGGCCCCCCGCTTCCCGTGGCGCCCCGTCGCATCCGTCCTCTTCCTCCTCTCTCTCGTCCCGGTCGGTTGGGTCCTCGGGGACGCGACGAAGGTCCGGGTGCCGTTCCAGATCCTCTTCTACGGCCTCGCCCTCTTCACCGGCTGCCTCGTCTGTCACGGCGAGCTCTACCGCCTGCGACCCGCCCCGGCCCGGTTGACCGGCTTTTATCTCGGCGTCGCCGGAGGAGGCGCCATCGGAGGCCTCCTCGTCGGCGTCGCAGCGCCCCTGGCCTTCGACACTTACCGGGAGTACCCGATCGGGCTCCTCTTCGCTTTCGCGCTCCTCATCTTCGTCCTCGCGCGCGACCCGGCGACCGCGGTCGCCCGGATCCTGCTCGTCCGGGCGACCGCGGTCGTTCTCTGGCTCGCGGCCGCCGCCGGGCTCTTCTCTCGGGTCGCCTCGTCGGAGGGCCAGGCGATCGCCACGTTCCGGAACTTCTACGGCGTCCTCCGGGTCAGGGAGGAGCTTCCGGGGGACCTTGTCTGGCACCTTCGCGGCCTGACGCACGGGCGGATCCAGCACGGCTTCCAGTACCTCGCCCCCGGCAAACGGCGACAGCCGACGACCTACTACGGCGAGAAGAGCGGCATCGGACGGGCGATCCGGGGGCATCCGCGAGGAGCCGCGGGAGAGGACCTTCGGATCGGCGCCGTCGGGCTCGGCGTCGGGACGCTCGCCGCCTACGTCCGGAAGGGCGACACGATCCGCTTTTACGAGATCAACCCCGACGTCGTCGCTCTCTCCCGGGGGCCGGCCCCCCGCTTCACCTTCCTCGCGGACGCGCCCGGGACGGTCGAGGTCGTGGAAGGGGACGCCCGCCTCTCTCTGGAGCGCGAGCGGCGTCACGGCGAGCGGCAGCGCTTCGACGTGCTCGCGCTCGACGCCTTCACGAGCGACGCGATCCCCGTCCACCTCCTGACGGCCGAGGCCTTCGAGACCTACCTCGACCACCTGCGGGACGGCTCCTCGCTCCTCGCCGTTCACATCTCGAACCGGAACCTCCGCCTCCAGCCGGTGCTCGCCGGGATCCTCCGGCGCCACGGCCTCGCCGCCCTCGAGCTGGACACGGACCCTGAGGGGCACGCCTACTCGCGGAGCGTCTGGGTCGTGATGGCCCGGACGAAGGAGGCCCTCTCCCGGGCCGGCCTCGCCGAGGGCTCGCAGGAGCTGGAGGACGGAGGGATGCGCGTTCCCCTCTGGACCGACGACTACAGCAACCTCTTCCGGGCTCTCGTCTGGTAGAGAGGCGGCTCAGGGGAGCGCGGCCGCGAGCGCGTGGAAGCGGCGCCGGAACGCGATCATCTCCGCGGCGCTCCGCGCCTCCGGGTGGAGCCGGTTCGCGAGGAAAACGTAGATCCGCCGGCTCCGCGGATCGACGAAGAGCGAGCTGCCCGTGAAGCCGGTGTGTCCGAAGCTCTCGGGCGCGATCGCGTCGCCGGCGCTTCCGACGCTTCGGGCGAGCGCCCAGCCGAGGCCCCGGTCCTCGTTCAACCCCTCCGTCTGACACCGGACCGCCTCGGCCACCGAGGACTCCGAAAGGAGCCGCGCGTCCCGCTCGAGCCAGGCCCGCGCCGTGGCCGCCACCGCGCGCGTCGTGCCGAAGAGGCCCGCGTTGAGGGACACGCCCGAGCCACGCCGAAGGGCATTCCCGTCGTTCACTTCGCCGTTCACCACGCCGCTCCGGAACCCGGCGTAGCGAAGCCCGAGGGCCGCCACCTTCTCCCTCTCCGTCGCGTCGTCAGACTCTCCGCCGGCGGCCCGCCGCCGATCCTCCCCCTCGGGCGAGAACAGGAGGTCTTTCGAGAGTCCGAGGGGCCCGGCCACCCGCTCCCGGAACGCCACGTCGACGGGCGAGCCCCAGACCCGCTCGACGACCCCGGCCAGGAGCAGGAAGCCCGGACACGAATAGACGACCTTCCGTCCGGGAGGTCCTTCCGGATCCAGGCCGGCGAGGGCCCTCCGGTAGGCCTCGCGCCCCTCCCCTTTCGCGTAGAGGGGAAACCAGTCGACGATCCCGCCGGTGTGGGCGAGGAGCCGGCGCAGCGTCACCCCCTCGAGCTTCGTCTTCTTCCAGAGGTCATCGAATCGCGCGACTTCGTCCTCGAGGGAGAGGAGCCTCCTCTCGGCGAGGGCGAGGACGAGGGCCGTCCCCGCGATCGGCTTCGTCAGCGACGCGAGATCCCAGAGGGTCTCGCTCCCGGCCGGCGCGCGCTCCGTCCGGGGCTCCACGCGCGAATCGCCCGCCTCGGCCTCGAAGAGGACCCGTCCCTCCTCCGAGACGAGGGCCGAGGCGCCCGCGAACCGGCCCTGCTCGACTCCCTCGGCCAGATGGGAGCGAAGCGCCGCCTCGGGGTTCATTTCCCGGGGACCGCGTCCGGGGAGCGCGCCGGTGCGGCCCCGCGCAGGACCGGCCGGTCGAGAACGTCGCCTGCCGCCTCCAGGCGGGCCCGGTACGGCTCGATCACCTTCATGTTCGCGCGGACCGCATCGGGCTCCTTCTCACGGGCCTCCCGGCGAGTCCGGTTCGCTTCCGCCTCGAAGTTCGCGATCTGCTCCCCGAGCAGCTTCTTCGATCCCTCGTCCGGGGCCGCGGCGCGCCGCGTTCTCAGCTCGGCGAGGGTCCGCTCGAGCATCGTGAGGTGTCCGGCCATGAGCCGCTCGGAGAGGGCGGCCGCCTCGGCTTCGAGGACCCGCTCCCTCACCCAGAGATACTCGGAGACGTTCAGCCCCCTTTCCCGCGCGACCACCACGTCGAGCGACTCGAGGCTGAGCGGGTCGCCCGGGGCGAGGGCGCTCCCGGCCGGACGGCGCCCCTCGTCGAGCTTCACCTTCTCGAGGACGCCGACGCAGGCCTCCACCTGCGCCCGCGTCAGGCGGCCGTCGGCCGGGGGCCGGTAAGCGACGCGGCCCGGCTCGGCCGGACGGGGCGTCGGCACCTCTCCCCCGCCGCCCGCGGGAGCCCGGGAGCGGCCGCATCCCGGAAGGAGGACGAGCGCGGAAGCGAGGAGAAGGGAAGGAACACGGAGCGGCGGCACGCGGCGATGATAGCGAACGCGTGGTAGGCTCTTTTTCCATCCATGCTGACGCAGGTCGGCAAGTACCAGATCGTCGAGAAGATCGGCGTGGGCGGGTTCGGCACCGTCTACAAGGGGCGCGATCCGTTCATCAAGCGCCTCGTCGCCATCAAGACGTGCCAGAGCGACGAGGAGGAGATCAAGAAACGCTTCTTCCGCGAGGCGGAGTTCGCCGGGAACCTTCACCACCCCAACGTCACGACGATCTACGACTTCGGCGTCACGGAGGACGGGACTCCCTACATCGTCCAGGAGTTCCTGACCGGCGACGACCTCGACAAGCTGATCAAGAAGAACGTCCCGCTCTCGCTCCACCGGAAGACCGCGATTCTCGTCGACGTCTGCGAAGGGCTCGGCTACGCCCACGCGGCCGGCATCATCCACCGGGACATCAAGCCGTCGAACATCCGGATCCTGGAGGACGGCACGGTGAAGATCATGGACTTCGGGATCGCGAAGTCCCTCGTCTCGCCCTCCACGCTCACCCAGACCGGCATCACGCTCGGCACCGCTTCCTACCTCGCCCCGGAGCAGATCCGGGGCGAGACGCTGGACGCCCGCACCGACATCTTCTCCCTCGGCGTCGTCGCCTACGAGATCTTCACGGGGCAGAAGCCCTTCTCCGGGGACCACATCTCGACGGTCCTCTACAAGATCATGAACGAGACGCCGCCCCGCCCCGGAGAGGTCGACCCGGCGATTCCCGCCGTCCTCGACCAGATCGTCCTCCGGGCGCTCGAGAAGGACCGGGGGAACCGCTACGCGACCTGCGGCGAGGTCAAGAAGGACCTCACGGCCGCGTTGAAGCAGATTCCCGACGAGATTCCGACCCTGTCGACCTCGCGCCGCGTGTCGATCGACGTCGAGAAGACGGTCGCCACGCCGTCGAGCGGCCTTTCTCGGGCGAGCGTCTCCGCCTCGGCGCCGTCGCCTGCGACCGGAACCGGATCGGTCGCCGACGTCCGGCTCCGGACCGAGTCCCAGCCTCTCGCCCCGTCCCCTCCCGAGAAGGGGCACGCCTTGAAGATCTTCGCGGCGGCGGCGGCCTTCCTCGTCGCGGCCGGCGTCGGGGGCTACTTCCTCTGGGAGCGCTCCCGTGCGGGAACGGGCCCCCAGAGCGTCCCGGCCCCCGCCCCGACGGCCGCCGCCCCGTCGCCGGCGGCTCCCGCCGCCGCTCCGACCGCAGCAGCCGAGGCTCCCACTCCGGCTCCTCCCGAGCCGACGGCGCCGCCCGCGCAGGATCCCGACGCCCCCGTGACCGTCACCTTCGAGTCGAACTCGAACGCCCTCCTCACGGTCGACGGGAAGAGCTTCCGCGGCCTCCCCGCCCCCGTCCGGGTCAGCCTGAAGCCCGGGAAGCACGTGGCCGTGTTCGAGGTGCCGAACTACCAGAAGAAGACCGAGAGCTTCGAGGTCCCGCCCGGCGGTCCCGCTCCGGGCGTCCGCGTGAACTTCCCTCCCTGGGGGATCCTCGACGTCTCCTCCGACCCGCCGGGCGCCGAGGTGAGGGTCGACGGCAAGGCGGTCGGGACGACGCCGCTCAAGAAGCCCGTCCCGGTCGGGACGCACGCCCTCGAGGTGAGCCTTCCCGGCTACGAGACGGCCGCCGAGTCGCGCGACGTGGCCGAACTGGAGTCGACGCGGGCCTTCTTCCGCCTCAAGAAGGGCTCCTGACCGCCCGGGCGAAGCCCGTCTACAATCCCGCCATGCTCCGGATGACGCTCCGGGGGGTGGCTCTCGCGCTCGCCCTTCTCGCCTCGGGGGCCGGGGGCCAGGAGGCCTCCGAGTCGTACGAGCGCGAGGCGAAGAAGGAGTTCAACCAGGGGCGCTTCAAGCAGGCCGCGGCCAAGTTCGAGCGGGCGGCCGAGGCGACGAACGACGGGTCGCGCCGCGCCCGGATGCATCTGCAGGAAGCCTGGTCCCACTTCAACGCCCGGAGCCCGAAGGACGCGCGGGAGGCCCTGAAGTCGGTCTTTTCGCTGAAGCCCGACCTCGAGGTCGTCGCGGACTTCTTCTCGCCCGACTTCATGAAGCTGGTGGACGAGGTCCGGGTCGCCTCCAGGAGCGCCGCCGCGGCGCCGGCGGCCGACGTCGCGGAGACGATCCGGATGGCGCGGGAGCGGCTGAAGGACGGGCAGGTGGACGAGGTGATCCACGACCTGACCTACAACGTCCCGGCCGACAAGCTGGGCCGGGACGGCGCGGAGACGCTCGCCGCCGCCCTCGAGCGGAAGGGGCGCTTTGCCGATGCCGCTCGCGTGAGGTCCGCCGCGGGGCTCGAGGCGCCGGCCGCTTCGGCCGCCGCCGCCGCGCCTCCCCCTCCGTCGAGCCCGCCCGCGGTCCGGGCCGCGCCGACTCCGACCCCCGCCCTGCCGCAGGCGCGCCCGGGTGCCGCCCCGGTCGACTACCTCGCCCTCGGCCGGCAGGCCCTCCAGCGCGGCGATCCGATGAACGCCATGGCGGCCGCCAACCGGCAGCTCGAACTGGAGCCCAACTCCAGCGAGGCCTTCCGCCTCCTCGCCGAGGTGAACCTCCAGCGCGGCGAGAAGACCATGGCGGAGGCGTTCTTCAAGCAGTCGCTCAAGTACAACGAGAAGAACGAGGCGACCCTCCTCCTCCTCTACGAGTTCTACACGAACGAGAAGGACACGAAGAGCGCCCTCGACTCTCTCCGGCGCGCCACCGAGGTGAACCCCGCGAACCGGGACCGGATGGTGTCCCTCGGGCGGAAGATCCGGGCGGAGGGGGACCTCGATCGGGCGACCCAGGTCTTCGCAGCCGCGTCCGAGGCCCTCCCGAACGACGCGTCCGTGCTGACCGAGTACGCCGCCGTCCTCCTCGCCGCGAAGAAGGTGGACGCCGCCCTCGAGCCCCTCATGAAGGCCGTGACCGCCGCGCCCGAGCGCGAGGTCGTCCACGCGAACCTCGCCTCCGTCTACCGGCGGAAGAACCAGTTCCGGGAAGCCGAGCGGGAGTACCGCGAGTCGCTCCGCTGCGACCCCGACTACGTCCCCGCCCTTGTCAGCCTCGGGACGCTTCTCCTCCAGCGGCAGAGCGCCGCCGAGGCGGTCGAGCCGCTGAGGAAGGCCGTCGCGCTCGACCCGCGCAACGCCGACGCGGCGTGGGCGCTCGCGAGGGCGCAGCGCCTCTCGCAACTGGCGAAGGAGGCGGGCGAGACGCTCGCGCACGCCGTCGAGCTCGGCACGCCCGAGATCTGGAACGAGGCGGGGCTCCTCGCGGTGGAGCGGGGGCGTTTCGACGAGGCCGCGCAGGCGTTCGCGCGCTCGGCCGATAAGGCGCCCGACGTCACCGTCTACCGGACGAACCGGGATCGTGCCGCCGCCGCCGCGAAGTTCCTGAAGGAGGCCGGGGCCTCCCCCGTCCGCTGACCCGGCCCCTCAGGAGGAGGGCGCCTCGCCCCGAAGCACCGCGAGGAAGTCGGCGAGGATCCGTGCCGTGGCTCCCCAGATGGCGTGGCCGCGGTAGTGGTAGACGAGCGTCTTCACGTCCTTTCCCTTCCACCGGATCAGCCGATCCTCCACGACCATCGGGTCGAGCAGATACGAGAGCGGGACCTCGATGATCGACTCGACCTCGCCCGCCTCCGGCCGGAAGGAGACGGGATACGGGATCGCACCGACGAAGGGCCAGACCTCGAAGTCGGTCACCGTGACCATCTTCGGCAGCGCCCCGAGGAGCCGCACCGTCTCCCGCGGGACGCCGATCTCCTCCTCGGTTTCCCGGATCGCCGTCACCCAGAGGTTCTCGTCCTCCGGGTGCTGTCCCCCGCCGGGGAACGAGATCTGCCCCTTGTGGTGTTCGACGGTGTCGGTCCGCTTCGTGAAGAGGGTCCAGAGGGCGTGGTCGCGGACGAAGAGCGGGATCAGAACGGCCGCGGGCCGGAGCGGCCCGTCGCCGGTCTTCTCCGTCCGGAGAGGCTCGACCGGCCAGGTCCGGTCCAGCCGGGCCCGGATGTCCTCCATCCAGCCGGTCATCGGAGCGGAGCGGGCTTCCTCCGTCACGCGTCGGCCTCGTCGGCGAGGCCCGAAGCCCCCTGCCGCGTCCGGACCTTGTCGCCGTGCTTCGCGAAGCTCTGCAGGTAGGCCTCGACGTAGCCGTCCAGGTCCCCGTCGAGGACCCGGTCGACGTCCCCCATCTCGAAGCCGGTCCGGTGGTCCTTCACCAGCCGGTACGGCGCGAGGACGTACGAGCGGATCTGGGAGCCGAACCCGATCTCCATCTTCACGCCCGCGCGCGCGGCGTCCTTCGCCCGCCGCTCCTCGAGGGCCTTCTGGTAAAGGCGCGACCGCAGCACCTTCATGGCGAAGTCGCGGTTCTTGTGCTGCGACCGCTCGTTCTGGCAGGAGACGACGATCCCGGTCGGCAGGTGCGTGATCCGGATGGCCGACTCGGTCTTGTTGACGTGCTGGCCCCCCTTTCCGCCCGCGCGGAACGTGTCGATCTTCAGCTCCTTCTCGTTGATCTCCACCTCGATCGAGTCGTCGATCTCGGGCGAGACGTGGACGGACGCGAAAGAGGTGTGCCGCCGGGCCGCCGCGTCGAAGGGGGAGATCCGGACGAGGCGGTGAACGCCGTGCTCCGACTTCAGGTGTCCGTAGGCGTACTCCCCCTCGAAGCGGAGCGTGGCCGTCTTGATGCCCGCGTCGTCCGCGTAGGAAACCTCCAGGATGCTCGTCTTGTACCCCTTCCGCTCGCCGTAGCGCTCGTACATGCGGAGGAGCATCTCGGCCCAGTCCTGCGCCTCGGTCCCTCCCTGCCCGGCGTGGATCTCGAGGATGGCGGGCATCGTGTCCTCGGCGTCGGTCAGCTTGAAGGTCAGCTCCTTCTCGCGCGCGAAGGCGCCGATCGACGCGAGCGCCGCGTCGGCGTCCTTCTCGACCGGTTCGCCGGCCCGGAGGAACTCGACCAGGATCTCGAGCTCCTCCTCCTTCTCCCTCAGCTGGCGGTCGTCGGCGAGAACGGTCTCGGCCCGCTTCAACCTCCGGAGAGTCTCCTGCGCCGTGACGTTGTCGTTCCAGAAGGCGGGGTCGCCGGTCTTCTCCTCGAGTTCGGCCTTTTCCTTCTCTGCGCGGGCGACGTCAAAGGTAGCCCCGAAGGGCGCGAACCGACGAGGCGAGCTCGACGAGCCGCTCGATCCTCTCTTCGTTCATGGGCGTCTCTCCTTCGGGAGGCGTCCGCTCAGGGGGCGCGCGCCTCCGCCGGCATCCGGGGCGGGAAAGCCCGGCGGCGGAGGATAGCGGCGCCGAGGCCTGCCGCGCAAACCCAGAGGACCGACTCCCCGAGGGCGACCGCCGGGGGCTCGGGAAGCGGCGCCGGGAGCGGAACGGCAAAGGCCCCCTTCCGGTCGGGCCCGATCGTCACGATCACGCGCCCCGCCGGATCGACCGCCCCGCTGATTCCGGTGATCGCGGCGCGGACGAGCGGCCGCCCGGTCTCGACGGCGCGAATTACCGCCGCCTGAAAGTGCTGGCGCCGCGCCCCCATCTTCCCGTACCAGGCGTCGTTCGTGAGCGTGAAGAGGACGTCCGCTCCGGCCCGGACGTGTGCGCGCGCGATCCCCGGATAGACGATCTCGTAGCAGACGGCCCCTCCGAGGCGGACGGAGCCGAGCCGGAGGAGTTCGCTTCTCGCGGCGGGCGTGAAGCCTCCCGGTACCGCCCGACTGATCGGCCCGATCGACCGGAGGAGGCCGCCGAGCGGGACGTACTCGCCGAAGGGGACCAGCCGCTGCTTCGAATAGGGAGGAAGAACCGCTCCCTCCTTCGTCACGAGGAGGGCCGCGTTCGTGTAGGGCGCTCCGGCCTCCTCCGGGCGGTCGGACCAGGCCGTGTTGACGAGGAACGCCACGTCGAGTTCCCGGGCGAGCGCCGTCAGCCCCTCGCGGTACCCCGCGTCCCAGGGCCACGAGAAGGGGGAGGCGCTCTCGGGCCAGAGGACGAGGTCCGGACGGTCGTGCGCCACGAGCCGGCGCGTCTGCGCGACGAGGTCGCCCCACTGCCGTCCCGCGGTCCCTTCCTCCCACCGGAGGAGCTGCGGCACGTTCGGTTGAACCACCCCGACGCGGGCGATCGGCGCGCCTTCGGGAAGGGCTCGGAGCCTGGCGCCGGAGGCGGCGAGGACCCCCCCGACGGCTGCGGTCGCCCCGGCGAGCCAGAGGAGACGCTCCCTCCGCGTGGAGCGCGAGACGGCGACCCAGAGCGCCGCATTGAGGGCCGTGAGAAGGAACGAGGTCAGGCCGACGCCCCCGAGCGCGGCCGTCTGAACGAGGAGCGGATGGTCGGCCAGCACGGTCCCGAGGAGGACCCATGGAAAGCCGCCGAAGATGTACCAGAAGGTCCGGAACCCCTCCTGCACGACCCACGCCGCCCCCCAGGTCAGAACGACGGCCGGGGCCGAGCGGGGCGAGACGAGGGCGACGGCTCCGGCCATCAGCGCCATCGGGACCGCGTAGATCCCCGCCGCGATTGCGAGCGAAAGGAGCGCGAGCGGCCACGAAACGCCACCGAACGTCTTCACCGTGTAGGCGATCCACGGGATCGCCGCCAGCCAGAAGACGAATCCGAAGAGCCAGCCCAGTTTGAGCCCGTCGCCGACTCCGGCGCCCGAGACGGCGGCCATCAGCGGGACCAGGGCGACGGGGACGAGCGGCAGGAGGGACGCGTTCGGAAAGCAGAGCGCGAGGAGAAGGCCCGAGAGCGGGGCGAGGAGAAGCCGCCGGCCCGGCGTCACCTTGAGACGAACTCCTCGGCGCGGTAGCTCGACCGGACGAACGGGCCGGCGAACACGTGCCGAAGGCCGAGCGCCTCCCCCGCTTCCCGAAGCCGCCCGAAGCGCTCCGGCGCGGCGTACTCGACGACCGGGAGATTCCACGACGACGGGCGGAGGTACTGCCCCACCGTCACGATGGAGACGCCCGCCCCGTGGAGCGCCCGGAAGACCTCGACCACCTCGCCGTCGGTCTCTCCGAGCCCGAGCATGAGGCCCGACTTCGTCGTCATGGCCGGATGAATGGCCCGGACGCGGGCGAGGAGCGCCGCCGACCGGCCGAACGCCGACTTCGGACGGACGGACGGGTACAGACGGGGCACCGTCTCGACGTTGTGGTTGAAGACGTCGGGCCCGGCGGCGGCGACCCGGTCGATGTCGGCGGACACGCCTCCGAAGTCCGGAGTCAGGACCTCGACGGTCCGGCCGGAGTCGTCCTCCTTCAGGGCCCGGACGACCGCCGCCCAGTGGGAGGAGCCGCCGTCGGGAAGGTCGTCCCGGTCGACGGAGGTCACGACGACGTGGGCGAGCCCCATCTCGCGCGCCGCGCGGACGACCGCGTCCGGCTCGTCCGCGTCGAGCGGGCGCGGCCGTCCCGAGGTGACGTGGCAGAAACCGCAGGCACGCGTGCAGACGTCGCCGCAGATCAGGAAGGTCGCCGTCCGGCGCTCGAAGCACTCCGTCCGGTTCGGGCAGCGCGCCTCCTCGCAGACGGTCGAGAGGCGGCCCCGCCTCATCCGCGCCTTCATCTCGTGGAGCCCGGCGAGCCGGATCTTCTTCGCGCGGATCCACGGGGGGAGAGCCGGCTGGCCGCGGACCGGCCCCGGACGGCTCACGGAACGACGATCGGGCGGTTCTTCGTCTTCTCGGCCTTCTGGATCTTCCCGGCCGCTGCGTCCGCCTTCGCCCGGTCCGGATAGGGCCCGACGCGAACCCGGAACCAGCCCGCCTTGTTCGGCACGGGCGTCACGTCCGAAGGGAAGCCGTCCGCGCGGAGATTCTTGTTCATCTCGTCGGCCACGTCGGCCTTCTGCGTCGCGAGGACCTGCACGTAGTACGGCCCCGCCATCTTCGGCGCGGCCTTCGGGGCCGGCGTCGGCTTCTCCAGCGCGGCCGTCGGCTTCGGCGGAGGGGGGGGCGTCGGAGCCGGCGTCGGCGGTGCGGTCCTCTCCGCCTCCTTCGGCGGCTCGCTCCCCTTCGGCCGCTCGGCGAAGCCCAGCTTCGCCTCCTCGGCCGGCTTCGCCGCCGCCTCGGCCACGGGGACCGCCGTCGGCACGGGAAGGTCGGAAGCCTGTGCGAGCGCCGCGGCAGCCCCCGGCCCCTTCTTCGAGGCCGCGCCCGTCCGCATCCCGAAGAAGAAGGCGAGGGACAGGGCCACGAGGAGGACGAAGAAGAAGGCGGCCGCCTGCCTTCCGGTGACCGAGATCTGGTAGTGGACCCCCGGCTTCTCGTCCGTCACGCGCGCCTCAGGTCCCGCTCTTCTTCGCGTTCAGGAAGGTCGAGATCAGGTCGATCGGAAGCGGGAAGATGATCGTGGAGTTCTTCTCCGTCGCGATCTCGGTCAGCGTCTGCAGGTAACGGAGCTGGAGCGTTGCGGGCTGCCGGCCGATGATTTCGGCGGCCTCGGAGAGCTGCCGCGAGGCCTCGAACTCGCCCGAGGCGTGAATGATCTTCGCCCGCTTCTCGCGCTCGGCCTCGGCCTGCTTCGCCATCGCGCGCTGCATCTCGATCGGCAGGTCGACCTGTTTCACCTCCACGATGGTCACCTTGACCCCCCACGGCTCGGTGTGCCGGTCGAGGATCTCCTGCAGGGAGAGGTTCAGCTTTTCCCGTTCGGAGAGGAGCTCGTCGAGGGTCGCCTGGCCGAGGACCGACCGGAGGGTCGTCTGGGCGAGCTGCGAGGTTGCGACGAAGAAGTTCGCGACCTTCACGATGGCCTTCGCAGGGTCCATCACGTGGAAATAGACGACGGCGTTCACCTTCACCGAGACGTTGTCCTTCGTGATGACGTCCTGCGGCGGGACCTCGAGCGTGACGGTCCGGAGGTCGACCCGGACCATCTTCTCGAACGGCCAGAAGA
>Ga0316622_100000885_pt1 | contig 18548 bp, 14 predicted proteins | sample OWC_Aug_OW2_C1_D_FD_207646 | JGI IMG/M metagenome (GOLD analysis project Ga0316622, IMG submission 207646) | Wetland soil microbial communities from Old Woman Creek delta, Ohio, United States - OWC_Aug_OW2_C1_D5_C | ecosystem: Environmental > Terrestrial > Soil > Wetlands | place: USA: Ohio... | reverse complement strand
AGTCGATCCACTCGGCCCGCCCGTCGAGCTTGATGTCCTTTCGGGGCGACCACTGGTGGTTGAGGCCGATCAGGGACTGCATCCGCTGGCCCGAAGCGGTGTTCTCGATCTCGTACCGGGAGGTTAGTACCGTGCTCTTCGCGATCCGGCTCTCGAGGCCGAACAGGGTCGCCTGCCGCTTTTCGCCGGTCCACTGGAAATTCTCGGTGACGATCGCCTTGATCGCGTCCGTAATCCGGTACTCCAGCCCCGCCGCGGTTTCGGTCTGGTACTGGCCGACCCCCTTCGAGGAGAGAAGCTGCGTGTGCTTCAGGGTCCCCGTGACCCGGTCCGTGAACCGGTCGGTTACGGACGCGTAGGCCATCTGCGAGTCGGTGCCCGCCTCCCCCGGAGTCCCCTTCTCGTCCCGGAGGAACCGGTAACCCGCTTCCGTGGTGATGCGATCGCGTTGGTGCGCCACGCTTCCCGTGAGAGAGGTGAGCTTCGAGTCGAGCGTCGTGTTCTCCTGGACGTACCCGTCCGCCGTGAAACCGGTCGACGGGGTCGGCCGGTAGTCGGCCTTCGCGCCGTACTTGATGGTCCCCGGCTCCGCGGATTGCGCCGAGAGGTTCTCGAATTCCTTTGCCACGTCCCGGTAGTACGCGGCGACCTTCGTCTTTCCGGTCGGGGCCCCTTCCGCCTCGACCTTCCAGGCGGTTCCTTTCCCTCTCACCGTCGTGTCGGTTTCGGCCGCCTCCGCCTTCACCAGCAGGCGGTTTCCGAGCCGCAGCGTCGCGTCCACGCCGGAAAGCGTCGCGCTGTTCAGGTTCCGGTCCTCCCGGACGGCCGTTGCGCCGACCTCGAACCCCTTCCAAGGCCGAACCGCCGCCCGGCCGCCGTAGGTGTAGAATTCACTGCCCGTTCCATTACTTTCATAAAGAGCGACAATGATCACCGGGTTCATGCCGGCGTCGAACGAGGGGACCGGCTCCTTGAACAGGATCGACCCGGCCCCGTAGTCGATCGAGTAGTCGGTGAAGCCGACCTTCTCGACGGTGGAGAGGATTCGCTCGGTGTGGTACCGGTCGCGGACTTCGATCCGGACCCGCTCGCTGTTCTCGACGATCGGCCGCCGGGTCAGGAAGTAGAAGCCGGAGGTGCCGTTCCCCTTGAGCTCGTCCCGCACGAGGACCTGCCCCGACTCGGCCCCGAAGGCCTTGACGGAGATCCGCCCGGCGTCCACATCGGCCTTTGCCCCGGTGAACGTCCGGTCGTACCGGGCGAAATCGGTCTGCGTGAGGTCGGTCCGGTAATCCCCGTACAGCGCGTAGCTGCGATCCTTCTCCACCTTGAGGAACAGCTTGTCCCCGGAAGCCGCGTCGTACCCGATCCGGCTCGCGTCGGTGTATATGGGGTAGTCCCGCGCGGGGTCCACCTGCTGAAAGAGCGGTTCGGTCTTCTCCTTCCCGGTGTCGTAGGAGCCCGTCACGAGGTACCCGTTGCCGACCGACCCCTTGGCGAAGACGGCGAGCCGCTCCTTGTGCGCAAACCCGTCCTTGAACAGCTCCGTTTCGGTCGCGTTCCCGGTGTCCCCGCTGACCTTGTTCGCCCCCGCGGTCACGTCGGCGATCCCCGCCACCACCCACGGCCTCGGCGTCGGGATGAAGAAGAGCTCGGCGCCGGCGGCGAGGCTGGTGCCCGCCAGGACCTTCAACGATTCGGGGCCGGTCTCCCCCCCGCCGCGCACGGAGAAGGTGACGCGGCCGTCCACCGCCTTGACCTGGTGGCCGGGGGCCGAGGGATCGAGGTCGGGGCCGTCCACCTTCCCCCTGGCCAGGACCACGGTCACGACCTGCTCCTGGAGGGACGGCTTCCCGAAGGCGTCGAGGAGCGTCGCGGTGAAGGGAACCGGGGTCTTGCCGTCCGCCCCGATGTCGGCCTTTTCCGGAGAGAGGCGGATCCAGGACGGTGGTCCGGGCACGGTGACCGCGATGCTCTTGACCGAGATTTCCCCGCCCGGCCCCTGCGTCTCCAGGGCGATCGTGTTCGGCCCCGGCGCCAGGGTGACCCCCACGTACCGGTAAATGTGGATCTTCCTCGCCGACTCGTGGATCTTCTTCCCGATCAGCTTTCTGGGAACCGCCGCCCCGTTCACGCGCAAGGTGTCGGATACCCCTTCCGGCACGCGGACGGCGATGTCGCTGTACGGGTGGGAAAGGGTGGCCCCGTTCGCCGGCTCCAGGATCTCCGGGGTCTGCGGCATGTACTGGATCTGAACTTCCAGCGAGGGGGGGGACGCCGCGCTTGGCTCCGTGCCGAAAACCATAACCCGTTCTTTATCTTTGGCTGATACATCCCCACCGGGCAGGCAGTCGTTATCGTAGGAGGGCGATGGGAGAAGTGCGAAGTCGCCGCGGGCGTTCCCGCCGAACGGCAGGGAGACGAACCGGGACCCGCCGTCGCCCGCGAAGGTGCTGTCGAGCGGAACAGGGACCAGCCCCGGCGGCAGGGAGCTCCGGTCGAGTTTCACCACGTGCTCTCCCGGCCGGATCCCGAAGATCGAATATTTCCCCTCCTTGTCCGTCTCCGCGAAGGTGCCGTCCTCGAGGTAGACCCGCACACCGCCGAAGCCGGGCTCGTCCTCCCCCGGCATCCGGTCGCCGTTCCGGTCGAGGAAGACCCGGCCGAGGACGATCCCACGGCTCCCCAGGACCCCCTCCAGCACCTTCACCCGGTGACGCGCCGGGCCCGACGCCAGGGAGTTCCCCCCGGGACTCCTTCCCAAAACGGAGGCGCTGTTCACCCCGTCCCCGCGCGGGGCATCCAGGGAGAGGATGGCACGGTATCGAAGCGTCCGGACCGCGCCCGGGGCCATCGCCCCGATCGTCCATGCCGGGCGGGTGCCCCCCGTTGGGTCCGGGATGACGGCGTTATCGAGCACCGAGGAGCCTTTCACGTACCGGAAGCCGAACGGCAGGACGTCGGTGATCACGACGTTGTCCGCCGTCACCGTGCCGCTGCTGTTCTCCACCCGGACGATATAGTTGACGGAATCCCCGATCTCGGCTTCCGCCCTGGAGCCCGCTTTAAAGATCCGCAACGGTTGCTCGACCGCCACCGACGTCACCTGGTTGGAGACTTTCGCCACCGGCGTCTGGTCGCTCACCGCGGCGATCACGTTCGGGATCGTGGTGTCGGACGAGGTCGCCGGATCCACGGTGGCGAGAAAACCCACCTGCCCCCGGTACCCCGGGGGAACGGTCGGGATCCTCCAGGTGATCGTGCGCGTCCCCGGGTCGTAGACGGCGGTCGCCCCGGCGACACCTTGCGGCAGCGTCGCGGACCCCTCTACGTAGAGAAGGTGCGCGTCGAGGTTGTCCGTGATCACCACGTTCGTCACGGGGACGGTCCCGGCGTTACCGAACGTATTGGTGTACCGGAGGGTGAACCCCGGAGCGACCTGCCCCGAGGGCTCCACGGTTTTGCTGAGCGGATCCCAGATGTCGGCCGCCACGTTGTCGACGGTCACGGTGGTCTGGTTCGAAAGGAGGACCGCGGGAGGAACTTCCGGCCCGAACGACGTACTGGCGATATTCTGGATCAGTGTCCCCGGGGGGGCGGCCGACGAGAACGACGGGAAAAGAAGGACGAGGGTCCCCGCGAGCAGTCCGAGGAAGACCGCCTGGAACCCCCGTCCTCTCTTTCGGCGAGGCTGTGCCATGCCGGACACGCCCGCCTTACGCCGTCACCGGATCACCATGCCCCCCGTTCCCGGGTTAATCGACCCGGACCTGGAAGTAGACGTACACGGTTGTTCCGGGGGGAAGGCTCCCCCCCACCAACTCGGTCGCGCCGTTCCCGAGATTGGCCGTGATGAGCCCGCCCGCGGTGGCGTTCGCGATTCCGCACACGGGGATGGCGCACGTTTCCGCTCCCGAATTGTTGTCGTCCTGCAGTACGTTCGGCGGACCGGAACTAACGCCGTTGCTCCCGATCCAGATCGTGCCGGCGACGTAGGTGGTCCACGTATGGTCGGGATCCGTCAGCACGACCGCCGTCGCGGCGGCGGCGCCGCCGTTGGTCACGGTCAGGCGGTACTCGAGGATCTGGCTCGGCGCCGCGTTCGCCGTCGCCGCGAAGCCGCCGCCGAGCGTGACGTTCCGGACGTCTTTCACGATGGACAGGTTCGGCGCCACCACCGTGGTGACGACGTTGTCCTGCGCCGTCGCGCCGGCACCGGGCCCGGTGCCGGTCACGTTGAGGGTGGTGTCGTCCTGCGCCCCGTCCGGCACGGCCAGCAGAATGGTGACCCCCACGAGGAACCGGTAGGTGCCGTTCGGAGCGAGCACCCCCGTCGAATTCGTGACGGTGTTCTCGCCCGGATCGCGCACGCCGTTCCCGTTGGCGTCAAAGTAGATCGTGGCGGTCCAGTTGTTGGGGAGCGCGGAACCCGTCGCCGCCGCCAGCGTGAACGTGTTGTTGTCGTTCCCCGTGTTGGTCACCAAGTACGGGTAGTACACCACGGTGTTCTGGCCGCCGGACGCGTCCGGCGGAGAGGTCACCGAAACCGTGTAGACGGAGGTGACCGTCACCGTCGTGGTGTTGGACAGCGCGGTGAAGCTGTTGGCGTTGGCATCCTGGAAGGTCGCCGTCGCCTGGTTGGTGATCAGCGTCCCTGCAGGGGCGGCCAGCGCCGTCGAGACCGGCAGGAACAGGGGGAGCAGCAGAAAAACGGAGAGCAGGTACTTCGGGGTGTTGGCATGGATCCCGGTGCCCGGCATGGTTTTCTCTCCTTTTCGGTTCTTTCCCGTTCAATGGTTGGTTGCCCGGTTGCCTACTTCACCTTGGCCTTGAAGCTCACCGACCCGGTGCCTCCCGGCGGCACCGGCTTCAGCAATTTCCACTGGATGTGGGTGTACATTTCCGGGGTGGCGTCGTGTTCGGCCTCGGTCCCGTCGGCCTGGCGGACCTTGTACTTGAGCATCGGGGGAGCCTGGTACGTCTTCCCGTCCAGGCTGAAGGTGATCTCGGCGTCTTTCCCTTCCACGCTGCCGGAGACGTAGCTGGTCTCCTGCGGAACGGGGTCCACGATCCGCCCGTCCCGCGCCTCGACCGTTCCGACGTTCCTGTACGTGATCGTGTACTTCAGGATGTCGCCGGGCTTGACGTCCCTCACTTCCTGCCACTCCGCCTTCGGCTTCCCCTCCGCGTCCTTCGCGGTCACTTCCTTCTGGGCCGTGAGCGTGAGCGCCAACTGCGGCTTCGCGGGATCCGCCGCCAGCGCATTCGTCGCCCCGACCAGATGGAGCGCCGCCGCGACGATCGACAAAGCCATGAACATCCGTTTCCACCGCATCGTCTTCCCCTCCTTCGATCGGTTTATTCCCTTCGTTCCGTGCCGCATCGCTTTCCCCTCCGCGCGAAGATATTCCTCGCCCCCAGTGGGCGCGTTACATCTTTCTTTATCGGAGGGGCGCAAAGAAAAATTCATGATATTTTTCATATGCTTCGATCTTGTTCGCCCTGTTTTTTTCTAGAAACCTTTCCATTCTCGGCATCCCCTCTCAAAACCACGAGAAGGCAAGAAGCAAGCCGGGAAAAATTTTCAGTATAACCGCTTGATTATTAATGATTTAATTCACGAAGACCCGACCGTTCCGGAGAAAACGCGAAAAAATATTGTGTTGTAAACACAGGAGAGACAAAAAACGCCAAAGGCTCGTGGATCGCGGGGAGGGCTATTTCACCCGGACGACGAAGGTTACGGTGAAGTTGGTTCCCGACGGCATGGTTCCGGTGGTGGTCCAGCGGACGTTCGTCACGCAGAAATCGTACCCCGCGGGAGCGGTGCATCCCCCGCCGGCCGGGGTGTACGTCCAGGTTGCGCCGTTGTCGTTGGAGTAGATGGGCGTTCCGGTAAGGGTGGACGTCCCCGGAGCAAACGTAGCGCTCCCCACCCGGAACCCGGTGTACGCCGGGATCGGGTCGGTCACGACGATCGCCGACGCAGGGGTTAAACCGGCACCGTTCGAGGCGTTAACCGTGTACGTGATGTCCTGGCCCGGGGCGACGGTCGCCCGGTCGGCGCTCTTGAGCAGCGTGAGGCTCGCGGATGTGGAGGAGGTGATGGCCCGCACCTGGTCCACCTTCGCGCCGTTTCCCGCCGAGGTCGCCGTCACGGAGACCCTGCAGGCGGGGGAACCGCCCGCGACGGTCCCCGCGGGGGTGACCCGGAGGGTCCACGTCGTTCCCGCCCCCGCCGCCAGGCCGGTGATCGCGTACCCGGCGCCCGTCACGGCGGCTGTCCGGTCCGTAGAGGTGTTGTCCAGGTACTGGACGGTGAACCCCGCGCAGTTGTCCAGTGCTCCCTGGGTGATGACGACGTTGTCCGACACGTTCCCGTCGTTCTGGAAAAAGAGGTTGTAGGTGGCCGCAGAGGCGTTGATCACGCCCTGGGACTTTACCTGCGTCGCGGCGGTCGCCTCGTAGACGTTGTCGGTCGCGTACGCCCCCGCGCCCTCGGTGGAGAGCTTCACCATCGCATCGGGCTGATAGGAAGCAGCCGTGATCATCACGTTTCCGCTGAACTCCGAGGTGTCGTTCCCGATGGTGGCCGTGGAGGTAAGGAGGCTTCCGATCCCCGCCCCCCCAGGGAGCGGGATCACGAACCGGAACCGGTTCGTCGTGTCCGTCCCTTGAGCGATCCCATTGATGGCGGCGGGCCCGTACGTTCCCGTCGTGATGTCCAGGTCCGCGGCGGACCCTTCGACCAGCGTAGTAAGGTACGTCCTGCCCTCGCCGAATCCGCTGGGGTCGGCCGGGCTCTCCGAGAGGAACAACTCGATGGTGCTGCCGGGGCGGGCAAAGCCGGTGAGGGTCAGGTTGCCGCCGGCGACGGCGGCCGTCGAGAGGATCGGGAAATTCAGGAGGCCGTTACCCCCGGTGTCCGCGTCGCCGCTGTCGTTCAACGTATAGAACGGAAACGTGCCCAGATGGATGTCGTCGGTCGGCGAATTGAGATCGATGCCGATTTGCCCGGTCGGGGCACCCCCGTTCCTTGCCGTGATCGTGCCGTTGGCGAACATCGAGTTCCGCGTCATGCGTGTGCCGGTTGCGCCATTGTTGACCTGGACACCGGCGCCGTAGTTGGCGTTGACCACGTTGCGATCCAGAACCGTGGAGACGGCCCCCGATCGCATGGTGATGCCGGTGCTCTGGACGGGGCCGGACGGGATTCCCACGCCATTGCCCGTCACCGTGTTGTTGGTGAACACGTTGCCGGTGGCGCCGGCCACGGTCACGACGATCCCCTGGCTTGACGACCCGGTGAAGAGGTTGCCCGTAACGGTGTTCGTGGACGAGGCGTTGATTGTGATCCCGTCGCCATCCGAGGTTTCCAGGCCGCTGTCGCGAATCTCGTTGCCGTCGATCGTCCAGTTACTGCTCGCATTGTTCAGTGCGATTCCCGTGATTCGGCTGAAGCCGACCAGATTGTTCCGGATCGTTCCGCTGTCTCCTCCTTCCGAGTCGATACCGATCCAGTTGCGCGACCCTGCGCCGGGATCGCTGAACGACGTTGCAGTCGAGCCCAGAACGTTGTTCTCGATCAGCGTGCCGGTGAAGGTGTCATCGATGCGGATCCCGGCCTCCCCGGCTACCGCTCCAAAACCGTTGATCGCCAGACCGCGAACGGTGGCGTTGTTGGCCTGTATCCGGATCCCGTTCGCGAGCGAGCCCATCCCCCGGATCTCGACCTCCGGCCCCGCCACCCTGTTCAGTGCGAGGCCGACCACGCCGACCGTTCCGCCCGATCCCAGCAGGACGGCGTTGGTATTCCCGACGTTCGTGGTCTGCGTCGTTCCGTCGATGACGGTGCCGTTGGCGGTAATCGGCGGCAGGACTGAAGCGGGGCTGATTTGCCACCACGAGTTGCCCCCCGAACTCTGGTTGCCGGGCCCGGGGATGTTGAATGAAATCGTAGTGCCGGGACTGCCGTTGGCCCTGTTGATGCACTCCCGCAACGATCCGCTGCCGGTATCGGATGTTGTGGTGACCGTATTGGCGTAACAGAGGGATGAGACCTTGATCTCAACGGCAATTCCGCCGATGTGGGATACAGCGCTTTGGGTGACATTGACGGTGGTGCTCCCCGTGGCCCTCCATTCCGCCACGATACTGGTATCCGGCGCAGCGTATGCGGCCCCTGTGAAGGCGGTATAGCTTGCCCCCGCCGAGATCGATGTGGCGCTGTTCACCCTGTTGGAGAAGCCGCCGGCGGTAGCGTTTGTTGGGTCACCGAGCGCTGCGAGTGGAATCGACAGACCTGTCGCCGCCGGCGAATTATTTGCGCTGCCCGTGACGCTTTGTACTACCGCGCCGGAGCCGTTCGTTCCCGAGGTGTCGACACCACCGAACTGCTCGATCGTCCAGGCGCAGCCGTTCTGGGTGTTGCCGGCGCCGAAGTTTATGGTCACCGCCCCGGCGGTGGGGGCGGCGCCCATTGCCCTGAAGAGAGTGGTTCGTGCTGTGGGTGCCGCTATGGTCCCCCAGGCGACGGTGGCGACCCGGACCCAGGTCAGGCCATTGCCGGACAACGTAGGAGTAGCAGGCGTGGCTCCCCTTGTATTCGTGACCCAGGCGAGGACAAGATTGTTGGCCGTTGGAGTGATGGAGGCGGTCGTGTATGAGGTTTGATTAACCGTATTGCCGCCAGCGGTTAAATGGGTGCCGGCGACCGCCGCAAACCCCGTGGCAGGGCAAAGCAAAGGAATGACGGCCAGAGACAAGAGAAGGCAGATTTTCGTAACGCAGATCCGCATCCCCAGGCGGAACCGGTAGACCCTCCGGGGATGTGATGGAAAACCGTTCTTCAACGTGCCTCCAGGATCGGGAGGACCGCCGGTAACCGACGGGGCCGTCTCCCCCTGCGCAGGAGGATCACCTCTCCTGCCTGGAGAATATATCGGAAAACATTTCGGCATTCTTCAATGGAAATTGGGAGCTTACCAGCGTTTTGCAGCTACAGCGCGGCGGGCTCCCGCACCATGCCGTTCCCACCCTCGCCCGCGTCCCTGAGCGTCTCCTGAACGATCTCCTGGAACTTCGCCATGGAGCACGGCTTCTGGAGGACGCGGTCGATCCCCGATTCCCGGATCCGGGGCTCGTCCTGCTGGATCGCCCAGCCGCTGACGAGGATGACGGGGACGTTCGGGTTCCGTTTCTTCACCCCTTCCGCCACCTGCCACCCCGAGAGGCCCGGCATGCTCAAGTCCGTGATGACGAGGTCGGCCCCCTCCCGCTCGAACATCGAAAGCGCTTCCTGGCCGTTCCCGGCGAGGCGCACCTTGTGGCCCAGGTGGGCGAGGTAGCCTTCGAACAGGGCGCGGTTAATGTCGCTGTCGTCGACGACGAGCACCCTCGCGGGACCGACGGGAACCGATTTTCCCCTGTCCGTGCCCCCTTTCTTCGCGGCCGGCGCGACCACCGGCAGCCTCAACTCGATCGTGGACCCTTCCTTCTCCTCGCTGCGGACCGTGATCTCCCCCCCATGCCTCGCGATGATCCCGTAGATGATGCTCATCCCCAGGCCCTGGCCGAGCTCCTTCGTCGTGAAGAACGGCTCGAAGATCCGTTTCCGGACCTCGGGGGACATCCCGACGCCGTTGTCCGTCACCGAGAGACGGATATCCTTCCCGTCGGATCGCGTCGCGAGGAGGATCTCCCCTCCCCTGTCCAATGCCTCCACGGCGTTGAAGATGAGGTTGCTGACCACCTGGGTGAGCTCCGCGGCGTTCCCCGCGGTGAGGGGGATCTTCCCCGGCTGCAAGCGAACGTTGACCTGCACCCCTCGAGCGAGGCACTCGTCCTTCCACTTCCCCCGGGTGACCTCGACGGCATTGCGCATCACGACGTTCAGGTCGACGGCCCCGGACGGGGTGTCCCTGCGGATCCGGGTGAAGTCCTGCATGCGCCGGACGGCGGCGGCGCCCTGGAGGGCGAGGGTCTCGAGCAGCTCCGCCCTCTTCCGCGACGCCTCGATGGCCGGCGGCGACCCGGCCAGGTCCATCTTGAGGAATTCCGCCTGTCCCAGCATCCCGGTCAGCAGGTTGTTGAAATCGTGGGCCACCCCGGCGGCGAGTTGCCCGACGGCGTTGAGGCGCTCCGACTCGACGAGGTGCGTCTGCGTGTCTTTGAGGGACTGATACGCCTCCTGCAGATTCTCGAAATGCCGCGCCCGCTCGATCGCCACCGCCGCCTGGCCCGCCAGGCTGGAGAGGAACGCCATGTCTTCCTCATCGAAGGAGGCGCCGGAGCGGCGGTTCGTGACGTTGATCACTCCGAGCACCTTCTGCCGGATCAGGATCGGGATGCTGAGGACGATCGGGGCAGAGATGAAGGAATCGGCGGACGTCGATGTCAGGTGATGCGTGATCCGGAGGTCCGACTCGACGTTCTTCACCAGGATCGGCTTCCCTTCCATGGCCACCCGCCCGGCGATCCCCTCCCCCACCTTCAGGCGAACCTCGCGCGCCACCTCGGGGTCCAGGCCCCGGTAGGCGGCGATCCACATCTCGTTCGCTTTTTCGTCCACAAGCATCAGGGAGGCGCGTTCGACGTCCAGTTCGTCGGCCGCCACGCCGATGAAGAAGTCCAGCAGGTCGGATATGGCGAGGATGCCGCTCATGGCGCGGCCCGCCTCGATGAGGGAGTTCTGCCGCTTTACGGCGGCGGCCAGCTCCCGGTTTCTCCGCTCCAGGTCGTTCACCAGCTCCCGGTTTCTCCGGGTGAGGGTACGTTTCTCGAGAGCCCTTCGAACCACGGCCCAAGGTTGCTCCAGATCCTCGAACGGCTTCTGGAGATAGTCGTACGCTTCCCGGCGGATCGCCTCGATCGCCGTCTCAAAGGAGGCGTAGCTCGTCATGATGATGACTTCCGTGGACGGGGACCGGCGCTTGATTTCCGCCAGAAGATCGATGCCGCTCATCCCGGGGAGCTTGAGATCGATCATCGCCACCGAAATGGCGGCGTCGTTCATCAGCTCCAGCCCCTCTTCCGCCGTCCCCGCCGCGAGGGTACGGCACCCCGCCTCCAGCAAGAGGGAGGAGAGAACCTCCCGGATCGAGGATTCGTCGTCGACGATCAGGATCGATTCGTCGTCCATGGGTACCCCGGTTTCCGTATGTCGGCTCCTCGCGTGCCGCCCGCAACCTCTCTATTCGGATGGAAAAATGGAATACTTCAGGGGAAAAAACCGCGCGTCCCCGGGCCGGATTCCTTTCGGGCATTATCGACGGGGGGGGATGACGGTCCTCCCGGGGATCACCACGAACGGAGGAACGGAACCGCCGGCGGGAGGCCCCCGGCTCAGGTGCCCGCTTTCTGCTTCACCAGGAGGACGGAGCAGGGCAACCTGCGGATGATGGCACTGTTGATGCGCCCGAACAGGAAGTGCTCGAGCCTGCTCTCCTCGTGGGCCGGCATGAGGAGGAGATCGATTTTTTCCTCCTCCACCACGTTCCGGATCACGCCGATCGGTTCCCCGCGCCGAATCAGCTCCTTCACCGGCAATCCACCCACCGACTCGGCGCGGACAACCTTCGTCAGGTTCTTCTCGGCTTCCTTGAGCAGTGCCTTGTACTCCTCCTCCACCGACAGAAACGGCAGGTTCCAGCCACTCTCCCCGAAGGGATCGTGTTCCACATGGAGAACCACCAGCTCCGCGTCGTACTTCTTCGCCAGGGAAACCCCGTAGCGCACCACGTCGCGGCTGTGCTTGATGTCCGAGGCCACCGCCATGATACGCCGGATGTCGTTCATCTCAACCTCCATGCGAGATCGGGACATGCGCCTGTCCCGGACTCCCCGATTATTTATAGGCCTGGAGGATGTACTGCGCGATCTCCTTCGCGTCCTTGTCGGAAACCGTTTTCGCGTCGAAGCGGGTCATCCCGGGTCCCGGGTTCCGCATCTTCCCGACAATGTCCTCGGCTGTCTTGACGCCGTGGGCATCCATGTCCTTCTTGTGGAGCGTCAAGGCCGGCTTGATGATATTCCCCCCGTCCGGGTGGCAGGCGGCGCAGTGCTGCTGAAACAGCTTCGCCCCGGCCGATTCCTTCTTCTCCGCCGCGTTGAGGCCGGCGGCAGGAAGCGCCAGGCCCACGGACACCACGAGAACACCGACCTTCGTTAACGTTTTCATCTTCCCCTCCTTCGTCTCATCGATGAGACGGGTTTTGTTTAACCGGCATTCCGTTCCGACATTTTTCTATCTTATCACCTCGGAACGTCTATTACGGACACCGTGTCTCCGGTCGGTTGATCAACAACGGAACCGGTCGAATCGTGTCCTATCAGACGACGAGGGAAACGGCGGTTGAAATAGCTCGCATTTCCCTACCGCTACTCGTCCGGAGGAGACTCCGCCAGGAACCGATCGATCAGCCGCCTGGCGATGGTGCCATGATGCGGTATCCGAAGCCGGAGGACCTCTTCCGGTCCGAACCAGCCAGCCCGTACGATCTCCTTTTCCTCGAGAACGAGGTCTCCGCGGGCGAACGAAGCGGTGAATCCGACCATCAGGGAGTGTGGGAACGGCCACGGCTGGCTTCCGAAGTACCGGAGGTCCTCCACCTCGATCCCGACCTCTTCCCGGATTTCCCTGCGCACGCACTCCTCGAACGTCTCCCCCGGCTCGACGAATCCGGCCAGCACGCTGTAGAAGGCCGCAGGGAACCTGCTGGACTGCGCAAGAAGGATCTTGCCGTCCCGGACCACGGAGACGATGACGGCCGGCGTAATCCGCGGAAAAAAATGGAGCCCGCACCCGGCGCAGGCCCTCCCCCGCTCCGCTTCCAGCGGATCGGTGCGTCCTCCGCACTTCCCGCAATACTGGTGTGTCCGATCCCAGTCCATGACCTGGAACGCCCTTCCGGCGAGGGAGAACATCTCTTCCGGGAGCACCCTGAGAAGGGGGCGCAGCGCGTGGAAGGACGTGCCTTCCGGTCCAACCTCCCCGGCCAGTTCACCGGAGTAGCAGGGAGTGCCGTCCAGCGTTCCGAGGAACTGCGTACGGACGGGCAATAGCCCCACGTCTTCCGTGGAGGCCCAGCGCGGAATCGCGACCTCGACGCCACGGGCTTCCACCAGGAGCCGGTCACCGTGGAACAGGAACCACCACGCGTTGTTCGAAGGGGTTGGCGGCGGCGCGACGGCGGGGAGAAAGAGCATCGGGATCCTCTATGCTTCATCAAGCGGGGAAGAGTTTACCGCCCGGTATGAAAACAGGATATTGAGAACGCAGCCGGATGCAAAGTGGGAATTCAACCCGGCGCACCCTTCGGGGCGGCGGCGACGGCGAGGCCGCGATTCGCCGGCTCGACCCGCCCTGGCCTTCACCGTCCAGGGATTCGTGGCCCGCTACGGTTTCGCCTCGATCCCGCACAGCACATCGAGCTCCTCCTCCAGCGGTTCCCATCGCATCAGGGGCATGATGCGAAATACGTCGAAAAGAGGCACAAAAGGAGGGGAACGATGAGCAGCAGGGGAGATTTCCTTAAAGGTTCGCTGGTTCTGGGAGTGGCCGTCGCCGCGGGTCGGGCGGGACAGGCGCAGGCCGGATCGGCATTCCCGCCAGCTTCAAGGGCGCGCTTTGGGCCACGAGCTTCTGCAACCTGCACGACCTCTGGCTGACGGAATTGACAGTGTAAGCCGCGGCGTCGAGGGAGGGGCCGACGGACTCCTCCCCCGCTTCTACTGCGAGTCGGCGGAGCATCCTTTTCCAGCGATTGCATAACGGAGACGAGTTTCCCGGCACGGGTCTCGGCCTCGCAACTTGCGCCAAGCTCGTGGAGCGACATTGTGGCCGAATCTGGGTGGAATCAAAACCTGGGGAGGGATCTGCCTTCTGCTTCACAATTCCGGCTTCCGAACGATCGGAGGCGATGGATCCGTGAAGAGACGGTTCAGAACGTCCCCTTTCTCCAGACCGACCGATTGCGCCTTTTTGTCGCGCCACCAGGCCAGGCAGGTGACCGAGGCGCCGACCACGATCCCGCAGAAAAACCAGGCCATGTCTTCGCCGACGTCCGAGTGCCCGGTGATCCGAACACCGTATCGAAGCGCTTCGGCGGCAACATCGTTCCTGGTGGAGAAATACGCAAGCGCAAGGATCGAGATTCCAAGGGTCATACCGATCACAAAGGACAGAACGACATTGAAGTGGCGATGAATCCAGCGGCGAATCTTCTCCATCATCACGGCACCCCCAATCGTTTCCTTTGATTTTAGTACAAGGCGCGCGATACGGTCTGAAGGTTACAATCTTTTCCTCTTGACCAGTATCGAAACTGGAGTTCCGGGACGCGCCGGCCCTGCGGTAACCTTTCCCATCGGCCCGACGCCTTTGAAGGGAAAGGGCCGATCGAACATGGCCGATCCGGGAGGGAACGATGAAAACATTGCTAAAGGGATTTACCGCGCTGGTCCTCCTTACGGCGGTTGCCGTGGGGGCGACGATGGTTTCCGGAACCGCCTGGGCCTACCGCGGCGGAGACCGTGACGGAGGAGGCGCCTGCTCCGGACGGGATGGCGGGTGGAAGGGGCACGGTCCGCAGGGCGACCGGCTGGCGAAGGCGCTCGACCTGTCCAAGGAGCAAACGGAGCAGGTCAAGGCCATCTTCCGGAAACATCGTGACGAGGCCGCTCCGCTTCGCAAGGAGATGGTGTCCGGGCGGCGGGAATTGCGGGACCTGATCCAGTCGGACAAACTGGATGAGGCGGCCATCCGGGAGCAGGTGAAGAAGATCTCCGCGACCGATGGGGATCTCGCCGTTCGCCGGGCCAGGATGTCCCAGGAAGTGCGGGCGGTGCTGACACCCGAGCAGATCCAGAAGTTCCGCGCCTTGCAGGAAAAGCGGGACCGGCGGATCGACGGGATGAGGAACCGCGGGCAGGAAGGGCCGTCGAAGGGAGAATAGCGCTTGTGCGCTTTGGGGGTGCTGATGGCGGTGCCGGACGAGGATGCCGACCTCGTCCGCGCCGCGATCGGAGGCGACGACGCTGCGTTTACGGAGCTGGTACGCCGACATAAGGGGACGGTCCTTCGCAGTGCCGCCCGCTTCGCACGCAATCCTGCGGAGCTGGAGGATCTCGGACAGGAGACGTTCCTGAGGATCTACCGGGACCTCCGCTCCTTTCGCGGCGACGCCCCGTTCGGGCACTGGCTGTCGCGGATCACGGTGCACGTATGTTACGACGCGCTACGGAAACGGCGACGGGAGGAGAAGGATATTTCGCTGGAGGTCCTGGCCGCGCCGGTCGCGGACCCTTCCGCGGGAAACGGCCCGTCCGCCCAGCTGGCCCGCATGATCCTCGACCAGGCGATGTCGCGCCTCAAACCGGAGGACCGGCTGGTGATCACGCTGTTCGAACTGGAGGACCGGTCGGTCCGGGAGGTGGCGGAGCTGACAGGGTGGAGCGAAACGCGGGTGAAGGTGCGCGCTTTCCGGGCGCGGCAGGCATTGAAACGGTTGATCGGAGGGGACGATGAACGATAAACGACACGACCGGAGGGACGTGGAACTCGACCGGTATTTCGCACTGGCGCGGCAGGCACCCCCGGACATCTCCGGGGTCGAGCGAAATTTCGAGACGCGCGTGATGGCGAGGATCCGGGAGGGGCGGGAACCGTGGTATGCCTGGGCGTGGCGGCTGGCTCCGTTCTTCCTGGCGCTGACCATTCTGCTTTCGGGGTGGAGCCTATCCTATTCGCCGGTGCATCCGGCCGATCCGGTGACGATGCTCGCCTCGGGAACCCAGGAAGTCGCGCTGCTCGACAACCTGACGGGAGAGTGACGACCATGAAGCGATGGAAATCGGTCCTCGGCGTTCTGCTGGTCTTCCTGCTCGGCGCTCTCGCGGGCGCGGCGGTATACCACCGCTTCGGCCATCAAAGGATCGAGGCCGTTCTCTCCGGACGGGGCGGCGCTACGGTGGACCTCGTCGTCAAACGGCTTTCCCGGTCGCTCGATCTCGATCCCGCACAGCAGGACCAGGTGCGCGCCATCGTGACCGAGACGCGCCGGGACATCGTCGAGATCCGGAAGCCGATCCAGGGCCAGGTCGAGGCGGCGTTCGAACGCTCCCGCGTCCGCGTTCGCGCGATCCTGCGTCCCGAGCAGCAGGAGAAGTACGACCGCATCCAGGCCGAGCGCCGGAAGCGGAGGGAACGGCCGGAATAGCCCCGCCCTTGAAACCAACGACACCCGGCCCCGGCGGCTGACTACCGAACCCGGGCCTCTCCGGCAGCGCGACAGGCCATGGCGTCACCCCCGCAGGCGTGCCAGAAGTTCCCGGATCTGCCCCTGATGGTCTTGCTCGTGCAGGAGTACGGTGAGGACAGGCCACTCGTACAGGTTCGGGTCCGCTCCGAAGAGCGGGTGCGGGAAGGTCGCCGCCCGGGGATCGACGGTGGCGAGCATGGCGAAGGAGGCCGCGGTCTGCTCCCGGGTTTCGCGGGCGAGGCGCAACAGGTCGGCTTTCCCCGGCGGATCGTCCGGCCGGACCGCCGCCGGCGCCTGGTACGACGCGAGCGGCTTTTCCAGTTTGCGGACTTCCAACACGGTATCGTCCGCCGGGTACGGCGGCAGCGAACCTGCCGCCGACTTGATCACCTTCCGGATCACCTTGCTCACCCCGATCTCCGCCATCAGGATGTGGTGCAGGATCTGCGCGGCCGACCACTCTCCCCCGACCTTCCGGGAAAATTCCTCGTCCGTCAGGCCGGACAGGACCGATAGCGTCTCTCCCCGGATCTTCTCCATCTCATCGAACAGCGCGGCGATCTTCGGCGGCAGCATCGGTTTTTCTTCCCCCATCGGTGTTCTCCCTCGTCCGGTCAAGAGATACCATATTCCAGGCGAACCGGAAACGGGGAGGGGACGGCGTCCCCTCCCCGCGTTGGCCCGACCCCTACCGCTGCTGGAGCATCTCGTACGCACGATACTTGATCGCCTTCTGGGCGCCCTTTGCCGACTCCGAGCTCATGTCGCCCATCGTGTCGAGGCTGTCCTTGTACCGGTTCGCATGATCCATCTCGGCGCGTACCGCCGGCGACGGCGGCGCGGCGGCCAGCCCCTCCGCGGCCTTTCCAAGCATCCCCTTCGCCTCCTCCTTTTTCCCCTGGTCGGCCAGCCGGGCCGCTTCCTGCACCAGGACGTTCGCCTCCGAGACGGCCCTCTTTTCCTGCACAGACCGGTCGAACCCCTCGCGATAAACCCGCTCATCGCGGACGAGTTCGAGGGAAATCCCCTTCGCGGAGGCGGTGACGACCTTCGACGTCACCGGGTCGCGATACCGGAGCGCCACGTCCCCGACGTCGCGCAGGCCGGTCCCTTCCCCGCCCACGTTCAGCTTGGCGAAGACGGTCCGGCGCTCGCCCGCCGAAAGTTCGCCCAGCCGGATGACGTAGGCGTCGCCGTCGCGCCGCCAGTCGCGCCCGAGGACCGAGCCGAAGCGGCAGTCCCTCTTGAGCCGGATGACGATCTCGACCTCGGAAGCGGACGTGCGCGAGGCGATGCGGAACTCCGATTCCAGCGCCGCCACGATCCGTTCGGGGTCGCCGAGGTAGCGGTACGTCCCTCCGCCGCCTCCGGCGATCCTCGTCATCAGCTCCTCGTCGAAATCGTTGCCGACTCCGAACGTGGAGACGGAGACCCCGTGTTCGGCCATCTCCCCCGCGCGCTCCCGAAGGGCACCGCGGTGGGTCACGCCAACGTTGGCCAGCCCGTCCGAGAGGAGGAGGACCCGGTTCAAGGTGCCCCGGCGCTTCCCGGCCTTCGCCTGCCGGAAACCCTCCTCCAGCCCGCCGGAGAGGAAGGTCGACCCGCCCGGATACAGCCCGGAGACGATCCGGTGCAGCTCCTCCCGGTCCCGCCCCACGGGACGCGACGGCCACGGGACCTGGACCTGCTGGCTGTAGGTCACGATGGAGAGGAGATCGTCCGGCCCCATCATGTCCACGAGATGATGGGCGGCCGTCTTGACGAAGTCGAGCTTGCGCGCTTCCGCCATCGAGCCGCTCCGGTCGATGACGAGCGCGAGATTCAGCCGGGGCCGGTCGGTGTGGATCGCCGGGGCGTCCGGGGCGATCACCTGGATCTGGATCGTCCCGTCGCCGGGGCCGGGGACGAGCACCGTCCGGTTCTCCGACCGCACATCGAGCATAAGGGGCGCTGCACGGGCGCCCGCCGCGCCGAGAAGTACCGCCGCCAGCGCCACCGCCAGCGTGAACACCCTGTTGCCGATCCGCTCCGTTTTCATGAGAATCCTCCGTTTCTCGCGAGATGAAATTCCCGTTCCTGCCCCATATACCCGGCCCGGCCGGTCTTTATTCCCGTTCGATCGATATCTCCCCGGCGACGGCCATGGATGACCTAGTGCCGGGGCAGGCAGGGATGCCCCGGGGTCTGTCGCCCCGGCCCGGGAATATTTTCGCCGCTCGTATGGTATAGAGGGTGAGGGATGCGCGCGGACCTCGACGGGGAGAAGGACGAGCGGCTTGCCGCGCTGGC
>Ga0316622_100000884_pt1 | contig 18548 bp, 17 predicted proteins | sample OWC_Aug_OW2_C1_D_FD_207646 | JGI IMG/M metagenome (GOLD analysis project Ga0316622, IMG submission 207646) | Wetland soil microbial communities from Old Woman Creek delta, Ohio, United States - OWC_Aug_OW2_C1_D5_C | ecosystem: Environmental > Terrestrial > Soil > Wetlands | place: USA: Ohio... | reverse complement strand
GGCCACCTCCTCGAACACCGAGCCGGTCACGCCCGACAGCTGGGTGGACGGGTTCTGGAACGCGATCCCGACCCGCTGTGCGAGCTCGTGGAGCGGCCGCTGGCGGATGGACGCGCCGTCGATCAGGAGCTCGCCGTCGAGGCCGCCGCCGATCGAGCCCGGGGCCAGCCCGGATGCGACCAGGCAGAGCGTGCTCTTGCCGGCCTCGTTCGCGCCGACCAGACCGACGATCTCGCCGTCGGCCAGCGTCAGGTCGATCTCGTGGAGCGCTCGCCGCGCATACCCGGCGTAGCGGTAGGAGGCGCCGCGCAGCTCAAGCACCGTGGCTCGGTCCTCCGAGGTCAGATCCAGCCGGCCAGGCGCCCGGCCACGAGCGCGACGAAGCCGGCGAGCAGCAGCCAGCGGACGACGCGCTGGATCGAGCTGTCCGGCATCGCCCACAGGAGGTGGCGGCGGCCCGGGCGGGTGAAGGCCCGCGTCTCGAGCGCCAGGCTCCGCTCCTCCACGTCGGTGAGCGACGAGAGGATCATCGGGCCCACGATCGGCAGCAGCCCGCGCAGCCGGCCGCGGACCCCGCCCTCGGTGTCGAGCCCCCGGGCGCGTTGCGATTCGGCGATCGTGGTCGCCCGCTCGGCCATGATCGGGACCGCCTCGACGGTGGCCACCGCGACGAAGGCCAATCGGGGCGGCACCCCGCGCCGCTCCAGGTCCAGGACGAAGGCACGCGGGTCGGTCGTCAGCGTGAACAGCCCGAGCGAGGTCGAGATGGCGAGCAGCCGGACGACGGTCTGGGCGGCGAAGTCGACGCCCTCGGCGGTCACGTCGAACGGCCCGATCACGAACAGGACCGTCTCGCCAGGCCGGGTCAGCGCGCTGACCAGCACGACCGAGACCGCGAGCGGGAGCGTCAGGATCAGCGAGAGGCGAACGAGCTGGGTCGCGACGCGGCCAAGCGCGGCGGCGGCGATCATCGCCGCCAGGATGAGCAGGGGCCCGATGTAGCCTCCGGCGACGAAGGCCGCCAGCGAGCCCAGCGTCGCGATGGTTGCCTTTGTGAGCGGGTTCAGCCGGTGGTAGGCGGTCGGAGTCGGTGGCACCAGCCGCCGGATGAGTGCGACGTCGTCGGGCGCGAGGTCGTCGGCGAGGATGACCGCGGCCGACGGAGTGGCGGCTATGCGTCCTCCAGCCCGATGGCCCTCTCCCCCTGCGGGAAGCGGGCGACGAACCGCCGGGAGAGCGTCTGCAGCAGCACGAAGACGACGAAGAACGTGATCGTCTTGTCGATCGGGTCGGAGATCAGCCCCTGCTGGAGGACCGCGGTCTGGAGGTCCGAGCCCCCCTGCTGGAAGGCTGCCACCAGGAGGTCGGTCCCGGAACCGGTCACCCCGCCGAAGACGACGGCCGAGATCGGCGCCGAGATGATCGCCGAGATGATGCCCGTGATCAGCCCGGCCACGAAGACATACGCGACGCCGAGATCGCGGCGCACGAAGAGCAGGACGAACAGGGCCACGATCGCCGCCACCAGCCCGATCCCGATCAGCCAGCCGAGGGCCGTGAAGAACGGCGAGGCATCCGGGTTGTCACTGAAGAAGGTGAACGTGCCGTCGGTGTAGAAGGGCAGGAAGCCCCAGATCCCGATCACCAGGATGATCGCGCCGACGATGGCGCCGCCCATGATCAGCTGCGGCCACGGGGTCAGGGGCCGGCTGCGGAAGAAGCCTCCCATCGCGAACAGGCCGGCGACCAGGCCGATCTCCGCGGCAACGATCGCGAACGGCGCTGCGTACGGCGAGTTGAGCGGTGGGGGCAGGACATACGTCCAGATCAGGTTGGCCAGCAGGCCGGTGAGCAGGCCCGGGATCGGACCGGCGAGGACCGCGACCAGCACGGTGCCGATAGAATCGAGGTAGATCGGGACCTTGAGAACCGAGGCCACCGTCTGGCCGAGGATGATGTTGATCGCGATGGCGATCGGGATCAAGACGATCGTCCGCGTGTCGAACTGGCTTGTCACCCAGCTCATGGCATCCCTCCACGATCGGGCCCGCGACGGGCGGCGGACCGACTCGCACCGTCTAGCGTGCCACGGACTGGAGGGTCGATGCTAGTCGCCCGAGCGCACCTGGCTCGCTCGGGCGGGCGCGACCCCGAGGCTCGCGGCCAGACTCCCGACGCGCTCGATGAAGCGCTCGAAGAACGCATCGGCGTCGGCCCACACCCCGACGTCAACGTTGGGCGGCCGCCCCCAGACCCGCCGCCAGTCGGTGACCGTCTCGCCGGTGGTCAGGCGTCCGCCGAGCTCGATCTCGACAGTGAGCGCCTCGGTGCGAACGAGGGCCGGGTCGAGCGCCGCCGCGACGACGAAGGGGTCGTGGACGAACGCGCCGTAGAAGCCGTCGTTGCGGCTGTGGAACTCCATGTAGAAGCGCAGGGCGTCGTCGACGAAGCGCACCACCGGGTTGGCTGTCGGGCCGGCCCCCGGCCTCGCGGTGCCGCCCGCCCGCCGGGCGAGCCGCGCCAGGTGGTCGGGCGTGAGCTTGGCCCGCTCGGTCACGTCGAGCCCCATCGCCACGGGGCGCGGGATGCCCTCGCCATCGAACGCCTCGAAGACGACCCGAGCCGCCTCCGGATCGACGTGCATGTTCCACTCCGTGGTCGGTGCCGTGTTGCCCGGCGACCGGTAGCTGCCGCCCATGATCCAGAGCCGCCCCAGCAGCCGGGGCAGCTCGGGCTCGCGGAGGACGGCCAGGGCCAGGTTGGTGAGCGGCCCCAGGGTGACCAGCGTCAGCTCCCCCGGTCGCCGGCAGGCCTCCTCGATCATCAGGTCGGCGGCGTGACGCGACGAGAGCGGATGGCTCGGCGGCGGGAGCACGGCATAGCCGATCCCCTTGGGACCGTGGGTCTCGGGGGTGGTTTCGAGCGGTCGCGCGAGCGGTCGCTCGCGGCCAAGGGCGACCTCGACGTCCATGCGGCCGGCGAGCTCGAGCACCGCCCGCGTGTTCTCGGCGACCTGACGGGCGTCGATGTTGCCGCCAACACAGGTCACGGCAACAACGTCGGCCTCGGGCGACGCGCAGGCGTACAGGAGCGCCAGGCTGTCGTCGATCCCGGTGTCGACATCGAGGATGAGCCGGATCCGACCCGGAGTGCTCACACCGCTAGGGTAGCGCGGCGAGCGTGGTGCTCCACGCCCGGGAAGCACCGTCGGTCAGCGCGCGGCCTTCTCGGGGAGCGGCTCGCCGATGCCGTCGAGGGCGTGCGGGTGGCCCTCGACCTCGGGCTCGCCAGGTCGCAGCCAGGAGGCGGCGATGGTGACCGCGAGGATCGCCCCGACGACCGCCAGCGACACCAGCGGGTCGATCTTGACCACGTCGTGGAGCAGCAGCTTGATGCCCACGAACACGAGGATCACCGCGAGGCCGAGCTTGAGGAAGCGGAAGCGGTTCTTGAGGTCGGCCAGCAGGAAGTAGAGCGCCCGAAGACCGAGGATCGCGAAGGCGTTCGACGTGTAGACGATGAACGTGTCGGTCGTGATCGCAAAGATCGCCGGGATCGAGTCGACCGCGAAGATGAGGTCGGTGACCTCGACCGAGATCAGGACGAGCAGCAACGGGGTCGCCAGGCGGCGGCCGTTCTCGCGGGTGAAGAAGCGCTGACCGTCGTACCCCGCGGAGAAGGGGAGGTGGCGCCGCGCGTACTGGACGACGACGTTCTTCTCGGGATCCTTCTCGGGCTTGCCGTACGACATGCCCATCCGGATGCCGGTGAACACGAGGAACGCGCCGAAGATCAGCAGCAGCCAGGCGAACTGCTCGATCAGCGCGGCACCGATCACGATCATGACGAAGCGCATCACGAGCGCACCGAGCACGCCCCAGAAGAGCACCCGGTGCTGGTACTCGGCCGGCACGGCGAACGATCCGAAGATCAGCGCGAAGATGAAGACGTTGTCGATGCTGAGGCTCTTCTCGATCAGGTAGCCGGTGTAGTACTCGAGCGCCTTCTCGCTGCCGAGCCAGGCGAGCACCAGCACCCCGAAGGCGACGCCGAGGGCGATCCAGAAGGCCGAGAAGATGCCCGCCTCGCGGAGGCCAACAACGTGCGCCTCGCGATGGAAGACGAAGAGGTCGAGAAAGAGCAGGAAGCCGATCAGGACGAAGAACGCGAGCCAGAAGATGGGGTCCATGGGCCGGCTGGGCTTCCTCTCGAGATGGCGCGCGCCCGGCCGGGGCCGGGCGCCAGGTTTGCGATCTTGCTCGCGTGGATGGTAGCAATGAAGGTTCGCAGGCGCCGGCGGCGCGGATGCGCGACTCGCCGGCGGCGGCCGGCTGCCGCCGCGCACCGTCATCCGGCTGGTGGATCGCGGGCGATCCTGGCGAGCCCGCGCCCCACTACACTCGCGCGGTGAGCGATCTCCCGATCGGCCCGTACGAGCGGCGCCCGGCCGCGGTCCACCCGTGGGACCCGAGGAGCCCTGCCGTCGCCGCGAGGATCGCCGCCGCGGTCCGTGTCCGCCGCCCCGACCTCGTCGTGGAGCACGTCGGCAGCTCGGCGGTCCCGGGGCTGCCGGGCAAGGGGGTCATCGACCTCGCCATCGCCACGGATCCGGGCGAGATCCCTGCCGTCACGTCGGACCTGCTGGCCCTGGGCTTCGGCCGGCAGCCCGGGCCGGCCGCCTTCCCCGTCACGCGGCCGTTGCTCATGGGCTCGATCGAGCACGACAGCGAGTGCTTCAACATCCACGCCCACGTCATCCCCCGCGAGCGGGGCGAGGTGGCCGAGCTGATCGGCTTCCGCGACCGCCTTCGCGCCGACGCCGAGCTGCGGGCTGCGTACGTGGCCGCCAAGGAGGGGGCTGTCGTCGAGGGCCCGGCGGTCACGGCCCACCGGGACGTGCCGGACAACCAGGGCTACGCGGTTGCCAAGGGAGCCTTCGTCGAGGAGGCGCTGCTGCGGACCGGCATCCGTGCCCTTCCGGCCGGACGCGGACCGGCGCTTCCCCCCGGCTCGACCATCGGCGTGCTGGGCGGAGGCCAGCTCGGCCGGATGCTGGGGCTTGCCGCCCGGGCGATGGGCTACCGCATGGAGATCCTGGACCCAGACCCGGAGTGCCCTTCTCGCGCCCTGGCGGACCGGCAGATCGTCGCCTCCTACGACGACGGGGAGGCCGCCCTCGACCTCGCCCGCGACTGCGCCGTCGTGACCTACGAGCTCGAGCATGTGTCGGCCGCCGTGGTGGAGGCGCTCGCCGAGCGGCTCCCCGTGCGGCCGGGGCTGCGCGCCTTGCGGGCGACCCAGGACCGTCTCGCGGAGCGGCGGTTCCTGCGCGGCCAGGGCGAGCTGACGGCGCCCTGGCGCGAGATCCGCGACCTCGACGGGCTGCGAGAAGCGGGCGAGACGCTCGGCTATCCGCTGCGGCTCAAGACCCCGGTCGGCGGCTACGACGGGAGGAGCCAGCTGCGTCTTGCCGGCCCCGACGACTGCGCACCCGCTTTCGAGCGGCTCGGCGGCCCCGCGGGCGAGCGCCCGCTGCTGGTCGAGCAGGAGCTGGCGTTCCTGGCCGAGCTGTCGGTCGTGTGCGCCCGGGGCGTGGATGGCCGCGTGGTGGCCTTCCCGGTCGCGCGGAACGTCCATGACGACGGGATCCTCGTCGAGTCGGTGGCTCCGGCGGACCTGGACCCCGTCGTCGCCGCCACTGCACGCGACATCGCCGGCGGGATCGCCCGGGCGCTGGACATCGTCGGGACGCTGACCGTCGAGCTGTTCCTGCTCGAGGCCGGGCAGCTGGCGGTCAACGAGCTCGCTCCGCGCGTCCACAACAGCGGCCACTACACGATCGATGCCTGCGCCACCAGCCAGTTCGAGCAGCACGTGCGGGCCATCTGCGGGCTGCCCCTCGGATCGCCGGAGCAGCACGCGCCGGCCGCGATGGTCAACCTGCTGGGCGAGGGGCCCCGACGCCCGGCCCGGCTCGGCGGAGTGGCCGATGCCCTCGTCGATCCGAATGTCCACCTGCACGTGTACGACAAGCGACAGGTGTTCGAGCGGCGCAAGATGGGGCACCTGACCGCGCTCGACGGCTCGACCGATGCTGCCTTGGAGCGTGCACGGGCAGCACGTGCCCGGCTCGCCTGGGGAGGCATGCCATGAAGCTCGTTCTGCTGACATTCGCCAGCCAGGAGGGAGCAGCTCGCTGGGACGCGATGACGAGCGAGGCCCGCAGGGCGGACATCGAGCGTCATCGCGAGTGGTTCCGCGAGCATGGCGCCGCGGTTGTCGGCGGCGAGGAGCTGGCACCGCCGCATCGGACGTGGACGGTCCGCCGAATCGAAGGGCGATCGCACTCGACCGAGGGGCCGCACGAGCCATCGCGCGACTGGCTGTCGGGGATCATCGTGGTCGAGGCCGAGGATGTCGGGGCCGCCATTGCCATGGCAGCGGAGTGGCCCGGGCTGGACTACCCGGGCCACTTCATCGAGGTTCGGCCGATCGACGAGACGACGGCCTGACCGCTATTTGCGATCCGCCCAACGGCACCGGCTCATGCCGGCGCTCCCGCGGCCGGCAGGACGACCCGACGGCCGGCTCGGATCGCGCTGACCCCGAGCAGGATCCAGCCACCGGCGAAGGCCAGGATGCCCACGAGGAAGAGCGGGAACCCGGCTTCGTCGCCGATCCGCCCGGACAGCGAGCCGGCGAAGGTCAGCACCATCACGGCCGCGGCCATGCCGAGGGCGATCGTGCCGATCCGCGACAGCGAGGTCGTGAGCCACGTGGCGATGGCGAACAGCCCAGATCCGCCAAGGAGGGCAAGCACCCCGATCATCCAGATCTCCCAGGTGCTCGGGCCCGAGGCCCAGAGCTTGTCGCCCGCGAGCCACATGCCCGAGATCCCGACGGTGGAGACGATCGTGCCGGCCGCGGGCACGAGGAAGGCCACCCACACGAGCCGCGGGTACTCTCGCGCCTGGAAGGCACTGAGGCCGATGAGCGCGACGAGCAGCAGGACGGTACCGGCGAGGAGAAGCGCCAGCCACGGCGACGCCTCGTCCGAGCCGTCGGCCGAGCTCGCGGCCAGGCCAGCGAGCCAGAGGACGCCACCGCCGATGGCGGCATACCCCCCGATGCGAAGTGACATTGCGAAACCCCTTCCGTGTTCCGAGGCGGCCCCAAGGCCGCGGAGATGCAAGTGAGCGTCGAGCGCGCCGAGCAGGATGTCCGCCACGTCGAATGGTCCAAGCGGCCGCTCCTCGAGGACAGCCGCGAACTCGTCGCCGTAGCGGGCGCGCCATCGCGCCGGGTAGAGCCGAAGAAGCAGGGCGATCATGGGACGCACCACGGGTCAGCCGGACGCTCGGCCGAGCCGGCGGAGACCGAGCTCTGCGAACTCGGAGAGCTCGCGAAGCTGCTGCGTCAGAACGGTGGCCCCCACCGCTGTGATCCGGTACGGCCGGCGCCGGTCCACCGGCGGCAGCGCCTCGATCAGACCACGTTCCTCCAGTCGTGCAAGGGCGGCATAGAGCGTTCCGGGGCCCATCGGCCGGCCCGTGCCTGCCTCGACGTCGGCCATGATCGCGTAGCCGTGCTTGGGGCCATCGCTCAGCGAGACGAGGATGGCGATCGACGGTTCTGCGAAGCGGCCGAGCTCGGACATTCCGGACGACATGCGTTCCTCCCTGGCGAGTCAGCCGCGCGTCCGCGGCCGTCTCTATTACGATTAGCGATATATCGTGCTGCGATATATACGCGACACGATGGGCGATGTCAAGGGCGCTCGAGGATGCGCCGTACCCGACGCTCGAAGCGGGCGATCCACTCGGGTGCCTTGGCCCGGTACTCGGGCTCCTCGAGCAGCTCGACGTCATTGGCCAGCACGAGCGCCCGGCCGGCGATGAACCTGTCGATCGCCATCCCGGTGGTGTCGGGCCACGGCCGCACCCGCTCGTATCCTGCGCGGAACGCGGCGCGCAGCGACAGGTGATCGGGCTCATCCGCGAGGTAGTAGAGCGCGATCGCGAGGTCCTGGACGGGCCAGCCCCAGACGAGGTCTTCGAAGTCGAACGCGGCAGCCTCGCCCCCGTCGATCAGCACGTTCCAGCGGTGGAGGTCGCCGTGGAGGACGCGCATCGGCTCGCGCAGATGCAGTTCGTCGATCGCCTGCTGGACGATCGCCGCCGCGGCCGCGAAGACGTCGCGCTGCGCCTCCGACACGAACGTCGAGCGACCCTCGTCGAAGAGGACGACGGGCTCGTCGAACGGGAACACCCGGTCGTAGCGGACGATGTCGAACCCGGGCGATGGCTCGAAGCGCTCGGCATGCTCGTGGAGCCGCGCGGCGAGCGCCCCGTACATCGCCATGTTCGCGCGGCTGAGATCGCGGTCGAGCAGCCGGCCAGGGAGCCATCGGAAGAGCACGCAGTTGCGGCGACCCGGGACGCCGTCGACCTCGACCTCCGTGACCGTGTCGCCCGCCACGTTTGGCACCGGAGCTGAGACCCGCAGGTCGGTGTCGCGGACCAGCGCCGCGAGCCACTCGGTCTCCGACCGGACCTGGCGCACCGAATGGCCGACCTGGCCGCCGCGACCGACCCGCAGGGCGAATCGCCGCCCGTCGGTCGCATCGACCCGGAAGATCCCGTTCATCTCGTTCGTCAGGAGCCGCACGGCCCGGACCTCGACGTCGTAGGCCTCGAGGGCCCGGGTCGCGACCCGGCGCACACGGCGGGCTCGGCCGGCCGGCGATAGCTCGTAGAAGTCCCGCATCGGACGCAAGTGTGGCGCGCGGCATCGGACCGCGTGGCTAGGATTAGACCGCACACCTCCCTTCCCCTGACGCCGCGGCCGATCCAGGAGACTGCACAATGACCGAGCCCGTCCAGACCCACCGGATCACCGTCATCCCGGGCGACGGCGTCGGGCCCGAGGTCGTCCGCTCGGCGACGCGCATCATCGACGCCGCCGGCGTGTCGATCGCCTGGGAGGAGGCGGAGGCCGGTGCCGAGGTCTTCAAGCGTGGCGACTCATCGGGCGTGCCGCATGACACCCGCGAGTCGATCGAGCGCACCCGCGTCGTCCTCAAGGGCCCCCTCGAGACCCCCGTCGGCTTCGGTGAGAAGAGCGCCAACGTCACCCTGCGCAAGCTGTTCGAGACGTACGCCAACGTCCGTCCCGCACGCGAGCTGCCGGGCGTGCCCACCCGCTACAGCGGCGAGGGCGTCGACTTCGTCGTCGTGCGCGAGAACATCGAGGACCTCTACGCCGGCATCGAGCACATGCAGACGCCCGACGTGGCACAAGCGCTCAAGATCGTCAGCCGCAAGGGCTCCGAGAAGGTCATCCGCTACGCCTTCGAGCTGGCTCGACGCGAGGGTCGCTCGAAGGTGACCTGCGCGACCAAGGCCAACATCCTCAAGCTGACCGAGGGGCTCTTCAAGCGCACCTTCGAGGAGCTGTCCGCCGAATACCCCGACATCGCCCCCGAGCACCTGATCGTGGACAACGTGGCTCACCAGTTCGCCAAGAGCCCGGCCCAGTTCGACGTGGTCGTGATGACCAACATGAACGGCGACATCCTGAGCGACCTGGCATCCGGGCTGGTCGGCGGGCTGGGCTTCGCCGCCTCGGGCAACTACGGCGACGAGGTCGCGATCTTCGAGGCCGTCCACGGCTCGGCGCCCAAGTACGCCGGCAAGGACGTCATCAACCCGACGGCGCTGATCCTCAGCTCGGCGATGATGCTCCGCCACATCGGGGAGCACGCGGCGGCCGACGCGATCGAGGACGCGGTCTTCGTGACGCTCGAGGAGGGCCGCGCGGTGACCCAGGACCTGGCCCGCCAGACCGGGGGCGACGTCGAGCACGCAGCCTCCACGTCGGGCTTCACCGACGCCGTGATCGCCAACCTGGGACGCGTCCCCTCGACCGAGCTCGTGCGTAAGGGCGGCCGGCCCGGCGCGGCGGCGTCCCCGCCCGCGCGGTGGTCATACGCGCCCGTCCGATACCAGGCGGTCGCGCGGTCGCTGGTCGGGGCGGACGTGATGATCGAGTCGGACCTCGGCTCCGACGCCCTGGGCCCGCAGCTCGAGGCGCTGGCCGGCGACGTGCTGCGCCTCTCGATGGTCAGCTCGCGGGGCACCAAGGTCTATCCCGCCACGGACGTGCCGGCCGGCGACCATGTGCGCTGGTTCCGCGGGCGCTTCGTTGCCCGCGAGGGCCGTACTCCGAGCGACGCGGACCTGCTCGACCTGCTCGGGCGGATCGTGGCCGCTGGCCATCGCTGGACGCAGGTCGAGCGGCTCCAGTCGTTCGACGGCGAGCCAAGCTTCACGAAGGCCCAGGGGGAATAGACGATGGACGCGGCGAGGCCCCACGCGGCTGGCGACAGCGGCTCTCGCGCGGACGCCGCCCCGCGCGTGGGGGTCGTCGGCGGCAGCCGATCGGACTTCCCGGTGCTTGAGCGTGCCGTCGCCGTCCTCGACGAGCTCGCCGTTCCGTGCGAGCTGCGGGTCGTGTCGGCCCACCGGACGCCGGACCACCTGTTCCGCTACGCCGAGACGGCGGCGGCTCGCGGGATCCGGGTGATCATCGCGGGCGCCGGCGGGGCCGCCCACCTGCCCGGGATGCTGGCTGCCAAGACGGCCCTCCCGGTCATCGGCGTCCCGATCCCGACCGAGCACCTGCGCGGCCTCGACTCGCTGCTCTCGATCGTCCAGATGCCGCGCGGCATCCCGGTCGCCACGGTGGCCATCGGGAATGCCGAGAACGCAGCCCTGCTTGCGACGGCCATCCTCGCCCTGTCCGACGCGGCGCTGGCGGCGCGGCTTGCAGACTACCGGGAACGCCAGACGGCCGGCGTCATGGCCGACGCCAGCAACGTCGAGCCGCTGCCCTGACCGGCGCACTCGCGCCTGCCTCCGTGGCCGGCCCCGGGCTGCACGGAGGCCGAGGCGACCATCCCCCGAGGGCGGGTCGGGCGTCGTCACCCATCTCAAGCGCGACGTCGTGTGGCCCGTGCTCGATCAGCCCGGCCATCGCCGGGTCGCCCCGGTTGTCATCGACCCGGTCTGGTCTGCGCTCGGTCTCGGTCGACTGGCGGAACGCCGAATGTCGGCATCGGCGCTCTGGCTCCGTCGCGCAGCCCGGGCGTTGTAGCCGCCATTGCGTCAGTCATTCGGAGTGGGCTATGAAGGCGTTGTACGCAAGGCTATGATCCGGCCAGAGGCTCGGCCCGTCTGGCGAGCCTGAGGGAGATGGGTGTGTCCCGCGCGAGCGGGTGTTGGACGAGGAGGCACGTTTCGTGAGTCGACCAATTGGTGTGACGCTCCTGGCCGCCGGGGCCGGGCTCGCCGGGCTCTTCCAGCTCTGGCGGATGGGAGTGTTCCTCGGGATCTTCAACTGGACCTTCATCGGCCAGGAGGTCTCGTTCAACGAGGCGCAGTGGGGCCAGGCGCTCTGGGCCCTGATCCTGGCGGCGATCTGGTTCTGGGTGGCGGCGGGCTTCTGGGGCGTCCGCGCCTACGCCTGGTCGTTTGGCGTCTTCATCTCGCTCTTCACCCTGATCTGGGGGTTCTTCGCCGTCCTGTTCGGCTCGTCGATCGAGCAGGAGACCGTTCCCTGGCTGCTCGCCGGGATCATCTACCTGTACCTGCAGTACCCGGGCGTCCGCCAGCACTTCGAGAAGAGCGAGCTGGACCGGTTGACCCCGGAGCAGCGCGCCGCATACGAGCAGCTCATGGCTGCCAACGCGGCGGCCGCGCAGGCCAGGGTTGCACCGGCTCCCGCACCGCAGGCACCGGCTCCCGCACCCCAGCCGCCGGCCGCGCCGTCGGACACGAACGCACCGGGCGCCTAGTCGCGCCTTCCGGCCGCCCGGGCGCGCGTCCGTCGCCCCTGGCACTGTCGACCTTGACGGTCTTGATCCGCCCCGGACCAACGGCCCGGGGCGGATTCGTTTTGCCCGGGCTCGCTGGCTCGCCCCGGCCGATGGGTGGAGCCGGCGACCCCTAGACTCGATCGATGACCCAGGACCCTGGTACATCCGCGTCCCCTGCGGCGCCGTCGGCCGGCGAGCCGGCCGCCCTCGACGACGCCCGCTGGGAGCCCGGCATGCCGATCCTCGATCGGCAGCCGGTTCGCGAGACGCGCCCAATCTCGGCGCTGCCTCCGAGCCTGCAGGGCCTGCCGCCCCGGTCGGTCCCGGAGACCAGGCCGACGCCCCTGCAGCCGTACTACGTCTACCTGTCGGTCGTCGCCTTCTTCTGCGGGCTGGTCGCCATCACCGCGCTGGAGCTCGGGGCACCGATCGGGAGCCCGCTGGTCAAGCTCTGCGTCCTGATCGGGGCGCCGATGCTGATCCTGACCACGCTCGATGCGGCGCTGCGGATCTGGCGCTCAGCGTGGGCGTGGATGCCGGTGGATCGCGGCAGGGGGCTGTTCCGCCTCGCCTGGCTCGTGCCGGCGCTCGTCCTGATCGTGCTCGCAGGAGGTGCGCTCGTCGTGGTGTTGCCCGCGTAGAGCCGGGAGGCTCGCCGGGGCGGGCGCTGCCGGCCTGGATTCCGGGTGCACTCGACGTGGTGACGCCGAGCGCGTCGCAGCCCAAGAGTCAGTCAACCATCGTCCGGGACGCCGGTATCGATCCCCGCCCCACTGTGTTCCTGACCTCGGTGGCTGCGAAGGTTGGCCCCTCACGCGCATCCGTGCTCAGCTGGACGCCCCGCCGAGCCCGATCCGCTTCCCCAACCGACCTGCGGTTCGCCTACCAGCGCCCCGGGCGATCAGTGACAGGACTTCGGCGTCAAGGCGGCGACACCAGCGCCCCGGGCGATCAGTGACAGGACTTCGGCGTCAAGGCGGCGACGGAGCTTGCCCGCATCGGCGGTGACGGAGCTGGTCCGCATGGGCGGTGACGGAGCCGGCCGGCGGGGCCGGCCGGGCCGCGGGGCCGGCCGGGCCGCGGGGCGGCTCCACTCGCGGCCGGCGCCCTGGTGGTGGTGCTGCCTGCCTGACGTGGCTCAGCCCACCGACGGGCTGCGCGCGTACACTCGGGTCATGTCGCACGACCGCGATCCGTACGGCCGGTCCGGCGCCCGCGATCCCGAGATCGCCGCCGAGCTCGAAGAGGAGCGGCAGATGGCCGAGGAGCGCCGGCTCGTCGAGACGCTCGGGCGCGGCCCGGACGCGCGGTCGACCGACATCGATTCGGGGATGGGACCGCCGAGCTGGCTGGCTGCCACCCTCAACCACTGCACCCGTTGCGGCGCCACGCTCGAGCTGGGGGGGATCGCGGGCGAGGACCGCGAGCGACTTGCCTGCCCCGCCTGCGGCTACATCGCCTACGTCAACCCGCGGCTGGTCGTGACCACGCTCCCGGTTACGGACGCCGGCGAGATCGTCCTGCTGCGCCGCGGCATCGAGCCGGGGTATGGCTCCTGGGCCCAGCCCGGCGGCTTCCTCGAGGTGGACGAGACGGTGACCGAGGCCGCGATCCGCGAGACGGTCGAGGAGACCGGGCTTGTCGTGGAGCCGACCGAGATCGTCGGCTTCTACTCGCGGCTCGAGGCGGCCATCGTCGTCGTCGCGTTCGAGGCGCGGATCGTGGGGGGCCGCGTCCGCACGACCCCGGAGGCGCTCGAGGTCCGAGCCTTCGCCCCCGCGGCGATCCCCTGGCCGGACATCGCGTTCAAGACGACGGCGTGGGCGCTACGCGACTGGATCCATCGCCGCCACCCGGACCTGGACGCGGGTCTGCCGGGTTGATCCGTCCGCTGGCTGCCGGGCGATCGGCCGTCCGGCCCAGGTCTACCCCAGGTCGACGTAGACGTTCTTGACCTGCGAGTACAGCTCCAGGGCATGCATGCCCAGCTCGCGCCCGATGCCGGACATCTTGTAGCCGCCGAACGGCGCCTCGACATGCACCGAGTTGTTGCAGTTGATCGAGATGACGCCGGACTGGACACCCTTGGCGACCCGCAGCGCCCGCCCGATGTCGCGGGTCCAGACCGAGCCCGACAGCCCGTACGGCGATGCGTTCGCCAGGCGCACGGCCTCCTCCTCGGTGTCGAACGGGATCACCCCGACGACCGGTCCAAAGATCTCCTCGCGGGCGATGGTCATGTCGGGTGACACCCGGTCGAAGACGGCCGGCAGCAAGTAGGCCCCGGCGGCGAGCGCCGGGTCGTCCGGACGGACGCCGCCGGTGACCAGCTCCGCTCCCTGGTCGAGGCCGCCGGCGATGTAGCCCTCGACCCGCTCGCGCTGACGGTACGACACCATCGGGCCGACCTCGGTCGACTCGTCCGAAGGGTCGCCAACCTTGACCTTGCGGGTTGCCTCGGCGAACAGCTCGACCACCCGCTCGTGGACGGAGCGCTCGACGAGGATCCGGCTGCGGGCGCAGCAGTCCTGCCCGCAGTTGTCGAAGACCGAGTAGGGCGAGGTGGCGGCGAAGCCCTCGATGTCGGCGTCGGCGAAGACGATGTTGGGGCTCTTGCCACCCAGCTCGAGGCTGACCTTCTTCACGTTGCTGGCCGCCAGCCGCATGATCTCCTGGCCGGTGGTCGTCTCGCCGGTGAAGGCCACCTTGCTGATGCCCGGGTGCGCCGCGATCGCGGCCCCGACGCTGTCGCCCGGCCCGGTGACCACGTTGACGACGCCGGCCGGCAGCCCCGCCTCGAGGGCGAGCTCGCCCAGTCGCAGCGCGGTGAGCGGCGAGTAGCTGGCCGGCTTGAGGATGCAGGTGTTGCCGGCCGCCAGCGCCGGCCCGAGCTTCCAGGAGGCCATCATGACCGGGAAGTTCCAGGGCACGATCAGGCCGGCCACGCCGAGCGGCTCGCGAAGGGTGAAGTCGAAGCCGGGGCGGGTGGTCGGGATCGTCTCGCCGTGGATCTTGGTCGTGGCGCCGGCGTAGAACTCGAGCACCTTCCAGACCTGGCCAACCTCCCAGCGGGCCCCGCTGATCGGCTTCCCGATGTTGCGGCTCTCGAGCCAGGCGAGCTCCTCGGCGGCGCCGCGGACGGCCTCGGCGTAGCGGAGCATGAGGCGGCCGCGCTCGGACGCCGCCAGCCGTGACCACTCCCCGTGGAAGGCGGCGTCGGCCGCAGCCACCGCACGGTCGACATCCTCGGGGCCACCGCGGGGGACGCGGGCGATGAGCGACCCGGCGTGGGGCTCCACGACCTCGAAGACCTGGCCGTCGACCGCGTCGATGAGCTCGCCGCCGATGACCATGCGGGGCTCGATCGGGGCGGTCGTCGGGGAGGCGCCGCCGGGAAGCTGCTCGGTCACGGGTGTGTCCTCTCGGGCTGGCCGGTCGTCCGGGGTGCCGTCGCCGGGCTGCCGGCATGAGATGGCTCGGATCCAGCCGATCATACGCGCCCGCAGCGTGCCAGAATTCGGCCATGCCGTCGGCCCTGCATGCCTGGATCCCGTTCTCGGCCAGAGTCATCGGGTTGTGGCTGGCCGTGGTGGCGGGAGCGATCGTCGCCGGCACCTCCGGCTACATGATCCTCGAGGGCTGGTCCCTCGAGGATGCGCTCTACATGACGATGATCACGCTGACCACCGTCGGCTTCCGCGAGGTTCGCGAGCTCGACGCCAGCGGCCGGGCCTGGACGAGCCTCGTGGCGGTGGCGGGAGTTGCGATCATCTTCGGGACGGTCTCGCTCATGGTCGAGGGGCTCGTCGAGGGATATCAGAGCGGCAGGCGGGAGGCGATCCGGATGCGCGAGGCGATCGCGGCGATGCGCGACCACTACATCGTCTGCGGCTACGGGCGGGTCGGCTCCACCGTTGCCCGCGAGCTCGTCCACAGCGGCCAGCGGCTGGTGGTGATCGACATCAACCCCGAGTCCCTCGAGCGGGCGCGAGCGGACGGCCACCTGACCGTCGATGGCGATGCGACGGCGGACGAGACGCTCCGGGCTGCCGGAGTCGAGCGCGCCCGCGGCCTGGTCACCACGATCGACTCGGACGCCAACAACGTCTACGTGTCGCTCTCGGCGCGGGCGCTGAACCCTGACCTGTTCATCGTGGGACGGGCCAACCTGGCCGGCTCCGAGGCGAAGCTGACACAGGCCGGTGCGAACCGCGTCGTCTCGCCGTACACGATGGCCGGCCGCCGGATCGCCGAGCTCGTGACGCGGCCCCGGGTGACCGACTTCATCGACGCGGCGCTCTCGCACGGCGAGCTCGCGTTCACGCTGGAGGACGTGGCGGTCGCCGCCGACGGTCCGCTGGCCGGCCGATCGGTGGCGGACCTCCGTCGCGAGGGGATCTTCGTGCTGGCCGTCCTCCGCGGGGAGCGCACCTACCTCGCCAACCCGCCCGACGACCGCGTGCTGGCCGCGGGCGAGGACATCATCGTCTCGGGCTCGAGCGAGACACTCCAGGCGCTTCGGCAGCGCGCCTGATCGTCAGCGGCCGTAGGCGTCCCGGCGCAGGCCGACCAGGATCGCCTGGAGCTCCGGCCCCGAGACGCCCATCCGTTGGAGGGCGTGGCGAGCGAGCTCGAGCCCGGCCTCGACCTCCGGGTCCGCGATGCGCCGCGCCCCGGCCGAGCGCAGCCGGGTCGTCTCGGCGCGTCCACGGGCGCGCGAGGCGACGTCGAGACGAGGGTTGATGACCATCGACCGCTCGATCGCCAGCCTGGCGGTGAGCGGATCGCCGATGGCGACGACGAGGACGCGCGCCCGCTCGAGTCCGGCCCGCGCGAGGATCGCCGGGCTCGCCGCGTCGCCGTAGAGCGTCGCGGCACCAAGCGCCGCCGCTGCATCGAGCCGTCGCGGGTCGCGGTCGATCGCCACGCATCGGAAGCCCCGCGCCCGAGCAGCGCGGATCACCCGCGACCCGACCCGTCCGGCCCCGAGCACGACGATGCTCGCCCGGGCCTCGTCGGGCCCGAGCCCACCGGCCAGCTCGCCCCGGCTCCGGGTGGCCGGGCTCACGGTGGCCGGGCTCGCGGCCGGGACTTCCGCCGAGATGGCGCGCGCCCGCCGGTCGATCGCCGCGGACGTCCCGCGCAGGACGAATGGGCTGACGACGATGCTGATGCCGGCTGTTCCGAGGACGAGGTTGTACCCTGCGCTGTCGAGAAGGCGCAGCTGGAGTGCATCCTCGGCCAGGATGAAGCTGAACTCGCCGACCTGGCCGACGACCCCGCCGAGGAGGAGCGCCGATCTCCAGGGCATGCCCAGCAGCCGCGCCAGGCCGCCAGTCACGGCGGACTTGACGAGCACGGCGATGACCACGAGCACCGTCACCAGGAGCGCCTGGTCGACGAGGGCGGCTGGGTCCACGAGCATCCCGATCGACACGAAGAAGAGGACCGCGAAGAGGTCCCTGAAGGGGATGACCTCGGCGGCTGCCTGGTACGAGAGCGCCGAGCTCGACACCAGCAGCCCGGCCACGAACGCGCCGAGCGCCAGCGACAGCCCGAACAGGAGGCTGGAGAGCACCGCCGCCAGCAGGGCGGTCGAGAAGACCGTCAGCAGGAACAGCTCCTGCGATCCCAGCCGGGCGACGGCCGCGAACACCCAGGGCAGCAGCCGCGTGCCGACGACGTAGGCGAGCGACAGGAACAACCCGGCCTTTGCGAGGGCCAGGATGAACGGTGCGATCGGGTCGCCACCCGCAAGCGGGGGGAGCGCGACGATGAACACGATGGTCGCGATGTCCTGGAGGATCATCCAGCCGATCGCTGTTCGGCCATGCAGGCTGTCCAGCTCACCACGATCGATGAGCGCCTTGAGCACCACCAGCGTCGAGGAGATCGACAGGCAGGCGCCGATGACGACCGAGGCGGTCGGGTTGAGCCCGAAGGCCAGCGTTGCCAACCCTCCCACGAGCAGCACGATGACGATCTGCGCGATTCCCCCCGGGATGACGACGCGACGCACCCGCACGAGCTCGCTCAGCGAGAACTCGACGCCCAGCGCAAAGAGCAGCAGAACGACGCCGATCTCGGCCAACACGGCGATCTGGCCGACGTCGCCGACGAAGCCGGGCGTGAACGGCCCAATGGCCACACCGGCCAGGAGATAGCCGACCACGGCTGGCTGCCGTAGCCGAACGGCGAACGCTCCGCCCAGCAACGCGGCCGCGACGGCAACCGCGAGGTTGAGGATCGCCTGGAGCGGATCGGGCGTTGAGACGGCGGCAGCTGCCAGGAGGTCCACGACTCCATTATCCCGGCCGGGTCACCCCTGTCCGGCAACAGTCCGGCTGCAGTCGTCTGCTCGCCGGCGGGCATCGCGCCGCGTGTCAGCGCGGGGTCAGCTCGCGCTCGAGGTTCCGGATGGTCTGCCCGGCCTGGTGGCGGACGGCGTCGTGGATCGCGTTCGAGGCGAACGCCGGCAGCGTGCCGTGGACCTCGAGATCGACGCTGTAGCTGACGATGCTCCCGCCGTCGGACGCCGGAGCGATGTCGATCGGCACCGACGCCTCGAAGCTGACCCCGTAGCCGCGGGGCTGGCCCTCGAGCCGAAGCCGGACATGCCCCGGGGGCTCGGGGTCGTGGAGCGTTGCGAGGATGTCGATGCGGATCTTCACGA
>Ga0316622_100000883_pt1 | contig 18549 bp, 5 predicted proteins | sample OWC_Aug_OW2_C1_D_FD_207646 | JGI IMG/M metagenome (GOLD analysis project Ga0316622, IMG submission 207646) | Wetland soil microbial communities from Old Woman Creek delta, Ohio, United States - OWC_Aug_OW2_C1_D5_C | ecosystem: Environmental > Terrestrial > Soil > Wetlands | place: USA: Ohio... | reverse complement strand
TGGATGAGGCGGACGAGCTGCCGGCCGATGGCACCGAGGGGGCCGACCCGGACGACAGGGAGTTGGACGGCGATGCGTCTGGCCCGGGGGCGATCGGATACCACGTCGTGGGCGACGCCTTCGACGCCGAGGATTCCGAGGAGTGCTGGGAGGCGAAGCAACCGGTATCGTACCGCGCCCTGCTCACGCGTATTGCCCGGGCTCCGAGGCTGGAGGCGCTGGCCGCAGTCGCAAAGGACATCCGTTCCCGGGCGCTCACCCGGGAGCAGGCGGCCGTCGCCTGGACCGCCTGGCGGATCCGCCGGGAACACCTGGAGGCCCGCTTGCCCCTTGGGAGCATGGCTCGGGGGATCCTGGCCCGGATCGGGTGCGCGAACGGGACCGGCCGCGAGTTGGCGCGCCTGGGGACCTGGCTCTACCGGGCGCAGCGCACGGGGTCCCCCAAGCTCGCAGAGCACGAGTGGCGCGCCATCTGGACCGCGTACCACGGGCGCCGCCGCCAGCCGGCGCAGGGGTGCCGGGGCGCGTAGGCCCGGACGTTTAATGCGACTCCGTCGTGAGGTTAGCCGAATGGAAGAGGAGGCTTCGGGGTCGGTGGTATAATGGGGGACGTTGCGTCCCAAGTATCCTGGCGTGCAGAACACTCAGGATTGCCGCGGGGGCCTGGGGGCTGTCGTTGCGCCTTGCTCTTCCTCGAGGGCTCTGCCCCGCCGCGCTGCCGGTTATCCTCCACCCGCTTCCGCCGGGACCGCTCCCGGCCGCTCTCTCGCCCCCCATCGTGACGGGGCCGTCCGTCCGCGTCGCCTCCGGGGGCGCCTCGCCCATCCTGCGCGCGGGCCTGGCACGCCCAGGCTACGCAGGCCGCCGCGGCCGAGGGGCAACCTCGCTCCATTACCGGATCGGCACCGAGCTGCCCCCGGTACCTGGCGGCGGAGAGGGCCCCCTGCGCCGACTGGTACAACGGCGCCTACGTCCTCGAATCCCTCCCCTGCGCTCCCTGGTGCTTCCTGGCCTCCCCCGAGGACATCGAGCAGGCCCTGTTCACCGCGGTGGACGCCGGCCACGACGCCGACACCGTGGCCGCCATGGCCTGCACCGTCGCCGGCGCCTACCAAGGCTACGCGAGGCTCCCGAGAAGACTCGTCGCGGACCTGGAATTCCACGATCACCTGGTCGACCTGGCCGATGGGCTCTACGACCTGCATCGGAGGCTCTACGGCGCTGCCTGAGGATCTCGTGGCCCAGGAAATCATTGACAACCCGAGCCGTCCGCGGGACGATACTGTGCCATCGGGTCAGAGGGGCGTGGGAACGCCGAGCGGGAGATCAAGCTGAAGGCGTGCGGAGGAACGGCATGACGCTCAGCCCCGAGCAGCGAGACGAACTGAAGCAACAGGTCGTGGCCTGCCTGCGCAACGAGCCGGAGATTCGCCGCATTGTGCTCTTCGGATCCTTCCTCGCGAGCCCGGCCCCGCAGGACGTGGATGTGGCCGTGTTCCAGGAGAGCGAGGAGGGCTACCTCCCCCTGGCGCTCAAGTACCGCCGGCTGCTTCGCCCCGTGGCTAGCCGGATCCCAGTGGATGTGATCCCGTTGCGCGCCCAAGACTCCATTGGGGCCTTCCTGCGCGAGATCGAGCAGGGCGAGGTCGTATATGTCCGATGAGGCCCGCCAATGGCTCGTCTATGCCGAGGAGAACAGGCAAGTCGCCAGGTTGTGCCGGGAGAGCGGCTTGTTCAACCCGAGTCTCCACAACGCCCAGCAGGCGGTGGAGAAGGCCCTCAAGGCGATGGGCCTCGCAGGCGGCGTGCCGCTCAAGAAAACCCATAGCATCGGCGAGCTCCGCCGCGCCCTGGTAACACTCGGCATCGACCCTGCCCTGACGGAAGACGAGAGCGACCTCCTGGACACGATCTATCTGCCCTCGAAGTACCCATTGGGTTCGGTCCTGCCCGCGTTCACGCCGGATGCCGAGACCGCCCATCGGTGCCTTGGCATCGCGGACAGGGTACTGTCTGCCGCCGCAAAACTTCTCGCTCCCGGGTAACCGCCTGGAGACCTCCTGCCGCTTTCTCCCGATGATTTGAGATCATCCCACGAAACACCGGAGATAAATGAGTCTCACCGAATTGCAGGACCGCTATACCGGCTGTGTCCTCGGTCTCGCCGCTGGCGACGCCCTCGGGACCACGCTGGAGTTCAAGCCGCCGGGCTCCTTCGAGCCGATCAGCGACCTGGTGGGCGGTGGGCCCTTCGGCCTCGAGCCCGGCCAGTGGACCGACGACACCTCCATGGCCCTCTGCCTGGCGGAAAGCCCGGGCCTTCCACCGGAGCCACTCGTTTCGGGAATGGACCCTGCTCGCCCTGAACCTCGGCGACGATGCTGACACCATCGGCGCCGTCTGCGGTCAGCAGGCCGGGGCGTATCACGGTGGGCAGGAGATTCCGTCAGCGTGGCACTCTAGGCTGGAGCACCGGGAACTCATCAGGCCCTTTGCCGACGACCTTCTCCAGCCCAGTGGCAGCCTGCTGAAGGAGCAGAAACGGGGGGAAATCCCGCGATGGCGGCCCAACAGCAGTTCCTGCGGGGAGCGGCTTTCCCGAGATGAGTAAGCAGCGACAGTTGGGAAGCGAATCCGCAGTCGGCAGGTGCTAGACCGGGAGGCGTTCAGCGCTGACTTCACGCAGCACATCTTCTGTCTGGCCGAGGACGCGACCGACCTGGAACTGTCAACCGTAGAGCGGATGTTCTTCGTACGGGCTGGTTGAGAAGGTTCAGCGAAGCCCGTCGAATGGTGACTGCTCCTGCCGAAAACGTGAAAGGAGCATCGCAAGAAGCTTCACGGAGAATGGGCTTGACAGCAAAGTTGCGTTTGGGATAAAAACGGTCCGGAATTCGAAAGTGCCCCGAAACCAGGGAGGGGGACGGGGTGGACTCGGCAGGCGGAAACTACGCGCTGACAGCCTTCGGTGGCTATCAGCTTGACCCGCGGCCCACTGAGGGACGGACTCCTCGGTGGGCCGTTCTGCTTTCACTCGTCGGAACCAAGTGAGTGGGCAGTCCACCAAGGGCTTCGAGGATGCGGATTGCATATTCGAGGGTTCCTTCGATGGAGTGTCCGAGGGCACAGGTCCGCTGCGACACCGGCCCCTGGCAATGAGCACGTTTAGCGTAGAGTGACGCCCATGCCGTTGCAGGACAAGATAGCCAACGAAAGTCAAGGTGAGCAAAAGCTAGCTGCGCCGTCCATCTCGCTACCCAAGGGCGGCGGCGCCATTCGCGGCATGGGCGAGAAGTTCGCCGCCAACCCCGTTACGGGAACTGGATCGATGTCGGTGCCGATCGCTACAAGCCCCGGACGATCCGGATTCGGGCCCCAACTCTCGCTCTCTTACGAGTCCGGTTCCGGCAATGGTCCATTTGGCTTCGGTTGGAGCCTGTCACTGCCTGCCATTATTCGCAAGACTGACAAGGGCCTGCCCCAATACCGGGACGCGGAGGACTCGGACGTCTTCATTCTCTCTGGCGCCGAGGACTTGGTGCCGCTTCTCGTTCAGAACGCACAGGGCGAATGGGAGCGAGAGAGCCTGCCCGTACGAACCGTGAATGGCCTCACATATCAGGTTTGCCGCTATCGCCCACGGATCGAGGGGCTCTTTGCGCGCATCGAGCGCTGGACGAACACTCTTGATGCGACCGACGTCTTCTGGCGCTCCATCTCCAAAGACAACATCACCACCTGGTACGGCAAGACGCCCGAGAGCCGTATCTCCGATCCTGCCAACCCTAGCCGCATCTTCAGTTGGCAGATCTGCCAGAGCCACGATGACAAGGGAAACGTCATCGTCTACGGCTACACACGCGAAGACTCCGCTCGAATCTTCGAGGACACCCTCGGCAACGCTCTTGTCAAAGCTCACGAACGCAACAGGACTACGGGCTCTCGTTCGGCGCAGCGCTACCTCAAACGCATCCGCTATGGTCACCGTGCGCCCTACTTTCCGGTGCTGAAAGGCGACGCCCCTTGGCCGGAGCCTCAGGATGCCGCCGTGCCAGACGGAAGCAACTCCTGGCTTTTCGAGATCGTCTTCGACTATGGCGAGCACGACGCCAACGCACCGACCCCTAGCGAGACTGGCAAATGGCCGGCACGCAGCGATCCGTTTTCCTCCTACCGTGCCGGTTTTGAGGTCCGCACGTATCGGACCTGCCAGCGAGTTCTGATGTTTCATCACTTCCCTGGGGAGATGGGCGTGGCGCGGGATTGCCTCGTGCGCTCCACGGTTTTCACGTACTCGGATGAAGTGGACCCCACCGACGTCCGCAACCCGGTCTACACCTTTCTACGCTCTGTCACACAGACCGGCTATCGTCGTAACAACGGCGGCTACGACTCGCGTAGCCTCCCGCCCGTCGAATTCGAGTACACCGAGCCCATCGTGCAAGAGGTCGTCGAGGAGCTTGATCGGGCAAGCCTGGAGAACCTGCCCATCGGCCTGAATGGAAGCAGCTACCGCTGGACCGACCTGCACGGCGAAGGCATCCCCGGCATCCTCACCGAGCAGGCCGGTGCCTGGTACTACAAGCGCAACTGGAGCCCGATCCCGACCAAGCTACCCGACGGCAGCGAGGCAGTGAAGGCGAAGTTCGCCCCGCTCGAAACGGTCGCCCTCAAGCCCAATGTCGCCCTGAGTGACGGCGCGGAGATCATGGACCTAGCCGGCGACGGGCAACCCGACGTCGTCGTCATGGAGGGGCCGACGCCCGGCTTGTATGAACATAACGAAGCTGAAGGCTGGCAGCCCTTCCGTCCCTTCACCTCGCGGTTGAACCTCGACACGCGCGATCCAAACGTCAAGTTCGTCGATCTCGACGGTGACGGCCACGCCGATGTGCTGATCACCGAAGACGACGCCCTCGTCTGGCACGCCTCGCTCGCCGAAGAGGGTTTCGGTCCGGTGCAGGGCGTCGCGCAAGTGCTCGATGAAGAGAAAGGCCCGCGCGTTGTCTTCGCCGACGGCACGCAATCCATTTACCTGGCGGACATCTCCGGCGATGGTCTGACCGACATCGTTCGCATCCGCAACGGCGAAGTCTGCTACTGGCCCAACCTGGGCTATGGCCGCTTCGGCGCCAAGATCACGATGGACAACGCGCCCTGGTTCGACCACGTGGACCACTTCGAACAGATGCGCATTCGCTTGGCCGACATCGACGGCAGCGGCACGACCGACATCATCTACCTGCACCGCGACGGCGTGCGCCTGTACTTCAACCAGTCGGGCAACGGTTGGAGTCAGCCGCATCAGCTGAAGGTGTTTCCCCGCGTAGACGATCTGGCCAGCATCGTTCCCACCCACCTGCTCGGCAATGGCACGGCCTGCCTGGTTTGGTCCTCGCCGCTGCCGTACAACACGCGGTGCCCGATGCGCTACGTCAACCTGATGGGCGGCCACAAGCCTCACCTGCTCGTCAAGACCATCAATAATCTCGGCGCGGAGACCCACGTCGAGTACGCGCCATCCACCAAATTCTACCTGCAGGATAAGCGCGACGGCCGCCCCTGGATTACGCGTCTACCGTTCCCCGTGCACGTGGTCGAGCGCGTGGAAACGTGGGATCACATCAGCCGCAATCGCTTCGTCACTCGCTACGCCTACCACCATGGTTACTTCGACGGGGAGGAGCGCGAATTCCGTGGCTTCGGCATGGTGGAGCAGTGGGACACGGAACAGTTCGCGGCCCTCGCCGATGGAAACATTCCGGCCAACAACATCGACGCCACCCCCCATGTGCCAGCGGTCCACACCAAGACCTGGTTCCATACCGGCGTCCACCTCGGTGGGGAGCGAGTGTCGCGCCACTTCGAAGATGAGTATTTTCGCGCGCCCGGACTGACCGCAGAAACCGCCCGGCCCTTTCTGCTCGACGACACTGTCCTGCCAGCTGGCCTGACGCTGGAAGAAGAGCGCGAAGCCTGCCGCGCCCTCAAGGGCTCGATGCTTCGCCAGGAGGTCGATGCGCTGGATGGGGTTGGCCAGAGCGCGGAATACCCATCCGGCATGCCCTACACCGTCACCGAACAGAACTTCGCGATCCGCACACTGCAGCCGCAGGGAGGCAATCGCCACGCCGTCTTCTTCAGCCATGCGCGCGAGGCGCTCAGTTACCACTACGAACGCAACCCAGCCGACCCGCGCATCCAGCATGCGCTGACGTTGGAAGTGAATGACTACGGCAACGTGCTCAAACAAGCGGCCATCGGCTACGGCCGTCGGGCCTCGCCTCTGTTCACGCAGTGGGATCGCGACCGGCAAACGACGCCGCTGCTGAGCTACACCGAAAACCGTTTCACCAACGCCCTGGACTCGCTGGACACGCATCGCAACCCGTTGCTCTGCGAGGCGATCACATTCGAGTTGACCCGCTACACGGCCACCGGACTTGCCGGCCGCTATCAGTCGTCGGACTTCGTCGAACCCGACCCCGCCGCGCCAGGCCGCCTGCGCCACAAGTTCGCCGCCCCGGAAGTCGCCTACGAGGCCCCAGCAATAGGCAACCAGCGACGCAGGCCGATCGAGCGGCTGCGCACGCTCTACCGCCGCGACGATCTGAGCGGCCTGCTGCCGCTCGGTGACCTCCAAGGGCTCGGCCTGCCCGGGGAGAGCTACAAGCTCGCCTTCACCCCCGGGTTGCTGGATCAGGTGCTCAAGCGGCCGCGCCAAGGACAACCGGACGAACCCCTACTGCCGGAAGCAGCGCGGGCGACGATTCTGGGCGGCCAATCCGGCAGCCAGGGCGGCTACGTTGATCTGGATGGCAACGGCCATTGGTGGATCCCTTCGGGCAGGTCGTTCTATCACCCGGACGATGTGCCAGCCGCCGCCGAGTTGGCGCAGGCTCGACAGCACTTCTTCCTGCCGCGCCGCTACCGTGACCCTTTCGGCCAGAGCGCCTCTGTCAACTTCGACACGCACGACCTTCTAATAGCCGAGACACGTGACGCGCTTGGCAACCGCGTCACTGTGGAGGAAAACGACTACCGCGTGCTGCAACCGCAGCGGGTCAGCGACCCGAACCGCAATCAAGCCGAAGTGGCCTTCGATACCCTTGGCATGGTGGTCGGCACGGCTGTGATGGGCAAGCCGCTACCGGCGCAGGTGGAAGGTGACACACTAACCAGTTTCGTCACCGACCCCACTCAAGCCCAACTCGACGGTTTCTTCAGCGCCGCCGATCCGCACGCCACGGCGGCGGCGCTCCTCCGCGAAGCGACCACGCGCATCGTCTACGACCTCGACCGCTTCAGGCGCACGCAACAGGCCAACCCCAAAACGCCGGAGAAGTGGCAACCGGCCTGCGCTGCCACGCTCGCCCGCGAGACCCACGTCCACGCCTCGCTGCCGCCGCAGGACCTGAAGATCCAGCTCAGCTTCTCCTACTCCGACGGTTTCGGCCGCGAGATCCAGAAGAAGATCCAGGCCGAACCCGGGCCGGTGCCGCAGCGCGACGCGGGCGGGAGGATCATCGTGGGCGCCGATGGCCAGGCGGTGATGACGGCGGCAGACGTCAGCCCCCGCTGGGTCGGCAGCGGTTGGACCGTCTTCAACAACAAGGGCAAGCCCGTTCGCCAGTACGAGCCCTTCTTCGCCGACACGCATCGCTTCGAGTTCGACGTCAGGATCGGCGTCAGCCCCGTGCTGTTCTACGACCCGGCCGAGCGCGTCATCGCCACGCTGCACCCGAACCACACCTATGAGAAGGTGAAGTTCGACCCCTGGCAGCAGACAACCTGGGACGTCAATGACACCTGCGCGCCACGCAACGCGCAGACCGGCGACCCGCGCACCGATCCCGACATCGGCGGTTACGTCGCCGAGTACTTCAAGGCGCTCCCAGTCGATCCGTTGAAGCCCTGGCGGACTTGGCACGCCCAGCGCATCGACGGCACGCTGGGCACGGACCAGCAAGAGGCCGCAGAACGCGCCGCAGCGCATGCCGACACGCCCTTCACCGGGCATTTCGACGCCTTGGGTCGCCCCTTCCTGACGGTCGCCCGCAACCGCGTCGTCTGTGGGGATCACCCGCTCAATGGCACGCCGGACGAGGAGATCCGTGCTCGCGTCGAGCTGGACGTGGAGGGCAATCAGCGCAAAGTGTTCGACGAGCGCAAGCTGCCCGATGCCACCAACCTGCCCCTGGGAGCGCTGGAGCAGCGCACCGTCATACGCTACGCCTATGACATGCTCGGTAACCGCATCCACCAACTCAGCATGGAAGCGGGTGGGCGCTGGATGCTTAACGACGTGGCCGGCAAGTCCATCCGCGCGTGGGACAGCCGCGGCCACAACTTTCCGACGAAGTACGACGCGTTGCGCCGCCCGATCGAGCAGACCGTCCGCGGCACCACGGCCGAGTCCGACCCGCGCACTCTGAACCGCGACATCCTGGTCGACAAGATTCTATACGGCGAGCCGCCGCTCAACGCCACTCCGGCTCAGGAGAAAGAGACGCAGCGTCTCAACCTCCGCACCCGCATCTTCCGGCACTTCGATTCGGCCGGCATCGCCACCCATGCCCGGCTCGACGCCGCCGGCAAGCCGCTCGAGGCCTACGACTTCAAGGGCAACCTGCTGTGCAGCACGCGGCAACTGGTCCGCGACTACAAAGCCGTCCCCGACTGGTTGCTGAATCCGCAGCTTGATGCCGAAACCTTTGAGGGCAGCACCTGCTACGACGCGCTCAATCGCCCAATCCAGTCTATCGCAGCGCACAGCAACCTGACCCAGCCCGGACACCCGAACAAGTTCAGCGTCATCCAGCCGGGGTTCAACGAGGCCAACCTGCTGGAGCGCGTGGACGTGTGGCTCGGACGCGCCGCCGCCCCTCCCGGCCTGCTCGACGCGGCCACCGAAGCGCCGTCGCCGGTCGGTGTGGCCGACATCGACTACGATGCCAAAGGCCAGCGAACCCTCATCGATTTCAAGACACGAAGCGCGACCGTCATTCGCACCACTTACGCCTACGACCCCGAGACCTTCCGCCTGACGCATCTCTACACCCGCCGGGGGGTGGATCCTCTGACGGCGCAAGGCGTGGCCTTCACCGACGATTGCGATAACCCCAACCCGCCGCCGGCTACCATGGCCGCGCCCAAGCAGCCGCCCGCAGGCAAGGGTTGCGGCTTGCAGAATTTGCACTACACCTACGACCCCGCCGGCAACATCACCCACCTCCGCGACGACGCGCAGCAGAGTATCTACTTCAGGAACCAGCGCGTCGAGCCGAGCAGCGACTACGTCTATGACGCCTTGTACCGGCTGATCCAGGCCGATGGCCGCGAGCATCTGGGGCAATTGACCAGCGGTGGACGCAGGCCGCCGACCGCGCCGGACGCCTTCAACGCCTTCCACATCCGCCAGGACCAGCCGAATGTCCTCAAGGCCATGGGCACCTACACCGAGCGCTACGTGTACGACGCCGTCGGCAACTTCCTGCAGATGCAGCACCGTGGCAGCGACCCGGCGCATGCGGGCTGGACCCGCGCCTATGCCTACGGTGAGACCAGCCTGATTGAACCCGGCAAGCAGAATAACCGCCTGAGCCGCACGACGCTCAACCCGGCCGGCACTATCCCACAGCCGGAAACCTACTTGCACGATGCTCACGGCAACATGCGGCGCATGCCGCACCTGGGCGACGGCCTGCCGGGCCCGAACATGCACTGGGACTACAAGGACCAGTTGCGCCAGGTCGACAAGGGCGGCGGCGGCGCGGCCTTCTGTGTCTACGACGCCTTGGGCCAACGCGTGCGCAAGGTGTGGGAAAAGGCGCCTGGCCTGATCGAAGAGCGCATCTACCTCGGCGGATTCGAAGTCTTCCGCAGGCACAGCGGCCCGATCGGCGCGAATACCGCCACGCTGGAGCGCGAGACACTGCATGTCATGGACGACAAACACCGCATCGCGCTGGTGGAGACGCGGTCACTCGGCAGTGAGCCGAACGTTCCCCCGCGATTGATCCGCTACCAGTTCGGCAACCACCTCCGCTCGGCCAGTCTGGAACTGGACGAGCAGGCTCAGATCGTGTCCTACGAGGAATACGCCCCCTACGGCAGCACGACCTACCAGGCCGTGCGCAGCCAAACCCAGACGCCGAGACGCTATCGCTTCACAGGTAAGGAGCGGGATGAGGAGAGTGGGTTGTACTACCACGGGGCGAGGTACTATGCGGCGTGGTTGGGCAGGTGGACGAGCTGCGATCCCCTCTGGCAGTTGGGAGGAATGAACGGGTTTCGATACGCCAATGACGATCCCATGGGACGTGTCGATGACGACGGGCTTAACGACAAGAAGGTGCTGCCTGAAGCCGGGAAAGACCCTCGGGCAATCGTTGCTGAAAGCCCATTCAATAAGGCGTGGGAGGATGCGCTGGAGTGGAAATATGAGGGAGGATCCTTGCAGAAGAATGAAGAAGCATTCCAGAAGGGCCTGGCCGCAGCTGCGGACAAAGAGAAGTACGCCCGCGATGCCTATTCCTCCCTCTACAGCAAATTCCGACGAGAGATTGAGAAGAACCCGGAAACAGCGGGATACGATTGGCAAGGCGCGCAGCTGCATCATCTGACTCCCATCAAAGCGAGCAAGGCGCCGGCACCGGAGTACAGTGTCAATCCGAACAATCTTCTTTTCGTGCGCGGTAATGCGCTAACTCCTGGGACCACTCACAACAAGGCGCATTTTGACACTGGTGCTCGACTCCTTGACGACTTCATGGCAAGCCGCAATGCGCCTTCCGTCCCGGCGGGTACCACCCCCTCGGTGACGGGATCACCACCTGCTCCCGCTTCGACTCCGCAGAGTCCGTCTGGCGCGCCAACTACCCCGACAACAGCCCAACCCAAACCGCCCGACACGAACGCTGGGAGTGTGCCGCCCAGTTCACCTGTGAATGCACCGCCACCGGCGCCTGGTCGTTTGGCCAGAGCTACTGCGTGGGCCGCGAGGACGGGACCAAGGGTGCTGAAGGTGGCCGGCCAGGTCACCACGGTTCTCGGGGCTGTCAACGAGGGGCAGCGCACGGCGGATCTGGTTCGTGAGCATGAAAATCCGGGCGGCTTTAGCTTTAACGCAGGCACGAATGGACTCGCCGTCGTAGTCCTTGGGGTCGTGGCGGGCGGGGTCGACGATGCGTTGGCCGGAGCGGCAATTATGACATCGGGGTCTCCGGCGCCCGTTACGGATTCCTGGGACGCGCATGGTTCCGGACCCGTGCAGCACGCAGTCGGAGAAGCCTACCGAGGTATTCTAAAGTGGGCATGGCGCAATGGCTATTGACCGCGCCGCGAAAGGATGACGGGATCTATTTCATTTCCCTTCAGTGAGCGTAGGTTGGGGCGGCGAAGAAACCAAAGCACACATGGGAATGGCTACTGATCATCCGGCGCAAGACTAACAAAGGACAGACTACGAATTACGAACAAAGGCGAACTGCAAGGGCATGAGACCTGAGTGACAGCGAAGCAAGAGATGGACTTCGCCTGCCGGGTGCGGTGGAACCAGTCGTGTTGGCGTGGCTCTGCTGCCGCCACAGCTTTTGAGACTGTCGTATTCCAAATAACGCGAGGGATCAGACAACAAAATCGGGAGTCTTCTCCATGGCAATCACGACCATTCGACAGTTACAGGACGCGCTGCGTCGAGTCGGCCTGCTGGACGCGGGCTACGCCGAAGACGAACTCGACGACCTGACGCGTGCCGCGCTCGCGAGTTTTCAGCGGCAGGCCGGCCTGGCGCGCGAAGGAGAAGCCAGCGGCCAGCCCGATGAGCAGTCTCTGAGTGCACTCGCAGAGCGCGCGGAGGAATCCAAGACATTCATTCTGCGTGGCTGGGTGCTTGGCGAGGATGGCCCCCTCGCCGAAGTCCGGGTGCGGGCGGAAGACCGCGATGTCAACGATCTGCGGGAACCCTTGGGCGATCGCGAAGGCCAACTCACTGACCGATCTGGCCGGTTCGAGATCCTCTATACCGCGGAACAGTTCGCGCGCGGAGACAAAGGCGTCGCCGATGTGATGCTGACGTTGGAACGCGGCCAGGAGCGTCTCACCGACTACCGGGTGTACCGTCTGCAGCCCGGCACATGGCCTCCGCGCAGGGAGCGCGCGAGGCGCTTCACCCCCCTCAGCGCGAACGAGCCCTCGCCCTTCGACCAGGTGCCCGCGAGCGCTGCACCGCTGACCGCGGCCGAGCTGCAGCTCGGTATTCCCGCCCGCCCGGTGGAGGAACTCAAGATCGTTCTCGGCAAGGCCTCTGACGGCACGCCCAGCGAATACGAGCGTCTACGGAATGAGATCACGCCGGTGCTGCGAGACCGGTCTCCAAGCTCCCTGGACGAGACAAAGTTTCAGGATCTGACTTTCGTCGCCCGAGAGATCGACTGGCCGCGTGCGCGCATTGAGGAGTATGTGGACGCGTGGAAACTGGCGGAGCAGACGAATCTTCGGCCGGAGGTGTTCTACGGTCTCCTGCGTAACGGCCCGCCCGCAACCCTGGTGGGCCTGTCTCACGAGCTGCCGCAGCTGCTGGAGGCCGGCGAGGCCACCTGGCGCAGGAAGCTGGAGGAAGCTCTCACGCTCCATTTCATTCCCTCCCGTTTGCGGCGCGACTTCGAAGGCATGTTCGCGGAATTGAGGAGAGCTCGCGGTGATCTCGCCGGTCGACCGATGGGGCCGGGTCGCGCGAGCCTGAGCGACTTTTTGCTCCGCGTGGCGCCGCTGGAATCGGGCGAGGCGCGGCGCCGGTTTCTTGATCTCTTTCATGCGCACACCGGAGCTATCGACGAGTTCTGGAAAGAAGTCGTGCCGCGTGAACTTCGTTGGGAGGCCTCGGAGATCCTGCAGGTTCAGACGGCTCTGCAACTCGCAGAACTCACGTCGTTCAATCTTCCGCTCGCCGAGCGGATCACGCGTGAGCATGCCCCCGGCACATTGGAAGACCTGACGGGCATCGACAAGGAGGGCTGGCTCAGGATGGTTCGCGCGGCCGGCGTCCCGGAGGACTCACCCGGAGACGGGCTGGCGGATCAGCACCAACGGGTGGTGGATCGGATTCTCAGCACACTGCAATCGGCCTATCCCAATCGATACATCGCGCAATTGGCATTGCATTCGTCGGACCCGCAGTTGAGGGCGTCCCGGGATTTGCTCCAGCGCTTCTTCGACCGCGAGCAGGCGAGATTCGACCTGCGCACGACCGCGGTGTCCCATTTCCTTAGAGAGAACAGCGAGCGGATCTTTGCGGGTTTGTCGGTCGAGCAGCGAGATCAACTCTCGAACCAGCTTAAGCGCCTGCAACGGACCTTCCAGCTGAGCACAGGCCTGCCGCAGATGCAGGCCCTGCTCGAGCTCGATCTGGACTCCGCCTACAAGATTGTGACGCGCGCATCGCGCGAGAAGTTTAGCGAGCTGTATTCGGAGGCCCTAGGTGGCGCCGGGAATGCGGATGCGATCTATGCCCGCGCGCTCAGCGTGCATTCCACAGTCACAGCGCTGCTCGGTGACCTCACACAGTTTTCCCACGGCCCGTTGCCCAAGGTGATGTCCGCGCCAGCGGAGACAGAGCAAAAGCTGAAAGACAACCCGGTTTACGCCGATCTGTTCGGCAGCCTGGATCTCTGTGCCTGCGAACACTGCCGCTCGATGTACAGCCCGGCAGCGTATCTCGTGGATCTTCTGGCGTTCCTCGACACACCGAAGAATTCCGCGAAGCCCAACCCGCTCGACGTCCTCATCGGCAATGAGCGCAAGGGGCTGACGGGACGGCGGCCGGATATCGCCCATATCCAGCTGACCTGCGACAACACGCATACGCGCATCCCGTACATCGACCTCGTCGATGAAATCCTGGAAAGTTACATCGCACACAACCTGCCTTTCCCGTTCAACCGGCCGCCAGACCCGCCGAACGACGCGCTGCCAACCCCGACGGCGGAGGAGCTGGGCGCTAATCCGGTGTATCTCACCCTGGACTCAGAGCAGTCCGCCAGTAAGGCGTCGGACGCGCTGCGCAAGACCGTCTACCCGCTGACCCTTCCCTTCAATACGGAACTGGTCACGGCGCGGATTTACCTGGAGCATCTTGGAACCCGGCGCGAGGAGATTCTACGCTTCTTCGCGGTCGATGAAGAGCTCGACAGCTTGATGGCGATCGCCACCGAGACGCTCGGCCTGTCGCCTCAGGATTTTGAGGTCATCACGTCATCGCAGTTCGACGGCGCGTCCTCCACCATCATCGCCACGCTCGGCGAGGCATATGGGTTTTCCGAGGCGAACGATCTCGGCACCGGCTTTCCGGTTCACGCCGCCGCGCCGCGCCTTCGGCTCAACGATCCGCGCAAGCTGGCGGTCAAGGCCCTGCAACACTATCTCAATTTGGCAGGAGCGGCGCCAGCGCTGCAGATCTCCGGTGTCTTCGAGGCCATGACCCAAGCGGCGCTCGGCGCTTTCCAGGCCGCCGCGGGTGGTGCGGCGACCGGGGAGGCAGACGTTGGCGTCTGGGCCAGGTTCGATACGACCTCGGACACGCCGCTGGCGCCCCTCATGTCCTACGTGCCGATTTTCCTGGAACGCACCGGGTTGACGTATCCAGAACTGATCGAGCTCGTCCAGACGCGCTTCCTGAACAGCGCGGCTTTCGATCTCGATCTGCTGAAGCGCATCGGGTTCTCGCTGGACGAGGTGTCCGCCTGGATCAAGGCGGGTTTTCCCCCATTGAGTGCTGCGCAAACGGCGAAACTGGCGGCGGCGTCGATGCCGCTGAATCGCTTCCAGCGCTGGGCCGAGGAGCATCGCGGGGTCGTGGTTATCGGCGTGCCGGCCGGTGCGGACTGTAATCTGGACGCAACCACGCTTCGGCATCTCGACGGCTCGCTGCTGAAGCGGGACGAGCTGCTGCGGCTGAATGGGTTCATCCGTTTGTGGCGCCGGCTGAAGTGGCCTCTGCCGGTGCTGGATCGTGCCTATGCCGTGCTGTTCGACGATGCCTTCAACTTCGTGCTGCGCCTGTCGGATGCCGTCCGCGTGATGCGCGAGCTTGACCTGGCGCCAGAATCCGCCCTGTGCTTCTGGGGCGGGCTGGATACGCACGGTGACCCGTCCGTCTATGACCGGCTGTTCCGTAACAAGGCGGCGCTTCGCCTCGAGCCGATCTTCGTTCTGAACGAAACCCGGACGGAACTGAAGGCCGTGGCGGACAATCCAGCGAGCCCCCCTAAGATTGCCGATCACGTGCCGGCGATCCTCTCCGCGTTCCGCATCCGCGGTTCTGACCTGGACCTGCTGACGTCAACGCTGAACGTGGGCGAGGTGCTCAATCTTTCCAACCTCTCGCTGTTGTACCGCTACGCGCTGCTGGCAAAGTCGTTGTCGATCTCCATCCCGGGGCTTCTGACGTGGCGGACGCTGTCGGGCAGCGACCCCTTCCTGGGGGGCACCAATCCGCCGCTCACGACCTTCAACTTCATCCAACTCATTCGCAAAGTGCAGGCGGGCGGTTACAACCCGGCCGTCCTGGACTTCATCTATCGCCATCGCGTGGCGCCGCCGGGCCAACCGGAGCAGCCCACTGCTTCGACGCTGCATTTCCTTGAAGCGCTACGCTTGGGGCTTGCGAAGATCGAGGCCGAGCACCGGGTGACGCCCGATCCCGCCGGAGAAAACACCCGCAGCGAGCTGTCGATCCTCGAAAGCGATCCGGCAGTCGTCGACGAGGCGGTGCGGATGCTCGATGGGAGTGTCCGTTACTCCGTGAATCTTGCCGGCCTGCCTGCGGCGTTCCCGTTTCCCGCAGGCCTTCGGCAGAAAGCAAGCTACGATGCCGGCGCGAGCACGCTTCGCTTTCAGGGAGTCATGACGCCCACAGAAAAGGCGGCGCTGGATGGCGCTGCCGCGGGGTTGCCCCTCGCTCTGCAGCCGATCTACCTTACGGCGATCAAAGCACTCTTCGCTCTGCCGCGCACATTCTTTAACGAGCATCTCGCGGTTCACTTCGCCGCGCCGGCCACGGCCATCGCGAAGCTGCTCGATCGTCCGTCGCTCGACGCCGAACTGCGCCCGGTCATGTTGGACAGCACCGGCACGGCCGTGCCGCGCGACGCGTCCGGAAATATCCCGGCGGCACCGGCGGTGGTCGATACCGAGAGCGGCAGCAAGTTTGAGCTCATGCTCGCGGCGCTCGTGCCGCGGACCCGGCGGGTCCTGAAGACGGCGCTCGTCATGCAGAGCGCCTCTGATGCCTTCGGTGTCGATACGAAACTGGCGGCGGCACTGCTGAGAAACCCGGATGTGCTGCCATCGATCCGCGATCCCGGTGAACCGGCCATCGCGGATTTCCTGGAAATCCAGGGTGACGGGCTGGGCGCTGCCTACTTCGCGAATGCCACTCTGGAGGGCGATGCCGCCCTGCTGCGCACCGATGCCGTCGTGGACTTTGACTGGACGGCGGCGACACCCGACCCCGTGATTCCGGCCGGCGACTACAGCGCCCGTTGGGCCGGGCTGATCGTTGCCGCTCAATCGGAGGAGTACACCTTTAGCGTCGAATGCGGAGACGGGGCTCGACTATGGGTGGGCGGAAGGCTCGTCATCGATGACTGGACGGACCAGCCCTCTTCTCTACGCACCGGCACATTGCAGCTGGAAGCGGGCACGCTCTACTCGCTGCGTCTGGAGTACTATCAGCGGACCACGCCTTCGATCGTGCGCATGAGCTGGAGCAGCGCGTCGGTGGCGCAATCAGTAATTCCGGTCGACGCGCTCTTTACGGCGCATGCCGCGACGCTATTGACCAAGGCAGCTCTCATCGCCTCCGCTCTGCGGCTCAACGCGAAGGAGATCGAGCATTTCTGCACGACCAAAATGATCGAGTTCGCCAAGTTGCCGCGCAACGGGGCGTCAACTTACGATCCGGTCCCGTATCGCCACTGGCTGCGGCTAGTGGACTATGCGGCCCTCCGGGACGGAATCCCGAAAGGCGAAACGGATCTGATCGACGTCTTCACCTCGCCATCGGTCGAAGAGGCCCGTCGGCGACTCGCCGATGCCACGGGTTGGCGAGCCAGCGAGATCGAGAAGCTGACGGGACCTTCCGGCTTCGCCTTCATCCCGGCGGACTTCACGAGCGAGCAGCGTCTGCGTCGTTTGCCGCGGTGCTTCAGCCTTATGCAGCGTCTGGGCATCACCGCGAGCCGAGCGCTGCAATGGGCGCAGATCCGCTTCAGCGATACCTCGGTTGTGCCAGCGACGGTCTACTGGGCTTTTACAATCAAGGATGCGCCGCGCGCCATTCAAGTTGCACAGGACGCGCGCAACATCGCCCGCGCGAAGCATGACGACAAGAACTGGGTTGAAGTGGCAAGGCCGCTTACCGATGTTTTGCGCGACCAGCGCAAGGCGGCGCTGCTGGCCTATATCCTGGCGATGCCTTCGATCATCGAACGCCGTATCACGGACTCCGGCAAGTTGTTCGAGTTCTTCCTCGTGGACGTGGACACGACGAGCTGCACGGAGACTTCCCGGATCAAGCAGGCCATCTCGTCCGTGCAGCTCTTCATCCATCGCTGCCTGATGGGCCTCGAGGATCATGGTCCGTCGGTTCTCTATTCCGTGCGGCCCGTTCAGATCGACGAGCCCCGCTGGCGATGGATGCAACGTGAGGTTCTCTGGGAGGCCAACCAGAAAGTATTCCGTTACCCGGAGAACTGGCTGAAGCCCGAGCTGCGGGACGATCGCACCCCGTTTTTCCGCGAGCTCGAGTCCGAGCTGCTCCAGAGCGATCTGACCGATCCGTACGTCGAGAAGGCGCTCCTGCACTATCTGGGGAAGCTCGATGACATCGCGCGCCTGGAGATCTGCGGCGTCCGCGAAAACCCGGCTGCCTATGCGCTCCACGTGTTCGGCCGCACGCGGAACACGCCACACCTCTATTTTCACCGCACCCTCACACGCAAACGCGGGGAGGCGTGGGACACTGGAACGTGGACGGCATGGCAGAAGGTGCCGCTCGACATTGAGGGCGTGGATGACGGAGAGAACGGTGAGCTGAGCGGAGTGCATCTGCTGCCGGTCATCTGGAACCGCCGTCTGTACGCCTTCTGGCCGACGTTCCGCAAAAAACCCGATAGCGCGACCAACGCAGGGCTTCCTCAGGGCTTTGCGCCCGTCGAACAGTGGGAGATACGGCTTTCCTGGAGCGAGTTTTTCCAGGGCAAGTGGTCTCCCCGCGAGCACAGCGACACGGCACTCGTGGGCATGCCCGACACGGCGACGGCGATTGGAATCGCGCACTCGCACGAGCACTTCCAGCCGACGGAGGGCAAGATCATCGTCACGATGACCACGACGTTCCTCGGAATAGAGGTCGACAAGCAGAGCTACTCTCTGCCCACGGTCATCCCGCTCACGATTTCGGGCGGAGAGCTTGACGGAGTTCATTTGGAGAAGCTACCCGATTATGCTGAGATCGATCTCGACGAGAAGATCTTCGAGCTGAATCAG
>Ga0316622_100000882_pt1 | contig 18560 bp, 16 predicted proteins | sample OWC_Aug_OW2_C1_D_FD_207646 | JGI IMG/M metagenome (GOLD analysis project Ga0316622, IMG submission 207646) | Wetland soil microbial communities from Old Woman Creek delta, Ohio, United States - OWC_Aug_OW2_C1_D5_C | ecosystem: Environmental > Terrestrial > Soil > Wetlands | place: USA: Ohio... | reverse complement strand
CGTTGTACGGCAGGACGGGCGCGAAGCTGGCATTGCATTTGGCCGGGTTGCTCATGGTGCCGACGATGTTCGGTCCGATGACCCGGCCGCCCGATGCTCTAGCGATCCGGACCAACTCTTCCTCGTCTTTCCGGTTGCCCGTCTCGGCGAAGCCGCTGGTGATGACGATGTGGCCCTTCACCCCCGCCTTGGCGCATTGCCGCGCGACATCCAGCACCTTGTCCGCAGGAACACAGTACACGGCCGCATCCACGGGCTCCGGCACGTCGCCGATGGAGGGATAGGCCTTGAGGCCGAGGATCTCGGTCGCCCCCGGGTTGATGGGGTAGATCGGCCCGGGGAACTTCCCGTCAATGAGGTTCTTGGTGACCTGCTGGCCGATCGTCCCCTCTCGTCGGGACGCGCCGATGACGGCGATCGAGCGGGGATTGAAGACGGGTTCGAGTTCGTGCATGTGAGCCCCCCTGCCATCGTCGATGGCTAGGAACAACGGAGGTTAGGGTGATTGGACCAGAACAATCAGAAACCCGCGAAGGGTCTCTTGGCAATCGGCGGTCGCCGTCTTTACGTACGAGCCACAGAAGAGTTATAAGGCTAGGGAGTTATTTTTGCAAGTGCCGGACCACGAATGGTGGGGAATTCAACTCATTGTTCTGGTTAGCTTTCTTGCCATCAGGTACGCGTGATTTTACGGATTCCGGTTCAGCGGAGGGGGCATGTTGTCCCATCGCCGAGGAGAATGGCTCATGGCACCTCGATGACGTAACCCATGGTTCCGAAATCCAAGTGCGGCCGCTCGCATGTTCAATGTGTCTTCGCAGCGACCACCACCCCCGCGATCTCCCGGAAGGCCTCGATGGTCTGCTGGATCTGCTCGCGCGTGTTGTAGAAGTTGATGCACAGGCGGATGTACCCGCCCCGAAAGGTTGCGTAGATGCGATATCGTTTCAAGATCTGCTGGACACGGTCCTCCAACTCGGGCGGATAATAGACGCAGAGGATACCGGAGCGGAACTCCGGTTCGAGCGGGCTGCGGAAGTCGAGCGGCAGCCCACGAATACCCCCGATCAACAGCTCTTCCATCTCTAGGATGTGATGCTGGATGCCCTCGATACCCAGCCTGTTCAGTAGCTTGGCACCCGTCCCGATTGCTGCGATGCCGGCATAGTTCAGATTACCTGCCTCAAATCGCCGGCTGTCGTCGTGCCATTCGAGCTTCGAGAAGTCCGAGGTGAGCGCGGGCGGCTTGACATAGGTGCGTACGCTTTGGTAGCAGGCACACGGGGGAGTGATTCTGCTCACCCAGGCTTCATCGCAAAAAACAAAACCGGCCCCCGTCGTCGCCAAGAGGCCTTTATTGCCGCCGCAGGAGAGGTAACCGATCCCGAGCTTCTTGACATCCAAGGCCAACCTGCCGACCGCTTGAATCCCGTCCACGGCCAGGAGGACCCGGCGCGCACGACACTCCGGACCGAGACGACCAAAGCCAACACGGGTTCCCGTGGTGAACTGTGCCGCCGAGACGGCTACCACCCGTGTCCGGTCGTCCACCCGCGCCAGGATGTCGCCCTCCAGGATCTTCCCGTTCCGACTCGGGACCACTCTGAGTTCGACTCCTCTTGCCTGAAGCGCAATCCAGGCGAAGAGGTTCGCGGGATGCTCCTGGTCAATGACGACCACATTGTCCCCAGGGGAGAACGGAAACCCATTGGCGAGGATGCCAACCCCTTCGGAGGTGTTCTTGACGAAGCCGATCTCCGTCGGGGCGGCGCCGATGAGGGTGGCCACCTCCCGTCGGGCATCGGTCACGATCTCCCAACCCCGAGCAATTACCCCCTCCGCAAAATTCGCGATGTATTCCTGCATGAATCCGAAATACGCCTGCTGAACGGAGAGCGGGGGAATGACGACGAGCGCCGCATTGAGGAAGACGACCTCTTTCAGGAAGGGGAACTCCCGATCGATCAGATCGCGGTCGAGCATACGCCTCGCCCTTTCTCCTCCCGGGCCTCGCGCACCGCGCGGAGCGCCAGGGCCAACGTCGCGTCAACCACGGGGATGGAAAGATCCCCGTCCTGGAGAACGAGAGGGATCTCGGTGCAGCCGGCGATCACCGCCTGTGCGCCCTGGGAGGCCAGCCCCTCGCCCTGCTGACGGATCAGGCGCCGCACGTCCTCTCCCCAGCGCCCGGCCTTCACCGCCCGGATGACCTCCATCACCCGCGCCTGGGAGTCTTCCGTGGGGACGATGCTCCCGATGCGGCTCCGCTCCAGTGCGCGCTGGTAGAGTCCCCGGCCCACGGTCACCGTGGCGGCCAAAAGGCCGACGCGCCGGACGTCGGGATAGCGCTCCGCGAGGTGGTCCGCGGCGGCTTCCATGATATGGAGCACGGGGATGCGGACGCACTCCTGGATCTCCGAGTGCCAGCAATGAGCGGCGTTGCAGGGGATGGCAATCAACTGAGCGCCCGCCTTTTCCAGGCCGACCGCCGATTCCCGGAGATATGGGAAGGGATCCTCCCCGCGGCTCAGCGCCGCTTCATTCCGGTCGGGGATCTTCGAGTTACAGTCGATCAAGATCCGCAAATGATCCTGATCTCGCGTGGCCGGCGTGGATCGCAGGATCTTCTGAAAGAGATCCACCGTGGCATCCGGACCCATGCCGCCGAGGATGCCGACGATCTTCTCGGGCATCACCCTGCCTCCCTCGTCGCTGTCACCGTTGGGGCGATCCGCGCAGCTCGGGCGGAAAAAGCGTGAGGAGCGATCCGCCCCCACTGCAAGCCGAACACGGCAGCGGGGGTTCCGCCGGTCGCCCGAGCCCGACGGAACCCCCGCATCCTTCCAAGGTTGGAGAAGAGCCGCTTACCGGTTCGGCGTCAGCCGCCGGCCCTATTTCGTATTCCTTGCCAGCAGATCGCTTTGCGGCGACAGCAGCTTCCACCATTTCGACGCCACCACGACGCTCATGGCGTCGCCGATGACGTTGTTCATCGTGCGGGGCATGTCACAGATGCGGTCCACGGCCAAGATCAAGCCGATGGCCTCCACGGGCAACCCCACCGCGAGCAGAAGAATCCCCAGACTGGCCGTACCGGCCCCCGGAACGCCCACCAATGAGATCGTGACGACCGTGGCCATGAAGACCACCATGATCTGGCTGGTCAAGTCCAGGGGAATATTGTACGCCTGGGACACGAAGACAACCGCCAGGGCCTGGTACAGGGCCGTGCCGTCCATATTGACCACGTTGCCCAGCGTGATGCCGAAGGTGGCCACGCCTTCGGGAACGCCCATCTTTTCCGTTGCCTTCACGTTGACGCCCAAGGTTGCCATGCTGCTGCAGGTGGTGAAGGAGACCAGGGCCGGCTCAGTCACTGCCTTGAAGAACTTGAATGGGCGGAGTCCCGAGGCCGCCATGATGATGGTGTACTCCACGAGGATGAGGAATTCGCCCAAGTAGACAACAACCACGAAAAGAGCCAGGGGGCCGAGCACCTTGGGCCCATGAAACCCCACACTCCAGGCCATCAGCGCGCCGGCGCCGAAGGGGGCGAGCTCCATGACCCAGTTCAGCATCTTCATGGACAACTCGGTCCACTCGTCAAATATCACCTTCAGGGTCTTGGCCTTTTCCCCGAGCGCAATGACGCCGGCCCCGAGAAACAGCACCACAAAGAGCACCGCCAGAAGATCGCCGGCGGACAGCGCGCCAAAGGCATTCCGCGGGACGATGCCCTTGATCACATCCAGCATGGTTTGGGTGGGTTTGGTGTACTTGAACCCCGCGGGGAGCGGGAGCCCGAGACCCGCCCCAGGCGCCAGAATATATGCCAGCACCAGCGCAATCACCCCAGCGAGGATGGTGGTCACAACGAACACGATCATGATCGTCACGCCGACGTTTCCGATCTGTCGCGGATTCTCCATCTTGGCCATGCCGCTGATGAGCGCCGGAATCACCAACAGGAAGACCATCATCATGATGAGATTCACGAAGATGTCCCCGACGAACTTGATGTTGGCCGTGGCGGGCCCCATGATCAGCCCCAGGACGATACCGATGATGATAAAAATCACAATCCGGTTGGGCAGGCTCATTCTCGTCCACCACTGAAACATGGCTTGCCTCCTTTTCACGCGTCAAGCAAACTCCTGGCCCCATCCGCCCTGAGAGCCCCTGGTCCGGAGCGCTGCCGCAAAGCCCCCCTTCGCTCAGAACATAAGTCAGTGCTCCCTCCTCCGCGGCCCAGCCGCGGGAAAAAAGATAGCCCTTCAGAGACTCCCCTCCGAAGGGCTATCGGTCGTCAAGCGCTCGAACCTGAAATCGCATGCGTAGATCCCCAGGGTGGAGCCGCCTGTGCTTCCCTCGGGCACCCGCATTCGGGCCTGAAGCTAGTCCTGCCCCCCGCCCGGTGTCAAGGTGAAAGATGGAAATCGCCGTTCTCCCCGGACGCCGATCGACGCTGGGAGGGCCACATTTTTCGCCACTTACCTTTGATTTGAAAATATCTATTCAAATTATAATAAAAAGCTTGACTAAATATCAACAGGCGGCTATTCTGCGGCTCGTGATGAGGAGCGATATGGAGCGGATGATTCTGGTAACGGGAGCAACAGGGTACATCGGCGGTCGTCTAGTGGCAGCCCTGGAGCGCGGGGGGCATTGCGTCCGGTGCCTCGCGCGCCGGCCCGAGACCCTCAACGGGCGCGTCGGCGCGGGGACCGAGGTTGTCCAGGGGGACTGCCTGCAGCCCGCCAGCCTCGCGCCTGCCCTGACCGGGGTCCACACAGCCTACTACCTCGTGCACTCCATGGGCGCTACCAAGGACTTCGCCGCATTGGACCGCGAGGCGGCGCGGGAATTCGGCGAGGCGGCTCGACTAGCCGGCGTCCGGCGCATCATTTATCTCGGCGGCCTCGGCGAGCCCACCGATGACCTGTCTCCGCACCTGAAGAGCCGCCAGGAGACCGGTGACATTCTGCGCCAAAGCGGCGTCCCGGTCGTCGAGTTTCGCGCATCGGTCGTCATCGGCTCCGGGAGCCTTTCGTTCGAGATGGTGCGCGCCCTGGTGGAGCGTCTTCCGGTGCTGATCTGTCCAAAGTGGGTAGCCGTGGCCACTCAACCTATTGGGATCGAGGACCTGATTGCCTACCTGGTTGCGGCGCTCGATCTCCCCGAAGACCGCGCCGCCATATTCCCGATCGGCGGGCCGGATGTCGTGTCTTATGGCGACATCATGCGGGAGTACGCTCGCCAGCGGGGCCTACGCCGGTGGTTCATCGCTGTGCCGGTCCTCACCCCGTGGCTATCGAGCCTTTGGCTCGGTCTGGTGACTCCCCTCTACGCCCGGGTGGGCCGGAAATTGATCGACAGCCTCAAGAATCCCACGATCGTGCGCGATGACAGTGCCGAGCGCACCTTTCAGATCCGCCCGAGATCCTTGCGCGAGGCGATGGCCCGGGCCGCCTCCGTGGAGGACGCCGAGCAGGCAGCCACGCGGTGGTCCGATGCGCTCTCGGCGGGTGGCGTGCAAGGCGCCGGCTGGGGCGGCGCGCGCCTGGGGGCCCGGATCGTGGACAGCCGGGCCGTGACGGTGGGGGCCTCGCCATCCGAGGCGTTCGCGCCGGTGCGGCGAATCGGGGGTGCTCAGGGCTGGTACTGCGGGAACGCGCTTTGGCGGCTTCGCGGGTTCCTGGATCTCCTGGTGGGCGGGATCGGCATGCGTCGGGGCCGGCGGGATCCTGAAGTGCCGCATCAGGGCGACGCCCTGGACTTCTGGCGCGTTGAGGCCTACGAATCGGACCGTCTCCTGCGCCTGTCCGCCGAGATGAAAATCCCCGGCCGCGCCTGGTTGCAATTTGAAGTCACCCCCCTGGATGACGCCCGGTGTGAGGTGCGCCAGACCGCCATCTTCGACCCGGCAGGCCTTGCCGGCTTGCTTTACTGGTACGCGCTTTATCCTCTCCACGCCGTCATCTTCCGCGGAATGCTCGACGGAATCGCGGCGAGGGCGTCGTCCGGAGGCGCTCGGCCGCCCCGGCATGTAACGCACGCGGTGCTGGCATGAGCGATAGATTCGTGGGGTCCGCCCTCCTCATCGTTGGCGCTACGGGTGGAATCGGCTCGGCGCTCGCCCGACGTCTGGCACACCAGGGCGCTCGCCTTGCTCTGGCAGCCCGAACGCCGGAGGCGCTGGAGAATCTCGCGCGCGAGCTTGGCGGGATCGCGATCCCCACAGATGCCACACACCCAACCGAGGTGGACGCCGCCGTCGCACGTACGGTCGAGGAGTACGGGCGTCTGGACGGGGTCGCGCACTGTGTGGGCTCACTGCTGCTGAAGCCGGCCCATACGACCACCAACGAGGAATGGGACCAGACACTGCTTGCCAACCTTTCCTCGGCATTCTACGTGTTGCGCGCGGCCGCCCGCGTGATGCAGCGGACCGGTGGATCCGTGGTCCTGGTCTCCTCCGCCGCCGGCTCGACCGGCCTCGCCAACCACGAGGCCATCGCCGCCGCGAAGGGCGGGATCGCGGCCATGGCCGTATCCGCCGCCGCGACTTACGCATCCCGGAATATCCGGGTCAACTGCGTGGCCCCCGGCCTGGTCCGGACGCCCTTGACCGCCCGCCTGACCCAGAGCGAAGTATCACTAAAGGCCTCCCAGGCAATGCATCCGCTGGGTCGGATCGGAGAACCCGACGACGTGGCCGCCGCCATCGCCTTCTTGCTGGACCCGGCCAACAGATGGATCACCGGTCAAGTCCTGGGAGTGGATGGCGGCCTGGCCACTCTCAAGGTATCGGCCGGCCGCTCGGCACCGGCGAACGGATGATGATATAAGACCCACCCGCCAGCCGCGTATCACGGCGCCCGCGACTGGCATTCAACCCGAGGTGGATTTGGCGTGGCGCCCAATCGAACATCAGGGGCCTACGGGAGCCCCGTGGCCCTGCGAGGAGGCGATCCAATGAAGGCGATGGTCAGTCTCAAGAAGTTGGTCGTTCCCGTGTTCGTCGCCGTAGCCCTGTTAGCCTGGGCGGTGATGCCAGCTCCTGCCGATACGCACCAGGACATCGTGGACACCGCCGTCTCGGCGGGCCAGTTCAAGACGCTGGCCAAGGCGCTGACCGAAGCCGGGCTCGTCGAGACCCTGAAGGGCAAGGGCCCGTTCACCGTGTTCGCTCCGACGGATGAGGCCTTCGCCAAGTTGCCCGCGGGCACACTGGATGCGCTGCTCAAGGACAAGGCGAAACTCAAGTCGGTCCTCACCTACCACGTAGTTGCAGGGAAGGTGTTGGCGGCGGACGTGGTCAAGCTCAGTGAGGCCAAGACCGTCCAGGGACAGAGCGTCAAGATCAGCACCACGGGTGGAGTCAAGGTTAATGACGCCAACGTGGTGAAGACGGACATCATGGCCAGCAACGGCGTGATCCACGTCATCGACAAGGTGATCCTCCCCAACTAACACACACGCCCACGAGCCCGCTCCGAGTCCGCGAGACCCGGAGCGGGCTCCCTCCAGCGTCTGTTGACCTCAACCTCACACCAACCAAACGGAGCGTTTCATGTCACCCTGGAGGCTGCCCATTTCTGCATGATGATGCGCGGGGCGGAGAAGCAAAACTCGAAGACCGTCACCCCGGCCCTCCTTCGGGAATTCCGCAATTCGCCGGCGCTCCGGAGCGAGTTCCTCTGGGCCGGACGGGTCCAGGCTGCTCATTGAACGGTCACTGTATCCCATGGACACACGCAACGCTATTGAACAGGGGAATTCCATGCTAGACTCCGAGCATCCGGGCGAACCGGAGGCAGTTGGCGCCTCGTGTCTGCAGGGCAATGCGGATACCGGTCGGGTCCTCCGCCTGGTCAACTTCGCTGCCAGGGGTGCGCCGCGTCCCGCCCCAGAGAATGACATGCCCTCTTCTCCCCGCCAGACGCCGCTGGAGGCCGGAGGCAAGCTGTCCATCGGTGCGCTGTCCCGGGCTACTGGAATCCCGGTGGAAACCCTGCGCACCTGGGAAGCGCGCTACGGCTTCCCCGTGCCGGAACGGAAACCGTCCGGTCACCGTGTCTATTCCTTGACCAGCATTCCCCGGCTCCGGCGCATCGCAGAGGCGCTGTCGCGAGGGCACCGGGCCGGCGATGTGGTCGCCGCCACGGACGAGGCCATCGCCGCGCTCCTGAGCGCAACCGCCGCCCCCGCGTCGGGATCGCGGCCGCTGGCGGTCGAACCCTCCGAGAGCCGGTCCCACATTCTCCATGCGGTCGAGGCCTTCGAGACCGACCGCCTGACTCGCACCCTCCTGCAGGAGTGGGCCCGCCTGGGTCCGCTGGATTTTTTGACCTCCTGCCTCGGCCCGCTGATTTCCGAAGTCGGCGACGCCTGGGAGGCCGGCCGCCTGGAGATCCGCCACGAGCATTTCTTCTCCGAGCGGGTCGGCGATCTCTTGCGCAGCCTCCGGCTTCCATTCGAAGAGCGCGCCGCCGGTCCGCTGGTCGTGTGCTCGTCTCTCCCGGGGGAGGCGCATTCGCTGGGGCTGCAAATGGCCGCCCTGGTTCTGGCTGTCGCCGGCTGCCGCATCCTGTTCGTGGGCACCGAGGTTCCACCCGCGCAGGTGGCCTCACTCGCCAAGGACCTCAACGCCCGCGCCGTGGCCGTCAGCGTATCCCGGGCCTCGCGCGGCGCCGCCATGACAGCACAGATCGCAAACCTGCGGCGATTGTTGCCCCGCCGGACCGGTCTCGTCGTCGGGGGGGACGGGGCCCCGCGGCCTCGGCCCGGTCTCGAGGTTATCCAGCAACTGACCGCCCTGGACGCGTGGGGACGGCGCCTCGCCGCCACGTCATAGACGAGGGCCTGGGGCGTTGGCCGTGAAGACGCTTCGCTTCCAACGGCGCACCCGGATCGCGGCTCCAGCCGAAGCCGTCTTCGCGTGGCACGAACGGCCCGGCGCCCTGGAACGTCTCGTCCCGCCGTGGGAACGCGTGGCGGTGGAAGAGCGGACGGGGGGCATCGAGGACGGGGCTCGCGTCGTCCTGCGCGTGAGTGCCGGACCAATCAGCGTCCGCTGGGTCGCCGTGCACGGCGAGGTCGTGCCTGGCCGGCAGTTCTGCGACCGGCAGGATCGCGGCCCATTCGCTTACTGGCAACACCGCCATCGTTTCGAGCCGGAGGGCGCTTCGGCCTCCCAGCTCGTGGACGACGTCGAGTACGCGTTGCCCTGCGGATGGCTTGGGAGCATCGTCGGCGGGGCACGCGTTCGCGAGACGCTCGAGCGGATGTTCGCCTATCGCCACGCCGTCACCAAGGCCGACATCGAGGCGCATGTCGCACGGGAAGGGTTGGTGCCCATGCATGTCGTCGTGAGCGGATCGCGGGGTCTTGTGGGGTCCGCTCTGGTTCCCTTTCTCACGACGGGCGGCCACCGCGTGACCCGCCTCGTGCGCGGGATGGCTGCGGGGCCCGACGAGACGGCGTGGGATCCCGCGCGAGGTCTGGTTGACGCTTCCCGGCTCGACGGGGTGGATGCCGTGGTCCACCTGGCCGGCGAGAACATCGCCGCCGGGCGCTGGACGCCCGTCCGGAAGGCGGAGATCCGACGCAGCCGCGTGGACGGAACGCGGAACCTGTGCGAGGTTCTGGCCCGCCTGCCGCGCCCCCCGAAGGTCCTCGTGAGCGCCTCCGCCATCGGACTCTACGGAGACCGCGGCGCCGAGATCTTGACCGAGGAGAGTGCCCCAGGTACCGGCTTTCTGACCGACGTCTGCCGGGAGTGGGAGACGGCGACCGAGCCGGCGTCCCGCGCGGGCATCCGCGTGGTCAACCTCCGCTTCGGCATGGTCCTCAGCCCCCGCGGGGGAGCTCTCCAGAAGCTGCTCCTGCCTTTCCGGCTCGGGATGGGCGGGCGCATCGGCGATGGCCGCCAGTTCACAAGCTGGATTGCCCTGGATGACACGGCCGGGGCCATTCATCACGCCCTCTCCGAGGAATCGGTTCGCGGCCCGGTCAACGCGGTGGCGCCGGAGCCGGTCAGCAATGCCGAGTTCACGCGCACGCTGGCGCGCGTCCTCCGGCGGCCGACGCTGCTACCCGTGCCAGCCTTCGCGGCTCGACTGGCTTTCGGCGAGATGGCCGATGCATTGCTCCTGGCGGGCGCGCGCGTGATGCCGGTGCGGCTTCAGAAGTCAGGGTATCGGTTCCGGTTTCCGGATCTCGAATCGGCCCTTCGCCATTTGCTCGGCCGCACGGAAACGCGGCCGGCCAGCAAATAGGCAATTCGGCAACTGGGCAATCAGGGTGGAACCATGCGCAAAGGAGACCCCGTAGTCCCACTAGAGCGCATGCGCCGTCTCAACGACCGCCCTGAAAGGCACGGGGCGGCGTTCGTCCTGTACTGGATCCAGATGTACCACCGGGCGGAGCAGAACTGGGCGCTGACGGCGGCCATCGAGGCGGCAAACCGTCTTGGGTTGCCTTTGGTGGCTTACCATGGACTGGGATGTACCTACCCTCACGCAAACGATCGGATTCATCGGTTCATCCTGGAGGGGGTGACGGAGCTCAAGGAGCGGTTCGGGCGGCGCGGGATCTTGTACCATTTTTATCACCGGCGGCGGCCCGCAGACCCCAACGACCTCCTGTACCGCCTGGCGCGACGCGCCGCGGTGGTCGTGACGGACGATTTCCCGGCGTTTTTCCTCCCGGCGCAGACGACGCGGGTCGCCGGCAAGCTGGGCGTCGCCATGTGGGCCGTGGACAGCAATGGTGTCGTTCCGCTCGCGGCCATTCCGGGCGAGCAGTACGGGGCGTACACCCTGCGGCCGAAGATCCGGCGCGTGCTGTCCGAGCATTTGCGACCGATCCCGGAGCCGTCGCCGAAGCGCGACTCCCTGGCGCTCGCGCTGGACGTCCCGGAGTCCCGCATCACACGGGCCACCGTCGAGGGGGACATCTCCGGTTCGGACATCGACCATACCGTCCGGCCCTCCCTCGTCTACCGCGGGGGATATCGCGAGGCCCGGAGGCGGCTCGAAGAGTTCGTCGCCGGTCCGCTGCATTCCTACGGGACGGCTCGAAACCAACCGGGCGGGGAGACGACGTCGCGCTTGAGCCCATACCTGCACTTCGGCCAGATCTCTTCGCAGGAAGTCGCCTTGGCCGTCCGAGATGCCACGCACGCCCCTCGGGAACACCGGGATGCCTACCTGGAAGAGTTGATCGTGCGCCGAGAGTTGGGGTACAATTTCTGCCGATTCAATTCGAACCATCGATCGCTGGCGGCACTCCCGGCCTGGGCACAGGCCACCCTCGCGGCGCACGCGGGAGATCCCCGGCCGTACCTGTATTCGCCGGACGAGTTCGAGGCCGCCCGCACCCACGACGACCTGTGGAACGCCGTCCAGGCAGAGCTATTGACCACGGGCATGATGTTCGGCTATTACCGGATGTACTGGGGCAAGAAGATCATCGAGTGGAGTCCGACCGTCGAGACAGCGCAGCAGACCATGATCTTTCTTCACGAGAAGTACGCCCTGGACGGCCGGAACGCGAACACCTATTCGAACATACTCTGGTGTTTCGGCAAGCACGACCGCCCCTGGGGCGAGCGCCCGGTGTTCGGCAAGGTGCGGTACATGTCGCGCGCCGGCATGGAGACGAAGACCGACGTCCCGGGCTACCGTGACCGGGTGAATCGGTGGAGCGAGGCGGCCGGCCGCCCGGACCTGGTCGTTCGGGTTCCGGAAAAGCCGGCGAAGACGACGCGTAAACCGAAAAGGAGGAACTGACCATGGCCCGCGTTGACTGGAGCTATCATCGCCCCGGGTGAAAGACCTGCGCCAAGACGCAAGAGTTTCTTGCGAAGGGGAAGATCGCGACCGTGACTCAGGTGGATGCCAAGAAGACCACGCTGAAGGAGAAAGAGGCGCTGGCGCTGGTCCAGGAGGTGGACGAGATCTACGCCAGCAAGGGGAAGCAGGTCGTTCACCTCGACCTGAGGAAGGACGAGCCCGACAAGGCCGCGGTCCTCGCGCTTCTGCTGGGCCCGACGGGGAATCTGCGCGCGCCCACGTTGCGGAAGGGACGCGCCTTGCTCGTCGGCTTTGACGAGGCGTCGTACGCCAAAGTTCTGAAATAGAGATGGGCGCGATCCACGACAACGCGCGACGAAATCCGGCGTGGCAGGCCCTGGTCCTGGGTCTGTTTTACCTGGTATGCTTCCTGGCCGCGGGCCTGGGCTCGCTGTTCACCATGGTCTCTCTGGGAAGTTGGTACACGGCGCTTGCCAAACCGTCGTGGAACCCGCCGAGCTGGGTCTTCGGGCCGGTCTGGACCCTCCTGTACGCGATGATGGCCGTGGCTGGATGGCTCGTCTGGCGCCGGGGCGGTCCCGGAGCCCGAACCGCCCTGCAGCTGTTCGCCGTCCAGCTCGCGCTCAACGTCGGCTGGTCGGCTGTCTTCTTCGGCCTCCAGATGCCGGGCCTGGCGTTCGCCGAGATCCTTGCGCTCTGGGTCGCCATCGCGGCCACGCTCAAGACGTCCTGGCGCGTCTCTCGGCCCGCGGGCATCTTGCTCGTGCCGTATCTCCTGTGGGTGAGCTTTGCGGCGGTGTTGAACTTCGCCATCTGGAGACTGAACGCGTGACACAGCCAGGCGACACGTTCGTTCAGGTCGCCATCGTGGGCGGGGGGCTGTCAGGCCTCGCGTGCGCGCGGACGCTCGCGCAGGCCGGCGTCTCTGTCACGATCCTGGAGGCGTCGGACGGCATCGGGGGACGCGTCCGGACGGATCTGGTCGAGGGCTTTCGCCTGGACCGCGGCTTCCAGGTCTTCTTCACCGCCTATCCCGAGGCGCGCGCCGTGCTCGACTACGCGGCGCTGGATCTTCACGCCTTCACGCCGGGAGCCCTGGTGCGGGTTGACGGTCGTTTCTACCGGATCACGGATCCGGTCCGTCACCCCTTCGCCGCCCTGGCGGGGTTGTTTGCGCCGGTCGGGTCTCTCTCGGATAAGGTGAACACGCTCCGGCTTCGCCGGCAGGTGCTCTCCACTTCTGTGGAGTCCATCTTTGCCGCGCCGGAACAAACCGCGGAGGCCGCCCTTAAAGAATTCGGCTTCTCGGATCAGATTCTGGATCGCTTTTTCCGCCCGCTCTTCGGAGGGATTTTCCTCGGACGGGAACTCACGACCTCCAGCCGGATGCTCCACTTCGTGTACCGGATGCTGGCGGAGGGCGACACGGCCCTCCCGGCCGAAGGCATGGAGGCCATTCCTCGGCAGCTCGCCGCTGGGCTACCCGAGGGGTCGGTTCGCTTGCACGCGCGCGTGACGGCCATCGAGCCGGGCGCGGACTCTGTCCTGCTCCTTTTGGAGAGCGGGGAATGGCTGCGCGCCGGAACCGTCGTACTGGCGACGGAGGGCGATGCGGCGGCGGCGCTCACGGAAGTCTTCCCGGCGCCGAGGCCGCGGCCGGTAGCGTGCCTCTATTTCTCCACCGACCGCGCCCCGCTGCAGGAACCGCTCCTCGTCCTGGACGGGAACGGCCGCGGCCCGGTCACGACTCTCGCCGTGCCGAGCCGCGTGGCGCCCAGGTACGCTCCGGCGGGCGGCCACCTGATCTCCGCCACTGTCCTGGGTGCGCCCGTCGAGAGCGATGCGGCGCTCCAGGCGCGGGTCCGCCACCAGTTGACGGGTTGGTTCGGCGCAGCCCAGGTGGCGCGCTGGCGCCACCTTCGGACTTATCGGATTCCCTTCGCCCAGTTCGACCAGTCGCCCGGGGTCTTGGAGCCCGCCCATCGGCCCGTGCGCCTAGGCGCTCGCCTCTTCGTCTGCGGCGACCACGTGGAGAACGCATCCATCAATGGCGCCATGGTTGCCGGCCGCCGAGCGGCGGAGGCGATCCTGGCAGCCGGCGCAGGAGCTTCCGGATGACCACAACCTCCCCATCTGGTGACGGAAATGCCCGGCCCATCCGGGTCGGGATCAGCAGCTGCCTCCTTGGTAACGAGGTCCGCTTCGACGGAGGCCACAAGCGGGACCGGTACCTCACGGACACGCTGGGCCAGTTCTTCGAATGGGTGTCAGTCTGCCCCGAGGTGGAGATGGGCCTGAGCACGCCGCGCGAGACCCTGCGACTGATCGGGGATCCCGCGGCGCCCCGGCTCGTGTTCGGCAAGACCCGTGGCGACCAGACCGAGGGGATGCAGACCTGGTCCAAGGCGAGGCTGGAACAGCTCGCGACCATGGACCTCTGCGGATACATCCTCAAGAGCGACTCGCCAAGCTGCGGGATGGAGCGCGTGCGGGTGTACGGAGAGAGCGGGATGCCCAGCAAGACGGGGGTCGGCATCTACGCACGGGCGCTGATGGATCGGTTTCCACTCCTCCCGGTAGAGGAGGAGGGCCGCCTGCACGACCTGCCCCTGCGCGAGAATTTCGTCGAGCGGGTGTTCTGTTATCGCCGCTGGCGCGATCTCGTCGCGGGAGGCCTCACGCGCGGCAAGCTGGTGGCGTTCCACACCGCGCACAAGCTCCTCCTCATGGCGCACAGCCCCAAGCATTACACCGACATGGGTCGGCTCGTCGCCGCCGCCAAGGCCCACACGCCGCGCGAACTCGAATCCCGCTACGGCGAACTGTTCATGGCGGCGCTCAAGGTCAAAGCCACGGCCAAGAAGCACGTGAACGTGCTGCAGCACATCTTGGGGTACTTCAAGCGCGAGCTGGACGCCAAGGATAAGGCGGAGCTGCTCAGCGTTATCGGCGACTACCACAAGAACCTGGTCCCGCTGGTGGTGCCGCTGACGCTCCTCAAGCATCACCTGGGCCGGATCCCGGTCCCGTACATCCAGGATCAGGTGTATCTCTACCCGCATCCCAAGGAATTGATGCTCCGGAACCACGTGTGAGGCATCGAGCGGAATGACTGACGAGGCAAATCCGGCGACGGCGACCGGCGAGGCGGAGGCGCGGTGCGCCCGGGCGCGCGCGGCCCAGCCCGCCTGGGCCGCCCTCCCCATCGCGGCGCGCGCCCGGGTGGTGGAGGCGACCGCGCGGCTGCTCGCCGACGAGGGGCCGGTCCTCGCCGCGCTCCTGGCCGAGGCGTCGGGGCAGCCGGCGGCGGCCCTCTGGAGCGCGGAGATCCTGCCCACGTTGGATGCGCTCCGCTGGCTGGCGCGGGACGGGGCGCGCGGCCTCGCGCCGCAACCGCTCCGACGATCCTGGATACAGTGGTACGTCCGCTCGACGCGCCACACGCTCGCCTGGGACCCGTTCGGCGTGGTGGGCGCGATCACGCCGGGGAACGCGCCGCTGTTCCTCTCCGTCCCCCAGGTCGCCGCCGCCCTCCTGGCGGGGAACGCCGTGCTCTGGAAGCCCGCACCGTCCGGCGAGACGCTCGCCGCGCGCGCCGTCGCCGCCTTCCGGCGGGCGGGCCTCCCCGCGGATCTCCTCCAGACGATCAAGGGTGGGCCGGAGGCCGCGCGCGCCGTCGTCGAAGCAGGCGTGGACAAGCTGTTCTTCACGGGAGGCTCGGTGGCGGGTCTGAGCCTCTATCGTCTCCAGGCCGAGCGGGGCCGCCCCGGCGTTCTGGAGCTGTCCGGACGGCACGTGGCCCTGGTCCTCGCCGACGCGGACCTGTCCATGGCGGCGCGCGGGATCGCGTGGGGCAAGCTGGCCAACCGCGGCCGGAACTGTATCTCGGTCCAGCTCGCGCTCGTCGAGCGGCCGGCGTACGCCGATTTCCTGTCGCGGGTCGGCGCCGCCATGGCCGGGGCCTCGGGTGCACCGGGCGTCCGGCCGACCGACCCGCGAGAGATCGGCCGCCTTCGCCGTCTGACCGAGGAGGCCGTGGAGCGGGGCGCCCGCCTGCTCGCCGGCGACGGCACCGGGCCCACCCTCCTCGCAGACGTCGCGCCGGGCATGAGCGTGGTGGACGAAGAGATCCAAGGGCCGATCCTGACGGCGGCCTCGGTGGCGTCGGAGGCCGAGGCCGTCGCCTGGGTCAACCAGAGCGCCTACCGCTTGTCCGCCAGCTTGTGGACCTCGGACCTCGCCCGGGCCCGCCGGCTGGCGACCCGCCTGGACGTGGGGCAGGTCTGGGTCAACGACCTCCTGCACCCGGTGGCCCAGCCCGCCGTCCCCCTGGTCGGGCGCGGGAAGAGCGGCTTCGGGGCCAGCCGCGGCATGGCGGGCCTGCTGGAGATGGTGCAGCCGAAGGTGGTGTCGGAGACCCCGCTTCGCGCCGCGCGCCGACACTACGCGCCCGCTCCGGCCGGCGCGGCCGAACTGTTCCAGCAGACCGCGGCGCTCGCCTTCGCGTCCGGCGCGGGGAAGCGCCTGGCCGGCCTCGGCCGTCTGCTCAGAACGATGACGACAATGGTGAGGGCGCGATGAGCCGGTTCGTCGTGATCGGTGCGGGCTTCGCGGGGCTCAGCGCTGGGGCCGTCCTGGCGGCGCGCGGCCACGCGGTGACCATCCTGGAGGCTGCTCCGACCGTCGGCGGCCTGGCTTGCCGCACGGCGGCGAATGGGGCCCGGATTGACCTCGGGCCGACGATTCTGACGGATCTCGTCCCGCTCAGGCTCCTCAGCGAAGGGCTCGGCGCGTCGCTGTCCGATCTGGTGGTTCTCACGCGGCTGGATCCCGGCTTCCTGGCCACCTTCCCCGGCGGCATCGCGATCCCAATCTACGCGGACCCAGACCGGATGCGATCGGCTGTCAGCGTCCTCGGCCCCGACGCCGAGGCCGACTGGGAGAGGTTCCGAGAGCTTGGATCGCGGGCCTGTCGTTTGGCCGAGCATTACTACGCGCGAGGCGATCTCCGCAGTCTGCGGGATTTCGGCGCCTTCGTCGCCGGTGGCGGGGTTGCCCTGCGCGACGTGGCGCCGTTCCTCCGGCACGGTTCCCTGGCCGCCCTCCTCCGCTCCGCCGTGCGGACGCCGGCGCTGCGCGGCCTGCTCGGCCACTTCGCGCGCCTGCTGGGGGCCGAGGCCGAGGCGGCGCCTGCCGTGTCCTTGGTCATTCCCCACCTTTTGACCCAGCTGGGCGTGTGGTACCCGCGGGGCGGCATTGGCGCGCTGGCGGAGGCGGTGGGACGGCGGGCAGAGAAAGCCGGGGCGACGCTTCGGCTGGGCGAGGCCGTGGACGGCCTGGAGATTTCGGGCGGCCGCCTCATCGCGGTACGCACCGTCGGCGCGCGGCTCCCCGCCGATGCCTGCGTGAGCGCCGTGGACCTCGCCGCGACGGCTCGCTGGATCGGGGGCGGACCCCTGGAGCGGTCGGCGCGTCGGCTCCGGCCGGCGCGCACGGCTCGGGTCGCCTGGTGGCTCGTGGATGGTCGGCCGGCACTGGCCGTTCATCACGCGTACCACTTCGGGGCCGACCCGGCTGCGGAGCCGCTCTACGTGGCGGTGCCCGGCCTGACCGACCCCGCCCTGGCGCCCGAGGGCACCTCCATCATATACGCCCTTCGCCACACGCCGGCGGACGCGCCGCAGGCGCCCGACTTCGCGCGGCAGATGCAGGCGGGTGTCGCCGCCGCTGGCCAGTGGCCGGACGGGCGCGTCCTGGCCTCGGGGGTCTTCACCGACGCCACGAGTTGTTACGGCTACGCGGTCGGGGCGAGCCTGTTCGCGGCCCGCCACACGTCTCAGCGGGTTCCGGGGCTTGACAACTTGATCCTGGCAGGCAAGACGGTCTTCCCGGGTCCCGGCGTGGCCAACGTGATCCGCTCCGGCCTGCGGGCGGCGGACCTGGCGGAGGCTGCGGCCGCGGGGGTCGGCCGATGATCCCGGCCCGCCGTTCCGAGCCCTTCATGCGCTTCTTCGACCTCTACGTGCGCCGGTACCTGGGACGGCGCTTCGATCGGGTCCGCCTGTGGGATATGCCGCAGGCATTCGAGATCCCGGCGGGCATCCCGCTGCTCTGCGTGATGAGCCACGCCGCCTGGTGGGACGTCCTGATCGGATACTATCTGGCCCGCCGGATCGTCTGCCGCGAGAGCTACGCGCCCATGGACGAGCCCCAGCTCCAGCGCTACCGCATCCTGACGCGGCTCGGCGTCTACTCGGTGGACCGGTCGTCCATGGCGGGGCTGCGCGCGTTCCTGCGTTACACGGCGGGCCTCCTGTCTGGGGAGCGGGCGGTCTGGATCACGCCGCAGGGAGAGATCGTCTCCAACTGGAAGCGCCCCGTCCGTTTCCAGGTGGGCGTGGGGCACCTGGTGCGCTCGGCCCCCGAGATCGCCGTGGTGCCCGTCGCGGTGCACTATGAGTTCCTGGACGAGGCGCGGCCCGAGATCTTCATCCGCTTCGGCGCGGCGCGGCGCTTCCAGGACGCGCGGGAAAGCGCCGCCGAGATCGCGCGTCTCCTGGAGACAGACCTCGAGGACACGCTCGACCGCCTCCTGAGAGACGTCACGGATCGGTCCCTGGACGGCTATGCCGTCCTGCTGGAGGGCGCGACCTCCACGAGCCTGGTGTACGACGCCGTGCGCTCGATTCGCGCCTGGCTGACGGGGCGGCAGGACCCGGCCCGTCACGGCGATGTCGTCTC
>Ga0316622_100000880_pt1 | contig 18583 bp, 13 predicted proteins | sample OWC_Aug_OW2_C1_D_FD_207646 | JGI IMG/M metagenome (GOLD analysis project Ga0316622, IMG submission 207646) | Wetland soil microbial communities from Old Woman Creek delta, Ohio, United States - OWC_Aug_OW2_C1_D5_C | ecosystem: Environmental > Terrestrial > Soil > Wetlands | place: USA: Ohio... | reverse complement strand
CCAGTATCATCCACCAGACCGATCTTCTCGGGATATATATCGCAATGCTTGTCAAACAGATCCCCCCAGGTCATGCCCAGCCACCATCTCATTCTGTTATATTTCTCAACATCTTCCTTCGAGTAAGATGTAAAACCCTCTATTGGCATGCTAAACCTTCCTCACCTGTATGGTTATTGTTCTCGTTTTTCACGGGTACGCCCTCCCTTTCTCTTCTGTTGGAGAGTGAGGAGAAAGGGAGGCTGCGCCTTCGTACTACCACCAACGAGATCTAATGCAAATCTCGAATGGTTCTCAAGGCTAAAACGATGCCGGTAATGCTGACGGTATGTTCAAGGCTTTCTGCTGTCCGTGCCAGTACTGGATACGCTCACGGGCGAACTTTAACCAACTATCAACCTCGGCCTCTTTGTAACCTCTAGACATCACGCCTTTCTTGTAGCTCTGGATGATAGGCTCCACAGCCTTCACCCATCTGGCACTTTCAGCCTCGGAGATTGTTACAATCTGGCCGCCATTCTTCTTAAAGAAATCCAAGCCTTCGTGATCGATTCTGTTCCACTCGCCCGGCCACTTTTCAAGAAAGTCCTTGTTGTAATCCGTAATGACCTTTTGAACATCAGCGGGGAGACCGTCCCAGCTTTTCTTATTCATGAATACGTAGAAGGTATAGACGCTTCCTATCCTCCATGCAGAGATGACATATTTGAGTACCTCACCTGAGTTACTGCCCTTCATTGTTTCGAGGGGAAGCATTGTACCTTGGATAACACCCTTTCTCAGTGAATCGTAGATGTCGCCCCATTCAATAGGAACGGGTGTGGCCCCGAGCGCTTTGACTATATCTGCGATTCCCCCCGTACCTCTGATTTTCATTCCCTTCAGGTCTTCCAACCTTTTGACGGGTTTCATCGTCATAATGACGTTTGGAGGGCACGTGGTAAACATGAATACATGATAGGGATCAAGCTCTTTCGGTTTAAACTTGTCATAGAAGTCATTGGCCACGTGGCTCGCTACCCAACCACTTGGGAAACCAAGAGGCAGGTCCATCATTTCCATGACCGGGAAAAGCCCCTTCGTATAGGCTAAATTTGAGAGACCGATATCCGCAATACCATGTGCCACGCCGGAAGCGACCTTAGTTGCGGAAAGAAGGGTGCTGCCGGTGTGATGGGTTATCTCCACCTTGCCGGCGAGCATCTTGTTCAGGTCTTGGCAGTACTTATCAAACAGTATGGAGTTCAGGTGCGTCACTGTATAGAAGTTCCCGAACTTGAGCTTTATCACGTCCGCATGCGTCAGAGAATAGGTTGAACATAGCACCAAAACGACAAATACCAGAAGCAATACTTTTCTCACCATTTTCTTACCCTCCTTTTTTGTTTTTTACGGCCTCATCTAATTGCACGCCTTTGGTCAAGACTAATCATAACAACCGCCCTAGCCTGGTACGCGCGAGACAGGATCTTCATCCGCTTGCGACAAGTCCTCATTTAAAAAACGTTGAGGGAAGCCAGAGAGCCAACTGTGGAAAGAGGAGCAGGAGTCCCCAGACAAGGAGAAGGGAGATCAGAAAAGGCGCAACGCCCTTATATATCCGTCCTATAGGCTCCTTGGTGATGTTCTTCACCACAAAAACACAGACAGCTACTGGCGGAATAACCACGCCGATCATAACAACCACACCCACCACGATCCCGAACCATATGGGATCGAAGCCGAGCCTCATGACTGCCGGGTAGAAGATGGGCGTGGCAAGGATCATGAATGCAAGGTCATCGATGAAAGAACCGCCTATTTCATAAATGAGGCAGATCATGAACAAGATGACGTAGCGGTTGACAGGCAGCTGGACAACCCAGTCCGCGGTTTTCTGGGGTATGGTGGTCACGGCTATGAAATGGCCGAGTATCACGGACCCCATAATTAGCATAAGGATCATCACGGCAGTTCCAAGAGCTTCCCTGAGCGACTTGACATACCCTTTGAAATTTATACCTCTCTTCACGATAGCCAGTAAAAGCACGGCGAATGTGCCGATCCCCCCTGCCTCAGTGGGTGTGAAAAAGCCGTTCATGATCCCACCGACAACTATGATAAAGACGAGAATGATCCAGCCGACCTCCGGCAATGTACGCATCCTGACTTTCCATGTTGAACGATCTGTCATGGGGGCAATTTTTGGATCAATTTTTGCCCAGCCATATATGATCCCGAGGAATAGCGTGGCTATGATGAGTCCCGGAATTAAGCCCGCCAGGAAAAGCCGTCCTATCGACTGTTCGGTGACCAGGCCGTATATGATGAGAACGACGCTCGGCGGGATAATGCAGCCAAGCGTTCCCACTATCGCGACGATTCCCGTGGAGAGCCTCCTGTCATAACCATACCTGTCCATTTCAGGGATCGCCACGCTGGCAAATGTTGCTGCGGTGGCAGCGGCCGATCCGCAGATGGCTTTAAAACCAGTGGCTCCCAACACAGTAGCCATCGCCAGACCGCCGGGAATATGACCTATGAACTTGTGGGCTGAGTCATAGAGTCTTACCGCTATACCTGCATTGAAACCGATTTGGCCCATCAGGATGAAGAGGGGGAAGACCGTATACCCGTAATTTGTTATGACCTCATACATGTCTCTCGCTACGAGCTGCATGGCCGCATGAACACCACTGAGATAGATAAAACCGACAAACCCCACAAGGGCCATCCCGAAGCCCAATTCGATGCCGGTGGCGAAAAGGAGCAGAAGCACGAAAAGAGCGATAATGCCGGCGATGACCTCAGTCATATTGTCCCCTCCAGATCTTGACAATATCGAAGACGAAGACTAGACACTCGAGAAAGCAGCAAACCGACATACAATAGGCGATGGGGAAGAAGGGTATATTGATGGTGGGTGAAACTTCGCCTGTTGCAAGAAATTCGTTGCCGACCAGGAAGAGGTTCCACCCTATGACGGAGAACAGAATGATGCACAGAATCCGTGTGAACGTATTCAGTATGGCCCTTTTCCGCGAGGGGAGTCTCTCCAGTATGATTTCCATGTAAACTTGGCCTCGGTCCATTGAGACCTTAGGGATGCTGAAGCCAATTACAATCGCAAGCGACAGTGCTACCATTTCGTAGGCGCCCATAATGGGGTAGTCGAAAGTCCGAAGGACGACATCGGCGACGGTCAAACACATCATGAACGTGAGAGCTACGCCCCCTATGTCAGCAAAGATTCTACTCACTCTCTGCAACATATCCAACGCGGTTTTTGTCATCCCCTCCCCCTTGCATGAGCTTCTCTATCTGAGCTTCTCCCGATTGCTGTCCAGCGACGCCAGCTCCTGAACTCCTCCGGCACCGTATTTCTTTATTTTCACTCCTCCCGCAACCTTGGGAAAATCCGTGACGATGAGCAACTCGTCCGGGAGTTTGTGTTTGGCTACCTTTTCCTTTAAGAACTCGCGAATTTCCTTTAAGGAGATCTTTCCATCACCCTTAGGTATGACACACGCGCAAGTGCTTTCGCCCAAGACGGAATTCGGTGTCCCTACCACGCAAACCTGCGCTACGTGCGGATGCTGTAAGATCAAGCCTTCGATCTCCGCAGGGTATATCTTTAGTCCCCCCCGGTTTATCAAATCCTTACTTCTCCCATATATGGTGATGAAGCCGCTCTGGTCTATGGATACCAAGTCACCCGTATGGAGCCACCCATCTTTCTCCAACTGCTTATTTGTTTCGTCCGGGTTCTGCCAATAACCTTTTAAGACGTTCGGCCCGCGCACCATCAGTTCACCAATCTCACCAGTCGCGACTTCTTTACCCGTTTCAGGGTTGATGGCCTTTGCCTCAGTACCCGGGATAGCCTTGCCGACAGTTTTCTTCCGAAGATCAAGCGGTGTGCCAAAAGGACACATTGTCCCTGCCCCGGGCCCAATTTCCGAATTCCCCCAAAAAGAGGTTAAGTATATGTTCTTCTCTGCTCCCCACTGGATCACTTCCTCCGGGCATATCTGGCCCGCAAGGTAGCCGGCCCTGAGACTGGAAAGGCCATACCTGCCAAGGTTCGGATGATTCATTTCAAGGATGTAGTGAGTGGGAGCCCCGTGCTGAATGGTAACTTTTTCCGACTCGATGACTTTAAATGTGTCTTCCGGATTGAATGCTTCAAGCAAACTGACGGAGGCCTGAATCAGGACCGGCTGAACGAGTGTGGAGCCGCAGCCATAGGAGTGGGTTAGCGGGAGTATCCCGGCGAAAATGTCATCCGCCGTTGCTTTAACGCCGTCAACGTAAGAATATGCCCCCCTGACAACCTGGAAATGCGTGATCATCGAGCCCTTTGGTACTCCGGTTGTCCCGGAGGTATATATCAGCATCGAAAGATCCTGGTGGATGTCGATGACAGGTTTCGTAAATCCCTTCCGTTGTCCTCTGGGGAGCAAGTCTTCATAGGCAAAGACTTCTTCTCCGCTGCCTCCTCCTATGAAAATGACGTGGGAGAGATGCGGGAGATCACCCCTCAATTCCTGGACCAGCCCGAAGTTGTCAGAGCCATTTCTTCCTTTTTGTACGAAAACCGCCTTGGCTTGGGAATTGCTCAGAATGAATGTCAGTTCATGGGTTTTGTAGACTGAATTTATCCAGGCTACTATCGCGCCGATCTTCTGAAGGGCGTAAAAAGCGACATAGAGTTCAGGGCAACTGGACATGTATATGGCGACCCTGTCCCCTTTGCTGACACCGATCTCCTGAAGGCTTGTTGCAAGGGCGTTAGACTGTTCATTCAGTTGTCTGTATGTGACTCGACGTTGTTTGAAGGAAATGCATACCTTTTCAGGTACAATGCTTGCGCTTCTTTCGAGAGTTTCCCCTACCGCTAGATGCTCCAAGTCTTTATAGGTCGTGGTAACACCAAGCTTGCCCATAATGTCTCCCTTTCCCCTTACATGGTCAACTCCTTATTCACCTCTCGATACGGCGCCCTGGCGCCCCAGTAAACGTCTATCTCTCTAATTCCCATTCTAGCCTGACTTTAAAGTCATGACAACCAATAAATAATTTCGCACCGGGTCAATCCTCCCAGGCGTTTTTTCCTGTGGTCATGAGGGAACGTGACATCGCAGCGCGCCTGCCGGTCGGGAAGCATGACATGGCAGCAGGCCTGCAAGTCGATACGGAAGGAAAGGGCGTCGTTACAGCACAATGGAAAAAGGACTCCTTCGCGAGGAGCGTGGGTGAAAACTATCCTTGCCGTTTGTGAAAAGCATTGGCAATAAGGGCTGCACCGAACGCTACTATTACCTGAGGATCCCATTCAGGTTTGGGAGCAAGCCTATGCACCTTCAAGGTGTTCTCAAGCGCATCTACTATGGCCGGATTCTTGGCCAGCCCACCAATGATGACGAAATCCTTCTTCATGCCTGCCCTGGAAACCAGCGTGCTGATTCTTCTCGCCATGGCGCGGTGATACCCTGTGATCACTTCTTCTGGTGAGACCTTGGTTCGCATCAGGTCGAGGGCCTCGGACTGCGCATAGACCGAGCAAAAGTCACTCAACTTTGGGAACTGTTCAGATTGAAGGGCGATGTCTCCAATCTCGGTCAATTCTTTTTTGATCAGGTCGGCAAACGCTTCCATCGAGCGCCCGATACCAGCGGCACACTTGTCGTTCCAGAGGAAGCCTGTTGCCTTGCCCTTGTCGGTGCAATGAATGACCCTGCAGCTCTGACCTCCGGCATCAAGCACCGTGCGGACCGATGGGCCCCAGACGTGTACTGCCCCTGTAGCGCCGCACACGATCTCGGATATCGTCTTCTGCGCAAACGTCACTTGCGTCCTGCCGCAACCGGTACCCACGGTGTACTGGATCTTGTCCTGCGTCAAGCCGGTGTTAGCTAGAGCCGCATTCATAACCTTGAGGGCAGATTCTTTGGGCGCGCGGGTGGCAACCTGAGAGACCGCGTATGGTTGACCATCCACGAGTATCACCGTCTTGGAGTTCACCGCCCCAACGTCTACTCCGGCTACGATGACTCTGGCCTTTTTCCAGTCGAGCTTTTCGTTCACTGAAGCGTATTCATGTTCGCTCATTTTTCACCTTCGTAACTGATAGCAGCGCCTATTGCACCCACATATTCCGGAAGATTCAAGAGTGTGACGTCCTGCTTGAGCAACACCGGAAGGTGCTTCATGAGCGCTTTGCATTTGGCTAATCCGCCGGCCACCACGACCTCTTGCTCGAGGGGCATGGTTGAGGCCATTGCAGCAACGCGTTCAACGATGAACCTCAGGGAAGCATCTGCCACATCTGCCGCCTCCTCGCCCTGACACAAAAGACCAATGGCTTCCGATTCAGCGGATGCGGCGCAGTGAATGGCAACAGATAACTGCTTGGTGGACGCGAGTGCCAATTCGGAGAGCCCCTCCTCGCTCACCCCGAGCGCCTTGGCCATGGTCGTGTAGAAAATGCCGACACCATCAGCGCACTTATCGTTTTGAATGACGTCGAGGAGATTCCCGTCCTTGTCGTAGTGGACCGCTTTATGTACGTTTGCACCGATATCGATCACGGTCCTGGAATTCTTATTAAGGAACAAAGCACCTTTCGCATCCGCCATATACTCAGGTACGGTTCTCTGCACAGCGATCGGCAACGCCTTGACCACGTCCCTGAAGATCCCGGTAGAGACGATCCCTGCGACGTCATCGCGCGAGACCTTGGCCGCCTCCAGGGCGCGCGTGAGTGCTTCCTGAGCCGCATTGACCGCATCGAATCCTGTGGCTGCCGAGCCATACCCGAGGATTTCCTTACCCCTCACGAGCACGGCTTTTGTTCTGACATGACCTGCATCGATTCCGGCAAAAATCTTTTCTTTATTCAAGTGGCACCACCGGCTTTAGTATTTCTAGAAAGGCTTCCAGCTGTGTACGAAACTGAGTCACAGGCACAGTTGAATCAAGTTCAAGATCGATCGATGGAACTCCCAGCTTATCAAGGATGGGCCTCAACGCCACGATGTCGTGCGGTTGAGGGCTGCAAAATCTCTGATAAAGAAAGACGATTCCCTCCGGCTTGAACTCCTCTATGAACTGCTGAACGTACCTGAGCCTTTTTTTCTCCCCGGTACCGGGAACATTGTCCTTTGAAGGACACGGAATCCTGCTGATGTACCCTTCCGCGATCGCCGTGAGCTTATCGGCTCTCCCCTCAGGGATCTCGAACCAGAAGTAGCGCGTTGCCGTACACGAGTCGATGAAAATAAGATTTACGGCGTAGTCCAGGTGCTCGAGCAAATCGAGGATCTCGATGTCGTCGCAGGCACCGCCAGATACCATGAGCCGCACGCCCGGTTTCCCTTTGCCCGGTGCCGCCTCCAGGCCCTTGAGGAACTTTTCGAGCAGCTTGTTGAATTCCAGCTTATCCATGAACTGGGAAGCCAGTGTCGCTGTCGCAACATCCGGTCCGGTGATGGGCGGGTTCTCGCGCCTCAAAAGCTCCCAGAGCCGCTTGAGCAGTCGCCTGGTGTGGTTGTAAACTTTAATCGCTTTCTCGATCTCTTCATCCGTTATAGGTTTCTTTACGAACCCCTCGAGGAATTTCTTGAACTCCCCGTAGGACTCCTTCATGAAGGAGGCAGCAGGTTTGGTCTCGATGATGTGAGGGTAGGGTATGAGGTAGCTTTTCCCTGCGAATCCTGCAAACCGGACCCACACGTTGAAGGCCTCACCCATGTGTATGCAGCTCGAGCTCGTCGTGATGAGGTCCAGGAAGTCATAATTGTGAGAGAGCCCCTGGTACGCGCAATCGTGAGAGAAGGAGCAGTATGTTTCATGGATATAGCTCCTCGTCATTGCCTGCGAGACATGGGGGCTTAAGATGCGCACCGGCACGATCCCGGCTGCATAGAGAATCTCCTCGGGTACATGCGTGCACATGTAGCCGGCGACGAGCTTTCCTTGTTCATGGAGAGATTTGGCGTATCCTTGGGGATTCTCGATTACGGAGCGAAAACGTTCGATTATTGTGTCAGAGCCTTTTTTCGCCATGTATCATGCACTCCTTCTTTTGCGTGCTTCCATGAGATGCACGAACAACTCTGTTTTCCGCTGGGCGCCCGGCAAGTCCATTTGCCGGACATCGACCTGGTCGGTATCATATTCTATGGTAGGAATCTTGCTCTTGAAGATGCGCTGCAGCCCGACATACCCGTTCCTGAAGTCGGTTTCACAACTGCGGCTCGGTGCCAACAGGAGCCCGTCCGCATGGTATTCGTCAATCATTGCCTGAGCCATTGATTCCAGCGCCCAGTAGGAGCGCACCCCTTGCCAGGTAGGCCAACCCAGCACTATCTTGGCAAGCTCTTCTATGGCCTTTCTCCTGGTGGAGAGATCAAGTTCGTCTACCCACTTGGGGTCAATGGGATCCCATGACCACTTTCCGTTTACAATTCCTTTGAAATTGCCACACGTGCCAAACGTGTAGACTGAGGCAACAATCTCGGCGCCCACGTCTCTCAGGATTCTCGCCATTTCCGGATGGCCGTATGTATGCGCTATGCCGAAATAGACTATCCTGAAGCGTTGGTCCGGAGCCACACTCTGCCCGGTTGCAACCATCTGTTTCACTTCTTCAAACAATGTCTCGTATAACCGCACGCTCTCATCAGTGGTCCGGTCCACAACGGCCGGCGGGAAGAGGGCTATGAGCCGGCGCTCATCGAGCGGCGCGGGCGCGTGCCTGTTCAAAGCGCATATGTTACCCCACAGGACCAGCACCTTGATCTCGTTCCGTACTGCCTTGGCGAACAACTCATCCGAATACTCCCTGCCGGTCACTCTCTGGAGCCAGTCTATTCCCAACTCTATCTGGTTGCTCACATAGTTTACGATCTTGGAATCTTTCTCCGCATTTCCACCGCCGATCATGTCTACCGCGAACATCGGTATGCCGCCGAGCCGCCGTGACACTTCCTGATACCACTTTGAATGCTGATTGCACAGGTGCGTGGTCCAGATCAGGTCGGGTTTGGGATAACCTTCCTTGATCGTTCCATCCGTAATGCCTATCTTGTCGCGTATCACTTCCCCTGTGAAGAGCTTCAGGTAACTGCACGAGTGAAAACCCAAGCCCGCGCTTTCAGCAGCTATAATATTCTCACGGCTCTCGTCAGGTAATGTCCCCGCTGTTGACGCGGCGTGCGGCTCGCCACCGATCAGGTGTATGTCATCGCCCAACCCTTTGAGTGGAGCCAGCACACTCCAGGTGGATCCCATGACCCGAAGGCCTTCGGTGGCATACAGATAGTCCCTGTAGCAGCCGGTCTGATAATTCTTGAAGTCGTTCCACGCTTTTACGGCATATGCCATTTAAACCTCCCGCTTGATGTGACACAAATGTGAATGTAATTCATTTATCAAGCACACACGGCAGCCTAATACCACGCTTAATACTGCCATCTAGCCTCTGTGATATAATGAATGATACTCATTATTACAACGTCGGCAGAAAGATGTCAAGCTTTTTCTGCAATTTTGTTGTATACACTTTTGTTTCGATTTGTACAGAATAGAGTATAGGGCGTCGAGACACCTCTATTCTTGACAGTAAGGTGATCATCGGCGAAAATAAAGGAGAACTGACCAGGCCTATGCCGGCGAACCGCATATCAAAGAAAGCCATCAAGAGAGAATCGATCATCCAGGCAGCTATTGAAGTCTTCAGCAAGAAAGGTTTCCAGGCGGCCACCGTCTCAGAGATAGCCGAGATGGCCGATGTCGCGGACGGCAGCATTTATCAGTATTTCAAGAACAAGGAGGATCTCTTTTTTTCGATCCCGATAGAAAAGACGAAGGAATTCCGAACAGAGCTTGAATTGCACCTGGAGGGGATTTCCGGGGCTTTCAACAAGATCCGGAAATTCGTCTGGTACTTTCTCCACTTCTTTAAGATGAACCCGGACTACGGGAGAATACTGATGCTTGAAATGCGGGTCAGCAAGAGTTTTGTCAAGACTGACACGTACGACTTCTTGAAGAAATCAGTGGGCCAGGTGATGGAGATCATAACAGAGGGGCAGGAGGAGGGCGTGATCAGGAAGGATACGGACGTCTATGTCCTGCGCCACCTGGTTCTGGGCGTGCTGGAGCACATTGTGAGTCGCTGGCTGCTCAAGGGCGGGCAATACGACCTGCTCGAGCATCATCGGGAAGTAAGTCAGCTCATCATCGACGCCTTGAAAAATCCAGCGAGTCCCGATGACGTCCATACGCGTTTATGATCTTGAAATTCTACTCGTTCTTCACGGATGCGGCAGAGGCTGATGGTCGCACGAGCACAAGAGCAATCAGTCACGAGAGCCTCTTGCTCAATCCTCGCCTCCGATTGAGTGTCTACCGGTCACGCTGAAAGTTGCGCGCGTCGAGTATTTCCTGCACTTCGGGGATGATTGCAGTATTGCCCCCTAAGCCACAGCCTCCCGTTGCCTTGAAGTTCAATGCTTGCTTTGCCTGGTGGGGCCCTTTAACGCGCCCCCTTTGATCGAGCAGCGGGCCTATGGTGTAGCCCTGGTAGGCTGATACGGGCCGGCCGCATTCCGTAGCCGCAACCCATAGAAAGGTTGCGCCCGGAGGGGCGATGCGCTTCAGATTGGTCTCCAAATGGACCAGGAATGCCCTGTCAGGGTCGAGTGACTTCGGGCGCGAGGGATTCCTACCCATTATGGCCCCGATTGTAGCCTTGCCCAGATGATAGTAAAACGTCCTGCCGTCCTTGCGTGCCTCCACTGACCATACGGGAACTATGTGAATGGTGCCGCCCTCGCCCATTCCCGTAGGATGAATCCTGTACCTGCTGTTCTCAGTGATGATGGCAAAGAGCGTGCTTACGCCATCAACGGTTATGATGTGCTTGCCGAAATCACCCAGAGCCATGAGCAGGATGTCAGCAACGATAGTCTTTTCAGTGCCATCGGCGAGTCTGATCGTCACCGCATGTTTTCCGGCTTCAGGGTCAATGATTATCCTTGAAGCAGCAGCGCTGTCGTAGATGAGTATATTTTTCTCCTTTGCGGCTTTCAGGGCGCTTTGCTTGTATCCTGTCACGAAATGGCCACCGGGATAGCGGACAGCGCTCACCCTGCCGGCCCTGATATCATGCAGAACCGGGATGTTCGCGCCGTAGATTGCCTCCACTTCAGAAGGAGTAAGCCGTCTTCCCGCAACTCCAAATTGCTCTTTCAATTTGTTCTTCCATCCGATCTTGGCCTCGCCTTCGACCTCGAATACGACTCTGCCGCAGAGATTTGCGACGTGGCGTCCGGGGTCATCACCGATGAGGCCCATCTCATCGAGGGCCCTTAAGGTTGCCGCATTTCTTCTCAGGTTCGTTTGTGCATAGCGTTTCTCAGTGTCAATCAGTTCTAAAAGCGAATAATGAAGGGCGACCTTCACGTTCCTCGTCAGCTCGCCGGGGCTTTCCAACATCAGGCCCACCATGCCCCTGTAGTCGATCCTGAAGGCCTTGTAGCGCACGCTGCGCGGACCCTCGGATAATCCGAGAATATGTTTCATCTCATTGAAGACCATCGATTTCGTCTGAAACATCTCGATCAGGCGTTGATCCATGTCTTCTTCGGGATGCACGGTCCATCCGGAAAAGGTGAATATGTCGCGCGGGTTGGTGACAACAGCGTGTCTGCCCTTGTTCTTGTGCGCCTGATAGAGCACATTCAGATAGGCGAACATGCCTCCGATTCCCATGATGTCCACAACTTCATGAACCTTGTCGGGCAATTTCCCTTTCATGATCTCAGGGGGTCTCAAGGCCTGTGCCAACCAGCCGGCATCTATATCTTGGTTCATAGAGGCAAGGTAATGGCTGAACAGCTCCACCAGGATGGGATTGCCGGACTCCTGGAATATGCGCAACACTGCCTGTCTCTCTGATTCAGAGACGCTGTTCACCATGTTCAACTGGGTCACACAGTCTCGATTAAGCATATAGCTACTCATGCGTCCTGGTTCCTTCGCGGATGTGCTGATGTATGGGAAAGCATCGTTTCATCCTGCAAGAACAGGCTCTCAGGCCAACGACCAGGCCAACGACCAGGCCAACAGACTATTGAGCCATGCGAAATGAAGCTTGTAGTCGAATGAACGATATAATGATATACGGAGCATCTTAAACGATTGACAATGATCGATGCAAGGTTTTTGTTCTGCCGGGTGAAGCAGCGCAGCTCAGCGACTAACTTGTCCGAATGGCGCACTCAGAGCGCTTTTCGCTTGCGGGGTAAGAGCGAGGCGCCAGAGGTACGGGCTCGTGCTCGTGGAGTGAAGATCGAACAGGGCCATCCCCGGAGACACAAACCTCACGCAGTCCGGAGATGAGAGGACCAGCCGCGTTCAGAGGGTGGGTGTGGGTTAGGGCTACCCTTTTGTGTCCTGGCCATGGTTACGACTCGATGGGGTTCCTGGGCTACCTGTTTTTCCAACTCTTCCCTTAGCTTCTTTAGTGCCCGGAGCTCGATCTGCCTCACTCGCTCGCGGGACACATTGAGGTGATCTCCGATTTGTTGCAGGGTGCATGGTTCGGAGGTCATGATCCGGTTCTTGACGACATAGGCTTCACGCGCGGTCAATATCTTCAAGCCATTCTCAATCTCCCTGGCACGCACAGTCCTTTCTTCCTGCCGTGAGATGACATCTTCCTGGTTGGAAAAGGTGGATCTGAGGAGGTCTAGAGGTGTCAGGTCGTCATCCCCATCAAATGGGCAGTCCAGCGAAACATCCCTGTGTGTTACCCGCTCGCGCATTTCCACCAGATCATCCCTGGTTACATCGAGATCGCTCGCAAGAAGCGCGTACCAGTCTTCGTTGTCCTGATCGGATTGCAGCGTCTTTCCGATCGCACCCATCTTGTAAAAGAGTTTTCTCTGGGTCTGCGTTGTCCCGATCCTGACAACGCTCCAGGTTTTCATCACGAAATTCTGGATGTACGCCCTGATCCACCAGACCGCGTATGTGATCAACCGGCATCCCTTGTGCGGATTGAATTTCTTGACGGCCATTATCAGGCCGATATTGCCTTCCTGTATCAAATCGAGTATCTTTGCCCCGGAGAATCTGTAGTGAAGAGCAACTCTCACCACAAATCTCAAGTTTGCATTAATGAGCCTATCGACCGCCTCCGCGTCATGGTTGTCGTGAGATTTCCTGGCTAGTTCGAACTCCTCCTCGTGGCTGAGGAGGGGGTACTTGCTGATCTTCCTCACATAAGCTGCCAGAGAGTCATCGCTATCCGATACACCGGTGGCTGAAACCTCACTCTCGCCCATGGCATTCTCCCCGTTCCACGTCTCCATGTTCACTCCTTGTGCCTAATCTGAAATCGAAACATCTCGAGCGGGAGCACGGCGCCCCTGCCGGCCTTGAATCTCTTCATAGAACAAGTCCACAGCCGCTCGTCCGGTGAGAACCTGGACTGCTCCATCCAGCGACTGAAGAAGTATCCGGTCGCCTTTGGTCATTTGCACGAAGAACACGTCACCAGTTCGGGTGCTCCTCAGGAGATCTCCTGTCTTAGGAACGATCATGGCTGGTTATCTCCCCATGCTCCTGGCGCTCCGGACGGGCCTTTTCTTGGTCGTCGGCGTGCTGAAATGGTCATTCCGGTTGTGCAACACGACTTCATCAAAGACCTCGCCGCAGGCGATACACTTCCACCCCTCGAAGATGGCCTCAGCGGCGTAAAGTCTCTCGGGAATAACGAGACCGCTGCAACGGTTGCATTTCATGGTCGCCCCTCCTTGGACTTACGTGGACTTGGGTGAGTCTCTCGGGTTATGGCTACCATACCATTACCAAGAACTGTGCCATAGGTGCCAGTTAACGCATACAACAATCATTTAGGCTACTTAGTAGTTTTTGGAGGCAAATCTGGGAAGGGAAAACAGCCTGATCCGTCCTGTCTTGGAGGACAAAGTCCTGTATAACAGGACACTGTCTCGTAGAACAGGACTATCTCGAATGCCTCGTGGAACTCGTGTGTAGAGTCACGCCGATGTGGCTATGTTGTAGCGCTTGAGTAGAAGGTAGAGGCGGGAGCGCGAGAGGCCTGATATGCTGCACGCTTCCTTGATGTTGCCCTTGGTAAGGGCCATTAATTCTGTAAGATATTTTTCTTCTGCCTGGGCAATCGCCTTCTCTCGTGACTCTTTGATGGGCGGCAAGGCCGGGACGACGGAAACACTCTCAGGCTGGTCCGTTGTTTCTTTATCGATCATGGCAGAACGGGCAATCTGCACGCGAATGTGCACGGGCAAGTGTTTAGGAAAGAGGATGCTTTCGTGGGTTGCGTTCACAAGAGCCCTTTCAAGCGCGTTGATGAGCTCCCGCACGTTTCCCGGCCAGGGGTAGTTTAGGAGTGTGCTCAGAAATTCCGGGGAAAGCTCTTTGGGTTCCATTCCATGGCGTCTGGTCAGGATATCCACGTAATACGTTGTCGTATCTTTAATGTCTTCAACGCGGTCTCGCAGCGGTGGCAGTTCAATGGTAAATGATCGCAGCCGAAAGAGCAGGTCAGCCCTGAATCTTTCCTGTCTAACAGCCTCATCGAGGTCCCGGTTCGATGCCGCGATGAGCCTGAAGTTACTCGTGACCTCCTGTTTGCCGCCAACGGGGCGGAATCTCCTTTCTTGAAGCACCCGAAGGAAACTCCGTTGCATGGAGAGAGGAAGTTCGCCCACTTCGTCCAGGAAGAGGGTTCCGCCGTCGGCAGCAAGAACAAGCCCTTCCTCGGCCTTGTCTGCTCCCGTATAGGCGCCTTTCTCGTGGCCAAAGAGAATACTTTCTACGAGGGTCTCAGGGAGTGCCGCACAATCGACGACAACAAAGTTCCTTCTGGCTCGAGGACTGTTTTCGTGGATGGCCCGTGCAAACAGTTCTTTACCGGTCCCCGTCTCTCCCGTGATCAGCACGGTTGCATCGCTCGGAGCCACCTGTGCCAGAAGATCGAGACACGTCTTCATCCCCGGGCTGTTGCCCACGATCCCCTGCCTCTTAAGCACTGCTGAAGCCCCTTTTGGCTTTTTTTCTTGCCTGTACTGCAGTGCGCGTACAAGAGGGAGTGTCATGGCATCGACTGTCGAGGGCTTTTGAAGGTAATCCCAGGCCCCGTGTCTCATCGCCAGTTCTGCGCCGTCAGGGTCTCCATATCCGGTCATGATAATAACTTCAGGCGAGGATGGTGCTGCCTGGATGCGCGGCAGGACATCAAGGCCGTTCCCATCCGGCAATCTCACATCGAGAAAGACAACGTCCACCATATCTGAGAATGTTTTTCTTAGCCCATCCTCAAGATTGAAGGCGCACGTGGCCTGATGGCCCATCCGCCTGACTACGTTGGCGATGGTTTCAGAAACCAGTTGGTCGTCATCTATGATCAGAACGTGCGCCATACGTGTCCACAAGACCGACGCTTTATTCTAACTGATTTTTCCAAGGGCGCGTCGAATTCTTTCTGCAATTTCAGCCACCGAAAAGGGCTTCATCACAAACTCTCTGATACCCGCGGCCTTAATCTGTTCCTCGTGGAGCACCTCGCTGAATCCCGTGCACAGAATGACGGGCACGTCAGGTCGGATGCGGAGGAGTTCCTTTGCCAACTCATGGCCCACCATCTGCGGCATCGTCTGGTCGGTGATCACGAGATCGAATGCTGCCGGCTGCGCACGAAACAGTTCCAGTGCATCGGGTGCGCTGGTCTTTCCGACCACTTTGTAACCGAGTTTTTCCAGCATGGGCTTCACGCTGCGAATCTGTATCTCCTCATCGTCGATCAAGAGTATCCGTTCTCCGCCTTTCGGAATCGGCCCTGGCAAAGGCCTCTCAGGTATGCGGTCGCCTGCGATCAGTGGCAGAAAGACGGTGAAGGTTGAGCCCTTGCCCTTCTCGCTGTACGCCGTGACTGTCCCGCCATGATTCTTAGCGATCCCGTGCACGAGAGCAAGCCCCAGGCCTGTGCCTTCCCCTGGTGGCTTGGTGGTAAAAAAGGGATCGAAGGCCCGCTCCAGGGTCTCCCTGTCCATCCCCCGGCCCGTGTCAGTGACGCTCAGCTTGACATATGACCCAGGCTTAAGGTCGACGCGTTCGGCCGAGATCTCACCAGAGACATCAACTGCCGCTAATTTCACTTCCAGTATTCCGCCACTCTCCCGCATGGCATAGGCCGCATTACTGCAGAGGTTCATTAACACCTGCTGCATCTGGGTTGGATCTCCCAGGACCACACCGGGTATCGCGTCAATCCGGTCCCGAATCTCAATGTTCCTGGGTATGGATGCCCTGAGGAATTTCAGTGCCTCCTGTATGATCGGCGCCACTTCCATCGGTGCCTTTGCCTCCTCCCTCTGCCGGGTGAAGGTGGTGATCTGTTTCGTCAGTTCCCTTCCGCGATTGGCGGCCTCAAGCACGACCTGCAGGTAGTGGGAAATTGGTCTTGCTTCCATGACATCCTGGAGTGCCATTTCTGTATTAATCAGGATGGGCATCAGAATATTATTGAAGTCATGCGCAATGCCTCCGGCGAGTGTACCGAGGGCTTCCATCTTTTGCACCTGGCGCATATGTTGCTGCAGCCTCACCTCCTGCGTGACGTCACGCTCCAGAACAACATAGTTGATGGTTGCTCCGGACGGGTCGGTCACAGGAGATATGGTCACGTCGAGTTCGCGCGTACCCCCGTCTTTCCTTGTTCGGATAAGGTGACATGTCCACATCCCGCTAATCTCACCTTTGATTCCTATCCCCTTGTCTCCTGCGCCCACGATCTCATCATACCCCCGGCCAAGCACGTCCTGCCGGGCACGTTCGTTGATGCTCTCGAATGCCGGGTTTACATAGAGAATGCTCCGGTCAACACCCAAGATAGCAATCCCCTCGGCTGTCTGTTCCATGGCTGTCACCAGCCGCAGCAGTTCCTGCTCGGCAGCCTTGCGCTCGGTAATGTCCTGGTTCACAACGATCGCCGCGACGATCTCGTTCTCGGTGTTCCGGATAGGGAGCGCCGAATTCAAAATGACCTTGCGGGTCCCATCAAAACATGCAATCTCAAGCTCCTCATCGAGTGATGTCTCTCCTTTAGTGATCGCCCGTGCAACAGCCCATTCCTCCGGTTCGAGCAACTTTCCAGTCTTTGCCCACCACGCCTTATACTCCCCGAATTGGTCGATGCCCACATATCGCGCACCTGCCCATATTTTCTGGCCCGCCGGATTGCCAAGGATGATCTTTCCGTTCCGGTCCGTGATCCATACACCAACGGGCAAGAGGTTGAGTACCTGTCGCAGCAGCTCCTCATTCTGTCTCAGCTCATCCTGTGCCCTACGTCTTGCCGTGACGTCCACGAGGCTCAATACGACCCCGCCCACTCTTCCATCCCTCTCTCTAACAGGGTGGAGGCTCCAGTCCCAGTATGTGAGCCCGCGTTCCGGATGTTCGGCATATGCGAATGGTCTCTCGTGCGCGTAGTAGGGCTCACCCGTCTCCACGACGCTGCGGAAAATCGCCTCGTTCTCCTCGTTAGGAAAGAGAGAGAAGTGATTCTTGCCCGGATAAAAGGACGGCTCCCGTTCGTCAGCCTGCGCATACGCGCGGTTGACCCGTATCAAATTAAAATCTCTATCCATGTACGCGATTGCAAGGTCGATGCTGGAGAAGACCCGTTCCAGTAACTCGTTCGACTCGTAGAGTGCCTTCTCTACCAGCGACCGCTCTGCTATCTCTTTGCGAAGCTCTTCGTTTACTCTGGCCAGTGTGGCGGTACGTTCCATGACGCGTTCTTCCAACTCGTCGCGGGCTCTCTGCAAGGCCTGCTGGCCGGCCATGCGGACCATGGCCACGGCCACCAGGTCCGTTACGGCCTTCATGAGGGAAAGGTCCTCCTCGCTGAACGTCTCGCGGCTTCTGGTGCCGAAGGAGAGCGTGCCTATGACTTTTCCGCCGGGTGCGATCATTGGATGAGACGCGTAGGCCTTGATGCCAAAGGGCTTCGCCAGTTCCGTGCGCTCGTCAGGCGTGGTGGGGATGTGCTCCGCCGCGCCGAAGTCGAGCCATCCAATCTTCCGGGCGTCTTCATCTGAGATCCCGGCATAGGCATTGAGCCTGAGCTTTCCGAACCCCTCGACTACCAGGAAATTGAAAAAAGTGTGGCAGTCGAGGTACTCCATCGCCTCGTGACAGAGCGCGTTTACGACTTTCTGGGGTTCTGCCGCCCGCAATAGTCCGCTGGCCGTCCGCGCAAGCAGTTCAAACCTCCGCAGGCTGTGCTGGAGGGCGAACTCTGCCCTGGCGCGAAGTTGCTCCTGCTCCATCGTATCCAGGGCATAGGAAATGTCCGCAGCGAGCGCTTCGAGAAGATGCACCTGTTCCGGTTCAAACGCGCCCCGGTCCGAAGCATAGAGCGTGAGCGCGCCGACACCCCGGCCCTGTCGATGCAAAGGGAAGGCAGCTGAGGCCCTGAAGCCATGGCGCAGGGCCGGTTCGCGCCACGGAGCAGTCAAAGGGTTGGTGTCGAAGTCGTAATTGA
>Ga0316622_100000879_pt1 | contig 18583 bp, 7 predicted proteins | sample OWC_Aug_OW2_C1_D_FD_207646 | JGI IMG/M metagenome (GOLD analysis project Ga0316622, IMG submission 207646) | Wetland soil microbial communities from Old Woman Creek delta, Ohio, United States - OWC_Aug_OW2_C1_D5_C | ecosystem: Environmental > Terrestrial > Soil > Wetlands | place: USA: Ohio... | reverse complement strand
ATTGCCTCTTCGCCATCTCGGGAGCCGATGGAGTGGTCTCGGTTCCCGAGGAAGAGACGATCCGCGCGATCGCCTACGAGCTGGATTTCGACCACGCGGGCTACATCGCGGTCCGCTCGCGCTACAGCGAGCTGCGCGAAGTCATGCGCGGGCTTCCGAAGAGAGGCGGGCCTGCCGGAAAGTGAAGCGCGCGCTCGCGAGCTCGCCGCGAGCGGACGGCCGCGGCGAAACGAGCGGCCCGCGGGTGACCGGCAGGCGCGCTTTGCTCAGCTCTTCCTCGTCCCGCGGTCCGCGAGCAGCCATTCCCTGCCGACGAAATAGAGCAGCGCGCTCAGTAGGACGAACGGGATCAGCGAGAGCAGGTCCGCGCCGCCTCCCGCGTAGAAGGGGTTGTGCGCGGCCGACCAGCGGGTGAAGAAATCGTCGACGCCCGCAAGCACTCCCGCCATGAACGCGATCACGATGCCCGCGATCGCGCCCCCGGCGATGTAGCCCGAGGCCATGAGCACGCCCGGGCTCTTGTCGCTCTCCGCGGCGAGCTGCTCCTCGGTCAGGCGGGCATGGCGCAGCTTGCGCCGGCGCTGCACGTCGACGAGCCAGCGGATCAGGCCGCCGGCGAAGATGGGGGTCGAGGACGAGAGCGGCAGATAGACGCCGACCGCGAAGGCCAGCGAGGGGATCGAGGCCATCTCGAGGACGATGGCGATCATGACCCCGAAGAGGACGAGACCCCAGGGCAGCTGCCGGTCGAGGATGCCGCGGATGATGTAGGACATGAGCGTCGCCTTGGGCGCGTCGAACTTGCGCACGGCGGTGCCGTCGGGGCGGAGAGTGTAGGCGCCGTTGATGCCGGGGTCGATGTAGTAGGCGGCGGCCCCCGTGTCGTCGACCAGGTACTTGCCCTCGGGCCCGCCCGCGGTGCCGCGCTTCTGCCAGACGAGGAGCGCGCGGCCGTCGGCGCGCGCCTGCGGACCTTGCAGCGTTTCGCGGCCGCTCAGCGCGCGCAGCTCGGCCCCGGCGACGGCCAGGCCCGGCGCGATCTGCGCGGCCGGCACGTAAACGGTCGCGGTGTCGTTCAGCTTGAGCAGGATCGGGCCGAGGACGAGCGCCGAGGCGAGGGCGCCGATCAGGATCGCGGTCTGCTGGAGACGCGGCGTCGCCCCGACGAGGTAGCCCGTCTTCAAGTCCTGCGAGGTGCCGCCCGCGTTCGATGCGGCGATGCAGACGATCGCCCCCACCGAGAGCGCGGTCACGTAGTGGCTGCCCCCGGTCCAGCCGGCGAGCAGGAAGACCATGCAGGTGAGGAGCAGCGTCGCGACCGTCATGCCCGAGATGGGATTCGACGAGGAGCCGATCTCGCCCGTGAGGCGCGAGGAGACGGTCACGAAGAGGAAGCCGAAGAGGACGATGAGCAGCGCTCCGAGGAAATTCATATGGAGCGGGCGGGCGGCGACGATGGCGAGCACGAGCAGGGCGATCCCGCCGAAGACGAGGGGCATGGGCAGATCGTGCTCGGTGCGCGGAACGTCACGCAGCTTCTTCGCTCCCGCCCCCACGTCGCGCAGCCCTTCGCGCACGCCGCTCGCGATGACGGGCAGCGAGCGGCCGAGGCTGATGATTCCGCCGGCCGCGACGGCGCCCGCGCCGATGTAGAGGACGTAGGCGCCGCGGATCTGGTCGGGAGTCATCTCCGCGATCGGGATCGTGCCGGGCGGAAGCGCCGCGGGCATGCCTTCGCCGAAGAACTTGATCAAGGGGATCAGGACGAGATAGGCGAGCACTCCCCCGCCGCACATGACCGAGGCGATCTTGGGCCCGATGATGTAGCCGACGCCGAGGAGCTCGGGAGAGATCTCCGCCGACAGCAAGCCCGCCTTGAAGGGAGCGCCGAAGATTTTCTGCGGCACGTCCTTCCACGCCTTCAAGGCGACCATGAACGTCTTGTACAAGAGCCCGATGCCGAAGCCGGTGAAGATCGTGCGCGCGCTCGTCCCGCCCTTCAACCCCGCCTCGGCCGCCGCGCGCTCCTCGGCCTGCGCCGAGGCGGAGGCTAGGCCGCGCGATTCGCGGGAAGCGCCCGCCTTGAGCACTTCCGCGCAGGCGGTGCCTTCGGGGTACTTGAGGATCCCGTGCTGCTCCACGATGAGCGCGCGGCGCAGCGGGATCATCATCAGGATCCCGAGCAGCCCGCCGAGGACCGCGACCAGCATGACGCGCGTCAGCTCGAGGTCGAAGCCGAGGATCATGATCGCCGGCATCGTGACCCCGATGCCGAAGGCGATCGACTCCCCCGCCGAACCGGCCGTCTGGACGATGTTGTTCTCGAGGATCGTCGCGTCCTTGAGCCCGGTCTTCGAGAGCAGCCGGAAGAGCGTGATCGAGATCACCGCCACGGGGATCGAAGCGCTGACCGTGAGGCCGACCTTGAGGACGAGGTAGAGCGAGGAAGCCCCGAAGATCATTCCCAGGATGGTTCCCAGGACGAGCGCCCGCGGCGTGAACTCGCGCATGCGCGTGGCAGCGGGAATGTAGGGCTCGTGAGCCGGTGCGGCGACGGTGCCCGCGGAGGTCTCGGGCCCGCTGCGGCTGGTCATGCGCTGCCCCCCGGTCGGCGCCTGCCGTGCGGCCGTCCGCACCCGTGCGAGGAACGGCAAGCCTGATGGCCGGGCACTCTAGCGGGTGAGAGGGCGATTGGCAAGCGGCGCACCGCCGGCGCGGGCGCACGGAGCCGCGCAAGAGCGGGCCGGCTCGAGCGCACGAGGTCGCTGAAGGGCTGCCCAGAGCGAGCGCACCGGCGAGGTCGCCGCAGGGTCAGCCGGGGCGAGAGGGATCACCCTCGGTCCCTCTCGCCGCCGGCCTGTCGGTGGCGAGCGCGACCAGGCGAGGCTTGCCGATCGCCCCCTGCCACCTCCATTGGCTGCCATCCGGAGAGATCGCGATCCTGCCGTCATGCGAAGCGGCCACGAGCATTTCCCCGTCGCTGGCGAGCGCGGCCCAGCCGATGCTGGCGAGAACCGTCCGCCGCGTCCACGCCCCGCCCCCGTCCGCGCTGTGAAGGATCGTCCCATCCGCCGCGATCGCGTAGACGTTCCCGCCCAGCCCGCAGGCGGCAACGATGCCGGAGAGCGTGTCGCAAGCGCGGCAATCCCAGGTCGCGCCGCCGTTGCCGCTCTCCGCCATGAGTGGTCCGTGAGTGAAGGCGAGGATCCTGCCGCCCGTCCTGGCGAGCCGGACGAACCGCGCGGATCGATCGATGAGCAGCGTCCGGAAGCTGACGCCGAGATCCACGGACCGGTAGATCCTCCCGCTCGCGGTCAGCAGGACCAGGGAGAGATCCCCCAGAATCGCGAGATCGACGATGTCCGCGGCCGGCACCGCGCTCAACGCCTGCCACTCGAATCCGCCGTCATCCGATCGATGCAGCAGGCCGCCGCGGTTCGCCAGCAGGAGCTCTCCGGGATGGCGACCGGCGGCCAACCCGACGGCGTCGTAGACGGGAAGCATGGAATGGGCCGACCAGCGCGCGCCGTGATCCAGGGACGAGTACAGTTCTCCCGTGTCGAGCAGGCCGAACAACCTCGTTCCCGGAGACGCCCGGTCCGCTGGCGGATCGGCCGGCTGCTCCATGACGACGGCCACCACCGGAGGCAGCGGTAGCGACTGGCCGTTCTCTCCCTGGTCCGGTTGCGATGGCATTCGCACGCTCCCCTTTCCGCCCGCGCCGCAACGCTGTCAGAGGATCGCCAACGCGGTCGTCGCGGTCCAATGCACGACGTGTGCCTCGACCGGACCCGGGACCCGAGAGAGCGCGCCCGCGCTTGTCGTCATCCTGCGAACGAGTTGCGAAGCAGGCCGCCGGCAGGAGAGCGTGGGGAGAGCCGGCCGGACGGAAGCGCGCGCACGATCCGGCTGCCGGGATTGTCCGTTCGGACAAGGAACCCGGGCGTTCGTGCCAGCTGGCCGCGCGGGACCCGCGACGGGCGGGCCGCATGAGCCGGCCGGGTGATCCGCCAAGCGGACGGGCCAGGCAAGCCGGCCGCGTGCCTTGAGCGCAGCGCGAAACCGGTGATATGCTTGACCCAATTCGAGCGATGCGAGTGCGAGGGTGGCCTCTTGCGAGCACGGGCACGGTTCCTTCGTCCTCTGCTCCCGGAGGAATGACGGATGACTGAGGGAACGGAGATGCGCCCCCTGCCTCCGGCCGTCCAGCCCCGCCTGGTCTGTCTGACCGGGGATCTCAAGGGAAGCACCATCCTCCTGGACGAAGAGGAGCTGACCTTCGGCCGCGTGAGCAGCAATCGCGTCCGGATTTCCGACCCGCACGTCTCCCGCCGCCACGCCAGGATCTTGCGCGTCGGAGAGGCGCACGTCCTCTTCGACCTCGAGAGCCAGAACGGCACCTTCGTCAACGGAATCGAGGTTCGCGAACACGCCTTGAGGGAGGGCGACGAGATCCGCATCGCGGGCCAGCGCTTCGTCTTTCTCGATCAGGCCGTCGAGGCGGACGCGCGAGAAACCCGGGAAACAGAATGTTCTTCTCTCGATGACGACCGCGGGCGGACGATCACCCTGCGGCGCGTCATCGCTGCCGGCGAAGAACCCGCTCCCGATGGCGGCGAGAGAAGCATCGATCCCTCTCTCGCGCACCGCTTGATGTCCCACATGGAAGCGCTGCGGTCGCTCGCCGGCATGCCGGCGGCCGATGCGGCCGAGCCGGCGCTCCTCGAGCGGCTGATCCGCATGCTCGTCGACGCCTTTCAAGCCGAGCGAGCCTGCATCCTCCTCGTGGACCGGACGACGGGCGCGCTCGAGACGGCCGCTTCGGCGCTCCGCGAAGAACGGTCCTGCGACGGACCGCCGGTGAGCCGGACGATCGTGCAGAAAGTCGCCGCGGAGAGGGTTTCGGTGCTGTGCAGCGACGCGGCCGGCGACGAGCGGCTCAGCCTGGCGAGAAGCGTCTCGGGGCTCGGGATCCGCTCGGTCCTGTGCACGCCGCTGGTGCAGCGTGACACCCTGCTCGGCGTCCTCTACCTCGACAACCGCTCGCTCGCCGGCGAGTTCACCGCCGATGACCTCTGGCTGCTGAAGACCGTGGCCGGCCAGGTGGCCATCCTGGTCGACTACCTCCATCTCCTCGGCGTCCTGAACCGCCGCCTGCGATCCCTTCAGGAGGAGAGCGAGCGGTGCGCCCCGGCGATCGTCGGCGAGAGCGGCGCCCTGCGGGCGCTCACCGCGACGGCGCGCAAGGCGGCCGACAGCAGCGCGACGATTCTGGTCCTCGGAGAAAGCGGCACCGGCAAGGAAGTGCTCGCGAGGAGCATCCACCGCTGGAGCCGCCGCCGCGACGAGCCCTTCGTCGTCGTCAACTGCGCGGCCCTGGCCGATCAGCTCCTGCAGAGCGACCTCTTCGGCCACGAGCGCGGGGCGTTCACCGGCGCGATCCGCCAGAAGAAGGGCCGCCTCGAGATCGCCGACGGAGGCACGGTCTTCCTCGACGAGATCGGCGAGATCGATCGCGAGATGCAGGCGAAATTCCTGCGCTTCCTGCAGGAGCGCGAGTTCGACCGCCTCGGCGGCACACGCCCGATCCGGGTGGACGTGCGCATCATCGCCGCGAGCAACCGCGATCTGGCCGCGGAGGTGAAGGCGGGCCGCTTTCGCGAGGACCTCTACTATCGCCTGCGGGTCGTCGAGATCGTCATGCCCCCGCTGCGCGAGCGGCGCGGCGACATCCCCTTGCTGGCCGAAGCATTCCTGCGCGAATACTGCCTGGCCTCCGGCGCTCGGACGCGGCGCTTCTCGCGAGATGCGCTGCAGGCGCTCAAGCAGCACGCCTGGCCGGGAAACGTGCGCGAACTCCGCAATTGCATCGAGCGCGCGGTCGTCCTGGGAGCGGGCGAAACGATCGAGATGAGCGATCTCGGCCTCGCTTCCGCCGCGGGCATCTCCGCCGCGGGAGGGGCGGGCGGGTATCGCGCGCGCATGCGCGAGTTGAAGCGCGCGGTGATCCGGGAGGCTCTCGATGAGAGCGGCGGGCAGCGCGCCAGCGCGGCCGCCGCGCTCGGGCTGCGCCCGGCCTATCTTTCGCGGCTGATGAAGAACCTCGGCATGCGCTGAACGGGCCGAGGGAGCGGATTCGCGAGGCGCGCCCGCGGGGATGTCCACGCCTGTCCATGGGGACGCCCGCTCTTGTCCATAAGGACACTCGCGCTTTTCCATTCGGACAAGCCCAGCGCCGGGCGGCGAGTCGCTCCGCCCGCCGGCGTCGCTACGGATGCTGTAACTTCCGGCAGCCGAAGGGACGCACGGCTTCTTCCCCCGCGCCGACGCGCGGCTTCCGCGGGCACGCTTCTTGTACTTGGAAGGCAGCGGCGCGGCGGTCCGCAGGCAGGCGGCTCGACGCGACGGCCGCTGCTGCCCGTTTCCGGTGAACCGACCGCAAGCCACAGGAGGAAAACACCATGAGAGAGTCCCCATCCGCCGAATCGTCCGCCGCCCGGCGCCCCGCATCCCCCCGGAGGCCGCTCGCCCCGCGGTACCGTGGAGGAGGGCGCCTGCGCCTTGCGTGGCTCGCGCTCCTGTCGGCCCACGCCACCCTGCTCGCCGCTTCTCCGGCCGGCGCGGAGTGCCTCGCCTACGAGGACTACCTGCATCTCGCCGGGCACCTGGAGGTGGGCAACTCCTATCACGGCGTCGCCGCCGTCGGCGATCTCGCCTGCCTGACCGAATCCTCGCTCGGGCTCCACGTGATCGACATCTCCACTCCCGACTCCCCGCAGGAGATCGGCAGTGTGGACACGCCGGGCAGCGGGTCGAGCGTGGCCCTGAGCGGCACTTACGCCTTCATCGCGGACGGCACGGGCGGCTTGCAGATCGCCGACATCGCCGCCCCGCACGCTCCGGCGATCGTCAGCAGCCTCCCGCTCTCCGGCGGAGCGCTGGACGTGGCCGTCCTGGGCGACTACGCCTGCGTGACGACCGGGAGCATCGATGCCGCCGGACTCGTGGTCGTTGACGTGACGAACCCCGCCTCGCCACAGATCGCCGGAACTCTCGATGTCGTCCACGCCGCCTATCGGGTGGAGCTTGCCGGCAGCTACGCCTACATCACCAGCCACACGGGCTTCCTCTACCGGCTCCTCGTCGTGAGCCTCGCCAACCCCTCCGTTCCCCAGATCGTGGGCGGCGTGGACCTGCCGGGCGAGGCGCACGGGATCGCGATGGCGGGCACGCACGTCTACGTGGCGGACAGCCAGGGCGCGCGGGTGATCGACGTCTCGAATCCCGCCGCCCCGCAGATCGTCGCCGTGTTGGGCGTGCGCGGCAGCGGTTACGACGTGGCGGTAGAGGGCGGCTTGGCAGTCGTGGCCGATCAGGTCTACGGCCTCTGCGCGTTCGACATCACCGACCCGGCGGCGCCCGTGACGCTGGGCAGGATCAGCATCCTCGGGGGCTACGCCACCGGCGTCGCCCTCGCGGGCGAGGTCGCCTGCGTCCTGGGCGGGGATGCGCTGCAGCTGGTCGACCTCGCGAATCCGTCCTCCCCTCCCAGCGTCGGGACGCTGGACACCGACAACGCCTATCAGGTCGTGGTCGCCGGAGACCTTGCCTACATCGCCGACGGGTACGCCGGACTGCGCATCGTGGACGTCTCCGATCCGGCCGCGCCGCAGACGATCGGCACCGCGCCGACGCGGGATTTCGCCATATCGCTCGCGCTCGCCGGCCACGCCTACGTGACCGACAGCGTCGGCCTGCTGGTGATCGACATCGCCGACCCGGCATCCCCAACGATTCTCGGAAGCATGGACACGCCGGGCATGGCCGGCTCCGTGGCGGTTCAAGGCGGGTACGCCTTCGTGAGCGATTGGTACGGAGACGACGGCGCGATGGTCGTCGTCGACGTGAGCGACCCGTACGATCCGCAGACCGTCGCGACCCTGCCTGTACCCGGAGGCGGCTGGGGGCTGGCGGTGGCCGGTTCGTACGCCTACGTCAACTCGTCAGGCGGGCTCCACGTGGTCGACATCTCCACGCCGTCCTCGCCGCAGGTCGTGAGGACCGTCGGTGCGATCGGCGGCGGAGTTACGACCGCGGGGACGCTTGCCTACGTGAACGGCGGCACCCTCTCTCTGATCGACATCTCCGATCCGCCATCTGCTTGGATCGTGAGCAGCGTCCGCACCCCGACGGCGGGCGGCAGCGAAGGGCTGAACGTGTCGATCGCCGGCCGCTACGCCTACCTGGCGAACGGCACCGCCGGCTTGCAGGTGGTCGACGTGCTGGACCCGCGCGCGCCCTGGCTCGTGGGCAACCTGGCCACGCCTGGCTCGGCCTGCGGAGTGACGGCCACGGCGGACCATGTCTTCATCGCCGATTCCAGAGAGGGGCTGCGGGTCGCCCTGCCGCAGTGCGAGCCGCGCCTCTTCGATCCGGCGGTCTTCCACGCGACCGGCGACGGGGCGCACGATCTCGTGGCGGGCGATTTCAACGGAGATGCGCTGCCCGACCTGGCCGTGGCCGACTACTTCGGCAACGACGTCGCCATCCTCCTCGGCACGGGCGGCGGAGAGTTCCTCCCGGCGGTTTCCCGCTCGGCCGGCAACGGCCCGCGCGCCATCGTCCGGGACGATTTCAACGGCGATCTCATCGTCGATCTCGCCGTGACCTGTTACGGCGCCGGCCGGGTGGCGATCCTGCGCGGCCTGGGCGACGGCACCTTCGCCGCTCCGGTTCTCTACTCCGCGGGCACCTACCCCTGGGGTCTGGCCGCGGCCGACTTCGACGGCGATGGGGACGCGGACCTCGTGGCGGCCAACTACACCGCGGACACGGCCGCGATCCTGCTCAACACGGGCGCCGGGAGCTTCTCCGCCGCGACGTTCTACGCGGTCGGAGATCTGCCCGAGGGCGTCGCCACGGGAGACCTGAACTGCGACGGGATCGCCGACATCGCGATCGCCTGCGGCAGCTCCGACAATCTCGCGGTGTTGTTGGGGAACGGGGACGGCACCTTCACGGCGGCGCAGTTCTATCCGACGGGCACCGGGCCTCACACCGTCGCGCTCGGCGACATCGACGGCGATCAGCTGCTCGACGCTGCCTGCACGCGCTACGGGCTGAATCAGGTATCGGTGCTCTACGGCAATGACGATGGGAGCTTCGGGGCACCGGTTTCCCTGGCGACCGGAATGCGCCCGACGGATGTGGCGATCGCCGACTTTGACGCCGACGGCCTCACGGACCTCGGGGTGACGAACAAGGACTCCGACGACTTGTACGTGTTCCTCGGCACGGCGAGCAGGAGTTTCGCGCCGGCGGACGTCTACGCGGCCGGCGACGGCCCGCAGGCCATTTGCGCGGCGGACGTCGACGGCACCTGCTCGCTCGATCTACTGGTCGCGGACTATTACGCGGACGGAGTCTCGCTCCTCCTCTGCCAGCGCGAATGTCCCTCGACGATCGTGGAGACCGATCCGCGCGCCTGGGTGCCGGCGCTGGCCGTCGCCCCCAATCCCCTGGGCGCCAGCGGGACGATTCGCTTCGAGCTCGCGCGCGCGGAGCGCGTGCGGGCGCGCGTCTACGGCAGCGACGGTCGCCTGGTCGACGAGCTGCTCGATGAGGTGCGCGGCGCGGGTCCCCAGACGCTGGTCTGGAAGGCGAGCGACCGCTTCGGCCGCGCGCTGCCCGCGGGAGTCTATTTCCTGCGGCTCGACTCGAGGGAAGGCAGGGCCGTCCGGCGGTTCGTCCTCACCCGGTAGCCGGCGTCCAGCATTGCGATGGGGACTGAATGTGAGCCTGCCCGTGGGCGAGACGCGAGCGACCGTGCCCCATCGTCCGACCGTGCAACCGTCGCCATGCTGATCCGGAATCGAGCGCGAGGAGACCCCTGACGCCCGCTACAGACGCTCCGCCGCCTCCAGGTAGCGGGCTGCGCGCGCCCGCTCTTCCGGGGTGCCGGCAGTGCTCTCGATGATCCGTCCCAGGCGGCGGAGCATGCCCCGATTGTCCTCGTGCCGGGCCGTCAAACGCAGAGCGGCCGTGGCCACTTCAGGACGCAGCGTGCGGTCGGACTGGATCCGCGCGGCCACATCCCGAGCGAGAAGGAGTTCACGGAAGAGCCGCTCGACGATTGCGCACGCCTCCTCCTCGCCGTCGTCCCAGACGGCGTAGCGCTTCTTCTCCGCCACCGTGAGATCGCGCGGCTTGACGCGCTCGGCCAGAGCCAGAGGATCGATCGCCCAGCCGCGCGTGGACCCGTTCCCGGAAACGGCGACCACGCGGGTGCCGTCGGGACTGAAGCAGACGAGGCCGTCCAGAGCCTCGCGGACGCCTCGCAGCCTTACCCGCTCGCTCCCCGTCTCGGCATCCCAGATGCGTGCCGTCCCATCGAGCGAGGCGGAGACGACGAGACGGCCGTCCGGACTGAAGGTCGCACTCGCCACGGGCCCCTCGTGTCCGCGCAGCACGATCGCCTCCCGCCCCGACGGCGCGTCCCAGATCCGCGCGGTCCCGTCATCGGAAGCGGTCAAGATCCGGCGCCGCTCGCGATCGAAGCTCAGCGTATTGACGCCAGCCGTGTGGCCGCTCAACACGAGCCGCTCCTCGCCCGCGGCCAGATGCCACAGGCGGATCACACCGTCGCCCGACATCGTCACGAGGCTGCTGTCTCCGTCGTAGAAGCGCGCCCCCAAGATGGCCTCGCCGAAGAGCGCGGTCCTTCCCGCCAGAGAAGGGATGACGAGGCGCCGCTCCAGCTCCCCGCTGCGCGAGTCCCAGATCAAGGCCAGCCCGACGCCCCGCTCCTCGGATCCGGTCACGAGACGGCGGCCGTCGGAGCTGAATCGGCCGCCGCGCACTCGCCCGACGTGGGGCAGCTTGACGGCTCGGCCGTCCGGGTTGTCGGGGTCCACGACCAGAGCGGCATATTCGAGACTGTCGGTGATGACGAGGCGGCGCCCATCGCGCGCGATCCGGTCGTTCGCAGCGAAGCTCACGCGCATCATTCCGCCCGAATCCCAAGCCTCGGGCGGCCGGTCGACCATCGCGTCCCACACGCGGGCCGTGTGGTCTTCCGCGACGGTGACGACCTCGCGCTCGCCCGGCATGAACCAGGCCTGATGGATGCGGTCGTCGTGCCCCCGGAGCACGAGGAGCTGCCGGCCGGTGCGCGCGTCCCACAAACGGGCCGTCCCGTCGAAGGCCGCGGTCAGAAGGCGACGGCCGTCGGAACTGAAGTGGGCGCACCGCGAGGTCGCTTCGTGTCCTTCGAGCTCCAGGACCGGCTCTCCCGTGCGCACATCCCACACATGTACGACGGGATCTCCCCAGGTCGTCGTGATCCGGGAGCCGTCGGGGCTGAATTCCATCTCCCAGATCGAGATGTCGGGGTCCCGCTTGCACCGGATGACCTGCACCAGCTTCCCGCTCTCCACGTCCCACAGGCGCATGGCCCGGTCGTCGGCGCTCGCCAGCAGCTTGCCGTCGGGACTGAAACGAACGGCGACCACGGACAGTTCGTGGCCGCCCAACACCAGTCGCTCGGCGCCTGTCTCGAGGTCCCAGACGCGCGCGGTACGATCCCCCCCGCCGCTCGCGAGCAGCCGTCCGTCAGGACTGAACGCGAGACGGATCGTCTCCCCCTCGTGCCCTCGCAGGACATGCACGGACTCGCCTGACGGAACGGTCCAGACGTAGACGCTGGAATCCGTCGCCGTGGTCGCCGCGAGGCGGCTGTCGGGGCTGAAGAGGATGAAACGACATGCCTTTCCGGTCAGCGTGGCGGTCCGCGTGCCGGTCAAGGCATCGAAGAGGAAGGCCAACCGGCCCCAGCCCACCAGTCCGACGCTTTTCCCATCCGGGGAATAGACGCCGTGCAACATTCCCAGCGGCGCATCCGGCCCGCCCTCTCCTGAATCGAGCCGGTGGATGCACTCCCCCGTGTGCGCATCCCAGATGGCCGCCAGATTGTCGTAGGAGCTGGTGAGGACCCTCCGGCCGTCGGGGCTCGCCGCGACATTCATGAAGTGGCCGCGGTCCAGCTCGTACAGCTCGGGCAGGAAGGGGAAGTTGCGATAACGGATCGTTCTGCGCTCGCGGCAGTTCGCCAGCGCTTCACCGAGCAGGCCGTAGACGGCCGGATTCGGATCGCGTGCAACCGCCTCCATCGCGAGCAGCATCGCGAGCGCAGGATTTTCATCAAGCAGCCGCTCCGCCTCGCCCGTCAGGCGCAGCCCCTCGGAACGTTTGAGCGCGCGGACTTTCTCATCGCGCTCCGTCCGGATGGCAGCCAACTCCTTCTCGTGCAGGTAGAGACGATGGCGCTCCCGCACGAGCGAGTCGTGCGGACGCAGCCCGGCCGCCTGCACGACGCGCTCGATCGCCGCATCCCAATCTCCGCCCTCCGCCGCCTGCTGGGCCGCGGCGATGTGGCCCCGGAATTCGCGCGCCTGCCGCAGAGACCGCACCCCCGATACCCCGGCGATGACGATGGCCAGGCAGAGCGCCGTGGACGTAATGATCGTCGCCGCGCGATGCCGGCGGGCGAACTTGACCGCCCGCGTGGCCGCGCCCACGGGCCGCGCGAGGATCGCTTCTCCGGCGAGCCAGCGGCGCAGGTCCGCGGCCAAGTCCTCCATCGTGGCAAAGCGCGCCGGCGGCGACTTCTCGAACGCTTTGAGACAGATGAGCGCGAGATCGCGCGGCACGCGCGGGTTGACGCGCCGCGGATCGAGCGGCTCCTGATCGAGCACCTGCTTCATGACCTCGAGCGAGGTCTCGCCGCGGAAGGGTCGCGTCAGCGTCAAGGCTTCGTAGAGGGTCACGCCGAGCGAGAAGATGTCGGTGCGATGATCGATCGTCGCGCGGGCGGTGATCTGTTCGGGCGACATGTAGTAGGGCGTGCCCTCGAACTCGCCCGAGCGCGTGAGGGCGAGGGCATTCTCCAGCCTGGCCAGTCCGAAGTCCCCGATCTTCGGGGTGCCGTCCGGAGCGAGCAGGATGTTCGAGGGCTTGACGTCGCGGTGGATCACGCCGTTCGCATGCGCGTGACCCAAGGCGGCGGCGACGTGGGCGAAGATCGCCGCCGTCTCGCGGAAGTACTCGCGCGGGAGATGGTCGAGATCCCCGATCTCATCCAGCCGGTCGGCCAGCGTCCGCCCGCCGGGGACGAGTTCCTGGGCGATGAAGTGCACGCCCTCCTCCCGTCCGGCGGCGTACACGGCGACGATGCCCGGATGGCGCTGGCGGCCCGCGGCTTCCGCCTCGCGATGGAACTTGAGGATGTGGTCGACCGACTGCCCGAGGCGCGCGTGGAGCACCTTCACCGCCACGCGCCGCTTGAGCGAGATCTGCTCCGCTTCGAAGACGATGCCCATGCCCCCGCGCCCGATCTCTTGCAGCAGAAGGTAGTCGCCGAGCTGCCGTCCCGCCGGGACCGCGTGAGGGCCTGCCTCGGGGAACGGGCCCTCGGCGAGGGTCCGGCGCAGATCTTCGGGATCGGTCGAGGGGGCGGGCAAGGCGCGATCATGCCCGTGAACGGAAGGAGTCACCGGCTCTCGGGCGAGAGGCGCGGCGAAAGGGAACGCCTCGCGATCTTCGTCCAACCGCACGCTCCGGGTGGAGGCCCTGGGATCGTCCCTCCATGGTAGCACAATCCTCCTCCCCCGGGCCTCCTTCCGGCGGGCCGGGCGGCGGCTTAAAGCAGGGCGGCGGGCGCCGATCGCCCGCCGCCGCCTCGGCGCGCCGCAGGATGCGGATCAGATCCGGCCCGCCTGCTTGAGCAGCTTCTCCATCTCGGTCACGAGCTGGTCGAACTTCTGCATCGTCATCTCGTTCGGGGCCGGGGTCGACAGATCGACGCCCGCGCCCTTCAAGAGGTCGATCGGGTACTTCGAAGAGCCGTTGCTCAGGAACTCGATGTAGCGCTCCTTCGCCCCCGGCTCCCCGGCCAGCACCTTCTGCGAGAGCGCCTGCGAGCCGGCGAGGCTCGTCGCGTACTTGTACACGTAGAAGTTCCGGTAGAAGTGCGGAATGCGGATCCAGGTGAAGCCGTACTCGTCGTCGATCACCACGTTCGGGCCGAAGTAGTCGCGCGCCGTGTCCCGGTACATCTGCGAGAGCGCCTCGGCGGTCAACGGCAGCCCCTGCTCGGCGGCCCGGTGCATGCGGAGCTCGAAGTCCGCGAACATCGTCTGGGTGATGAAGGTCCCGCGGATGTTGTCGATGTACTGGCTCACCAGGGCGAGCTTGCGCAGGGGGTCCTGCTCGTTCTTCATCAGGTAGTCGAGCAGCAGCGCTTCGTTGAAGGTCGAGGCCACCTCGGCGACGAAGGTCGTGTAGTCGGCGTAGATGAAGGGCTGGGCCTTCATCGTGTGCCAGGTGTGCATCGCGTGACCGATCTCGTGCGCGGTCGTGAACATGTCTTCCTGGGTGTCGTTGTAGTTCAGCAGGATGTAGGGATGCGCCAGGAAGGTGCCCGAGGAGTACGCCCCGGAGCGCTTGTTCTGGTTCTCGTAGACGTCCACCCAACCACCCGCGAAACCCGCCTTCATCGCGGCGACGTACTCGGCGCCCAACGGAGCCATCGCCGCCTCGATCTTGGCGACGGCTTCCTCATAGGGAACCTCGATGCGGTCCTCGGGCAGCAGCGGGGCATACATGTCGTAGAGGTGGATTTCGTCGAGACCGAGCGCCCGGCGGCGCAGCTCGCAGTAGCGCTGGAGGACCCCCGCGTTCTTCTTCACCGTCGCGATGAGGTTGAGGACGACGGTCGTATCGATATTGTCGCCATCCACGGCCGCGGCCAGCGACGAGGGGTAGTTGCGCGCCTCCGCGTGGAAGATGTCTCTCGCGATGTTGCCGGCCATCAACGCAGACGCCGTGTTCTGGAACTTGCCGTAGGTTGCGAGCATGGTGATCGAGGCGTTGCGGCGAACGGCGGGATCGGGGCTCTGCAGCAGGACGAAGAGGCGCCCCTCGGACAGCTCGACGTCGTTGCCGTTCTCGTCCTTCACCGTCGGGAACTGCATGTCGGTCTCGCGGAGCGCGGTGTTCGCGTTGCCGGGCGCGCGGGACATGTTTGCGGAGAGCGCGAGCAGCCGCTCCTCCGGCGCCGAGAGGACGTGGGCCCGCGTGCGCAGCTCGTCGTCGATGAACTGGCGGTACAGGCTCAGGTCAGGATTCTCGGCGAACCACTTGTCCCACGCCTCGCGCGACATCGAGGTCACCTCGGGCGAAAACCAGGAGGTCGCGTCTCCCAGGCGCTGCGCCATGCCGGCGGCCCGCTCCCTGAGGGCCGTGTACTGCTGGTTGGAGGTGTCCTGGTCGTACGCCATGCTCGCATAGGAGTAGGCGCGGTCGAGCTTCGCCGCCGCGTCCTCGAGGAGGTGCATGTAGGCGAGGAACTGGTCGGGCGACTGGCTGATCTTTCCCGCGTAGCCCTTCAGGTGCGGGATGGCCGCTTCGACGGCCTGCATGTCCGCTTCCCAGTCCGCGTCCGATGCGTACATGTCCGTCAGGTCCCACTTGTACTTCGCCTCGATCTGGTCGCGCGTCTTGACTTCCATCGTCTCGCCGGCGGCGGTCGCCGTCAGCCCGGCAAGGCCGAGCAAGACACCCAGGATCGCCGTCTGAGCGCGAAAGAGCCGTGCAGCCATGTCGCCTCCGAGTCAAAGGGCCGAATGAACGCCGATGGGATCGATTCAAGCAAAGCATAGGAAGATAGAGCCGGCCGGGATGAGAATGCAACCGGTGGAAACCGGGCGGTTCGCGCCCGGGCGGGCGGGCGGGGCGACAGAGCGGCGTCTCGGGCGGCGCGCCGGCCGGGCCCCGCGCGGCCGAGCGAGGCTACGGCAGGGCGAGCAGGCGCAGGACGAGCTGCGGGGCGAGCCCGAAGAGGACGAGGAGCACGGTGAGCGCGGCAAGCGCGGCCGCGGCGGGGGGGAAGACGGCCGGTCCGGGGGCGCGCACCCGCTCGCCCGGCGCCGTTCGTGGGCCGGAAGCGCCCGCCGCGCCTCCGGCCTCGCCGCTCTCCTCGAGCGACGGCCTTGGGGCGGCCACCGCGGGCGCGGGAGCCCGCAGGTACAGAGCGACGACGACGCGCAGGTAGTAGTAGATGCCGATCCCGCTGAAGGCCGCGACGAGGAAGACGAGCAGCCACATCGTCGCGCCGATCCCCGAGGTGAAGACGAGGAACTTGCCGATGAACCCGGCCGTGAGCGGGATCCCGGCGAGCGAGAGCAGCGCGAAGGCGAGAACCGCCGCGAGGAATGGGTGCGTGCGTCCCAGGCCCCGGTAGTCGTCGATCGCCTCGCGATCGCAGGCCCTCCGGTCGGAGAGCGCGGTGATCACGCCGAAGGCGGCGAGAATCGTCGTCACGTAGGCCACCAGGTAGAAGGACACCGCCTCGATGCCCGCCTGCCCGCCGGCCAGGAAGGCGACGAGCGCGAAACCCAGGTGCGCGATCGACGAGTATGCGAGCAGCCGCTTCAAGTTCGCCTGATGCAGCGCGAGGAGCGTGCCCGCGATGATCGACAGTCCCGCGCTCCCGGCCAGCGCTTGCCAGATGGGGTCCTCGGGGCCCAGCTGGATGGCGCCTCCGAGGCGCACGAGGAGCGCGACGACCGCCCCTTTCGAGACGCTGGAGATGAAGCCGGTGACGGGCGCGGGCGCTCCCTGGTAGACGTCCGCGGTCCACATGTGGAACGGAACGATCCCGAGCTTGAAGCCGATGCCCACGAGAATGAGCGCGGTACCGGCGAACGCGGCCGCGTCGAAGGCGCGCTCGCTTCCGGGAAGCGCGGACGCACCGGCCAGGCGGGCGAGCCCTTCAAAGGCGAGCGTGCCCGTCCGCGCGTAGACGAAGGCCATGCCGAGCAGGAGGAAAGCGGAGGAGACGGCAGCGAGAACGAGGTATTTCAAGGCCGCCTCGATCGCGACGAGTCGCGTGCGCGGGTAGGAGATCAGCGCGTAGAGGGCGACGCTGAGGAGCTCGAGCCCCAGGAGGAAGGAGACGAAGTGCGTCGCGGCGACGAGCACGCCCGCTCCCAAGGTCGCGAGGACGAGGAGGATGTAGTACTCCTCGCTGCGGCCCCCCACGCGGCGCACGTAGCGGCCCGAGAGCAGGACGACCGCCGCGGCCGCGGCGAGGGCGAGCCCGAGGAAGAAGAGCGCGAAGCGATCGACGCGCAGGAGGATCCCTGCATTCATGGGCGCGGACGCGGCCGCCGGGAAGAGGGCCGCGAAGACGGCCGCCAGGCCGGCGAAGGTGATGGCCCCCGCGCCCGGCACCCGCCGCCCGACGGCCACGAGCGCCATCAGGACGAGGGCGAGCGCCGCAAGGCCGATCCACGGCGCGAGCGCCCAGCCGTAGGACGCGCTGTTCGCCGAAACGGGCATCCGTTCTCCTCGCGCGCGGGCGCGCTCAGAACCCTCCGGACAAGGCCGCGCCGATTGCGGCGACCGCCGGCTCGGCCGCATGGATGATGGGCTGAGGATAGAGCCCCAAGCCCACGATCGCGGCGGCCAGGACCGCGAGCACGAGCGCCTCGCGGGGGGTCAGGTCCGCGCGCGGAAGCGTCGGCCTGCCGGCCAGGGCCTGGCCGGCGTGGGCGCCGTGAAAGACGCGCTGCATGAGCGCGAGCGAGTAGATCGTGGCGAAGACGATGCCGATCGCCCCGATCGCCGCATACCCGGGATGGGCGCGGAAGACGCCGACCAGGATCAGGATCTCGCCGACGAAGTTGCCCAGGCCGGGCAGCCCCAACGACGCCATGACGAAGACGAGAGTGAACGCACCCATGCGCGGCATCGTCGCCCAGAAGCCGCCCATGCGGGCCAGATCCCGCGTGCCGGTGCGTTCCGCGAGCATCCCGGCGATCACGAAGAGCGCGCCGGTCGAGATGCCGTGCGCGATCATCTGGATCACGGTGCCCTGCAGCGCCTCGGGAGTGCCCGCGAACGAGCCGAGGAGGACGAAGCCCATGTGGCTCACGCTCGTGTAGGCCACGAGCCGCTTCAGATCGGTCTGTCCGTAGGCGAGCACGGCCCCGTAGAGGATGCCGATCACGCCGAGCAGCATCGCGAGCGGCGCGAATTCGCGCGCCGCTGCGGGGAAGAGCGGCACCGCGAAGCGCAGGATCCCGTAGGCGCCGGTCTTCAGCAGCAGCGCGGCGAGAACGACGCTGCCCGCGGTCGGGGCCTGGCTGTGCGCGTCGGGCAGCCAGGTGTGCAGCGGCACGGCGGGCAGCTTGACGAGGAAGCCCGCGAGGAATCCGAGCATCAGCAGGCGCGCGACGTCGAGATCGAGGACCGTGCCGAGCAACGCGGGCGCATCGAAGGTGTAGACGCCTGTCTGCGCGCCATGGATCGAGTGGAGCGCGACGATCGCGACCAGCAGCAGGAGGCCGCCCGCGAGGGTGAAGAGGAAGAACTTGACCGCCGCGTAGATGCGGCGCTCGTGCCCCCAGACCCCGATCAGGAAGTACATCGGGACGAGCATCACTTCCCAGAAGAAGTAGAACAGGAAGAGGTCGAGCGCGAGGAAGACGCCCATCACTCCGGCGAGCACCCAGAGGAGGGCGGC
>Ga0316622_100000878_pt1 | contig 18592 bp, 23 predicted proteins | sample OWC_Aug_OW2_C1_D_FD_207646 | JGI IMG/M metagenome (GOLD analysis project Ga0316622, IMG submission 207646) | Wetland soil microbial communities from Old Woman Creek delta, Ohio, United States - OWC_Aug_OW2_C1_D5_C | ecosystem: Environmental > Terrestrial > Soil > Wetlands | place: USA: Ohio... | reverse complement strand
CAAGACGCTCGACCAAGGCGTCCCGTACGTCGTCTGCTGCGACAACGGGCGACGCAGTTCCGCCGCCGCCTATATCCAGAGCGAGCGCGGATTCGATGCGTCGGTCCTGCAGGGCGGCATCGCCGCGACCGATCTCGCCGAAGCGCTGATCACGACCAGTCCGCCCGGCGGCTGAGCCAGTACCGCTCGCAGCGGTCAGGACTCCTGTCCAGTCCCCGCGGGCAAGCCGACGACGGGGAGCGCGTTCGCGCGGATGTGCACGCGGCGCCACACCAGGAGGATCCAGCAGGTGAAGCATCTCAAATTTGCCAGAAGTCTCGTGGTCGCGGTCCTCATTGCGGCCGCCGGGTTGACTGCCGGCAACGCCGACGATCTGAAGATGTCGAACAAGTGGCGCATCGAGGTCGGCGAGAGCGCCAAGTCCGGCGGCGTGATCGTGCTTCGGGTAACGCCGGATGGCGGACAGGCCATCGACGTGTCCGTGCCCGTTCCCGCAGGATTCGCTCGGGGCGACGCTGGACCGCAAGACGTACGAAGTCGAGGTGGACGACGGTGAAGACGTGCTCGTCAAGCGCGAGGGCGGGGCGACCTTCAACCTGAAGCTGATCGACACGAACGTGCGCAGCGTGCGGATCAGGATCGACGAGGAATAGGCGCGCGACGTCGCGCATCCAGGCAGCGCCGTGCCCGGCCAGGAGCCGCGCGCGGCGGCGTCTACATCGTGTGGGTGGGCTTGTCGCCGCCGAGCGCGCCGGCGAGGTACGACTCGATCTTGCGCTGGGTGTTCCCGCGGTCCTGCTCGCTGAACTGCACGCCGATGCCGGCCGTGCGCTTGCCCTGCGCGCCCTTGGGCGTCATCCAGATCACGCGGCCCGCGACGGGCAGCTTCTCGTCCTCGCCCATCAGGTTGAGCAGCATGAAGACCTCGTCGCCGAGACGGTAGTTGCTGCTCGTGGGTATGAACAGCCCGCCGTTCTTCACGAACGGCATGTAGGCAAGGTAGAGCGCGCTCTTGTCCTTGATGGTGAGCGTCAGGAGACCGGGCTTGTTCGGCTGCCGTGCAACGGCCATCACACCACTCCTCTGCGTCCGACGGTGGCAGCCAGCTCGACGAGCAGTGCCTCGATCACCAGCTGTGCGGCCGCCGACCCCTCCAGGAGCCGCCGGACCTCTCGCAGCCGGTCCACCAGGCGGAACGCGGCGCTTATGTTCACTTCGGCGGCCACCCTTTGCAACACCGGGCCACCCGGAAGCGTGAGGTGGGTCGCATCCGGCAGGGTGCGGCGCTGCAATGCGCGACCGAGCCACGACTCGAGCCAATCCAGCCGGACCGGCAGTCCATCGCCCATCATCTGCTCGGCCGTGCGCGTCGCCTCGGCGCGTCCCGCGAGCAGGTTGTCGAGCAGGCCAGTCATCTGGGTCTCGAGCGCCTCGAAATGTGGCGCGAGTTCGACGGCGCGCAGGGGTGCACCGCCGGCGATGTCGAGCAGGCCGGGGGGGACCTCGCGGCCGAGTTCCGTCGCGAGCCACGCGAGCGCATCGTCGGCCGGCGGCCTCGCGATTTCGACGCGCTGGCAGCGGCTGCGCAACGTCGCCAGCAGCCCCGACGGTCGCGCGGTCACCAGGATGAGGAGCGTTCGAGGTGCGGGTTCCTCGAGCGTCTTGAGCAGTGCATTCTGCGCGTTGACCGTCATGGCCTGGGCGGGCGCGACGATCGCGATTCGATACCCGCGGCGCATGCTGGTCATGCCGAGCTGCTCGCAGGCCTCGCGCACCTGGTCCACGGAGATGGATTTCCTGTCCTCGAGCGGCCGCAACCAGTAGAGATCCGGATGCGATCCGGCGCGACTCAATGCGCATTCGGCGCAAGCACCGCAGGCCGTGAGCGACGGCCCGCGTTGCGCGCAGAAGAGCGCTGCGGCCAGTGCACCGGCGAAGCGTTCCTTGCCCACGCCTTGGGGCCCATGCAGCAGGACCGCGTGCGGCATGCGCTCGCTCTGCAGCGCCGCGCCGATGCGGTCCCGCGCCCGGCCGTGCCATGGCAGCATCGTGACGATCGTCTGCGGCACCGCGGACTGAGGGCCTTCCTTCATCGCGTCGTGTCGAGCAGCGGCGCGAGGCCCGACCGGATGGCACGCTCCACGTTCTCGACCGTGCCGGTCGCATCCACGATGCGGAAACGCCGGGGCTCGCGACGCGCGCGCTCGAGGTAGGTGGACCGCACGCGCTCGAAGAATTCGCGCCGCTCGGACTCGAAGCGGTCCGGTCCATCGTTGCCGTTTCGCGTGTGCGCCCGCTCGAGGCCGGTCGCGACCGGAGCGTCGAGCAGGATGGTCAGATCGGGTTGCAGGGCCGGGTGGACGATGCGCACCAGCGCGTCGATGTCCTGCTGCGGCACGCCGCGACCGCCACCCTGGTATGCGTAGGTTGCATCCGTGAAACGGTCGCACAGGACCCATGCGCCCCGATCGATTGCAGGTTGCACCAGGTTCGCGAGGTGCGTGGCGCGTGCGGCAAACATCAGCAGCAGTTCACAGGACTCCGGCATCGGCTCGTCGTCGCGGTCCAGCAGGACGCTGCGCAGGCGCTCCGCGCGGGGCGTCCCACCCGGCTCGCGGGTCCGCACCACTTCCAGCCCCTGACCCTGCAGCCAGGCCGCGGTCCTTGCGAGTTGCGTGGTCTTGCCCACCCCCTCCCCGCCTTCGAACGTGATAAAGCGACCTGCCAAGTCAGTGCTCCGTGTTTCGTCGCCGATAACGGACCAGGTACTCCCTGACGGCCGCCTGGTGCTCGGCCAGTGTTCGCGAGAACGTGTGGCTTCCGTCCGGCAAACCGGTCGCCACGAAGAACATTTCGCCCCGTTCGTCGGGCCGCACCGCCGCCCGCAGCGCGTCTGCCCCCGGCAGCGCGATCGGCGTCGGCGGCAATCCTGTCCTCGTGTACGTATTGTACGGCCCGTCGCGCTCGAGGTCCGAGCGTCGCAGGTTGCCGTCGTACGCTTCGCCGATCCCGTAGATCACCGTCGGGTCGGTCTGCAGGCGCATGCCGCGCCGCAGCCGTTCGGTGAACACACCGGCAATGCGGGGCCGCTCGGACGCGAGCGCGGTTTCCTTTTCGACGATCGACGCCAGGATCAGCGCCTCGTACGGAGTTTTGAGCGGCAGGTTTTCGGCGCGCGCAGACCAGGCGCCCTCGAGTTCCTTGCGCATGCGCGCGCGCGCCTGCCGAAGGATCTCGAGGTCGGTCGTGCCCTTCCCGAAAACGTACGTATCCGGGAAGAACATCCCCTCGGGATGCTGGTCGTGCTCCTCGAGCGCGCGCATCACCGCGGCGTCACCCTGACCCGCCAGTGTCTGCCGGAGACGCGGCTCGCGCGCGAGCGCTGCGCGCACCTCGCGGAAGGTCCAGCCCTCGACGAATGTGACCGCGTGCTGCACGACCTTTCCGGATTCGAAGAGCGCCAGCAATCCGGCCGGCGTCGTGCCAGGCTCGATCATGTACTCGCCCGCGCGAACCCGCGCATCGGCGCCGGTAACGCGCGCATAAGCGATCAGCCACTGGGGGTGATCGAGCACGCCGCGCGCGGCCAGGTCGTTGGCCGTAACGGACAGCGGCTGCCCGCGCGGAATTTCGACCTGCACGGGCCCGTCTCCGGCGTGCAGGGGCGCGGCCAGCCAGCGGTCGAACACATACCAGGCCGCCGCGGCTGCCAGCGCGACGGCGACGACCAGCAGTACGGCGAAGCGGCGCATCGTCACGCGTCCTCCATCGCGACGGCGGCGGCCAGGGCCCGGGTGACGTCGCCCACCGCCCATCGGCCGTTGCCGATGACTTCACCGACCGGCCGGATTCCGGCGACCGCGTTCGTCAGGAACACTTCGTCGGCCTGCTCGAGGCCTTCCGGCTGAAGGTCTTCGATGCGGATCGCAATGTCCATTCGGGCCGCGATCTCCAGCACCAGCCGACGCATCACGCCGGCGACGCCACAGTCGCGAATGTCCGGTGTGACCAGGCAGCCGCTGCGCACCAGGAACACGTTGGCGGCCGTTGCGCAGACGAGGCGCCCGTCCATCGACCGCATCAGGCCTTCCGCAATGGCGGGGTCGTTCCACTCGGAGCACGCCATCACCTGCTCGAGACGGTTCAGGTGCTTCAGCCCGGCCAGCAACGGATTCTGGCCGAGGCGCGTCTCGCACATCCTCAACGTGAGCGCGGTGTGCTCGGACCTCGGGCGTGCCGCCGAGGACATGACTACGCGCGACACCGAAGGTTCCGCAGGCGGCCGGTAGCCGCGCGGGCCGGGGCCACGCGTGACGATGAGCTTCACCGTCGCTGTGCCAAGACCTTCGAGCACGCGGCTGCATTCGTGCTCGAGCTGGTCCATGGCCGGCATGGGTATGCCGAGCCTGCGGCAGCCTTCCGCGAGGCGCTCGAGGTGCAGTCCGAAATGCCGGATGCGGCCGTCCACGGCTGACATCGTCTCGAACAGGCCGTCGCCGTACTGCAGTCCGCGATCGTCGACGGCAAGACCGGTGGACTCGACGCCATTCACGAGCCGGCGGCCTAGCATGATTGCGCCCCGAGCGCGCGGAGGAGTCCCTGGGCTTTCGCACGGGTTTCCGCGAGTTCCGCCGCGGGCTGCGAATCCGCGACGATACCTGCTCCAGTGCGGAACTCGATCCGGCCATCGGCCACCGTCAGCGTCCGGATGAGGATGTTGAGGTCGAGCGACCCGTCGAGTGCGAGGTATCCCATCGACCCAGTGTAGGCCTCCCGCGGCTGGCCCTCGAACTCGGCCAGCAACTGCATGCAGCGTACCTTGGGGCAACCCGTGATCGTGCCGCCGGGAAACACCGCTGCAATGGCCTGTCCGGGGGTGACGTCCGGGCGCAGGTCGCCGCGCACGTTCGAGACGATGTGATGCACCGTGGCGTAGGTCTCGATGGTCATGAACTCGTCGACGCGCACCGATCCGCCCTTGCAGATGCGGCCGAGATCGTTGCGCTCGAGATCCACCAGCATGACGTGCTCCGCCCGCTCCTTCTCGTTCAATCTCAGCTCTTCGCGCAGCGATGCGTCGGTGGCCAGGGTTGCACCGCGAGGTCGCGTACCGGCGATCGGCCGCGTGCTGGCCACGCCACGGTCGATGCGCAGCAGGCGCTCGGGTGACGAACTCAGCACCGCCAGGCCGGGCAACTGCGCGATGCCCGCGAACGGCGCCGGATTCGCGTCGCGCAGCCGCCGGTAAAGGTCCACGGCCCGCATGCCGGGAGGCAGTTCGGCTCGCCACGAGCGCGACAGGTTGACCTGGTAGACGTCGCCACGGCCAATCGCTTCGAGCGCCGCTTCCACGCCGCCCAGGAAGATCTCCGCGGGCTCCTCCTCGACGCGCATCGCGCGAGGTGCGGCCACCGCGCCACTCGTGGACGGCACACGCTCGAGATCCGACAGCACCTGAAGGCGCAGACTCGCCGTCTCGCCATCGTCCGCGTGAATCGAGACCCGGCCGGTGCCGCGATCGCGTACCACGGCGCCGTGCATGCGCCACGCGACCGCGCGCGGACCCCGCGGTGGCCTGAGCCGCAATGCGGGCTCGATCTCATCGGCGAGTTCATAGCCGAGGTACAGGAACCAGCCACCCGCGAACGGCGCGTCGCCGCGACCTGTCACTGCCCCACGTTCCTCGTGCCACCAGTCATCGAGCGCATCGAGGAATCGACCCGGGGTCTCGTGCTGCGCCGGGCCGGAGAGCCGGCCATCCGCAAGGCGGGTCAGCCGCACGCCTGGCCGCGCCAGCAGGACGTCGTAGCGCCCCAGCGGCGGGTCGCCGCCCATGCTTTCGAGGAGCACCGGGTAGCGGTGGGCGAATCGCTCGTGCAGCGCGAGCAATGCGTCGTCGGGGAGAATGGCGGCGCCCGCCGTTGCCCTCACTGCAGGGCGCGGAAGACTAGGCTGCCGTTCGTCCCGCCGAAACCGAACGAATTCGACAGCGCCACGCGCACAGTCGCCTGGCGCGCAGTGTTGGGCACGTAGTCGAGGTCGCAGGCGGGATCCGGGTTCTCGAGGTTGATCGTCGGCGGCAGGATGCCGTCGCGGATCGCGAGGATGCAGAAAATGGCCTCGACGACCCCGGCCGCACCGAGCAGGTGCCCGGTCATGGACTTCGTGGAGCTCACGGCGACGCGCTTCGCGTGGTCCCCGAACGCTCGCTTGATGGCGACGGTCTCGGCGCGATCGCCGAGTTCGGTCGACGTCGCGTGCGCATTGATGTACTGGATGTCGGACGGGGCAACGCCAGCATCGCGGACCGCGTTGACCATCGCCAGCCGCGCGCCGTCACCGTCCTCCGGTGGGGCCGTGATGTGGTACGCGTCCGCACTCATGCCGAAGCCGGCGAACTCGGCGTAGATGTGCGCGCCGCGCGCTCGCGCATGCTCGAATTCCTCGAGCACGACCGCGCCCGCGCCTTCCGCCATGACGAATCCGTCGCGGTCGCGGTCCCAGGGCCGGCTCGCGCGTTCGGGTTCGTCGTTGCGCAGCGAGAGAGCCCGGGCCTGGCCGAAGGCACCGAGGCCGAGTGGCGTGAACGCCATCTCGGAACCGCCGGCGACCATCACGTCGGCGTCGCCGTACTGGATGGTGCGCGCGGCGATGCCGATGGAATGCGTGGAGGTCGTGCAGGCCGTGACGAGCGCCAGGTTGGGGCCCTTCAGGCCAAAGAGGATCGACACCTGCCCGGCCGCCGCATTGATGATGCTGCCCGGAATGAAAAACGGCGAGATCTTGCGTGGCGATTTCGCCTCGAGCCACTTGCCGGTGTTTTCCTCGATCGTGTGCAGACCACCGATGCCGGCGCCCATGGCGATGCCGATCCGGGGCGCGCTCGCTTCGGTGACCTCGAAGCCGGACTCACGGATGGCCTGCACGGCCGCTCCGACACCGTACGGCACGAAGGGGTCGAAACGGCGGACGTCCTTGCCGGGTAGATAATCCTCGGCATTGAAATCGACGACCTCGCCGCCGATGTGGCACGGGAAGGTGCTCGTATCAAGCCGTGTAATGGTTCGGATGCCACTTCGGCCGTTCCGAATGCCCTCCCAGGCACCGGCGACGGTGCTGCCCAGGGGGGAAACGATGCCAAGTCCGGTGACGACGACCCTGCGCTTCGTCAAGCTGCGTCCCCCTGCCCGGGCAATGTGAGAGCTCGCCGCGTCCGCCTTCCGTGGCGGTGCGGGTGGTCGCGATCAGGCCTGGCTGCGACGCTCGTTGATGTAATCGATCGCCTGCTGGACGGTCGTGATCTTCTCGGCGTCCTCGTCCGGGATCTCGGTCTCGAACTCCTCTTCGAGCGCCATCACCAGTTCTACGGTGTCGAGCGAATCGGCGCCGAGATCGTCCACGAAAGACGAGTCGTTCGTGACTTCCTCTTCCTTGACCCCCAGCTGCTCGGCAACGATCGCCTTCACCCGCTGTTCGATACTGCTCATTGTCTTCGGAGTCCTCTGTGGGAAACGGTCCAGCCGGCACTCCCCCGCTGGGGCGCCTGGCATGGGGCGCGTATTCTAAGTTAAGGGCCGGATGGGGTCCAATTAGATGAAAAAACCATTCAAATCATGTACATCCCGCCATTCACGTGGAGCGTCTCGCCGGTGATGTAGCCTGCTTCGGGTGACGCGAGGAACGCCACCGCGTGCGCAATGTCGTCCGGCAAGCCCAATCGGCCGAGCGGTACCTGTCCCAGCAATGCCTTGCGCTGCTCTTCGCCGAGCACCTCGGTCATGTCGGTCGAAACGAAGCCCGGCGCCACCACGTTGACCGTGATTCCGCGCGATCCGATCTCGCGCGCGAGGCTCTTGCTGAACCCGATCATGCCCGCCTTGGCAGCCGCGTAGTTGCTCTGGCCGGCATTGCCCATGACACCCACGACCGACGCGATGTTGATGATCCGCCCGCGCCGCGCCTTCATCATTCCGCGCACGACGGCCTTGCAGGTGCGGTAGACGGCGGACAGGTCGGTTTCGATGACCGTCTGCCAGTCGTCCGCACTCATGCGCAGCAACAATCCGTCGCGGGTAACGCCGGCGTTGTTCACCAGGATGGACGGTGTCCCCTCGTTGGCCTCGACGTCCTTGAAGCACTGCTCCACGGCGGAGGACACGGATACATCGAGCACCACCCCGCGGCCCTGCACGCCGGCCGCACCCAGCGCCTCCGTGATCGCGTGGGCCCCCGCCTCCGTCGTGGCGGTGCCGATGACGCGTGCGCCACGCCGGCCGAGTTCGAGCGCGATCGCACGCCCGATGCCGCGCGAGGCGCCCGTGACCAGCGCGAGTTCGTTCTCAAACATGGGTTCTCTCCCGGCAGGTCGCCAGTGCCGCGGCCACGGACGGCGGGTCCTCGAGTGCCAGCATTGCGAGTTCGGGCCGACGCTCGATGCGCCGGTTGAGCGAGGTCAGTACCTTGCCCGGCCCGCATTCGACGATCGTGGTCACGCCGGTCGCGAGCATGGCGCGCACGGTCTCGGCCCAGCGGACGGGCTTGAACAGCTGTTCCTTGAGCGCCTGGCGGATGCCGTCGGGACTCGCGTGCGTCTTGACGTCCACGGTGTAGACCGCAGGAACGTTCGGCATGCGGATTTCGACCTCCGCGAGCCGGCCTGCGAGTTGCTCGGCTGCGCCCACCATCAGGCGGCTGTGTGACGGCACGCTGACCGGCAGCGCCACGGCCCGCTTAGCGCCCCGTGCTTTCGCGGCCTCGATGGCGCGCGCCACGGCCGTCGCATGTCCCGCGATGACGACTTGGCTCGGCGCGTTGAAATTCACGGGCTCGACGACTTCACCCTGTGCGGCTTCCCGGCAGGCCTCGTCGACGGCGGCGTCCTCGAGCCCGAGAATCGCTGCCATCGCGCCCTGCCCGAGCGGCACAGCCTGCTGCATCACCTGTCCGCGGAAACGCACGAGATCGACAGCGCTGCCGAAGTCGAGTGCTTCTGAGCAGACGAGCGCCGTGTACTCGCCGAGGCTGTGGCCCGCCATGGCCGCCGGCCGGGGTCCACCGTGACGACACCAGACCCGCCAGGTCGCGACGCCTGCGGCCAGCATGGCCGGTTGCGTTCGCTCCGTCACCGCGAGATCCGCCTCCGGGCCCTGCTGGCAGAGCGACCAGAGGTCATAGCCGAGGAGCTGCGATGCCTCATCGAAGGTCTCCTGCACGACGGGCTCGGCCGACGCCAGCGCTGACAGCATGCCGATCGACTGCGACCCCTGCCCTGGGAACACGAATGCGAGCATTTCTTCTTCTCCCGGGTGACGGTTGCCCCGCCCGGCCGACCGATTATAGCGAGGGGCCGGCGCGGGGCCGGTGCGCATTGATCCAAAGCCCCGCCAGAAGGCCGCCCGTCGCCCCGTAGGAGTGCGCCTCGTAGATGACCGGGATGGTCATCGAGCCGGCCGTGAATGGCAGCGGCCCGGCGACGTGCTCCCAGAGGAGCTTCGCCGCGAACAGGGCGCTGACGATCACCGTCAGGGGGTCGCGGACGGTACGCAGCCATGCGACCAGCCCGGCCGTCATGCAGCCATGCAGCACGCCGGAGAATCCCACGTACCAGTCGAGGTCGGGTTCCAGCAGCAGGAACCCGAGGTCGGTGGCGACGGTCGAAGCGAACAGGATCCAGAGCCAGCCTCGGAGGGAGTACTCGCGCGCAAACAGGAACCACACGAGCATCACGCCGGCAACGTTCCATGCGAGGTGTGGTGCATCGGCATGGACCAGGTGTCCCGTGACCAGGCGCCAGACTTCGCCGGCCAGGATTGCGGCACGGTCGTAACGCAGCGCCTCGGCAGCCTGCGGGCCCAGGAAGAACAGCGCGACGGCGACGGCCGTGATGCCGAACGGCAGGATCCACTCCGCGGGACGCAGCTGAAACAGGCGCTCGAGCACGGACGGAGGGCACACGTTGCGATTTGTTATGATTCACGAACTCTACAGCCAGAATCCCTCACACGCGATGAACTTTTCCCCTGACGTGACCGTGGCCCGTCGGCACGAGTCCGGATTCACCCTGATCGAAATCATGGTCGTCGTCGTCATCCTCGGCATCCTCGCGGCGCTGGTCGCCCCGAACGTGATCCGACGGGTCGACGACGCGCGCATCACCAAGGCCAAGCAGGACATCCGCGCGTACGAGACCGCGCTGAACCTGTACCGCATGGATAATTTCCGTTACCCCACGACCGAGCAGGGGCTCGAGGCGCTGGTGACGCAGCCGCTCGATCCCAACATCCGCAACTGGAAGCAGGGTGGCTACATCGACGGCCTCAAGAAGGACCCCTGGGGCAACGACTACGCCTACATCGCCCCCGGCACGCGCGGCGAATACGACCTCTACACCCTCGGTGCCGACGGGCAGCCGGGTGGCGAGGGCCCCGATGCCGACATCGGCAACTGGAACATCGAGTAATTCATTGCGCCGGCGAGCGGCCGCGGCGCGGAACTCGGGCTTCACGCTGCTCGAGGTCCTCGTCGTCGTCGTCATCATCGGCATCATCACCAGCATGGCCGTGGTCTCGATGCGCGTGCTCGGCGGCGACCACGAGATGGAGCAGGAGGCGCGGCGGCTGCAGGCCGTGCTGACCCAGGCGCGCGAGGACGCCATGCTCGAGGGCCGCGACGTGGGCCTGCGCGTCGATGCACGTGGTTACGACTTCCTCCGCTACGACAACCGCGTCGACGCCTGGGACCTCGTGGTCGACGACCCGCTGTTGCGCGAGCGCGCATTGCCGGATGGCTTGACGGCCGGGCTGTGGCTCGAGTCGCAGGAGTTGCGACTGGGCGTGCGCAGCGCCCCGAACGAGCGCAACCCTGCGGCGCCGCAGATCGTCGTGATGGCCTCCGGCGACCTGGTTCCGTTCGAGATCGTGCTCAGGCGCGACGGCACCCAGGAGGAACGTCGCGTGGCCGGGACCGTGGAGGGCGCCATCCAGGTGCGCGACCCCAATGCAAGTGACCGTGGCTGATCGCCGGCGCGCCGCGGGGTTCACGCTCATCGAGGTGCTGGCCGCGCTCGTCATCGTGGCACTCGGCATGCTCGGCGTAATCGAGGCCGTGACGCAGACGGCGCGCAACGGCACCTACATGCGCGAAAAGACCCTGGCCCACTGGATCGCCATGAACGTGATCACCGAGCGGCGGCTGCAGCCCGCGCCGCCCGGGGTCGGCGAAACCTCGGATGACGTCGAGTTTGCAGGGGAACGCTGGCACTGGACGATGCGCGTCACTCAGACCCAGGTCGAGAGCCTGCTCCGCATGGATGTATCGGTGCGCGCGGCCGATGCCGCGGAGGACACCTCGTTGACGACGGTGACGGGGTTCTACGGCAAGGCGATCGGCGCGGCGGGCGGAGGCTCGTTGACCTGGAACGGCACGCAGGGTACCGGCGGCGAGTCGGACGAGAACGGGGACGGGACCGACAAGACCCAGCAGCCGCCGGCAGAGCAGACACCGCAGCCGACCCCGCGTCGGCCGCGCACGGAGGATGAGGATTGACAACGCGGTTCCCCGGCCGCGGTGGTGGCTTCACGCTGATGGAGCTGCTGGTCGCGATGGCGATCTTTACGATCGTGGGCGCGCTCGCGCTCAGCGGCTATACGCAGCTGGTGCGCCAGAGCGAATACGTCGACCTGCGTCTCGAGCGCGTACGCGAGGTGCAGCGCGCCATGCAGACCGTCGCGCAGGACTTCGCGCAGCTCGAGCCGCGCCCGATTCGCGAGCCGCTCGGTGAGACGCGCCTGCCCGCCCTGCTTGCCGGAGACGCCGTCGACTACAGCGTGCAGTTCACCCGCTCGGGCTGGAGCAACACCGCCGGCCTCGCCCGCCCGACGTTGCAGCGCGTGGCATACCGGCTGGACCAGGACGGTCTCTGGCGCGATCACTGGGCGGTTCTCGACCATCCACTCAGCGTCGAGCCTACGCGCCGCAAGCTGCTCGGCGGCGTGCGCGCCGTGCGATTTCGTTTCCTGAACACGAACCGTGAATGGGTCGATCGCTGGCCCGCCAGTGATGGCCCCGAGGGGTCCAGCGACCGCGTGCTGCCCGCCGCGGTCGAAGTCACGCTCGACCTCGAAGACTGGGGTCAGTTGCGGCGCCTGATCGAGGTCCCCGGGTGAGCGCTGCCGCGGGATGGCCGGCCGCACGCTCTGCACAGCGCGGTGTCGCGTTGATCACGGCCGTGCTGATGGTTGCGCTCGCGACCATCCTCGCCGTGAACGTCAGTTTTCGCGGCATGCTCGACCAGCGACGCACGGCCACGGTGTTCGCGCTCGACCAGGGCTACGAGATCGCGCTCGGCGCCGAAGCCTGGGCCGCCGACTTCCTGCGCCGCGACATGCAGGACTCCAAGACCGACCACTTCGGCGAGGCCTGGGCGCGTCCCCTGCCGCCGCTGCCGATCGAGGGCGGCACCGTCGAGGGCCGGCTCGACGATCAACAGGGCCTGTTCAATCTCAACAACCTCGTGTTCCCTGACGGCACGACCAATCCCGACGCGGTCAAGCAGCTCGAGCGCATCCTCGCGGCACTGGACCTCGAGCCCGCGTGGGCGTCCGCGATGGCCGACTGGATCGACCAGGACGCGCAGCCCGGCTTTCCGGACGGCGCGGAAGACAGCGTGTACACGGGACAGAATCCGCCGTACCTGGCGGCCAACATGCCGATCACCCGGGCGAGCGAACTTCTCGTGCTCGCGGGATTCGGCGCCGAGCGCTACGCCACGCTCAAGCCTTACGTGACGGCCTTGCCGGTGGGGTCGAAGCTCAACGTCTGCACGGCCCCGGGCATCGTGCTCGATGCCTTGAGCGAGAATACCCGTGAGTTCGGCCTGAACCCCGACGAGCTCGCGAATCGCCGCAAGGAAGCGTGTTTTCCGACGCTCGAAGACCTGCGCGGATCGCTGGGCGACGAGGAATTCAACAAGGTGAAGGACTCGCTTTCGGAATCGAGTTCTTACTTCCGTGCGACGGTATGGGTCACTATTGGCACCACCCAGTTCACCCTGTACAGTCTGCTCGCGCGTGGTGGCGGCGGCCCCGGCGGCGGTGGCGTGCGGCCAGCCTTGCGCAGTTTCGGCAGCGAATAATCGTCCCGAGGACCGATGTCAGAGACCCTGGTGATACGCCTCCGAGCCCCTGAAGAGGCGCCGGCGTCGTGGCAGATCGTGGACGCGAATGGTGCGCGCTCCGGCCAGGTCCAGAGCGGCCCGGTCGCGGATGCGCTCAACGTCGCGCAGGGGCGCCGGGTCGTGGTCCTGCTGCCGGGTACCGAGATCACGCTCGCCGAGCCCGAGCTTCCGCTGCGCGGCGGTGCGCGGCTCGCCCAGGCCGTCCCGTTTGCGCTCGAAGAACAACTCGCGTCGGACGTCGAGGCGCTCCATTTCGCGGTCGGCTCCAGGCATGCGGGCGCGGTGGGAACGCCGGTTGCCGTGGTGGCTCGCGGCCTCCTCGATCGCTGGCTCGCCACCTGCGAGACGGCGGGCATCCAACCCGATGCCGCCTTTGCGGATTCTGCCGCGGTGCCTGTCTCACCGAACGGTTGCACCCTGCTGCTTGACGACGCAACCCTGTTCGTGCGTCGGGCCGATGCCCTGCCCTACGCGCTCGATGCCAACCCCCTTGCGGCCGCGCTCGATCTCGCCCTCGGCGAGCCGTCGGACGCGGGCGAGCACGTGACCTTCTACGCGAGCCAGGCGGATTACGAGCGGCACCGCGAAGTCATCGAAGGCCTGCGAACCCGCACGGCGACCCTGCAGGTGAAGCTGCTTCCGGATGGTCCCCTGCCCCTGCTTGCAGCGCAGGCCGTGAGCATGCCGGGAGTCAACCTCCTCCAGGGGCCGTACGGCCGGAGTTCGACGATCAGCAATCGGCTGCGCGAGTGGCGCGTTCCCGCTGCGCTCGCCGCGGGCGTGGTGCTGGTGTTCCTCGCCGGCCAGGGTATTTCGCTGTACAAGTTGACGCGCGCCGAGAAGCAACTCGACGCGCAGATAGCCGAGGTCTTTGCACAGGTGCTCCCCGGCCAGCCCGTCGTCGATCCTCGCGCCCAGATGGAAGGCGTGATTGGCGCGAGCAGGTCGACGGCGGGTGGCGCGCTGCTCCCGGCGATGGCGGTGCTGGCGCAGGCGATGGCCCAGTCGCCGGCCGCGCGCATCGAGGCCATGAGTTATCGCGGTGACGCGCTCGACCTCAGGCTGGTCGCGCCGTCCGTCGAGGCGCTCGATGCGATCAAGCAGGCCGTGACGCAGGGCGGCGTCAACGCGGAGCTGCAGTCGGCGACACCGCGCGGCGAGGGCATCGAGGGGCGTCTGCAGGTGAGGCTCGGCAAGGCATGAACGCTCGCGAATGGCTCGCAAACCTTGCGCCGCGTGAACGTTCGCTGGTTTATGCCGCGGCCGGCGTGCTGGCAGTGGCAATACTGTATTTCGCGGTCGTCATGCCGCTGCACACGATGTCCGCGCGCCGCGCGGCGCGGATCGAGCAGAAGGGAGCCGATCTCGAGTGGATGCGACAGGTTGCGCCGCAGGTCGCGGCTGCTGCGGCCGCGGGCGGCGGCGCAAAGTCCGGCGAGTCACTGGTCGTGCTCGTCGATCGCACGGGGCGCGAGGCGGGCCTGGGCGGTTCCCTGCGGGACCAGAGCCCGAGCGGCGAGCATGGCCTGAGGTTGCGGCTCGAGGGCGCGCCGTTCGACGCCCTGGTGGCCTGGCTTGCGAGTCTCCAGCAGCAGTACGGCGTGACGATCGAGGCCGCCAGCATCGATGCGGCCGGAGCCCCCGGACTCGTAAACGCGAGCCTCACGTTAGCTCATGGCGCGGCGCCCGGTCCGTGACCGGCCGGCGCCAGAAGCGCCGGTTGCCGCGAAGAAGCTCGTCTGGTTGATTGCGCTCGGCCTCGTTGCCGTGCTGCTTTTTGCCGTCTCTACCCTGCCCGCCGGCGTGCTCGCGGGTCCATTGCGGCGCGCAGGTCTCGAGGCTCCCTCGTATTCAGGCTCGGTGTGGTCGGGTCGAGCGGACGGTCTCAAGTGGCGCGGCGTGGAGTTGGGGGACGTCCAGTGGCGAGTCTCCACGGCCCCTCTCCTGCGCGGACGGATTGCCGGCGACGTGCACCTCTCGAGACCCGATGGTTCGGCGAGTTCACACGTTGCCGCCACGCTCGGCGGTGCCCTCCGCTTCGAGGCGACGCAGATCGACCTCCCCGTCGAGCTGTTGAGTGCGCTGCCCATCGGCGTACCGAAAGGCTGGCGTGGCCGCGTCGTCGCCGACGTCCAGGAACTGGAGCTGTCGGGCGGCTGGCCCACGACCCTGGTCGGCACGCTCGACATGAACGGCCTGGTGGCACCCCCACCGCGAAACGCAGCCGTCGGCAGCTTCCGCGTGGTCATGCCCGATCCGAAGGGTACCCCGCCCGGCGGCGATGCGCTGGCGGCGCGCGTTGCAGACAAGGACGGACCGTTCTCGGTCGACGCGCAGCTCATGCTGTCGCGCGATCGCAGCTTCCTCCTCGAAGGCACCCTCGCGCCGCGTGGCAGCGTACCACCGGAACTCGAGCGTTCACTGCAACTGCTGGGACCTGCAGACGCGGCCGGACGGCGCCCGTTCAGCGTGAGCGGAACACTCTAGGTTCGCGGTTATACTCGACCGTGCCCAGGCACGCCGCTGACACGACGTGCCGCCGCACGCGAGGTCGCCGTGCCCCCAAGCATTGGTAAGCGATGGCGGATACTGAGCCTCGCGCTCGGTGGCCTGGGTGCGGCTGCGTCCCCGGCCTGCCGCGCCCAGGACGCCATCGGGGGACACCTGGCAGTCACCACCGATTACGTGTTTCGCGGCGTCTCCCAGACTCGCGGCGCACCTGCCGTGCAGGCGGACCTGCATTACCAGACGTCGAGCGGCTGGTTCATCGGCGCCTGGGGCTCGACGGTCGACCTCAATCGTGGGCCGGGCGCGACCGTGGAGCTGAATGCCTACGGGGGCCGCAGCTGGCCGCTCAGCGGGTCGTGGAACGCCAGGATTGCGGCGGTGCACTACGCGTACCCGAACGACACGGCCAGTCTTCGCTACGATTACGACGAGTTGATCGGATCGCTGGCGTTCCGCGACCGACTGGCGGCGTCGGTGGCGTGGTCCCCGAACACATCGCGATACTCGCGCTATGGGGCCGCCGTCGACCGCACTGGCGTCACGTATGACCTCGTCGGCCGATGGCCACTGTTCGGGCCGTTCGCCGCCTCGGGCAGTGCCGGTTACTACGACCTCGATGACCTGTTCGGGACCGGGTACGGGTACTGGAGCGCCGGGATTGAAGTCGTCCTGGCCAGCCTGCAGTTCGACCTTGGCTACTTCTCCGCGGGTGACCAGGCGACGGACCTCTTTGGGCCGGAGTCGACCGGCAGCCGGTGGTCGTTCACAGCGGTCTGGCGGTTCCAGCGGACGAATTGAACCATTCAAGGCCCTCCGCGGACTCACGACTGAACGGTACTCGATTTCGGCAGGACCCCGTGGGCGAACTACCTGATGATGACGACACCGCCGTGCGGGCGCCCAGCGCCGCTGCCGCGGACGAGCAAGAACTGCAACTGCTGCGGCGGGTGGCTGGAGGCGACCGCCAGGCGTTCCAGGCACTCTACGTGGGCTATCACCGTCGTCTCGCACGCTTTCTCACGCGACTGACCCGTCGCTACGACCTCGCCGAGGAAATCATCAACGACACGTTGTGGGTCGTCTGGTGCAAGGCCCCGGAATTTCGTGGCGACTCCCGGGTTTCGACCTGGATCATGGGGATCGCGTACCGCCGCGCACTGAAGACGTTGAAGCGTCTTCATGCCGTCACGACGCCGCTCGACTTCGCGCTCGACGCCGTGCAGATGACGACCGACGAGCCACAGCGAACGGCGGAGCTGCACGAGTTGCTGGACCAGGGACTCGGGCAGTTGCCACCGGAGCAGCGCATGGTCCTGGAACTCACCTACTACCTCGGGCACTCCTGCGCCGAGATCGCCACGATCATGGAATGCCCGGTGAACACCGTAAAGACACGCATGTTTCATGCCCGCAGGAAGCTGCGTGAAGTACTGCCGCACCTCGGGGGCTCGCAGCCTGGAGCACACGCATGAGTTCGTCAGCCGACATCCGGTGTCCGGATTCAGAGGTCCAGGAATCGATCCCGTGGTACGTCAACGGCCGGCTGTCCGAGGCCGAGGTCGCGAAGGTCGAATCGCACCTCGAACGGTGCGCCGAGTGTCGTGCGAACGTCGAGGTCGAGCGCCAGGTCCTTGCCGCCGTCCGGCACCGGACGCAGGTCGAATTTGCGCCGCAGGCAGGCTTCCAGAAACTCTGGGCGCGCATCGAGGAGGTCGAGCGGGAGGTTCCATCGCGTCCGTCGTCCGTTGCACCCGAGATGACGCAGGCGCGCCGGACCGCGAGCGGATCGCGCTGGGGACTGGCGGCGGGTCTCGTGCTGAGTCTCGGTCTCGGGTTGCTCGCAGCGGCGTGGTGGAAATCGCCGTCGATCAGCGAACTGCCGCAATACCGCACGGCGACGACACCGGAACCACGCGTGCACGTGCCGGCACAGATCCGGGTGGTGTTTTCGCCGACGGTCACGGTCGACGAATTGACCCGGATCGTGCGCGGGAACAGACTCGCCATCGTCGAGGGACCAAGCGAATCCGGCGTCTACGGACTCGCCGTCGCGCCGGGAGACGGGGTTTCCAGCGCAGATGCGCTCGCCCGGCTGCGCTCGGATCCGAGAGTTCGTTTTGCGGAACCGGTGACGGTCCCAGGAGCGACCGCCGCACGATGATACGGGTGACTTGCGTTCTGCTCGTTGCGATCGTCGCCGGCGGTTGTGTCTCGGCCGCGGGTCCGTTGCCACGCGCCGTGCTCCCGGACCAGGCCCGGTCCGGGCCGGAGCGGTACGTGCTGGTCACGGTGCACAATTTCGCCGCGCCGCTTGCATCTCGCGCCGGATCGACACTGCGTGGCTACGACGGCGCGGCCGCCTACACCGTGAGCAGCGCCGCAGCCGCCGCGGCCCGGGCGATTGCTTCGGACTACGGACTGCAGCAGGTCGCGGCGTGGCCGATCGCGACACTGCGCGTTCACTGTCTCGTGTATCGCGTGCCCGAGGGCCAGACCCGCGAGGCGCTGCTCGCGCGGCTGACGGCCGATCCGCGAGTCGAGCTCGCGCAGCCCCTGCAGACGTTCGCCACCTCGGCCAGCGCCTACAACGATCGGTACGTGAGTCTGCAGCGTGGTTTCAGAGAGATGTCGATCGCAGCAGCGCACCAGTGGTCGCGCGGCGCCGGCGTTACCGTTGCGGTCATCGATACCGATGTCGACGACAGGCACCCGGACCTCGCTGGCCGGGTGTCGGTCCGCCGGGATTTCCTCGGATCCCGCTCGTCGCGCTTCGATCACAGTCGCCACGGCACGGAGGTCGCCGGCGTCATCGCGGCCGTCGGCAACAATGGCCAGGGAATCGTCGGCGTCGCTCCCGCCGTCGAGGTGCTGGCGCTGCGCGCGTGCTGGCAGATATCCGACGACAGCGGC